>Ga0181522_10000492_pt1 | contig 29281 bp, 22 predicted proteins | sample PEATcosm2014_Bin_27_FD_121103 | JGI IMG/M metagenome (GOLD analysis project Ga0181522, IMG submission 121103) | Peatland microbial communities from MTU Mesocosm Facility, Houghton, MI, USA - PEATcosm2014_Bin05_10_metaG | ecosystem: Environmental > Terrestrial > Soil > Wetlands > Peat | place...
AAGCTCTTAACGGGCGCCTCACGTTCTACTATGGCGATACGCGTTTGGAGCACGCAGCCATACCAGGGGGGTGACATTTCTATGTTGCTGTTAGGGTGACATTTTTACGTTGCTACAACAGCGCTCGGCCGAACCCCTCGGCCAAACCCCGAACCTGCGCTCGGCCGAACCTGCCTCCAGCCTGGACAAGAGGCGCCCTTTGAAGCTCGGGCTAAACAGGGCGGCGGGCACTCTGTACTGCGCTGCACGTCGAAGCGCAGGCAACGCGGTAGGTTTGCTACACTCAATCCTTTCGATGGAAGGGACATGACCTCGCGCAAAGAGCTCTTGAAAGCAGGAAAGAAATCCCAGCGATCTCCTGGAACGAACAGTCATCACGAGCAGTTGTCGCCGGGGGAGTGGTTTGAAAGGCTGGTGTCGATTCAAAAGCGACTGCGGGAACCCGGCGGCTGCCCATGGGATCGCGAACAAACTCATCGCACGCTGAGAACGTACCTGATCGAAGAGGCTTATGAGGTGCTCGAAGCTCTGGAAAGCGGTGATGACGAGAAATTCGCTGAAGAGCTGGGCGACCTGCTACTCCAGGTGACTTTTCACTCTCAGATCGCCTCGGAACAGGGCCGCTTTTCGGTATCAGACGTCATTCGTGCAGTGCATGAAAAGATGATCCGCCGCCACCCGCACGTCTTCGGTGAAAGGCGTGCGAAAGACTCCGCCGAAGTGCTTAAGAACTGGCAGCGGATCAAAGCGCAGGAGCGGGAAGCGAAAAATTCAGGCAGCCCGTCATCCGCAGCAGAGAACAAGCGGGGGTCCGCACTGGACGGCGTACCGCGAGGCATTCCGGCCACGCTCGAGGGCCTTCAACTGACCAAGAAAGCGGCTCGCACGGGCTTTGACTGGGATGGGGTCTCCGGAATTTTCGACAAGATGAGCGAAGAAACCAGCGAAATCCAACACGCGTTGAAATCCGGCAATCAACCGAAGATCGAGGAAGAGCTTGGCGATTTGCTTTTCGCGGCGGTTAATCTGGCTCGCTTTCTGCAAGTGGACCCCGAGATTGCATTGAAGAATGCCAACGCCAAGTTCGTGCGGCGTTTTCAACAAATGGAAGGTCTCGCCGCTGAGAGCGGCCGCGCGTTCGAAGACGTGCCGCGGCCGGAGAAAGAAAATCTGTGGGCCGCAGCCAAACTTTCCGAACCGGCGCGCACGGAGCCCGATCCAACTTCTCCGGCAATCCCCGGCAAACAAAATCTCACCGCGCGCAAGGCGGGCCAGCGCCGATGAACAATGGCATCGCCGTGCGCAAGTGCGTTGCGCTGGAGGAATTTCATGCCTGCGTGGAACTACAGCGCGAGGTCTGGGGCGAATCAGACCTGGAGGTCGAGCCGGTGACCGGATTTGTCGTCGCGGCGCACACCGGAGGGCAGGTGTTGGGCGCGTTCGACGGCGACAAACTCGTCGGCTATACGCTAGCGCTCGTGGGCTTCCAAAGGGGCGTCGTCTACCTGCATTCTCACCACACGGGTGTTCACCAGGACTACCGCGACCGCGGGGTCGGCCGCACGCTCAAATTATTTCAGCGCGAAGAGGCTTTATTGCGTGGAATTCGTCTTATTCGGTGGACCTTTGACCCTCTGGAATTGCGAAATGCGCATTTCAATCTGAATCGGCTGGGAGCGATTTGCCGGCACTACAAAGCAAATCTTTACGGCATCACGACCAGTCCCCTGCATCGAGGGCTTGCGACGGATCGACTTCTCGCGGAGTGGCAGCTGGATTCACCCCGCGTGATTGCCGCTGTCCAAGCTCTTACTGGCGGCCTTGCCAACGGCACCCCGAACGAATCCGCGAACGCGCCCGCGGAAATCGAACTGCCCGGCGATCTGGAGCGGTGGAAACAAAGCGAACTGGAACAGGTGAAGTGCGTGCAAGATCGAATCCGGGCGGAGTTCACGAATTGGTTCGAACGAGGTTACGCCGCCGTTGGCATTCGTGAGACGCCTGGCGGGGCCGCGTACCTGTTAGACCCATGGAGCGATTCTTCGAATTGGATATTTTGAGAGCTGAACCGGGGGAGACGTCCACGCATGCGCATTCGCAAGATCACGTTGCGAGAATTAGGCATGAAGTTGATCGCGCCGTTCGAGATCAGCAATGGCGTGAGTTACGATCGGCGCATCCTGCTGCTGGAAGCTGACGTCGATGGCGTCATCGGTTGGGCGGAATGCGTGGCCGGGGAAACGCCTCAGTACAGCCCTGAAACTGTCGAGACCGCTTGGCATGTCTTGCGCGATCATCTCTGGCCGCTCATGAAAGGGAAGGACTTTGCGAGCGCAGAGGACGTGTCGGCCATGCTCGAACCCGTTCGCGGGCACAACATGGCCAAGGGCGCACTGGAGGCGGCGGTTTGGGACGCCGAGGCAAAACACAAAGGGGTGCCGTTGTGGAAACTACTCGGCGGCGTGCACCAAGAGATCGCCTGCGGGGTTTCCATCGGGATCAAGAAGTCTCTGGACGAACTGGCCGCTGCGGTGAAAAAGGAACTCGACGCCGGCTACCAGCGCATCAAGATCAAAATCAAGCCCGGTAAAGACGTGGAGCAGGTGAAGCGCCTGCGCCAAGACTTTCCCCAGGTCAAACTCATGGTGGACGCAAATTCCGCGTACCGACTGGAAGATTGGCCACTGCTGAAAGAGCTTGACGGCTTCTATTTGATGATGATCGAACAACCCCTGGGCTGGGAAGACATTTATAGTCACGCGGAACTTCAGGAGAAGCTGGTGACATCGATTTGCTTGGACGAAAGCATTCACACCTTCGAGCAGGCGCGTGCCGCGATCGCGCTCGGCGCATGCAAAATCATTAATATTAAGCTTGGCCGCGTAGGCGGCTACACGAGCGCGCGGAAAATTCACGATCTCTGCGAGCGGAATGGAATTCCGGTGTGGTGCGGAGGGATGCTTGAATCTGGAATCGGCCGCGCCCACAACATCGCGCTGTCGACCTTGCCGAACTTCGCCCTGCCCGGCGACATTTCCGCCAGCCGCCGCTACTGGGTAGAGGACATCATCGAGCCGGAAGTGGTCGTGTCGCCGCAGGGGACCATTCGCGTGCCGGCCGGACCAGGGATCGGGTTCGAACCTCGCCTCGAGCGTATCGAGAAACTCACTACGCGAAGCGAACAGCTGGCCTGATTCGGCGCTTGTGCTAACGTATTCTGCCCGAACAATCCGCTATCGCTGAGAGCCTGAAAAGGAGAGGCGCCCGTGTCCAAGACACCTTTGCGCGAGGGAGGTTACGCCGCCCGCGTCGCCGTCATTCCCGGTGACGGCATCGGCAAAGAAGTCACGCCCGAAGCGGTGAAGGTGTTGCGCGCAATCACGTCTGCTACAGGTCGAAGCATCGAGTTCATCGAACTGGATTGGGGTGCGGACAAGTACCTTCGCGAAGGCGTTTCCTTGCCGCCCGGTGCCGTGGAGATGCTGCGCGATGAGTTCGACGCTATTCTTTTCGGGGCCCTCGGCGATCCGCGGGTGCCCAGCAACCAGCACGCTGCCGACATCCTTCTAGGCCTGCGGTTCAAGCTGGACCTTTACGTGAACTCGCGCCCGGTCGAATTGCTCCACGAACGCCTAACCCCTCTGCGCGATCGAACCGAGCGTGATATCCGCATGGTCGTTTTCCGCGAGAATACCGAAGGGCTCTATGTCGGGGTGGGCGGATTCTTTAAGAAGGGCACGCCCGATGAAATCGCCCTCCAGGAGGATGTCAACTCGCGCAAGGGCGTGGAGCGAATCATTCGGTATGCCTTTGATTATGCCCGGCTACGCAAACTCAAACGGGTTTGCATGAGCGACAAGTCCAACGCCTTGGCCTTCGCGCACGACCTATGGCAGCGGGTGTTCAAGGAGGTGTGTTCCGAATATCCGGACATCGACGCCCGCCACCTGTATATCGATACCCTGGCTATGGAGATCGTTCGCGACCCCGCGCAGTTTGACGTGATCGTGACCTGCAATCTTTTCGGCGACATCATCAGCGACCTTGGTGCCCAGTTGGCGGGGGGATTGGGCCTGGCCCCATCCGGCAATGTTCATCCGGGTAGGACTTCGCTCTTTGAGCCGGTCCATGGCTCGGCACCGAATATTGCCGGAAAAGGAATTGCGAACCCGTTGGGCGCGGTATTGGCGGCAGGCATGATGCTGGAGTTCTTGGGATGGGAGCGCGAGGCTTCGGTCACGCGAGCCGCGGTCAAATCAGCGTTGTTCAAGAACTACGTAACATCTGATCTCGGCGGAAATCGGGCAACCGCAGAGATCGGTGACTGGTTGGCTGCATTCGTTACCGAGCAGTCAGCGTAGGTCAAGTCTTACTTGAGATCAGATGGCGCTAGTTCTGAAGCGTTCGTTTAGCTCTGTCAGCGTTGGCGAGCCAAGCTGGTGATGCCCATGCCGAGTAAGAATCCCCCAACATGCGCCCACCAGGCGACTCCCCCCGAAGGTGCCATGCCGAGAGAAGAGACTCCTGACGCGAACTGTAGGAAGAACCAAAGCACCAAGATGACAACGGCGGGAATCGGAATCAGGAAAATGAATACCAACGTCAGAATCCTCGACTTCGGGTAAAGGATGAGATACGCACCCATGACTCCAGAGATCGCACCGCTCGCGCCAAGAGAAGGCAGCATCGAGTTCCAGTTGAAGAGGATGTGCAGCAGACCCGCGCCAATCCCACAAACAAGGTAAAACACCAGATAGGTGAAGTGCCCGTAGAAGTCTTCTACGTTGTCACCAAAAATCCACAAGAACAACATGTTCCCTAGGATGTGCGCGATGCCTGCGTGCAGAAACATGCTCGTGAGGAGCGGGAGAATGGCGGTCTCCAACGGCGCATGACCTGCGAGTGCGGCAGGGAGGCGGGCAGGAACCGTGGAGTTGACGAGCAGAAATGCTTTGAACGCGTGAGGTGGCAGCGTGAGTTGATACACAAAGACGGCGAAGTTGGCCAGGATCAGGGCGATGTTGACAATGGGATAGGTCCGGCGCGGGTTGAGGTCTTTGAGGGGGATGAACATGCGGCGGCGTCAGGGCGCAGAGTAGCGAAACCGGGGGAAATTGAAAACAGATAATGCATCTCGAGGGTCCGATAATCACGAGCTCGACGGGATCGCAGTTAACAGAATGCCGTACTTTCCCGGGGGTCGTTACTGACTCCCGACGCGGAACGGGTGAAGCGCTCGCTGGCAAATGAAACGAACACCTTACATCCTTCTGGTTCTTGCCAGTAGGGGTTGCGAGGCCGTGCGGTCGCCAATTCGATGGCGGAGATTCAACCCTGACGGGTACGACTGACCACGTAACAAAGAATCTTCGCGCGTTTCGATTTTTTCTTCGGAAAGAATTGCACCTCGTCTGCCTGTATGATAAGTAAAATGGTTCTGCGTGTGCGTGCGGTTCGGACAGATCTGTAGGCGTTCGACGCAGCGTCGGCGCGCCGACAACGAATGCCCGCCCGGGAAACGGAAGCCATCATCCTTAAGACGTACCCTCTGGGAGAGGCAGACCGCCTCGTGAGCTTTCTGGGCCGAAGTTCCGGTCGCATTCGAGGTGTTGCGGGCGGGGCCCGGCGGCTAAAGAATCGCTACGGCTCGACCCTGGAGGTACTCTCTCACGTGCGGATCTGGTACGTCGAGAAGGAGACTCGCGACCTCGTGCGCATTCAACAGTGCGAACTGATTGAATCGTTCAATAAGGCGCAGAGCAACTACGAGCTGAGTACCGGACTGGCGGTCGTAAGTGAGATCGCGGAGCAGGTGCTGCCCGAGCATGAAGCGGCGGACCCCATGTTCCGCCTCATCCTGCTAACGGCCCGCGAAATCGAACGAGCCGGGGATTGGGTACTGCCGGTCAGTTACTTTGCGTTCTGGACGGTTCGGCTCGGCGGATGGCTCCCGAGGTTTGATCGGTGCTCCCAATGTGGCGACGCCCTTAAAAGTGAGGCACTATTTTATGCCCCGTGGGAGCCTGGACTGGTTTGTGAGAGATGTCGGCGGCAGGGCATGCGAGCTTTGCACCTTCCGGGCCGGCAGCTGAAGGAAATCTTCGCCAGCAAACGACTGGAACAGATTGAAAGCTCGGAGCGCCTCAGGGCTGCTGCCAACGAGCTTCGTGAGGCTGCACTGGACTGGATCGAGCATCACACGGAGCGGAAATTGCGTACACGGAAATTATTGGAGACGACTTGAAAGCTAAAGTAAAACCTGAAACCAAGCTCCCGGGACCCACGTTCCAGGATCTCATTCTGAAGCTTTCTCATTTTTGGGTCCGGCAAGGATGCGTGCTGCAGCAGCCGTACGACGTCGAGGTTGGGGCAGGGACGATGCACCCGGAAACCTTCCTCCGCGTCTTAGGACCATCACCGTATCGCGTCGCGTATGCACAACCGAGTCGTCGGCCCGCCGACGGCCGCTATGGGGAAAATCCCAAGCGACTCTACAAACACCTGCAATTTCAAGTGATACTTAAGCCTTCTCCCTTGGAGGTCCAGGACCTTTATCTAGCTAGTCTGGCCGCTATCGGCATTGAGCTAAAGGAGCATGATATTCGTTTCGAGGAGGACAACTGGGAGTCGCCAACCCTGGGGGCTTGGGGTATCGGCTGGCAGGTACTTCTCGACGGGCTTGAGATCACCCAGTTCACCTACTTCCAGCAAAGCGGCGGCATCGACCTGGACCCAATCTCCGTCGAGCTTACGTACGGTCTGGAGCGGATCTGCGCCTTCCTGCAGAATGTCGAGAGCGTCTATGATCTTCGCTGGTCTGCCGATACCACCTATGGCCAGATCCGTCTCGCTGAAGAACAGCAATTTTCGGCGTACAGTTTCGACCGCAGCGATGCCGGTGCTATTCGCGCGGAGTTTGAGTTGCACGAAAAACAAGCTCAAGAACTACTTGAGGGTTTTGCATCGCTGAAAGGGAAGGATGACACGCGATTTCCGGTGCTTCCTGCATACGACCATTGCCTGAAGTGCTCGCACCTATTCAACCTGATGGATGCTCGCGGCGTGATCTCGACCACCGAGCGCGCGGCGCTAATGGGCCGCGTGCGAACCATTGCATGCAGAACCGCCGCCGCCTACCTGCAACAGATCGGTGGACCCGCACTCCGTCGCGAGGTATTGATATGAGCAAGGGTGAGCGAAAATCCGCGACAGGTGGGCCGCAAGAAAAACTGGAACTCCTATTTGAGGTCGGCTGCGAAGAGATTCCCGCCGGGATGTTGCCGCGCGCCGAGGAAGAGCTGAAAGTAAATCTTGAGAAATTGCTTACGGCGGAAAACCTCATCGCGGGAATTATGGTTGAAACGTTCAGCGGGCCGCGCCGTCTCGTTGTCCATGCGACTGGCTTTCCGGTCAAGCAGACTGATGCCGTAAACGAGATCACCGGTCCTCCCAAATCGGTAGGCTATGACCAGGTCGGCGAGCCGACACGCGCGGCGGTCAGCTTCGCGGAGAAGCAGGGAATTCGTCTGGTAGATATCTTCATCGTGCAAACGCCCAAAGGCGAGTATCTGGCCGCCAAGCAAATCAGGCGAGGACGCACCTCGGAGCAGATCCTGAGCGAGATACTACCGCGAGTCATCCACGATCTTTCCTGGCCTCGATCCATGACCTGGACCGGACTCGATGGCGCCCGCTTTATTCGGCCGATCCGCTGGATCGTCGCTCTCCTCGGCGGCAAACCTCTCAAATTTACTTTCGGAGGCGTCGCGTCGGGAGATGCCGCGCGCGGTCATCGCTTCCTGGGAGGGGCGGGAATCCGCGTCCATGGCTTCGCCGACTATGAAAAAAAGCTGCGAGCCAACGGCGTGATTCTGCGGCCCTCGGACCGCCGCGAAAAGATCGAACGCGAACTGACAATACTTGCGAAAAAGGGCGGATATCGCATCCACCCGGATTCGGCGTTACTAAGCCTCGTTGTCTATCTGAACGAATTCCCGACCGTGATCGAAGGGGCCTTTGACGAGAAGTTTCTGAGTCTGCCGGACGAAATCCTGATTACGGTGATGCGCGGCCACCAGAAGTATTTCGCGGTTGAGAAGCGCAATGGGGAACTCGCCCCCCACTTTCTTACGGTGATCAATCTCGCGAAAGACCCCAAGGGCTTGGTCCGCGCGGGGCATGAAAGCGTCCTCCGCGCCAGGTTCGCCGATGCACAATTTTTTTGGGCCGCCGATCAGAAATGTCGGCTCGCCGACTATCTCCCTAAGCTGGCCAAGATCACGTACGAATCACGGCTCGGTAGTTACGCAGACAAGGTCGAGCGTGTCCGCTCCATCGCCCGCTGGTTGATGGAGCAGTGGTTCAACCTCGGCGTTCCGCAGGCCCACGTCGCTGACGCCGACCGCGCTGCGGAACTTTCCAAGTGCGACCTCGCCACGGAAATGGTTCGCGAGTTCCCGGAACTCCAGGGCATCGTCGGAGGCCTGTACGCACGCGCCCAAGGCGAAGCAGATGACGTCGCTGACGCCATCTACGACCACTATCGCCCCGTTGGTCCTGACGATCCCATCCCTCGCAACCTGATCGGCTGTGGTGTCGCTGTGGCGGATAAGTTAGATTCCATCGTCGGCTGTTTTGCCGTCGGTATTGTCCCTACAGGTTCAAGCGATGCTTATGCTTTACGACGATCGGCATTGGGGATAGTTAAAGTTTTACTTGATAAACAATTAACGCTCTCTTTATCGCAGGCTATCGGCTCTGCCTCGAAGGCCCTCCATACTCACGCTCCCAGACGCACCGTGACGCTCGCGCAGGAATCTCAAGTATTCGATTTCATTCTTGATCGCGCCAAGTTTGTTTTCCGCGAACGTGCCGGCTTTAGTTACGATGAGGTCAACGCCGTGTTCCGTGCGGGCGCCGACGATCTTGTTGATGCCCAGAAGCGGCTCGTCGCTCTGCGCGCCATCCGCAAGTCAAAGAACTTCGAGGCGCTGACCGTTTCCTTCAAACGGATTCGCAAGATCGTCGAAAAGGCCAACCTCAAGAACGGCGTGGCGGTGAACCCCCAGCTTTTCGAAAACGACGCCGAAAGGGATCTGTTTGCCGCTGGCCGAGAAACCGCCGCGAAAGTGCAAGCCGAGAAGCGGGCCGGGCATTACGAAGAAGCTCTCGACCGCATCGCCGGCCTGCGCAGGTCTGTCGATCGCTTCTTTGAAGAAGTGATGGTCATGGCTGATAGCGAAGCGGTGAGGAACAATCGACTATCGCTATTGTCGGAGCTGTTGCGGGAATTCACGACCGTCGCAGATTTTTCGGAGATCGGCGCGGATGAGCGACGCTCGATGTGAAGCCTTACTTGATATTTGGCGAAACATTTTGATCGGCGGCTCGTCGACACGCCGACAACTCAAATGTCACTTTACGTGTCGGCGCAGCAAAGTTCGTAGACAACGCTTCACCGGGTTCGCTTTACCACAAATCAAACGAGAGGGATACAGTGACTAAATGGGTTTATTTTTTCGGTGCAGGAAAAGCGGAAGGCGACGGCACCTGGCGCGACGTCCTGGGCGGTAAAGGTGCCGGGCTGGCGGAGATGACGAGGATCGGCCTTCCGGTTCCCGCAGGCTTCACCATCTCGACCGAAGCTTGCGACTATTTCTACAAGAATGGTAAGAAGTACCCCGCCGAACTGAAGAAACAAGTTGCCGAGAACGTGGTCAAGCTCGAGAAGGTGACCAAGAAAAAGCTGGGTGATCCCAAAAATCCTTTGCTCGTAAGCGTCCGTTCCGGATCGGCCCGCTCCATGCCCGGCATGATGGAGACGATTCTTAATCTAGGCTTGAATGACCGTTCGGTGCAGGGCCTCGCCGCCAGCGTCAAGAACGAGCGTTTCGCCTACGACGCCTACCGTCGCTTCGTGCAAATGTATTCCAGCGTCGTCATGGAGCTCCCTAAGGAAGACCTCGAGCATCGCCTCCGCGCCATGAAGGAAGAGCTGGGCGTGAAGGACGACACTGCCGTCCCGGCCAGCGGATGGAAGCAACTCGTCGCCGAGTACAAAGCCATTTTCCGCCAGAAGACCGGCAAGGATTTCCCCGAAGACCCGATCGAGCAACTTTGGGGCGCGGTTGGCGCGGTGTTCGGCTCCTGGATGGCCGATAAGGCGGTCACCTACCGGCGCGTAGAAAAAATCACCGGTCTGCTGGGGACAGCTGTCAACGTCGTGCAGATGGTCTTTGGTAATACCGGCGACAATTCCGGCACGGGCGTGTGCTTCACCCGCAACCCCAGCTCCGGGGAGAAGGTGTTCTATGGCGATTATCTCGTCAATGCCCAAGGCGAGGATGTTGTAGCCGGCATCCGCACACCCATGCACCTCACAGAAATGAAAAAGATCATGCCCAAGGTGTATGGCCAACTTGAAAAAGTTCGAGAAAAACTTGAGCATCACTATCAGGACATGCAGGACATGGAGTTCACCGTCGAGGATGGCACTCTCTACATGCTCCAGACCCGCACTGGCAAGCGCACCCCTTCCGCCGCTTTCCGCATGGCTGTCGACATGGTCAACGAGAAGCTCATCGACAAGGAAGAAGCGATCATGCGCATCAAGCCGGAGGATATCGAGCGACTCTTCTATCCCGTTATTGACACCAAGCTCGACAAGAAGTCGCTCGAATCTAGGATTCTGGGCAGCGGCATCAACGCCGTTCCGGGCGCCGCAGTAGGTAGGGTTGTATTCAGCGCACAGGAAGCCGAAGACTGGGCCAAGAAAGGCGAGAAGGTCATCCTCGTCCGGCGCGAAACCAGCCCGGAAGACGTCGGTGGCATGGCAGTAGCGCAGGGGATTCTGACCGCCACGGGGGGCAAGACCAGTCACGCAGCCGTCGTCGCCCGCGGTTGGGGCAAGTGTTGTATCGTCGGCGCGGAAAAATTCAACATCGAATACAAATCGAAGACCATGACTGTCGGCGGCAAAACCGTGAAAGAAGGTGAGTGGATCACACTCGATGGAGGAGAGGGCATCGTGTACTCCGGTCAAATGGACCTCGTCACTCCGAAGTTTCCCCCTGCCTACGAGACGCTCATGAAATGGGGCGACGGTATGCGTCGCCTGGGTATCCGCACCAACGCTGACACGCCGCAAGACGCACGCAGAGCCCGCGAGTTCGGCGCCGAAGGCATTGGCCTCTGCCGCACCGAGCACATGTTCTTTACGGACTTCGAATTCCCGGAGAAGGGTCAAGAACGGCAGCGCGCCATCCAGGAGATGATCCTCGCCGACACCAGGGAAGCAAGGGTTAAAGCTTTAGATAAACTCTTGCCGTTTCAGCGCCGCGATTTCATCGGCATCTTCAAAGCGATGGACGGCTTCCCGGTCACCATCCGCCTCATCGACCCCCCGCTCCACGAATTCGTTCCGCACGATCGCAAAAAGCAGGAGGAGTTGGCCAAGGAGCTCGGGCTCAGCGCCGACCTTGTCGCCCGACGCGTGGAGCAACTTCACGAGTCAAATCCGATGCTCGGCCATCGGGGCTGTCGCCTGTGTATCACCTATCCGGAGATTCTTGAGATGCAGGTGCGCGCCATCATTGAAGCGGCGATCGAGTGCAAGAAAGCAGGTGTTAAAGTTTTACCTGAGATCATGCACCCGCTGGTTCTTGACAAAAAGGAGTTCTCCATCTTGGAGCAAAGCACACGGCGAGTTGCCGATGACCTGATCAAGAAATCCGGAGTGAAACTTGAATATCTGGTCGGAACCATGATCGAGCTTCCGCGCGCGGCATTGCTCGCCAACGAAATAGCCGAACTGGCTGAATTCTTTTCCTTCGGTACCAACGACCTGACGCAAACGACCATGGGCCTCTCCCGCGACGACGCGGGCCGCTTCCTGCCAGACTATGTGGACGAGAAGAAGGCTGGGGTCTTCGCTTCCGATCCTTTCCAGTCCCTCGACACGAAAGGAGTAGGCATGTTGATTGGCTGGGGAATTGATAAGGGACGCGAAAGTCGACCAAGACTAAAAGTTGGCATCTGCGGCGAGCACGGTGGCGACCTCGACAGCGTGAAGTTTTGCCACGCCGTCGGCATGGATTACGTGAGCGCTTCGCCGTACCGCGTTCCGATATCGCGCCTTGGCGCAGCTCAAGCGGCAGTTGAAGAAAAGAGAAACGCAAAGAACAAGCGCAAGTAATCCCCGAGAACGCCCCGACACCGCGGGGCGCAATCTAAACAAACACGGGAGCTGTCGGCGCGGCGACAAGTTTTCGCGCCGACAGAGTTGGGATGACGAGCAACGTATTTGCGCAGCGGCACCAATTCTCTTTTTGGCGGGCGCCGATCACCGCGGGGTGCCTTCTTACAGAAGCTCTCTTTGGCGAAGTGTCCTACTCGGACAGCATGTTGGCCCAAAACTCGGCAGACGGCACGACCGCCAACGATTCCAAAGTCCAACAGGTCGTCCCAGTGCTTCGTCAATTGCGACCGTAATTCTCGACTATCGGTTTTCATCAACTGAAAACAGAACATACCTGACAATTCGACCCAGCTTTCGCGATACGCGACTCCCTCCGGCATCATTCTTCCCTTGGTCCGAAATCGTTTTTCAATGGATCCGGCATCGCCTCCCTGGAACCGTTCCACGACCACAAAGAGCATAAAGCCGCTCGTTGCCGACGACCAGCGTGCGGCCGCCACCGAAGTGCTACGTCGGCATCTTGAAGAAGAAATAGAGCCCCAGAAAAAAGAAAATAATATCCGGCGCCCATCCCGCCAGCAGGGGTGGCAGTTGCCCGACTCCACCCATGGCCGTCAGCAACTCGGCTCCGAGCCAATACAAGATTCCTATGGCCACGCCAACGGCCACCCCACCAATCGCGCCTCGGGTTCCCACCAGGAAGGCAAAGGGAAACGCAAGAAGCATGCTGATCGGCGCAATCAGGGGAAACGCCAGCTTGCGGTGCAGCTGCACCGTCAACGTGGCAACGTCAAAGCCCGCGCGATGAAGCCCGTCGATGTACCGTCGCAGCTCGCTCCAGTTCATCTGGAATGCTTGACGCACTTCGCGATGGAAGTAGGAGGGAGGTTCTGTAAGTTCAGGTAAATCTTTAACATTGAAACGGTCGTATCGAGTGATTACGCCCTCGGAAAAGTCGCGAACCCACCCGGATTCTAACACCCACAGGTTTTGAGTCTCCGACCATTGCGCCCTCGCCGCGAATACGCGTCGCCGCACCTGAAAAGTGTTCGGATCGATCTCCAGGACGCTGAGCCCGCCGAACAGACTTTGATTGGGATCGAACAAATCGTAATTGTAGATCTTCGCATTCTCGCCGAAGATCCAGCGCTCCGGCTGTGTATACGTCTGCGGCGGACGACCCTTGATTTGGTTTCGCAGCGCGTCCTGCCGCTGGTTCGCATACGGCAAGTATGTGTCGTCCAGCAGAATCATCGCGGTAGCCAACACGATGCCAGCCAGAACCAAGGGTGCCGCCAGGCGGTAGAGGCTGATCCCACTGGCCTTGCACGCCACGATCTCATTGTTCTTGCTCATGACGCCGACGGTGACGAGCGTGGCCACCATCGCGGCCAGTGGTGCGAGCTGATACAGAAGATAAGGCGTAAGGTTGCGGAAGTAATCGACCACAATAAAAAAGGGCACGCGGTGCCGCGCGATGTCATCCAGCAGCTCAAAGAAGGTGAAGGCCTCAAACAGGAAAACGAACGCGCCCATCAGCAATCCGAAATACGAGAAAAAGCGCCGCAACAAATAAAGATCCATCAACCGCGGAAAGCTACCGCCAGATTCCGCGGGTGTATCGCTGACCGGGCGTCCTCCGTTTGCCGCTCGCGCCGCGGCGGCACGGGCGCGGGCTCGCCGAAGTTGCCGGAGACGAAACCATATGCCGAGTCGGGCCAGCGACTGAAACCAGCGCATTTCTCCATGGAATTGCTCCATTCGCGGGAGCAGCGCCAGGCCGCAAATCACCAGCAGCGCATTTCCCATCCACAAACCAACCGCCGGCGGAAGAGTGCCTTCGCGTGCTAGGCCGCTTCCAAAGATCAGTAGCAGGTAGTACGCGGCGATCAACAATACGGCGATCAGGGATCCTGCGGCGCGGCCGCCACGCCGGGGTTGCGTACCGATAGGAACCGCGATCAATGCGAAAGCAAAGCATGCGGCAGGGAATGCAAAGCGGCGCTGCAACTCCACGCGAGCCTCGCGCCAATTTGGGCCGGCGTCCGCCGCCAGCTCTCGAACGGACCGCTCGTCGTTCTTGATCTGCCGCTCCTGTTGCGCCGGAACCACTCCGGTCACTTCGATCGGCCAATCGCTTTGGCCGAAAGCCGTCACCGAATAGTGGTCGGGGTCGCTCCGATCGAATTCGTGTGTTGTTCCGCCCCGCAAATGCAGCTCCAGCTTGCCCTGCTCCGGCGCTGCGATTACAATTGCGCTCTCCGCGAGGGTCAGGCGCGAGCCGTTTTCTACGCCGGTGTCCGCCAGAAATACGCCGCGCCACTGCGTTCCGCTGGCGGAAATATCGTTTACGTAAAGAACCTCATGCGGGAAGCGCTCGTCGAAGACGCGTGGTTGCACGGCGAAGTTGATTTGCGAGGAAAGTAGTTCAGTCTCCAGGCTCCGAAAAGCGTGCAGGGCCAGGGGCGCGAGCCAGAGTGTCATGGCCAGCGTCACGATCGCACCGGTGGTAGCCAATACGCCGACCGGCAGCAACATTCGCCGGCGGCCGATGCCCAAGGCGGTCATTGCGATGATTTCGCTGTCCGCCGACATGCGCCCCAGACCCAGGAGCACGCCGATCAGGATGGCCATCGGAAGCGTGAACGCGAAAACACCGGGGAAAATGCACAAGAACAGTTTCGCGATTTGGGAGCCGGACCCGGTATGCCGCACGAACAATGCGGTCAGGCGAACCAGCTGGGGCACGAAGAAAACGAAAGTGAAAACGATAAGTCCAAGGAACGCATGACGGAAAATTTCGCGGACAATGTAGCGGTCCAGGATGCGCATGACAAGAACGCTGAGTGTAGCACGAGCGCCGCTCTGGCGCGGCGCAGGGGCGTGCAATGAATCGCATTCATCTGGTGGTTTTGTGGCATATGCACCAGCCGCAGTACCGCGATCCCGAAAGCGGCCGCTACGTGCTTCCCTGGACGCGCCTTCACGCCGTAAAAGACTACTGGGGCATGGTGCGCGTGCTTCAGGAGACCCCCGGGTTTCACGCTACCTTCAACGTTGTGCCTTCGCTGGGAATGCAGATCGAGGAATACGCGAGTGGGAAATTCAATGAGCCGTGGTTCGCGCTGGCCTTCAAGAAAACCGACGAGCTCACGCGAGAAGATAAGGCGGAGATTCTCGCGCGTGCATTTCAGCTGAACCACGAAAGACTATTGTCTCGCTGGCCGCGGTTCATCGAACTCCTGGAATGGTCGCGGCCTGCCGGAGGCGCTCAGGCGCTGGTCACCTTCACGACGCGCGACTGGCGCGACCTTCAAGTACTTTCTCAACTTGCCTGGATGGACGAAGAGTGGTTTACGATGGATGACGTCACCTGCAGGCTGGCGAGCAAGGGAAAGGATTTCACGGAGCTCGATAAAATTGCGCTGCAAGCGAAGCAGATGGAATTGTTGAACCTGGTTCTTCCCATTTATCGCGCCGCGGCGCAAAGCGGCCAGATCGAAATCAGCACCACGCCGTTCTATCATCCGATCCTTCCTCTTGTCTGCGATTCAGACATTGCGCGTGTCGCGAATCCCGGCACGCCGCTGCCTCGACGCGCGTACCGCCATCCGGAAGATGCGCGCGAGCAACTTCGCCGTGCGCGCCTTTATCACGAGCGCGTCATAGGTTCCAAGCCTGCCGGACTGTGGCCATCAGAAGGATCCGTTTCTGATCAAACCCTCACCATTGCAATCGAAGAAGGCTTTCAGTGGTTCGGCACCGACGAGGGAGTGCTCGGGCGGACGCTCAACGTGGGCTTTTTCCGCGATGCGAACGGGATCCCCCAGTGTGCCGACCGCCTGTATAAACCTTGGCGCGTGCAAATCGGAGGCAATAGCATCACTGGATTGTTTCGCGATCATCAACTCTCCGATCTGATCGGCTTTGTCTATAGCCGCATGGATGCGACTGCCGCGGCGCAGGATTTGCACGCCCGGCTGCGAAACATCGGCGAACGTGTGCAGGGCGCGGACCCGTTGACGGTTTGCATTTTTCTCGACGGCGAGAATGCGTGGGAGTATTACGCTGGGAACGGCCGCGAATTTCTGCGCCAGTTTTACAAGCGGATCGCAAACGATCAAGACTTTCGCGCGCTCACCGCGAGTGAAGCGATCGCCATCGCCAACAACATTCCCACGACCGGCGGGATTTTCCCGGCATCGTGGATCAACGCCAATTTCGACGTCTGGATCGGGCACGCCGAAGACGTTGCGGCGTGGGAACTTCTGTGGGACGCGCGCCAGACATATGCGCGCGCGGTGGAGGCTCGTGAGCAATCGCGGAGCGATGCGCCAACTGCGGAGGCGCTGAACCAGGCTTTCGAGTCTTTGCTCGCGGCCGAGGGCAGTGATTGGTGCTGGTGGTTCGGCCCGGAACACAGCACCGCGAACGATGCCGAGTTCGACGCGCTGTTCCGGAGGCACCTGACGGGAATCTACATCGCCCTCGGTCAAGTCGCGCCGTCGGATTTGGCGAAACCCATCAAACGAAAGCCTGAGCAAGCCCTGCAGATGGTGCCGACGGCGTTTCTGAAGACTACGGTGGATGGGCGTGAGACCTCTTATTTCGAGTGGCTGGGCGCTGGTCTTTATTCTCCAGAGCGGCGCGGTGGCGCGATGCACGGGCGCGTGTTTTACTTGCGCGAATTGCGCTATGGATTTGAAGAGGACCGGCTCAGCGTTTGCATCGATCCATTCTTAGCCGTGCTTTCGGAAATGGCTGATCCGGAATTTCGCATCACCATCGGCGGCGCGGAAGAGTTGACCGTGGTCGTGAGCCTGAATCGCGGGAGGCTAAAGGAATTCGCCGTGGAGACCGGACGCGTATGCCTGCTGAATCCAGAGGACGTGGCCAGCGCGGCATTCGATCGCATGCTTGAAGTTTCCGTCCAGCGCAGCAATCTCAATTTGAAAGGGCAGAAGACGCTGAGGCTTGGCGTGGCGCTTTGGCATGGGGGCTTGCCCGTGGATGTGCTTCCGGCAGAAGGATTTCTGGAAATTGCGCTCGGCGACGAGGGTGCATCCTGGCCGATCGAGGAAGCGTAGTCGAAATCGTCATGATGGCAAGAAGCGAGGGTAACCCGAAAAGCGGGTTCGTCGTTGTCCGCAAGGTATTGGGCTCACCCGCGGATTGGTACGCGCGGAACTTTCCTCCCTGGTGGTCGCATTCTGCTCCAACCCCGACACTTCCTCGGCGCACTCACACTCAAAACAATTTGACCGCCAGCTCCTGCGGGTGATCGCCCACAGGAATCATGGTGAGCAGGCTTTGATTCTCGAGGCGAGCGCGAATCACGGAGAGGTCGCCGGAGCCGCGATTCACTACAAGGAGCAGGTTTTCGGCGGGATCAAAACGAATTGCGCCGGGAGACTGGCCCACCGAAATCAAGAGTTCGCGGCCGTTGACGGTACGGATGACGCGGCGGTTGTTGATGTCCACTGCGGTGACGCGGCTGGCGGAGGCATCCGTAACGTAGAGCAGGCTGGCGTCGGCGCTGAGAATCCCCCGCGTCGGCGCATATCCGAGCATTACGTAGTCGCCGACCTCATGAGTCCATGTGTTGATGACCTGCAGGCCGTGCGAATCCGGAGAAATGACGTAGAGTTCGCCGCCATCGGGTTTCAGCAACATGTCCGACGGAGTTCCCGCGAGTTGCAGATTCGCCAGCAAGACGCCACGGCGGAGATCAACGACCGAGAGGCGCGGCTGGCTTCGGCTTAGAACAAAAGCGAGGGAACTATCTTGAACAATGGCAACGTCATCTGGCTGCGAGACGACGGGAATGGCGACGCGTTGTGCCAGCGTGGAGGTGTCGTGAACGCCCAGCGTCGCGTCGCCACGATTAATGACCAGAATGTTTTTCCCATCGGGCGTGACGCGGGCAAGAACTGGCTGGCGTCCGGTTTGAGCGCGGGCAATAAAGTCGTGGGATTGGCAGTCGATGGCAAGAAGGGTGTTGCTGCCGGACGACGTGGTGTACAGGCGGCTGCCGTCGGCTGAAAATTCCAGCGCATAGGGAAGCGGGCCCACGGGAATGCGCGCGGAGATTTGACTCGAGCGGGCGTTGAGAACGAAGACGTAGCCGCCTTGGGTGCTGACACCCCAGACTTCGGCGCGAGCGGGATGTTCGCGCAGGCCGGAAAGAGCCGGCCCGACGGGGATGCGTGCGATGGCGCGGAGTTTCACAAGGTCGACGACGCTGACGTTGCCGTCCAACGTCGTGACATAAGCGTTCAAGCGCAGGCCGGGCCGCAGGAAGGAGGGGCGATGTTCGCGGGCGACCAAGGCAATCGCGCCGATAAAGAGGGCGATGGTGAGGAGGATTACGCGAGGGTTTTTGCGGCGGGTCATGGCGCGCTCACCCAGAATGCGGCAGATTGGGTCGGTGGCAGGTTGACATGTCGAGATCTGGCGCAGGGGGACACAAGCCCTTCAAGGCTCAGGGCAAGCAAGAGTTCCTTTGCCACCTGCGCGTTCGACGGATTAGTTGACATGGCGACGGAGGACGTGGGCGATTTGACGGACTTCTTGGCTCAGTTGGGCGAATTCCTCGGGGAGAATGGACTGGACGCCGTCGGAAAGGGCTTTTTCGGGTTCATGATGGACTTCGACCAATAGGCCGTCCGCACCGACGGCTACAGCGGCTAGCGAGAGCGGGAGGACCTTGTGACGTTTGCCTGTACCGTGGGATGGATCAACCAGGATAGGAAGATGACTGCGCTTCTTGACCGCGGGCACTACCGCCAAATCTAGAGTATTTCTTGAGAAGTCGGAGAACGTCCGGACGCCGCGTTCGCAGAGCATCACCTGGTAGTTTCCCTCGGACAGGATGTATTCGGCAGCCATCAAGAATTCGTCGAGGGTGGCGGACATGCCGCGTTTGAGCAGGACGGGTTTCTTGGCTCGGCCGGCACGCTTGAGCAAGGAAAAGTTCTGCATGTTGCGGGCGCCGATCTGGATGACGTCGGCGTATTGCTCGACCAGATCGAGGCTTTCGTTATCGACAGCTTCGGTGATGATGCCGAAGCCGTGCTTTTCACGGACCTTCGCGAGGATCTTTAAGCCGGGTTCACCTAATCCTTGAAAGCTGTACGGGGAAGTGCGGGGTTTATAAGCGCCGCCACGGAATAAGCGGCAGCCGGACTTGGCGACTTGCTCGGCGATGGCCATGCATTGCGCTTCGGTCTCGACGGCGCAGGGACCGGCGACCATGGCGACGTTGCCTCCGCCGACCAGGACGTCTCCCCGAGGAGTAGGGATCCGTAGGACCGTGTCTTCTTCTTTGGCGTCGCGACTGACCAGTTTGTAGGGCTTGCTGACCGGGATGCACTCGATCACACCGGGAAGAGATTCAAGGACTCCCAGGTCGATGGCGCCGTCGTTGCCGGTGATGCCGATGGCCGTCCGGGCGGCGCCCGGGATTGGGTGGGCTTTGAGGCCGAGACTCTCGATGCGCTGGCAGACGGCTCGGACTTGTTCCTCAGTGGCGTGGGACTGCATGACGACAAGCATGAGAGATTCCCCTGAATGGAAAGAGAGAGGCCCCCTCCCCCGAAGGGCTCGGGGCAAATGAGTGTACTGCATCACTCGAGAGGGAACAAATTTCGGGCGGCAATGGAATTGCCCCGTGACATCGGATCCCCCTGGCGAAGTTGAAGCGTTTGGGTGAGACGAGATGAGAGACGCCTACAACCATCGTCTGCGGCTGGTGGAATGCGCCAAGCCGCGCGGCAGTAGCCCACAGCGAGGCTTTTCGCTACCACGATAGCCACGGTTCGCAAGTGGCTGCGCCGCGTCCAGCAACGTCGGCGGGCGCCAAACGGAAATCTTCTGAAGCTCAGCGCCTCGAAAGGAAGCCTCTGAGCGGCGAGCGGCTTGATGCGCTAAGGCGTAAGCGCTTGACAGTTTCTGTGGTGACTTTTAGGCTGTGGTGCATGGAAGTGCGAGTAAGTCCCGAGCAGGAAGAACTTGTCCGGCAGGCCGTCGAGAGCGGGCGATATCGCGGTGCCGAGGACGTGGTACGAGAAGCCCTGGAAATGTGGCACGACCGCGAGCGGAAACGCGCAGATATCATGGCAGTGTTCGATTTCGCGGAGGCTTCCGTATCGCGAGTGGCCAAGCGGAACGTGGCCAAGGAACCAGCGACAAAGCCTGCGAGAAAAGGTAAGCGGCGCGGACGGAAGCGGGTTGCTGAGGAAAAATGAGCGGTACGCTTGTAACGCAAGGGCCGGAAGGTTAACTCAAATCGGACAATTTGGTATTGGTGGGCGCCCGAACCGGGGGCCGAACGACCTGTTTCGGCAGTTAGCGATTCCATTTTCCTGTTGTCTTCCCGCTAGTAAGAATTGGCCTGGATCTTACGTGCAGAATCCGAAGCTGAGGGAGTGTTTAGTGCGTTCTTTCGGGACTGCGCTGATGCAAGGATCCTCGGCATCCTTGTTGGATCTCCTCAGGATGACAGCGGCTACTTCGCGGAAGTTCGGCGCTTGAGAAAACGCCGGGCAGCGCAAGCCCGGCCCTAAACCGAGAGACCTTTTGCGTGTGTGGTAGAATTGTGAGTTTAAGAAGGAGTCGAAAATCTCATTGGGAATGCCTGAAGAACCACTCACGCACGTTAGCGTATTTGACCCTGAAGATGAATACCGGCCGGAGCCTGAGCCGGAGCCAGTGCCCCCTGCCTGGATGGATAGCGGGTTGCGCATTGGGATCCACACTTCCATTGCTGGTAGTCATCTGAATGCACTGGAATCGGCGCATAAACTTGGCTGCAATGCCTTGCAGATTTTTTCGGCTAATCCGCGGATGTGGGCTGGCGGGCCTGGGGCTGCACGGATTGCAGGAGTGGACGCTGCGGTATTTCGTGAGCGGCGCGAGGCTTTGGGGCTTGGGCCTTTGGTCATTCATGCGAATTACTTGATTAATTTGGCGGCGCCGCAGCCCATGTTGCGGACGCGATCGATTCAGACGTTTCACGATGAGCTGGTGCGGGGAATGGCGTTGGGCGCGGACTTTTTGGTTGTGCATCCTGGGTCTTACGGAGATTCCCGGCCGCAGCAGGGTGTAGCAAAGGCGATTGAATCGATCAAGCAGGCGGCCAAGAGCTTGCCGCCTAGCTCCATGCGGATTTTGGTGGAGAATACGGCGGGCATGGGAACAGCCCTTGGGTCGCGACTGGAGGAAGTGGGCGAGATTATTGCGGCGTTGGCTGGGCTGGAAGTGGGGGCTTGCTTGGACACCGCGCATTTGTTTGCGGCGGGATATGACATTCGGAGCGAGAGCGGGTTGGAGTCTACGTTGGAATTGATTGAGAGCACGATTGGGTTGGAGAATGTGCCGGTGTTTCACGTGAATGATTCCAAGATTGCGTTGGGCGGGCGCGTGGATCGACACGAACATATCGGCGAGGGAAAGATTGGGGAAGCAGCGTTCCGGAGGATATTGACGCATCCTAGATTGGGAGCAGTTTTGCCGGGGGGGTTGCCGGGGCGCGCGTTTTTGGCGGAGACGCCGATTGAGGAGCCGGGGGATGATCGTCGGGATGTGGCCGCGCTTTGGGATTTGGCGGGGTTGAAAGAATCGGCGCCGGTGGCAGAGAAAGGCTATTCGATGTTGACGGCTGCGGGGAAAAAGCGGGCGGCGCAATTGACCAAGAAAGCGAAGAAAAAGGCGAAGTAAACAGGTAGGAGCAAGGAAATGGCGGGGCATGGGGGATCCGGATTGACGGACCAGAGCTCACAGCGGGGCGGGGAACGGGCGGCGCAAGAAGGATCGCGGTACGATCCCTGGGCTATTGAGGCTAAGTGGCAACGGCGATGGGAAGAAGCGCGCGTTTTTGAAGTGGAGGCCGATCCTTCCAAGCCTAAATATTATGTGCTGGAGATGTTGCCTTATCCTTCGGGGACCATGCACATGGGGCATATGCGCAACTACGCGATTGGGGATGTGGTTGCGCGCGTAAAGCGGATGCGGGGATTCAATGTGTTGCATCCCATGGGTTGGGATGCGTTTGGATTGCCGGCGGAAAACGCGGCGATCAAGAACAATACTCACCCTCGGACCTGGACCAACAACAATATTGCGGAGTTTCAGCGGACTTTGCGTCGCTTTGGATTCAGCTATGACTGGCGGCGGGAGATTTCTACTTGCGAACCGGAATATTACCGGTGGAACCAGTGGTTTTTTCTGCGGATGCTGGAGCGGGGGCTGGCTTACCGGAAGAAGAGCCGGGTGAATTGGTGTCCGAAGTGTTGCACGGTTTTGGCCAACGAGCAGGTGATCAACGGATATTGCTGGCGGCATGAGGATACGCTGGTCGAGGTGCGGGAGCTGGAGCAGTGGTTTCTGAAGACGACGGCTTACGCCGAGCAATTGATTGACGATTTGAAATTGCTTGAAGGATCCTGGCCGGATCGCGTTATTACCATGCAGCGGAATTGGATTGGGAAATCGGTTGGGGCGCGGGTTCGGTTTGCGGTTGCAGATGTGGCGGGGGCGGGCAAGATTGAGGTTTTTACCACGCGGATCGACACGATTTATGGAGCTACGGCGATTATTTTGGCGGCTGGGCATCCCTTGGTGGCAAGGCTTCTGGAGGGATCACCGGAGCGGGCTGTGGCTGAAGAGAAATTGAAATCGATGCGTTTGGCTTCGGTGAAGGCTGAAGATCTGGAGACGGCGGAGAAAGTAGGATTTTTTACTGGCCGTCTGGCCACGAATCCATTTAGCGGGGAGAAGATTCCGATCTGGGTGGGGAACTTTGTGCTGATGGAATATGGCACTGGCGCGATCATGGCGGTGCCTGCGCACGATGAACGAGATTTCGAGTTTTGCCGGAAGTATGGATTGCCCGTGCGGGTGGTGGTGCAACCGGCGGAGGGCCAGGCGTTGTCGGGCGAGACGATGACGGCTGCGTTCGAGGACCACCAGAATGGGAAGTTGGCGAACTCGGGAGCTTACGACGGGTTATCGCCGGATGTGGCGATTGTGAAGATGACGGCGTACGCGGCGGAGCATGGATTCGGACGGCAGGAAACTACGTACCGGTTGAAGGATTGGGGGATTTCGCGGCAGAGGTATTGGGGCACGCCGATTCCCGTGGTTTATTGCGACAAGGATGGGATTGTCGCGGTGCCGGATGCGCAGCTGCCCGTCGTGCTGCCGGCAAATGTGGCTTTGACGGGCGAAGGCGGTTCGCCGCTGGCGGCTACGCCGGAGTTTGTGAATACGACTTGCCCGAAGTGTGGGGGATCAGCGCGGCGGGAAACCGACACGATGGACACGTTTGTCGACTCGTCGTGGTATTTCTACCGCTATTGCGATCCGCACAATGATACGGCGCCGTTTGATTCGGCGAAGGTCGGGTATTGGTTTCCGATTGATCAGTATATTGGCGGGATCACCCATGCGATCTTGCACCTTTTGTATTCGAGGTTTTGGTGCAAGGTGATGCGGGATCTTGGATTGATTACGCATAGCGAGCCCGCAGCGCGATTGTTTACGCAGGGAATGGTGTTGAAGGGCGGGACGGCAATGTCGAAGTCCAAAGGGAACATCGTGGGCGCGATCGACATGGCGGAGAAGTACGGAGCGGATACGGGGCGGCTCTATATGCTGTTCGCGAACCAGCCGGAGAAAGATCTGGAGTGGAGCGAGGACAGCATTGAGGGGGCTTGGAGATTCGTGAACAAAGTGTACCGGCTGGTAGACCGGCACGCGGCGGAACTGCGCGGTGTAAAGAGCGGGTGGGCGGATGCCGGCTCGATGACGGGCAAGGAACGGAAACTCCTGCAGCAAACGCACGAGACGCTGCGGCGGGTGACGCAGGATTTTGATGCGCGCTGGCATTTCAACTCGGCAATCGCCCTGATCATGGAATTGCACAATGACATTTACGCTGCGGAGCCGCTGGAAGATGGGGTGCGGCCAGAAGTGCGCAAGGAAGTGCTGGAATTGCTCACGTTGATGTTGGCGCCGATGACGCCGCATCTGGCGGAGGAGTTGTGGGACATGTTGGGGCACACCGGTGGATTGTGGACCGTGACCTGGCCGGCGTTTAACGCGGAGTTGGCGAAGGAAGACGAAGTCGAGATTGTGGTGCAAGTGAATGGGCGGGTACGGGGGAAATTGGTGGTTGAGGCGGGGTTGAGCGAGGCGGGCGTGGTGTCGAAGGCGCTGGCGGACCCTGCTGTAGCGCACCATGTAAACGGTAAGAATGTGGTCAAGATGATTGTGGTGCCGGACAAGCTGGTGAATTTGGTGGTGAAGTGAAGATTCGCGTATCTGTTTCGCGGCAGATACGTTGTTGGTGCTGCGGTTGGAGCTCTGAGAACATTTCTGTCGGATGCTCTCAGATTGACAAGTTGTATTCGTGGTTGAAACTCTAGCGTGAAGCGGTTCCAGGTCGTGAGGACGGCGGATGGCGAGCGGGGCGAAGATGCAGGAAGAAAAGAGAAAGCCGAATTCGGAGCGCGGCGGCGTGGTGGTGCTGGATTTCGGCGGGCAGTATACGCAGTTGATTGCGCGGCGAGTGCGGGAGCAGCAGGTGTTTTCGGCGGTGCTGCCGTGCACATCGACGATCGCCGAGATTCGGCGATATGAACCGTCGGGATTGATTTTGTCGGGTGGGCCGAGCTCTGCGTATGACGCGGATGCGCCAACGTGCGATCACGCGGTGCTGGCGATGGGCGTGCCGGTTTTGGGGATTTGTTACGGGATGCATTGGATCGCACGGACCTTGGGAGGGAAGGTCGAGAAGGCGGGGCGGCGGGAGTATGGGAGCGCGTTGCTGAACTTGGCGAACGGTGGGGCGGCTGGTTACGGCGAGTCGGAACTGTTCGCGGGATTGCCGAAGTCAGTTCGGATTTGGAACAGTCATGGGGATCACGTGGTGGCGCTGCCGGTGGGCTTTCACGCTACCGGGCACACGGAAAATGCGGTGGCGGCTACGGAGGATCCGGTTCGGAAGATTTATGCGGTGGAGTTCCATCCCGAAGTGAAGCACACGGATCAGGGGACGGAGATCCTAAGGAATTTCCTGTTTCGGGTATGCAAGGCCGAGCCGAAGTGGAGCGGAGCGGCGTTTATTGAGGAGACGACCGAGGCGATTCGTAAGAAAGCCGGAACCGGACGCGTGATCTGCGCGCTTAGCGGCGGCGTGGATTCTACCGTGGCGGCGGTACTGGTGCACCGGGCGATTGGGGAGCGACTGACCAACATTTTTGTGAATACCGGTCTGCTGCGGAAGAATGAGTTCGAAGATACGCTCGAAATGCTGCGGGATCGGCTGGGGCTGGTAGTGATCGGCGTGGACGCGTCGGATCGGTTTCTAAAGCATCTAGCGGGGATAACGGACCCGGAGCGGAAGCGGAAGATCATTGGGAATGAGTTTATTTCGGTGTTTGCCGAGCAGGCGCTGGCGTTGCAGCATGGCGAGGCGCATGGAGAGATCGAGTATCTGGTGCAGGGGACGCTGTACCCGGATGTGATCGAATCGGTGTCGGTGAAGGGGCCCTCGGCGACCATTAAGTCGCATCATAACGTGGGCGGACTACCCGAAAATATGCCGTTTGGACTGATTGAGCCGTTGCGCGACCTTTTTAAGGACGAGGTGCGCCGGATAGGCAGGGAGCTCGGGCTGCCCGCCGAGATCCTTCTGAAACATCCGTTTCCGGGGCCTGGGCTCGCGGTTCGGTTGCTCGGCGAGATCACCCATGAACATCTGGTAACCTTGCGGGAAGCCGATGCGGTGGTGGTCGAGGAGATCCGCCGAGCGGGCCTTTATGACAAGGTGTGGCAGGCGTTCGCGGTACTGTTACCTGTTCGCAGCGTTGGTGTTATGGGCGATGGCCGTACCTACGGATTGACCGTGGCAGTCAGGGTAGTGGAGTCCGAAGACGCCATGACGGCTGATTGGGTAAGATTGCCAGGAGAGGTACTAGAGCGGATATCTACTCGAATCGTGAATGAGGTTCCCGGTGTCACGCGGGTGGTGTACGACATCAGCTCAAAGCCACCGAGCACGATTGAATGGGAGTAACGGCAGAGAAGCGATGCGTTTGGGATTCACTGGAGAAGGGATCGCTAGGACGGCGATTCGAAGGATAGGGAACAGGCCGCACAGCGGGGCAGCGCGGCCCGTCACGTGCATGAAACTGGCATTCCAACTGAAAAACCGCAAATCTACCGATTGGCCATTTTCTGCGCCATATACAGAATCAGTTTGCGATCTTCTTCGTCGGCCTTGCTCAACAGACGGCGAAGCTTGTTGAGAAAACGCGCTTCCTTGCCGGAGCTGCCCCAGGCGATGTCGTCAGACGACTTGCGTTTGGGCAGATTCGGCAACTGAGGCGGTTCTTCACCGTCGTAGAAGAGTTGATAGAGTGGGCACTCTAGAGCGCGAGCGAGTTTTTCCAACGTTTCAATGGCTGGGACGGTATGGCCATTCTCGACGCGGGAAATATAACAACGAAGCAACCCGGTACGCTTTTCGATATCGCCCTGGGAGAGTTTCTTTTCCTCACGCAGTGCGCGGAGGCGGTCACCAATAATCATGGAGATATTATGGCATGTAGGTAAGATGCACGCAAGTATAAAGTTAGGGCAGGTCAAGTGAAACACATGCTGCAGAGACCGGGCGATCGGAATTATCGAGCATGGCAACTTAACGAGGGTCTGGCGTAACCTAACGAGCATGGCACGCGTCCCAAAAGTAGTGGCTTCCGCGGTAGCACTTCCGTTAGCGGCTAGAGCGACGGCTGGCCGGGCCGTGAGTCTGGACGACCGCGAGCTTGTGCGGCGCGCGCAGGCTGAGGATCAGGAAGCGTTTGAAGAACTGGTGCGTCGCCACCAGCAACGCGTCGCGGCGGTGGCGGGAGGCATACTGAGACAGCGTGAAGACGTTGAGGATATCGCGCAACAAGTATTCGTGAAGGCGTATTTCTCGCTGAAGCGATTTGACCAGCGGGCTGCGTTCAGCACTTGGTTGTACAAGATCACGGTGAACGAGTGCTGGGACCTGCTTCGAAAGAGAAAGGTTCGGCCGCTGGTTTACGAGTCCGACCTCAGCGAAGAGCAGGCACGGCAGTACGGTGCGCCAGAGGAACGATTCGCGCCCGCACCGGACATCAGCGATAAGCTCGTAGCGCGCCAACGAGTGGAGCGGCTGTTGGGATGTCTGGATGAACGTGACCGGATGATGTTAATTCTGAAGGAAGTCGAAGGCTTTGCCGTGGAGGAGATCGCCGAAATTCTAGATCTGAATGCCAATACGGTGAAAGTTCGATTGTTTCGAGCAAGGCGAAGGATCGTGAATGAAGCACGGAAGCGTGGTATCGAAAGCAGCCGCACCGTCTGAAAGCGACAGACAGTGGAGTTGTTGGTAGTGTCGAGCTGTTGAGTAGCACAGGACTGGCAGTAGGAGGCGAGAATGTGGAATCCTCTCAAAGCGACTGGCAGTGAGTGCGATCTGCTCCGGGAGTCGCTGGAGAAATTGGCTGCCGAAGAAGGGCCGCGTATGGCGTTGCGCGAGCACGTGTCCGCGTGCCGAGACTGCCGGGCTGCGCTTGATGAATTGGTGACGAGCAGGGAGTTGTTGAGCGCTCTACCGCGCCAAGCGTCGGTCGGGCCGTGGTTCGCACCGCGTGTGATGGCAGCGATTGCGGCTCGGGAATCGGAACTGCGCCGGTCGATCGATGCCTGGATCATTCTGCCGAAGCTGGCGCGGAGGCTGACTTGGATCTCGGCACTCGCTTTGGTGTTAACGGGCACATGGTTCCTAGGGCGACCCGCGTCGACTCCTTTGAAACCCGTGGCAACAGACATCACCGGCGAGCCGGTGAGTGACACGACGCCGCCATTGAACAACGACGATCTCCTGTTGAGTCTGGCGGAGAAGGGATCATGAACGAAGCGACCGCGAAGCAACGGGCGGCCTTGTGGGTCGCCGTGGTCTTCCTGCTCGGGGCTGCACTGGGCGGTGTGGTAGGTTACATCTTTGCGCATCACTCGGTGTCGGCGAACTCGCCACGGACAGCCCAGGAAAAGCGCGCACAGAAAGTGGAGGAGTTGACGCGAGAGGCAAACCTGACGCCCGACCAGCGGCAGCAATTGGAAGTCATCCTGACCCAACTTCACGCGGAATATAAGGCGTTGCACGAACAAAGCGACGCGCAGATCGACCAGGCCAGACAGAAATCGCGCAACCAGATCCGGGCGATCCTGACCCCTGATCAGAAGCCGAAATTTGAAGAGTTTTTGAGGAAGATGGACGAAGAGAGAAAGCGCAACGCGCCGCCCCCTGACCGATAAACCACTCAACCGGCGCCGCGAATACACCGCCCGGCCGATGTCTGAGCCGCCAGAGGTGCCTCCTTCCGAATCAGAGTTTCACGATTAGCTTGCCTATGTTTCCGCCAGTGAAAAGCATGTTGATTGCGTCCGGCACTTTTTCGAGGCCTTCCACAATCGTTTCGCGATCTTTCAATTTACCGAACGTCTTCCACTGACTGAGCTGCTTAATTCCTTCCGCGAACTTGTCTGTATAGTCCAGAATGATGAAGCCTTGAATTCGCAGGCGCTTGATTAGAACCGTTCCGAAGCTGGCGAGGACGGGATCTCCTGTGCTGTATCCGGAGATGAGCCCGCAGAGAACAACGCGGCCGTGAAGATTCATGCGAGCCAGGGTGGCATTCATGATTTCGCCGCCGACATTTTCAAAATTGATGTCGATTCCTTTGGGAGTGGCGGCTGCCAGCTTGTTCTTCCAATCCGAACGCTTGTAGTCAATGCCGGCATCGAAACCGAGGCCATCGGTGAGCCACTTGCACTTTTCTGACCCGCCAGCGATCCCGACAACTCGGCAGCCGTGAATCTTTCCGATCTGCCCGGCGATGCTGCCGGTGGCGCCTGCGGCTGCCGAGACCACTAGCGTTTCGCCCGGTTGGGGCTTGGCGATGTCCATCATGCCGAAATAGGCGGTGAGACCCGTGACACCCAGGACGCCAAGAAAGGCCGTGTCCGAAACAAAAGGAACAGACGGGACTTTCT
>Ga0181522_10000493_pt1 | contig 29163 bp, 28 predicted proteins | sample PEATcosm2014_Bin_27_FD_121103 | JGI IMG/M metagenome (GOLD analysis project Ga0181522, IMG submission 121103) | Peatland microbial communities from MTU Mesocosm Facility, Houghton, MI, USA - PEATcosm2014_Bin05_10_metaG | ecosystem: Environmental > Terrestrial > Soil > Wetlands > Peat | place...
AACCCATGGCCTGCCGCGGAGAAAATCACTGATGCACACAAGGTGTTTGTTCTCAGTTGAATAGGGACGAAACTCCCGAACGAAGAGAGTCAAAATTCCCTACCTTAATAGAACTGCCTGTCCGAGGGGCCAGCGCAGATGGTGCGAAACTCGCGATCAGTTTCACTGGTGCGGGCTCTCGAACAAAACGAGAGAACTTCCCCAGTTGTTCTGTATCCATCTCTATTTCAACGAGTTACAACGCATCGAGGAGTATTCCTGGCGGTGGGACTAAACTGGCTGCGGTTAACCCAGGACCTGCACAGGCGCAGAGATGCTCATCATCCAGATGGGCTGGACGAATGGCGGGATTCTCGTTTTACCTTGGTAACCAAAATTTTGATGCTATCGATCGCGCGTTTTCGCGGTTCCATTTCCGTTCAATAAGGCATAGAATTACTAGTACCCGCTCTCAAGATATCCCTTGGGAGGTTCACTTTGACGATTTCGGCGGGCTCTAGAATTGACGTCCTGATCGCCGATCGAGACCATCTGGCGGGACAATTGATGGCAAGTGCACTAAGGCGATGCCGTAATCAGTTCGACGTGGTCGTCGTGGCCACCCATTCAGAAGAAGCCATTGCTAGGCTGAACGTTCACAAGCCTCACGTTGCGTTGGTAAGCCCGGACCTCGAAGACGGATCCCAGACTGGCTTCAAGGTGCTTCAAACCCTGCGCGCGGCGCATCCGGAAACCGCAGGAATCATGATGCTGCACTCTATCGTTCGAGACTCCGTAATCGCCTCATTTCGAGCTGGAGCGCGTGGAATTTTTTGCCGCGCGGACTCTTTCAAAACCTTGTCAAAGTGCATCCGGACGGTGCACGAAGGAAAGATCTGGGCCAGCACCCAGGAGCTCGACTACATTCTGGACGCATTGACCCGCCTGAAACCCGTGCAGATCAGCAACAATTCGGGCATGGCCCTGCTCACCCCGGGCGAACAGCATGTCGTGGGTCTGGTTGGCGAAGGAATGAAGAATCGAGAAATCGCCCAGCATTTGGGTCTTGCCGAGCATACGGTGAGTAACTACCTCTATCGCATATTCGACAAATTGGGGGTTTCCAGTCGTCTCGAGCTGCTGCTCTACGCGATGAGCCACCAAAATATCGGCGACCGCGTCCCGTCGTCGGAAAGCACGGCGCCACGACGAAGCACAAAATAGGATCGAACCGGGTTCCCGTGCGCAAGAAACGGATAATGACCTGGCGGCACTTTACTCCGCACGCGTGTCGTGATGATTTATGATCCCACCCTGGATGTGTCGTTTCTGGCCAACGCCAATCTGGCGGGGAGTTTGGGACACGACAGTCCCTATTGGGTCGTTGGCATCAATCCAGACGGCTCGATGAACACCAAGACGCTAGCGGCTTTTCTCGCCGCCCTGAACAACGCGGCCAACCCCTATCTGGGAATCACCGGGTGGACCATACCCTCGGTCGCGGAGACCAACGCCAACTGCACAATCAAACCGACGGATGGGAATCCGGACTACGGCTATAATTGCGATGGCCCTGCAAGTCCGTTGGGCGAACTATTCTACGACCAAATGGGCGTTGCGGCCGGCGGTAACCGGCTGCACCTCCTCCCCCCATTCCTAGCGGATCCCTATCCACCCGAACTTTTCCACCACTTGGAGTCGAACTATTATTGGCAGTGTGGGCAGTGCCCGCCAGGTATGCCCGGTGCACCTGCCTATCCTCCCAGCTTCTCCTTCCTGACCGGTTACCAGGGCCTTCAGTCCGATCCCAATGAATTGTTCGTGCTGCTGGAAGTGCCGGGCAAAGTCATCCTTAGGAGGCCATTTCCCTTCCCATTTCCGTTCTAGACCGTTCCCAGGAAATGATAGGAAGGTGGCGACGGCTTCGGCTTCGTGCACGATGCCAGCGTCACCGCGCTGTCGAGCGAGATATGGATCGTGGATCCACGCGTAGGTTCTGCCCCCCCGCGGAGCGTGGTATCCGGTTCCCAATTCAAATAACGCTGCATGAGGGTGTTGTCGCTGTGGCCGCACGCCCTGGTGTCCTCTCTACGAGGACGAAAGGTTGACCTCAATCCGGGAGCAACGGGCCTGCCCCAGCCGAACCCGCTGGGCCCGCTCGAGCTCAAGTCCAATTTGCGCGATTGCCTGAAAGCGCCGCGCCCGTTCGAGCCATCGACAAAGCTGCATTTAAAGGCATTCTGGCGGCGAGTAGAGACCCTAAAGAATTCAGAGGCGGATCATCGACCGCCTCCGCTTGGTTCGTACCCTGGCTAAACTCTTCTAGTTGAACCTCTGCTAGAACGTTTACTCGAACCGGTTGTGTTCGCCTCGCTCGACACGGAGCTCTTTGTAACAAATTCTCCCCGTCTCAACAAACGGCCCAAACCTACCGAAGGCTTGCGCATGGTAACTCGCTGACTGTGTGGCGTTTACCTTCGCCATCGGAGCGGAATTGCACGTGCTACATACTCGAGCAACTTCTTCCTACCGTGGCAGTCCCATCCGGAAGGTAAGAAAGGTATCTCTGACGAACCTATGACTCGAACTCTTGTGCCCCAGAAGCGTATGCGTCGAATCGAATCCGGGTTCTCGATGACGGAATTAGCCGTCGTTGTGACCATTATTTTGATCGTCACCGCCGCTGCGGTGATCAACATGGTCCCATCCCTTCAGACTTCAAAATCCAACTCGGCTATGGAACTCGTCATGGGCGAGTTGCGCCGTGCCCACGAGCGGGCCATCGATGAGCGCCGAATCTATCGCGTTACATTCGTCGCCCCGCAGACGATTCAGCTCGACGTCGGACAAGTCGCAAACGTCGCTACCACGATCACTGGGAGTTCGCCCACATTCGTTCAGGCGCAAAGCCCGCTCCTACTTCCAAATGGAGTTCAGTTCATCGTCGTGCCAGGAATTCCCACCAGCCCAACGGCCACGCCTGATGGCCTCGGCTCGGGAGCCAACGCCATCGATTTTGACATCGAGAATGGGGGCGCCGGAACAGAGATCTATTTTCAACCGGATGGCAGGGCGCTGGACGGAGCTAACCGCTTGAACGATGGAGTTGTCTACCTGGCCGAGCCGACCAATCTCTTTTCCAGCAGAGCTGTCTCACTTCTTGGTTCCACGGGCCGCGTCAAGGGCTGGTACCTCACGTCGACCGGTGGCGTCAACGGGTGGAACCAATGAGCACGCCGCGCAACAAGAAGGTTCGGCCTCAAGCCTTGCAGACCGGCTTTGGACTGCTCGAGGCGGTCGTCTCGGCGGTCATCCTGGTGATCGGCCTCGTCGCACTCGCTGGACTTTTCAGTCAGTCACTCTCATCTCTCCAATACACTCGCGAAGATCTGATCGCAAAACAAAAAGCGCGCGAAAGTCTGGAAGCGGTCTACACCGCTCGGAACGATGCCACCATTGGGTTCGCCGGAATCCAGAACGTGAGCAATGGAGGAATCTTCCTCGACGGTTTCCAGCCGCTTTTTTTGGCCGGCGCGAACGGGATCGTCGGGACGCAGGGCGAATCGGGAATTCTTGACCGTCAGATCTTGCCAGGGCCAGACGGTATCGTGGGAACCGCCGATGACATAATCCTTCCGCTAGTCAACTTTCAGCGCCAGATCCTGATTACGCCGCTCATCGATTCCACCGGAAACGTAAGCCCTGACATCCGGCAAATCAGCGTTACCGTGCAAGTGACATCGCCGGGCCGCGCCGCCGCACGCAATTACACCGTCACCGGGTATATTTCGCGCTTTCAGTGAGGACATACGCATGGCTCGTTGCCGCAAACACAGACAACACGGGTTCACTCTTGTCGAGCTGGTTGTCGCTACCGCTTTAACCGTTACCGTCATCGGCGGAGCCGTGCTCGTGTTTACGAACTCGGTGCAGACTTCCAACCTGAGCCTCAAGCAGTCGGAAGTGCAGACCGAAGCCCGGGCGGCCCTCACTCAAATAACCCGCGACCTGTCTCAGGCGGGCACCGCGGTGCCCTTGAACGGCATCGCCATTCCTTCCCTGGGAACAGGCGGCGTAAATCCTAATTTCGCCTGCGATTCGTCGCAATGCTATACCGGCGTCGACCCCGCCTACACCCAGGGACTTCTGTACAAGGTGACCCCCGGCTACACCATCGGCCCCACCATTTCCGAGCCGAGTGACGCCATAAAAATTGCCTACGTGGATCCAACTCTGGACTGGACCGCATTTCAGGCGGCGACCATCGCCCCCAATGGGAGCAGTCTCACCATGCCCGCGGCAACCCTTCCCGCGGTTACCGATCCCGCTGTCGGCATCACCCCGGGCGATGTCATTCTCTTGCAAAACGCGTACGGCTCAGCCATCGGCGTCGTCACCTCGGTGGCCGGCCAGACGATCACGTTCGGACCGGACCCGCTGAATATCAACCAGCCAGGCGCCCCAGCGGGAAACATCGCGGCACTGGCAACACCGGGCTCCAATCCAGTGACGTATCCCGCAACTCAGGTTTCTCGTTTGATGATGGTCAGCTATTTCATTGAATCCTTTGTCGGGCCCAATGGCCCAGACTCACGCTTGATGCGGCAGAACGGGTCCCATCCGCCGGCGCCCGTGGCGGAACACATCGAAGATCTGAAATTTACGTACGACGTCATCGATCCTGTCTCAAATGCCTTGACCGCCAATTCGCCCGACGCGGTGTTAGGAAGTCCGGCGGTTCCGCAGCCAAATCAGATCCGCAAAATCAATATCAATGTCACCAGCAAGGCCGTTCGCGCGGACCTGAGCGCCGCTGGAACAACGCAGCGAGTCAATTTGACTACGTCCGTCGGCCCCCGAAATCTTAGTTTCCGCGACCGCTACCAATAGGATTCAGGCGCATGTGGAGCATGAGGAGCCAGTCAATGAACAACAGACAAACTCGCCGAGCCCTGCACCGGTCCGAAACCGGCGTGGCGCTGGTCACCACCCTTCTGTTGCTGACTCTGTTGTCGGCGGTCGCGGTCGCGCTGGTCTACAAAGTCAACCACGAACAGAACCTGCAGCGCGCAGACTCCGGAAATACCGTGGCGTACTACGGAGCCGAAGCGGGTATGGAAAAAATGATGTCGGATCTGTCGCTTCTCTACACACAGAAAGCCGCACCCACCAATTGCGACATCGTAGCTCTCGAGGCTACGCCGCCAAACCCGGCCGCGGTCGGTACCACCTACCTCGAATACATTTTCAACGTTCCCCCGCCTGCCGGGGGAGGTTGCGCGGCTCCCGCGACGAATGTGCAGACTATCAGCAGCGGGCCCAACAGTGGATTGCAGGCCGAGATCGTTCGCATGAACCTGCAAGTCACCGCGGATAGCCCCGCTGGCGACGAAGCGCGATTGATCCGAAACGTCGAGGTCGCCGAAATTCCCGTCTTTCAATTTGGCGTCTTTTCGCAAAGCGACCTGAGTTATTTTCCTGGCCCCAGTTTCGACTTCGCGGGCCGCGTCCAAACAAACGGAAATCTCTTCCTCGCAGAAGGCGGCGGCCAAACGCTCACCTTCCATAGTCCCATTCGCGCCGCTGGCGATGTGGTTCGCGATCAATTGGCGAACGGCGCCAGCACGATTGCCCAGGGACGTACCGGCCAGGTGATGATTCCCACCGCTCCCAATGGATGCGATGGAGGACAGCCCGCCTGCCGGAATCTTCAGGTGAATCCGAACGAAGGCAGCTCCATCGGGGGTCCCACACCCGCCTATTCGCCCACTGGAACCGGAGTCGTAAATCCACCGTGGGGTGCCTTGTCGACCTCCACCTATGCCGGCAACATCTTGAGCGGCACCACCGGAGCCGTCCAACTCACTCTCTCTTTCGTCCAGCCGGGCGTTGGACCCATTGAGATCGTGCGCCGCCCGCTCCCCGGCGAATCCCCGACTTCGCTTGTGGGCGAATCTCGGCTTTACAATCAGGCGCAAATTCGCGTGTTGCTCAGCGACAACCCTGCCGAGTTGCCGGGAGGTGCCGGCGACTCCCAAAACATCCGTCTGGCGAATGTCCAAACAAGTGGCGCGGCTCCCGACTACAGCAACGGCGTACCGGTCACGGGCTTGGCCGGCAACACATTTTTCGCCGAAGGCGTCAAGGTAACCGATACCACCGGCGGAGTAACCACGACCAGAGTCGGCCCGGGCGGCGAAATCAATTGGATCAATGTGCCAACAACTCCTCCGGCGGCTCAAGCCACGCTCGTACCCGTGACCGCACCAGTCCTGGCGCCCACCACTACAACGACCGGAGCGACAACGACCATTACGCAGCCATGGAATTTGCTGGACGGATATCTGCGTGTGGAAATCCGCCAAAACGACGGAAGTTATGCCCCCGTTACAAGCGAATGGTTGCAGTTAGGTTTCGCACGGGGAGTGAACCCGCCGGGCGCCTTCACCCCGAATACTGTGCATCCAAACGCGATACTCGTGTTGCAGATGGAAGCCGATCGCAACGGCGACGGCACCGCCTCGGCCGCCGAGCTGGTGACCGACTCGGGAACCAATAGCGTGATCACTGGCCCCGCCACGCGCAACAATTGGTATCCCATCAACATGTACGAAGCCCGTGAAGGCGAATTCCGCGAAAACCAGCGGGTCACCGCCAACTGCAGCATCGGGGGTGTGCTCAATCTCGTCGAAATCGACGTCAACAATTTGAAGCGTTGGCTGGCCGGATCAATCGGAGCCTCCGGCGCTAACACCGAATACGTCTCACAAAACGGCTACGTTCTGTATCTTTCCGACCGTCGTGGAATGATTGCCAGCCCCACGGCCGGCACCAAGAATGGCGAGTACGGCTTCGAGGATGTGATCAATCCGGGCAGCGTTACAGGGCAACCCGATGGCGTCCTGAACGCCGGAGAAGACGTGAACCAGAACGGCGTGCTCGATACCTATTCCGCTAACTTTATGGGTCTCGGATTCGGTGTGGTCCAGCCTGGAGCACTTCCCAATACACCCGTCAGTTGCTTCAGTGTCGCCCGGCCCAATTGGGTGTCTGGCCCCCGCCATGGCGTGCGGTTGGTGAATGGCGCGCTCGGCAATCTGCCGCTTCGTCCAGACAACGGGCAGGGCGGCTTTACCTTGGCAAGCGAGCAACCCGCTTACGTCCTGGGTAATTACAACGCCAACGCCGGAGGTTTCGGCGATCCGCATGCCGCTGCGGCGGTGCTCGCGGATACCGTGACCCTACTTTCCAGCAATTGGCAAGACACCAGCAGCTTCACCAGTCCGGCTACCGTCGCCGGACGCAATGCCGCCACCAGTTACTATCGCTTGGCCATCGCGTCGGGGAAAAACATCAATTTCCCTCAGCCGGCCTTCGCAGGAGTCCCGCAGGATTTCGGCACCGACGGCGGCGTCCACAACTTCTTGCGCTATCTGGAAAATTGGGGCGGCCAAACGCTCAACTATGAAGGTTCGATGGTCAGCCTGTTTTATTCTCAGTATGCGACCGGCGTATTCAAATGCTGCGGCACCGTCTATTCGCCTCCAACTCGTGCCTATTCGTTTGACACGGATTTCCTGGATCTTTCAAAGCTGCCGCCGGGAACACCAAGGTTCCGGGACGTAGTGAACGTTGGTTTCCAGCAAGTGTACTAACGCAGGATCTTTCGCCGATGGAAACGCGGCGGGCCGAGGCGAAGACGCAAACTCTCGACCTTGGACGTAGACGAACGCCTTCCGACAGTTTTCCCCATTTTTTAGTACCGAGCTCCTGAACCTGCGTGGAAAAGCCCTCTTGTTCAAGTATTTGTTGCCTGGCCCCGATGGTAAGTCCATCCCAAAAGCGCTCCGGCTTGAGCCTGTCTCCATTCCGAAAGCGATCCAAAATCGAGTCAATCGTGGCTCCTTGTTCGACGTTGGATTGCGGGGATCACACACCGCTCGAGCACTCACTGGACGCGGTATATGGCGCCGTTTTTCATTACGAAGGAAACTTTTTCGAGGACGGTGATGTCCTCGAGGGGGTTGCCGGTAACGGCGACTACGTCGGCAGCGTAGCCGGGCTTGAGGATGCCAATTTTATCTTGCCAGCCCAGTAACTTTGCTCCGTTGACGGTGCCCGCCTGGATGGCAGCGAGCGAGGACATTCCGAATTTCACCATCAAGCCAAATTCTCGGGCTTGCGTGCCGTGCGGAAATGGGCCGACGTCAGAGCCCATTGCAATGGGAACGCCGTTAGCGAGTTGCCTTTTAAATTCGCTGACGTGCAGGTCTAGCAACTGACGTTCCCTTTTGGCAGCTTCGGGAGTGTCGGCGTGATCCGCGAAATATTCGGATATGGTAAACGTAGGGACGGCGAAGATTTGTTTTTCGCGCATGATGCGCATGGTTTCATCGCTCAGTTGATAGGCATGGTCGATGGATACGACGCCGGCGCGGGCTGCGTAGAGAGTTCCGGGCTCACCGGTGGCGTGGACAGCGACGCGATTGCCTGTGCGCGCGGCCTCGCGCACGGCGGCAACCAGTTCGTCCTCGGTGTACTGGAATGGAGTGGAGAGGTGCCCACTCACGAGCGAATCCGCTCCGGTCTCGTAAATCTTGATGAAATTCGCGCCTTCCTTGATTTGTTCGCGGATGACGGTCACGAGCTCCGCGGCGTTATTGGCGTAAGTAGCGTTGGGAAGCACGCGCTGCTCTGGGTTGTAGCCGATGGCGTCTTCGTGCCCACCGAGAATGTTGATGGCATTGCCGCTAATGCGCAGGCGCGGTCCGGGAATCTGGCCCCGATTGATGGCGTTGCGGACGGCTGTGTCTGCGGAGCCTGCGCCTTCGGTGCCCATGTCGCGCTCAGCAGTGAATCCCGCCATAAGGTCGTCGCGAGCGGCAAGGGTGGCCGTGATGGTGCGCTGGGGAACGGATTCCTGGACGGTTTGAAGGTCTTCCGCGCCAGGGTGAAGGAAGAGATGGACGTGCGCGTCGATAAGGCCGGGGAGAAGAGTGGCGTTACCAAGGTCAATGATTTCGGTGCCGGAGGGGCGGGTAACTTTGGCTCCGACCTCGGCTATGGTGTCGCCAGAGACGAGGATTTCGCCAGGGGTTGAGATATGGCCGGATTCGACGTCGAGCAGGCGCGCGGCGTGGAGGACGATGGTGCGCGCGCTTGGCGCAGGTTGCGGCGGTGTTGACTGCGCGGCGAGTGGCGCCCAGGAAGCAAGCGTGAGAACGAAGCCTAGGAAGGTCCGCAGCGTTTTCATGGGATTCGCGGTGATAGTAGCACGGCGGTGCGGCAAGCGTGCGAGCCGCGTTGTGAGGAGCGGGGCGAAAGGCTGGAGGCAGACCACGCCGTGGAAGGGGGTGGAGACTGCTTGACGTGCTAACTGACCGGACGAGTGAAGCCCTGGTACGGCACTCGTCCGGTACGCAATCAGGTGGAATTATTTCCGAGTAACGCACGAGCACTCCGGAAACAGTCCTGGACTGCTTTGTAACCTAGCCTTTGGTGTCTGGAACCTTGGGCTGCCACAATTCGATCGGATTTCCCTCAGGGTCATGCACGCGGGCGAACCGGCCGTTGGGATAAGACTGCGGGTCAATCTTGACCTCGATTCCTGCGGCTTGTAGCTGGGCCGCCATCTTGTCGAGATCCCGGACTCGAAAGTTCAACATCCAGACCTTGGTGGTATCCCCGAAATAGCCGCTCGTCTCCTTGAATGGAGCGAAAGCGGTGGGTCCAGCCTCTTGCTGCCAAGGGGATTCCCCGGAGCTCGTTGGTATGAGCGAGACTCCCAGGTGTTGTTGGTACCAAAGCCCCAGCGCTTTCGGATCTTTGGCTCGGAAGAAGAATCCTCCGATTCCCGTTACTTTTTCCATTTCCGTTCCTCCAGCAATCCCATCGCGAACAGCAGCCCCTGCAGGCGGAGGGGAGACCTTTGGCTGCGTGGGTGTCTGCGCGGCTATGCCGAGTTGGTTTCGTCCCCAGATGAAGCTCGACCCGAAAGCAAATGACAGAGTTCGAAGCAGTTGGCGTCTTTCGAAATGCATCCCATCCTCCTTCCGAGAACAACGCGGCCCGAAGTACGATACCTGCGCGACAAGGTTCCGGGAAGCGCAAAGAATGAAGTTCTGTGCGAGTCGGCCAACGGGAAGTTACGCGAGCCGCCACCGCAAGAAGGTGCCTCTAGTGGCGAAACCTCGCCAGCACTCCTTGAGGGTCAATGGGTGTAGTCGTCTGTTTTAACAGTTACTTGCGGCTTGCCCGTGACTCGGGCTGTATCCCACCCAACGACTGGAAGGTAAGGCTGCGCACAGGGCTCGACTTGAGAATCAGGTTGAAGCACTCGGCGGGCTAGCGAACGATGCGGTTGGCGATATTCATCCACCACGGCGACGCGTGGAGGAATGTCTCGATGGCGGCCACCTGGCAAACGATCAGCATCGGGAGCGCGTAGAGATAAACGGTGTGAACCCGGCGCTCGACGATGAGATCGCGGATCACGCCGAGACAAATCAGCGCGTCCACACCGGCCGGCGAGAAGACCAGCGGCAGTTGGGGAAAGCGGCCGAAGGCTGCGTCGAGCAGCGCGCAGGAGGCGATCAGCACCAGGCGCCGATGGAACTCGGGCTTCTTGCGCCAGTAGATAGCGAGCGCAAAGGGCACGGTGAAGCAGACAAGGTCCATCACTTGAACAATGGTGAAAGCCGTGGAGTTGAACGGGTCCTTTTGCTCGATGGAAAACCTAACCATGCTGGCGGAGGTCCAAGCGCCGAGGACAACAACGGCGACGGCGAGTCCGACACCGAACCAGCCTAGCCTGCGATGCAGGCGGACGTTGTGGGAGCGGATCAGCGCGGATTGCACAATGAAGAACGCAACCCATGCGGGGAACACAATGGCGTGGATGTACAGGACAAAGGGTGGGAGCGGCGCGGCATGTATGAGGTTATGGTCGATGGTGTGGCTGAAGCCGTACACCACAGTCGCGGCGATCAGCAGCGACATGAAGAAATAAAAGTACTGACGCCAAAAGTTCGCACGCTTGGTCGTCATCTGATTCGCCAACGCGAACGGTTCAGGGCTCATTTTTGCAGGGCGATAGTAACACAGCGGGTCGAGTGGCTTCGGCCAGGTGCATCCTCATAATGGGTTCAACCCATCGATAACTTCGGAGTCGTCGGCTTAACCGGAATTAGTTATCGAACGTTACCGCCGCAAAGCAATTCACTCGGGTTTATTGCCGCCAATCGGCGAAAGAGCAGAGCACGACACCCGTCGAGGCTCCGCAGTTCAAGCTCGTCTCAAATGGGGTTTTCAGAGCGAAGGTGCCAGTTGCCGGGGTCTCCCTCTACTTGTAAAACAAGACTCTTCCCGACGGATCAAGCTGTTGCAGGAAATCAAAGTCTGTAAGATTTCGAGTCAGCACGGCGCATCCATACTTCCGGGCACTTGCGAACAACAGCGCATCGTTCAAGATGCGACGGCGCTGGTCCTTCCCATACCCTTGCAGACGCGCAAGCGCGCCCGAGAGGATTCCAGCTTCTCGCCAGATGTCAGGATCCGGAATGATCATCCTGTGGGCCGAGCGCCGTTCGATGATTTTGACAATCTTTTCTACAACCTGTCGCGTACCAGGGTGAGCGGGATCGAGCAGGCCGCAGGCAGCGGCGAGTTCTGCCTCGGTCACCGGTGAATGCCATGCTTCCGCCGCCCGCAACATGCGTTCCCCGCCATGCGGAAACCGATCTTGGAGAATGTCAACGTAGACGGTCGTGTCATAGAGCAGTTTCCCGGGACGATATTTCCCCCTTCCAAGGAAGTCGAGCTCAGATTCAGCACGCGGTTTGAAAGCTTGTCGATGTTTGTCAGGCTTAAGACGCCTTAGCGTGGCTTGAAACTCAGAACTCAAGATCGACCCCAGCACGAATGGTGCCGCGTTGAGACAGCAGCCAGTCGGTGTAATCGTCGGCCACCGCGATATTGGCCAGCGCGATCTCGATAAGATCGGTATCGGAGGCAATGCCTGTGCGATTCTTTGCTCTTGCCACAAGGGCTCGCGGCATTCTCCCGCGAACGACCTGGGTCCTATTGCCGCCAAGAAGTCCTTCCTGTTCGGCAATGGTCATGACTTCGCGCAACCTACTGGATCTGGCAGTGTCGAGTTGGGCGCGACGCCGTGTGCGGGACCGAGCAGTGCGCTTCATTGGTTAAGTCCTCCATGTAGCACAATATCGGGATTAGTGTAGCACAGACGTGGGTCTGGGGTCGGGGGCTTGGTCGTCAAGTTACCCAGAGAATGGCAATTGCGTCGAGCACTGGCAGTCGAAGGGCAACCCAAAATACACTCTGAAAGGGCGCAAAAAGGGGCACCAAGACGTGCCCTTTTTGTACCCTTGATGGTTTCAACGAATGAGCGACCCGAGACATAGGTAACCCATTTGTACCGGACACTTTCTCCCCGTAGAGGGCAGGGAGCGATGCCTTGGAAGGAGTGTTCGGTAATGGATGAAAGAATGCAGTTCGTTGCTCGCCGGCTAGCCGCGACTTTCCTTTGGGCTGCACAGAGTTAGATAGGAAGAGTATTTTTCCTTTAAGCGGGACGAAGCCAGTTCTCTCGTTGTAGGCCTCGCACCTGAGCAAACTCCCTTGTGTTGTCGCTAACCAGGGTATAACCAAGCGTAAGAGCATGAGCAGCGATGAGCAGGTCGTTGCCGCCGATCGGTTTGCCGACACGCTCAAGCTGTGCTCGAACCCGGCCGTACGTAACATCTGCGGGCGAATCGAGAGGAAGAACCTGCAGAGCCCCCAGCACCACTTCGAGTTGTGTCGTGAGCCGCTGCGACCCCTTCTTCTCTGCACCATAGCGGAGCTCTGAGGCCACAATGATGCTGGTGCAAACTTTTGTTTCACCCACCTTCCTGATGCGCTGCGCAACAGTGCCCTGTGGATTGCGAACCAGATCCGAGACCACGTTGGTATCAAGCAGATATCCCGTCATAGATCGACCCGATCAGGAGGCTCATCCAGAATCGGTGCGAAATTCTCATCGAGCCGGCTCAGGGTGGCAAGAACGGACAACAGGGATTTGGGCGGTGCAGGTTCGATGATCAGCCGGTCTCCCTCCTTGCGCATGACGGCGTCCTCACCGGGGAATTCGAACTCCCGAGGAATCCGCACAGCCCGGTTTCGCCCATTCTTAAAGACCTTCACGTGTCTTTCGGCTGTGACTAGTCGTCTTGGCATATGTCACAGCCTATGCCAATTCTAGGTCTTTGTCAATGGCGCACCATTCCCACTCGAAGACCAGCACCGACGATTGCCCGCAGGCTACCCGTCCCTGATAAGGCGGACTCGGCGCACGGAAAAGCACTCGGAAAGCGTCGGTTTTCTGCGACAATGAGCCCCTTGGAGGGTGACTTGGCTCTGCCGCGACGACGCTGGACCGCCCTGCCCGCTTTGCTGGTTCTGATTCTGGCTCATTCCGCGCTCACCGACGCGACAGGCATAGCCGACGAACAGAACATTCCCACGCAAATTCCGGGACACAACGCGATCCTCATGGGAACGGACTGGTACCCCGAGCAGTGGCCCGAATCGCGATGGGAGACCGATGTCCGGATGATGGAACAAGCCCACCTTAACGTTGTGCGGCTCGCGGAATTCGCTTGGAGCGCGATGGAGCCAGGTGACGGGCATTTTGAGTTCGCGTGGCTCGATCGCGCGATTCGCCTGCTTGAAAAACATCACATCGCTGTCGTGCTTGGCACGCCAACCGCCGGCCCACCGGCTTGGCTCACGCATGCGTATCCGGAGACGCTCCGTGTTGAACCCGACGGGCAACGCGTGGCGCCCGGCAACCGCGCGCACGGCTCGCCCACGTCCGTGAAGTACCGGGAGTTTTGCCGGCGCATTGCGGAGGAAATGGCCAAGCGCTACGGCACCGATCCGGCTGTTGTGGGCTGGCAGATTGACAACGAATACGGCTACGCCCTGATGTCGTACGACGACGACACGAAAAAGCAATTTCAGGATTGGGTTCACGACAGGTACAAAAACCTGGACTCGCTCAATAGGCATTGGGCTACGGCGTACTGGAGCCAGACCTACGACGATTGGAGCGAGATTCCCATCCCGACCGTGTCCCACAATCCGGCTCTGATGCTGGAGTGGAAGCGTTTTGTCACCCAGGCTTGGAATTCCTATCAGCAAAATCAACTGGACGTGATTCGGAAGTACGCAAACCCACGACAATTTATTACCGGGAACTTCATGGGGCTCGGATGGGACGGACTGGATCAGTACACGATTAGCAATCCGCTGACCTTCGCTTCGTGGGACGACTATGTGGGTACCGGGCACCTGGATCCGGATAAGAACGGGATGAGCCACGACGGGATGCGCGGCCTAAAGAGGCAGAACTTCTGGGTCATAGAAACGCAGCCGGGCGCGGTGAATTGGAGCGACCTTAACAACTACCTAAACAAAGGTGAAACACGCGCGATGGCTTGGCACGCCATTGCGCACGGTGCCGATGACGTGAGCTATTGGCAATGGCGCAGTGCGCCGAACGGGCAGGAAGAGATGCACGGCACACTGGTGGGCGCGGATGGCACGCCGGTACCTCTGCTGGAGGAGGTCACACAGACTGCCAGGGAGTTTGACCAAACGCAAAGCGCGTTCCGCGGAACTCGGGTGGTCTCGGAAGTCGCACTGCTGAACGACTACGAGAGCCGTTGGGCCATCGATTGGCAAAAACATACTCGGCAGTACAACACGTACGCTATCTCGCAAGCGTATTACAAGGCGCTGCGAACGATCGCGCAATCGATGGACGTCGTCAGCCCGTATGCGCCGCTCGACGAGTACAAATTAGTGGTCGCACCAAACTTGAATCTGATCCCGGAATCACTCGCAAAGCATCTTCTGGACTATGTGAAGAGCGGCGGCCATCTCGTGCTCGGTCCTCGAGCCGGACTGAAGGATGAGTACGACGCTTTACTACCACAACGGCAGCCGGGTTTTCTCGCGGATGCTCTGGGCGCGCGGGTCGAACAGTTCTACGCGCTGGACAGGAACGTACCCCTCTATGGAACGCTTGGAAGCGGCGCGGGATCGTTGTGGGCGGAGCAACTGAAGACAACGGATGCGAACACGCAGGTGTTGTTACGCTACGGAACCAGCAATGGGTGGCTCGATGGGCAGCCCGCAGTGGTCACGCGCGCTGTGGAGAAAGGTACCATCACGTATGTTGGCGCCGTACTCGACGACGCGCTCGTCACCAACCTCGCGGAATGGTTGGCGAGACGGAGTGGTGTTAAGCCCGTATTCGGGGCCGCTCCTGAAGGCGTGGAAGTCAGCAGAAGAGTCGGTGCGAACAAACGGGTCTTCGTGTTCATCAATTTTTCTCAACAGCCAAAAACGATTGTGCTACCTCACACCATGAGGTCGTTGCTCGAAGACAAGCCAGCCGAAACGTTCGAACTTGCGCCCTACGGCGTGGGTCTTGCTCTAGACCAGAAGTGAGATTTTAACACGTTACCGACTTCATCTCGGATGTTGTAACCTCACGTTATAAGCAATGGTTAGCACAGAGCTTTGCGCTTTTATTGCGCCTCTACGAATTCCTGCTCAGAGCCGAAAGATCAAGGTCACCTTAAGAAGTCGCATCGCGCCAGCAACCCCACAAATCGCGCCTCCCCCCGAAACCCATCCCACTTCGGATCCACTGGCAAAAACGTCAAATGCACATCCCGTTTCTCCAACCCGCGTTCCAACCATTTCAACGCCTCGTCACACCGTCCCAATCCCGAGTGAACCAGCGCCATCGCATACCCCGGCACATAGCGTTCGCGCGACCGCGCCTCCAATGTCTTCAACACTTCTTCAGCGTCATCTGTGCGCTCCAGCCGCCCGAACAAATATCCGCGCAACCCCAACACTTTACTGTTCCCGCCGGAAGTCAGTTCCGCCCGCCGCAAAGCCTCCAACGCCGCGTCAGCTTCCCCCATCTCCACCAACGGCTGCGCCAACTGCAAATGTCCCACCCAAAACTCCGGATCGATCGCGATAGCCTGCCGCGCCAGTTGCACCGCCGCCGGATAATCGCGCCCCACAAACGCCACCTGCGCCGAAAGCGCATGATGTACCGCCAGCAGCGGATCCAACTCGCACGCCCGCCGAATCGCCGGCGCCGCTTCCGCGTATCGCCCCTGGTGCGAATACAAAATCCCCAGCATCCGGTGTGGCAAAGGATAATTCGGATCCAGTTCAATGGCCGCCCGAAACGCAGCCTCCGCGTCCCGCCAATCCCAATCCAGCCAAAACTTCAGAAATCCCAGCGAAGCCTGCACCTCCGCCAAATTCGCCCCAGTGCGCAAAGCGTGCGCCACCGCCTCGCGCGCCTTCGGCCAAACCGCCAAAGTCGGCGCATCCCCGTTAATCGGACTGGCCGCATACCCATCCGCCAACCCCGACCAAGCCAACGCATAGCCAGGATCGATCTCGGCAGCCCGCGTAAAATGCTCCGCGGCCCGCCGCGTTGTCGCCGGCGTAAGCTGGTGCCACAAATACCGCCCCCGCAAATACAAGTCGTAAGCCTCGGCGTTCCGAGTCTGCCGCCCTTCCAGTGCGCGCAACCGCTCGGGCGAAAGCCGCCGCCGCACCTGCTCCGCAATCGCCGCGCTCAACTCTCGTTGAAACGCCAGCATGCTATCCGGCTCGCTGTCGTAGGTCGCCGACCACACCTGCACCTGGTCCCGCACCCGAACCAGTCGCGAAGTAATCCGCAGCTTCCCCGCCTCCCCCCGCAAGGATCCCTCAATCAAATACGAAGCATTCAGTTCCCGTCCAATCTCTCCAGCCGTTCTCGCAGTCCACTTGTAAGCCATGGCCGAAGTACGCCCGATCACGCTCAAGAACTCCGGATCGATCTGCCCCAGCGCCACAATCGTTTCTTCCGTCAAACCATCGCACAAATATTCCCGCTCCGCATCCGCGCTCAAATTTTCAAACGGGAGGACCGCAATCGTGACCCGCGAAGCCGTTTCCGCCGTGACGCCTTCAATCACCTCTACTTTGGCGACGAACCGGTAACCTTTCCCCGGAATGGTGAGGATGTATCGCCCCTTACCCTCCGCCCCTTCCATGACCCGCCGCAAAGCGGAAATGTTCTGATTTAAGTTGTTCTCTTCGACAATGGTGTCCGGCCACACCGCCCGCATCAACTCTTCCTTCTCCACCGTCTCGCCCGGTCGCCGCACCAGGTGCAGCAGCGTGTCGAACACTTTGGGAGTCAGCCCGAGGGGATTGCCGTTGCGCAACAGCACCCGCTTCGCACTGTCCACGCGAAACTCCCCGAATTTGTAGGCGTGCAAGTCCGCAGCGTTCATGGACCGTTCCAACGGGTTCACAGATTTTCAGAAAGCTTCATACCCGGCCTAAGGACTTTCGACCGGCATCGGCACGAGTATATGCCTGGGATGCCCTGCACCCCAATCCAAAAGTTTTCCAGCATCTAAAGGAGACATGCGAAAAATGAATTCCAATGTTAGTAAGCTGTTGCGTCTGACCTGCCTCTTAGCACTCAGCGGCGCGGTCCTCTTCGTCGCCGAATGGACCACCAACGCCAAGGCAAAATCACGTGCCTGGGAAAGCGCATTCAACGGCAAGACCGTCGAAGGAACCTGGCTCGTTGAAGTCACCCAGATCGACTGTGACACCAAAGCCCCAAAAGGGCCGGCCTTCCCCTCTTACCTGGCTTTCGCCGGTGACGGCATCATGGTCGAGAACACCAACAATCCCGGATTCGCCCCAGGCCAACGCGGCCCCGGCCTAGGCATTTGGAGCCATGACGGCCACCACACCTACCTCGCGAAAAGCATTGCTTTCATACACTTCGCCACACCCGGAAATCCCCCAACCGTTCCGCCATTCAAGATCGGCACGCAAACCATCTCGCAAACCATCACCTTCGAGAACGATCCCGGCGAATTTACCAGCGAAGCCACCATCGAATTCGCCGACAATGTCACTCCGACCCCTAACATCTACTTGACGGGCTGCGCCACAGCCAAAGGCACCCGCTACAAATAAATCCCGAGACTGAGTCCGGCTCCGGGACATAGCTCGCCGCGCATTAAGCGCCCCGCGAATCCATCCTCTAACCTAAGCCGGACTCACTCACCACAAGACCTTCTAGAGGGTAGTTCGGCCTTCCAACGATGCCGAATTTGAAGCTTCTTCGAAGGTTCTGCAGCGCGACACTTCAGCTTCGCCCAGCACGTCAGTTTCATTGCGCTGTCGAACGAGATACTGATCGTGGACCCACGCGTTGGTTTTCTCCGAGCTCCTCGCGTAGCGTCGTATCCGGTTCCCAATGCAAATACCGCTGAGTGAGGGTGTTGTCGCTGTTGCGGCCGTTCACGCCCTGGTGTCCTCTCTACGAGGACGACACGTTAAAGTCGATTCGGGGAGCCACAGGCTAACCCTGCCGCATCCGTTGAGCCCGCTCAAGCTCAAGTCCCCATCCTCGCTGAAACTTACCGGAACTCTCATTCAGGTTTGGTACAGCAACCGGGATATGTCACGGCGGCCCCAACTGCTCTCCGGCGATGCCAGGCGACTCGAGAGCAGCATGCTCAGCCTTCGCTTTCTCGTTCTCCTGCATTTTCTCGTTCTCACGTCGTAATCGATCGGCCTCCCGACGCTCGCGCAGCAAGGCGCCGGCACCGTAGGCGTACATAACCAGGATGAAGGAAAGACCCAGGACGAGGATGCCGCGTTCTACATACTGCTCAGAATCGAATGGCGTTAAACGGTGGTACATCACCGTTTCGTTGAAAAACGCATAGACGAAAATCGCGACGACCAGGACGTAGCCGGTGAACAGCAGGATTCGGCTGTTCCGGGGAAACCAGCGAGTCGACTTATTGGTGATTCCGCCCGAGGTGGCCACATCAAAGCTCAACGCCAGGAGAATGAAAGCACCTTTGAAAAAATTGCTGCGCTCCCCTCCGGCGGAGCCAAAGCGGTAAAAGGCGAGCAGAACCCCGGCAAGCAGTACGGCAATGTTGGTGGTCAACGCGAGGTTGAGGGCTTTCTTCCAAACATCGCCGACCCGATGGCGCGCAAAGAAGCCGAAAGTAAGAGCGAGCGATAGGAGAGCAATCGCAAATTGCGCGGTGTGAAACAGGTCGCGTCGCAGCGCGATCTCGGACTCTTCCGCGAACTCAAAACCGTGAGCGTTTAGCAATATCACGATGGTGGCAATGGTCGCCAACAAAGCAACCGTCGGACGCCGAGGAGAAGGCCGACGGAAGAACAGCCAGAGCAGACTTAGAGTGGCTACCGGGCCCCAGATCGCATAGATAAGTTTTGTCATTCTCTCGTCCGGTTCGGTGAGGTTGCCCAGAGTCCAGCTGTCCAAAACGGCCTCAAACTTTGGCGAGACCTGATTAAATATTTCCGATTCGCTTCCTACAAGGAAGTACCAATCGACAGCCACTTGGGGGTCATCCGGATCGGGCGGCGGAAGGTGCTTGACAATAAAATGAACGCTTTTGTGGGTGCGCTGGTTGACTAGAGTAACGTCGAAGGTCCGAAAGTCATACGGCCCATTTGCAGCAGAATGAAAAGGAGTGGCAGGGTAGTCTGGCCCGTCCGTGAGAAGCTGATTGAGCGACTCTATCGGGGGCATACTTCGGCTCAGACTAAAGATTCGAATGACAGCGTTATCGCCCGCGGCATCGACACATGCGCGCACACTCTCAAATTGCTTTACGAAAGCAGCCGATCGTCCACAATTAGGCCTGATCGTCCAATTCGCTGGGAAGACCACCGCGAACCGATGTACTCCATGATCGTTATATACGGGAAACGGTTTATCACGTTCAGAGATAGACGGGACATAGGCCAGATACAAGACGGCGGCAGCGAAAGCTAGAACGGTCCAGAATCCCAAATGAGGATGATGGTGATCCAGAGGGTCAGCGGAAGCCTGAAAAACCCAGATCAGCACAGCACTTAGCGCTACGAACCCTCCCGCGGATCCCGCCAGCCAAGCTGCATGACTATGTGGGATGCTCCGTATCGCAAGACCCAGATTCGCGATACTGCCGACGCACAAAACTACGACCATCCATTTGGAATCGCTTACTCGCTGGGCTTGGTCCGCCGCGAACTTGCACAACAAGCTCCCCAATTCCACTAAGTCGAAACCGACCACCAGAAGGAGCGGGTACACAAAATTGAAGATCATCACTAGAATCCAAAAGGGTGCAATCGCGGCGTTTTGAAACCTCGACTCTCGAGCTAGAAAGAAGGGCGCGCAAAAAGACAGGAACAAGTATGCGCCGCAGAGTGCAGCGATGTAGCGAGGCCGTATTCGTTTGGCGAGGATCGCCGCCAGCACCAGCAGGAACACAATTGGCAATAACGTGGCGAGCCAAAGAACCGTCAATAACCTGGGGTGAGAGGCGGTCGGCGAGACCCGCAAGGAAGCCAGTTGATTGGTGAACAAAATCAAGGTGAGAAAGAGGAAAACCACGGTCGACCATCGCGAAACGGCATTGGCCAAGATCGCGCCGGTGACTAGCATTGAGATAGTAATGAAGGATATCGGCGCCGCCGCTACAAGAATACCCAAGCCCAATTGGACTCCACCTATCGAAACTTCGCGCGTGTGTTCTAGGTAGCCGTGAAACATGATCAGAATGGCGATTGAGGCAAGAAGGCCGTAGACCATCCACACGGTAGCCTTCATCCCGGTGCTCATGTTCGACAGGGACATCGCGCGTTCCTTGACGATCGACACGGCACGAGATCGGGTCGCGTGCTTCAGAAAGTTTCGCGCGGTCAGAAACATGATGACTGTCCTTAAAACGTAGGTTTTGCCCTACCAATTTCCCCGTTATCCCTCGAAGCCGTTTGTGTACATCACTCTTAAAGCAAAAGCGAATATCCGGGTAATTCCGCTCGCCTGCGATCACGGCCTACGCAGTTTCCGGCCTCGGAAGCAAATCGTATACTGCTCTGCCCTGAACCACTCGCTGGAAAATACAAGTGGAGTGTGCATGCCGAACGGGAAGCATTTATGCATTCTACGATCACGCAGTCACTACACGATCACGATTGCGCTCTCGCTGTCGTGGGCTTCCTTCGTCTGAGTGTTCCAGTCAGGAAATTTGAAACCGATCGGACTGATGTGAAGGCTATGAGTTTTACCGATCCACTGGTGGTAGACGAGAATAGAGCATAGAGGTACCAAAGGAATCGTTCTGAAATCTCTTTTTTCAAGTCGGGCAGTCTGGGAAGGCGAGCCGCCCCGTCTGGATCCGAACGATGCCGACCGCCATTGCGGGACCGCCGAGTCCTGGGCCGTCGATTGGCGGTCGTAACTTTCTACTTCTGGCGACGGCGATGGTGCCGTTACTTCCCGGCAAGGCGGTTTGCTGTCAAGGTCGATTGCGTTAATTCCTTGACGTTCAGCTCCCCTTTCTTGTTCTTATCCAATCTATCGAACTCCGCTTCCATAAACCTCATGAACTCCTGCCTGGAGACCATGCCCCTCTTATCGGTATCCATAAGGGGCAGCAATTGCTTGACCTCGTCCTCAGCAATCACCAATTTATTCTGCGGCTTCGGAACTGCTGCCTTTTGTGCCGCATTTCCAAGCTTGGTGCCGGTCACAACCAACACCGCGATGACGATTATAATCCATAGCCTTTTTGTTCGCGTCAACATGGCTAGCTCCTTTGAACTCTTGCCTGATACCGCGACAGCACAGATCCGGTGCGTGTTGCCGGGATGTACACATTCGAGGTCTCGAATTTGCCCAATTTATATCCACCCGCCTTGAGGCTGTTCACGCAAAATATGAATACGCCGAATCTAAACTGTTTAATCCGGGTTTCTAATCACTCGCAAAGCCACACGTATCTCAAGGTACGAGCCTTCTGTTCCCACGGCAGCGAAACCAGAACCGTGGTCCGCTTCTTCAGCCTGCCGTGGAACTCTCTAACTTCTCGTGGTGTCGACGCTAGCCATTAGAAATTCCTTATGAATATTTCAGGGCGCCCTTACCTCATCTCTCATATCGTTTGTGTGCGTTAACCCGATTTAGGTGGGGTGGTTTGTATCCATTTCACTCTAAACTCCTAGAAGGAATCTTCATTTGGTTTGATTGATAAAGTCTTCCTGATGCTTTGTCTGCTCGCATGACCTCTGTGTTATCAGCTGATTGGCCAGTGGTCAGGAGAAAAGGTGTGAAGCACGAAGAGATGTATTCGAGATCGAGCTGGATTCCAGTGATGCAGTCTTGGCGCTAAGGACGAATATAGGAGCGAAATATGCGCAGGTTTGGACAGAACAAGATTTTTTCCTGGCTGGTAGGCGCTGGATTGCTGTTTTCCATTGCTGTTCCGAGCAATCTACTCGCGGACGGCGATGGCAGCAAAAACGATCCGCCTACACCTACACCAGCCAAACCCACAAAAGCGGACTCCCCTGCTCCCGGCTTGACAGAGCGCGAGCGCATGCTCCTCGACCGAGTTGAGCAGCTCGAAAAACGCGTTGCGGAACTTGAAGCGAAAGGGTCTGCAGGAGCGCCGCCGGTTGCTCCCACGGGACCAGCTGAAACCAGTGGAGCGGCTGCCGGCACGCCCGGGACGAACACCGCAGCGATGAGCCCGGCTTCGCCGCCGTCGAGCGGTCTTGTGAAGAGCGCGGGCACAATTGATCCAGGGACATTTTCCGCTACTCCCTCCAATCAGGATCAGACCACGTCAACAACTGCGGCTGCGGTCGCGACAACCGGACAGCCAGCATATGTCGAGCCTTTTTCGGATGCGGACTGGACCTGGCTGAACGGCAACCCCCGGACAAAAGAGATATTTTGGGACTCGAAATTTTTTACGCCAGAAATCAGGGTAGACACGAACTATGTCGCCGACTTCAACCATCCGACAGATCACACCATCGGCGGTTCGAGTGAGCTATTTCGGTCGTACGAAGTCCAGTTGGAGCAGCTCGGCGTCGGCGGCGACTTCCATTACGACAACGTTCGCGGCAGGCTGATGACACAGTTCGGCATGTATTCTGAGACCACGCCGCGGAATGATCCCAGTCCGGGACACGGCCAATGGGATCTAGCCGATGCGTACCGTTATGTGTCGGAAGCCTACGGCGGGTACCACTTCAATGTACTGCATGGCATTAATGTGGACGCGGGAATTTTTATGTCCTACATCGGCCTGTTCAGTTACTACAACTTCGACAATTGGGCCTACCAGCCTTCTTATGTTTCCTCCAATACACCATGGTTCTTTAATGGCGTGCGCGTGCAGATTTTCCCGACCGCTCATTTGAAGATTGAACCCTGGTTCATTAATGGCTGGCAGTCCTATGCTTCAGCCAACCACACGCCGGGCGTAGGAGGACAGATTAAATGGACACCGGAGAGCTGGATCAACATCATTTCGAATAACTACGGGGTAGGCCAGGATGATCTCTTTACACCTGGCCGCCGCCGCATTCACACCGACAACAGCGTCGAGATCAAATACTTCGATAAACCGGAGAATACCCTCGACAAGATGGCATTCTCGCTGACTGGCGACCTGGGTTGCGAATATGGTGCTGGGGTGAGTTGCCACGGCGATACGAAGGGAGGACCCAAGCAGAGCTTTGTAGGCTACATGTTTTACAACCGCTTTTGGTTCCACAGGGACCTGTTCGGACTAACCGTGGGCGGCGGCCAGATCAACAATCCGGGACGCTATCTAGTCCTACTTCCCCCTATCAATGGAGAGACCGCTATCACGGCAGCTACGAATTCTCCCTACTTTACTGAAAATCCCGGGAACCCTTTTAAAGCTTGGGATTCGTCGGTCACTTTTGACTATATGCCCAAGCAGTACATTACATTTCGCTGGGAGTATGACTATCGCCACGCTAGCGTTCCCTATTGGTCTGGCGCTGGCGGCATCACGCCCCCTGGCGGAAATAACAATTCTCCTCAATTTTACACATGCAGTAGTGGCAGCTCTTCGGGCCAAGCCCTCCTCGGTCCCGCGGAAACGGCATGCGGCGGTGGGATCAGCAGCGTCTGGTTCCCGGATCTTCGCAAGAATGAGTCCTTTATCGATTTGTCCATTCTCGTGAAGTTCTAACCAGAGCGCGAAGGATGAACACTCGGAAGGAGTTACCCGACATCTCACGGCCTCAGGCGATGAACAATGCAATTATTCTCGTGGTCGACGACGAGCCGAAAATCCGTGACGCCCTGCGAACAATCCTTTCGAATACTGGCTAAGACGTCATAGTGGCAAAGAAGGGGCAAGAGGCCATCAAAATAGTTATCCGGGAGCGACCCGACCTGATTCTTCTAGACGTAAACATGCCGGGCATGAGTGGATTTGAAGTTTACAGCAAGATTCGCGTGTTGTTTGAGGGACCAATTATCATGGTAACGGTCCGCAACTCGGAACATGACAGGATTGTCGCTCTCGATTCAGGTGCGGACGATGTGGTTGTGAAGCCTTTCGCTATCGGAGAACTGCTGGCCCGCATTCGCGCTGCGCTGAGACGCTGCACTTCTGAAGAGCCGCTTCCGAAAATCGACACTCCAGAATTGAAAGTGGATCTCGACAAGAGGATGGTCGATGTCTTCGGTAAGAAAGTCCAACTGAGTCTCAAAAAATTCGATCTTCTGCGTCTTCTCGTGATTCAGCGAGGGAAAGTGCTTACGCATGAGAGAGTCTTGCAAGCTGTCTGGGGACCGGATCACGCTGGCGGAGTCAAAGAACCTTCGTGTCCTGATAAATCAGCTGCGCAGGAAAATCGAGAAAGATCCTGCAGAGCCCCGCTACATCGTGACCGAACCTGCGCTAGGATACAGGTTTCAACTTCCAAGCGAAGCTGCCAGAAAAACGATCCCGCCGTAAATCGTGACATTTGGAAAGAATGTGCGGTTTCTGAGCAAGTTTCGTGAAAGCGGTCTTCGCGAGCCGGGAGCACGCTGAATAATGATTGAGCGAGTTTTCCGCAGTTCGTGGTCAAAAATCCCACCCAACAATTCAAATATGCTTTCGAAGGTAGTCAAAACCCAGGTAACCGAGCAAGCCGGAAATGATGGCAATGGCGAGATTAGTGGCCGAGAAAATATCTTCAAAAGCGAAAGCCAAGCTCTTCCCTTGGCCATTTGCACGAGTGAACTCGCCCATCAGAAGATTGGAATAGAACAGGAAGATTATGAAACCGATCTCAATTACCGCCTTCCATGCGGGTGCCAACCGTTTAGGTTGTTTAGGATTATCCGAAACCATCGGCTAACTATAGCAAAGGCCACCGGTAACGTTGGCACCGATTCGTGATTGGTACCGGTTGACCGAGTAGTTTTGCTTGAGTCGGCACGATAGGCAGAAGCCAAGCCGAACTGAGCATCGCAGCGCGGATCCTGAAGGATCCCGGCTCATAACCCGAAGGTCGTCAGTTCAAATCTGACCTCTGCAACCAGAAACTATTCTGCCCCAATAGGTTCCGAAGACGCTGCCATCCGAATTGACGGTCGTCCGGCGCAACATCTCGATGTCGCGAGCCGAAGACGCAGTCCGATGCAAGCGATGACTTCCTACAAGCCGACTTCCCGGTACCCAATCCGGCCAATTTCCCCTAACCCCGTTTGTGGACCGTGTGTGCTGCGATTTAGTGGCAAATCCTTGACCGCCAAATCGCGCCTAACCCGCATATCGTGAGCGATACTCCTCGCCCATTCCGGCCGCGCCCAGCGGAGAAACAATTTCGTGGGAACCTAGCTTTATGCCAACCGAGAGTCCCATCGCGTCGGGGAATTATAAAGGTGCACAAGGCAGAAGGAGCGATTTCGTTTGCGATCCTCGCCGAGGCCGTGCAAGTCTAGCAACTCGCCGAAGTGGCTCGTGGTCATGAACGGGCCTAGCAGATCGCCCTCAATCGACGCAAAGCACCTTTAATATGCTTTGTTCGGTGCCGCGTTGGCCGCCGCTGCAGCTTGGGACAAAACATAAGCTTGAATCGCGCGCAACTGATCGGGCTTTAGCACGTCATGGAACGAAGGCATGCCGCGCGATTCACGAGCGCCTCCCAGCACGATGGACTCGAATTGATGATGCGTCTCCACAGTGGCATACCGCAGATCAGGAATGCCCGAACCCGATACGACTCCTACTCCGTGACAAAGGAAACAGTACTTCATGTAAAGCACTGAACCCTCGTGCACGGTTGCTGGGCTAACTCTCATCTGGAGCGCCGGTGACGGAGGCCCGCGGTGCCCGAAAGGCGGAAGTTCCAGTTTTGCGTTTCCGCCAATCGCAAACGTCAGGACTCGCCCAAACCCTGGCTTGATCGGTCCGGCTCCAGGAACATTCATTAATCCTGCCGCGCCTCCCCAGCCAACCATCACTGTGAGATATTGCACTCCGTTCTCTAGATAGGTGACGGGCGGAGCCATGATGCCGGTTCCGGCATTGTATTCCCAGAGTTTCTGACCATCCGTTGCGCGGTACGCACACAGCACTCCGTCAGAGCGCCCCTGAAAGACAAGGTTTCCCGCAGTCGCAAGCACGCCACCGCTCTCCAAAACGGGATGTATGACTTCCCAAACTTCGCGTTGCTCCACGGGATTCCAGGCGATCAACTTGCCGACCGGGGCCGGAGTTGCCGCCAACTTTTTCAGCAGTGGCCCCTCGTAACGGTCGTCATAGCCAATATTGGCCAACGTCGTATTCGATTTCCAATTCTTGTCAGGAGCGTGCAACATATATGCTCCTTCGCGAGCCGGCACATACACCAGACCCGTGACCGGATGGAACGCCATCGGATACCAGTTATGCCCTCCGCCGGGGTCCGGCGACACCATCACCGCCTCAAGTCCGCTGTATCCGGTTGCCGTTTCAATTGGACGACCAGTCTTCGGATCGATCCCGCTCGCCCATGTCACGCCCTTTACAAACGCTTTTGCGGAAATGAATTGACCCGTCTGGCGATCAAGCACATAGAAAAATCCGTTCTTCGAGGCTTGCAGAATCACCTTGCGCGTTCCGCCGCTCATCGGTAAATCCGCCAGCATCAATGGCTGTGTGGCGTCGTAGTCCCAGTTCTCTCCCGGCGTAACCTGGTAGTGCCACACAAGCTCCCCGTCACTCGCTCGCAGCGCCAATATCGACGCGAGGTAAAGATTGTCGCCCCCGCCCGGGCTGCGCAGATCGCGGTACCACGCCGTCCCGTTCCCCGTTCCCAAGTAAACGAAATCAAGTCCCTCGTCATACACGATGGAATCCCACGGTGTGCCACCACCGCCGGCCACCCACCACTCTCCGTGCCAGGTCTCCGCCGCGCTCTCCAGTGCTTTCGATTCGAATCCGCGCGCAGGATCGCCGGGCACGGTGAAAGTTCGCCAAAGCAGTTTTCCAGTCTCGGCATCATAAGCGGAAATAAAACCGCGCACGCCAGATTCCGACCCCGCATTCCCGATGAGGACCTTTCCTTTGGCGATTCTCGGCGCGCCGGTAATCGCATACGGCTTGGATTGGTCAATGGTGACTACGTCCCACACCGGTTTGCCGGTCTTGGCATCCAGCGCGATCAGCCGTCCATCCAGCGTGCCCAGATAGACCTTGCCGTTGTAGAGCGCGACTCCTCGGTTCACCGCGTCACAGCAAATCGTCCTCGCGCGGGCTCGCGGTACCTTCGGATCAAACGTCCAGAGAATCTCGCCACTCTTTACGTCCAGCGCGTATGCAACGCTCCACTCACCCGTCGTGTAAATCACGCCATTCGAGACCAGCGGTGTTGCTTCCAAGCCTCGCGTCGTGCCGAGTTCGCGATCCCATAGCAACCCGAGTTGGCCAATATTCTGCTCGTTGATCTGCTTCAAGGGACTAAATCGTTGTTCGTCATTCGTCCGACCGTAAGTTGTCCAGTCGGCGCCTGAATCTGCCTTAATTGTCGGAGAGGATTTCTTACAACCATCGATGAAGAGAGTCATGCAGAGTGCCATAGAACAGCAAGCGACTAGCGATACGCCAAAGCGCAACTTCATGAGATCCCCAGAAAATCCCGATCCACTTTTTCCTAACGTCATTGTGGCCGAATTGCGCGAGCGAAAAGAAAGAAGTGTTGAGCGATTAAAGACCGAGACGAAGCGCGAGTCAAGCAGCGGGGCGGTGCCGAGCGGATCTCTGGCGCGAACACCGAGTTCGCAACTGTTACTTGACTTTCGGACGCCCGCCCGAAAAGTCCGGCTGTAGGAAGTTCCACCGGATAGGTACCGGTAAACGCGCCAGCAGTGACCAACCAATCGTTGGCGAGAAGCCGACTTCCCGATATCGATGATCCCTAACGGAGTGAGCGTTCTGAGCAGCCGCGCCCCGGTATACCCGATGCACGACGCCGAGGTCGGATCGATCGAGGGAATAGAGTCGGATTTTTTACTTATTCGCTAGTACACGTCTGGCCATTCTCTGCGCAGCACGTTTCTTTCCTTGCGCTTCGTACCTTGATCAGCCCCGCCTCTCTCAGTTCCCTAAAGTGCCGACAGAGTGTGGACTTCGGGATCGTCTTGTCGCTGACTGTCAGAAACGTCGAGCAGTTCTGCGAGCACTCCTGCGACACGATGTCCGCATAAATTGCCACCCGCACTGGATCGGACAAGGCGTGGAGAATTCGTTCTACCGTAATCTCCTCAATCGATGGGTGGAACAGAGGCCGCATGCTAATTAGAGTAGTCATCCAAGGGCCCAATTGCATCTACTCACTGGAAGCAAATGCGGGGCGGCGCAGCGCAACAGCCCCGAGACGCCGCTGATAACGACATGGCAGCGGGCTTTCGCATTAATCTATCGCACGCATGAAGGGAGAACAGTCATGGGAAAGCTCGAAGGAAAAGTAGCTGTCATCACAGCAGCGACCTCCGGCATGGCGCTCGCCACGGCCAAGCTCTTCGTCAATGAGGGCGCGTACGTCTTCATCACAGGACGCCGCAAGGATAAGCTCGATGAGGCCGTCAAGCTCATCGGGAAAAACGCCACCGGTGTGCAGGGCGATGCCGCCAACCTCGCCGATCTTGACCGCCTCTACGAGACTGTCAAGCGCGAGAAAGGTAAGATCGACATCCTCTTTGCCAGTGCAGGTCAGGGCGAGCTCGCTAAGCTCGAAGAT
>Ga0181522_10000494_pt1 | contig 29115 bp, 24 predicted proteins | sample PEATcosm2014_Bin_27_FD_121103 | JGI IMG/M metagenome (GOLD analysis project Ga0181522, IMG submission 121103) | Peatland microbial communities from MTU Mesocosm Facility, Houghton, MI, USA - PEATcosm2014_Bin05_10_metaG | ecosystem: Environmental > Terrestrial > Soil > Wetlands > Peat | place...
GACGGTCGATCGGGAAGGGCATATCAGCGCGAGGCTCGAAGGGACGGTGAACCCGGACAGTGCGGGGGAAGCGAGTTGCTCGTTCGCTTGGGGTTTGAGCGAAGCGTTCGGGCAGACCGTAGGCTGCGCGAGCAAAGTCCCTGATGGTGCTAGCGCGGTGGGTGTGTCTGGGACGGTCGGGGGGTTGGCACCGGATACCGGGTACTGGTTTAGGTTGCAGGCTTCTAACGCGAACGGGAGTAATCTTGGGGAACCCTGGCAGGACCGTCATTTCGTTACGCCTGGGCCGGGGATCGCGAGTTCTTACACGTTTGATGTGTCCTCGGGGTCGTTGACGTTTGGTGGGCAGGTCGACCCGAACCATGCTGTGACGAGCGTGTACTTCCAGTACACGACCGGCGGGTCCACCAGCGGGTGTGGTACGGGCTCGAGCGTGTGCTCGATAGCGCCTGTGGGGAGTGGTGGGGAACCGTTGGGGTCGGGGTCCGGTGATGTGATGGTGCGCGAGCACGTGCAAAGCCTTATGCCAGGGACGGTCTATCATTACCGGTTGGTCGCGGTCAGCGAACTGGAAGTCGAACCGCACGTGACTGCTCCGGTCGCGTTTTTCGGGGCCGACCAGACAGTTCGGACGGCGCGGGCCGGGGTGAGCGGTGCTGGGATGTTGGACGGGCGCGAGTGGGAACTGGTCTCCCCGGCCAACAAGCACGGCGGGGTGATCTACACGCCGGGCAAGAGTCCTGCCAGTATGGTCGCCTCGGCCGGCGGGGAACGTGTGAGCTTCGCTTTGACACGCCCGACAGAAGCTGGCGTAGAAGGGTTCAGCGAAGCAGTACAAGTCCTCTCCGATAGGAGTGTGCCGGGGGAATGGTCCTCCAAGGACATTTCCTTGCCGCATGCCAAGCCGGTGGGCAGCACGTTCGGGGTCGGTCTTGAATACCGGGCGTTCAGCAGCGACCTGTGCACGACGGTCGTGGAACCCCAGGGGCCGTTCACGAACCTGGTCGGGGAAGTGTTCCCGCCCGCCAGCGAACGCACGCCCTATCTGCGTCATAACTGCACGTGCACCAACGAACCGTCCACATGTTATGAGCCTCTGCTCACCCACGCACCAGGCTACGCCGACGTACCGGAAGGCACCGAATACGGTGCAGAAACCGGTGTGAGGATCCCGAGCGTGGGAGCCGCGCACTTCCGCGGCGCATCTAAAGACCTACAACACGTGATCCTCACCTCGACCGTACAACTCACGCCCACCCCAACCCCCAAAGGCGTGGAAGAGGTGTACGAGTGGTCCGCGCAGAAGCCGCCCACAGAACGCCTGCAACTGGTCAGCCTAAACGAAACCAACGAACCATCACCCACCTCAGCCAGCCTCGGCTACGAACAGGAAGGAGGGTATGAGATCGCGCGTGGGGCGGTGTCCGTTGACGGGAGCAGGGTGTTCTGGCAGCAGCGCAGCGGAGGGCTGTTCATGCGCGATACGGACACAGGGGTGTCCCTGCGCCTTGACGAGGCGCAGGGCGGCTCTGGTAGCGGCCCGGTCGGACCGGTGTTCCAGGGCGCCTCCCCGGACGGTTCGCGGGTGTTCTTCACCGACACCCAGCAGCTGACCGGCAACTCCGGTGCGAAGCCCGGCCAGCCCGACCTGTACGTGTGCGAAATCAGCGAACACGAAGGCACGTTCGCGTGTGGGCTGACAGACCTGACACCAAAGGGCGAACACGGCGAAGCCGGATACACCCAGCGGGTCATGAGCGGTTACAGCGAAGACGGCAGATGGGCCTACTACCTCGCAAACGCGGTCCTGCCAGGGACAGAAAAAGAAGGCGCCAAACCCGGCAGCTGCGTAAACTCGGAATCACCCGCGGGTGCGACCTGCAACCTCTACGTCGCACACAACAACGGGACAGCCTGGCAACCAGCACGCTTGGTCGCAGTCCTCTCCGGAGACGACTACCCAGACTGGTCAGGCTACGCACCGGACCTCGCCGGGCTCACCGCGGGTGTCTCCCCAGACGGGCGATGGCTGGCGTTCGTCTCTGACCGGTCGCTGAGCGGGTATGACAACCAGGACGCCATCAGCGGCAAGCCCGACCAAGAGGTCTACACCTACCACGCCAACGAAAACGGGCCCGGCACACTCACCTGCGTCTCCTGCACACCCACCGGCGCGCGCCCCGAAGGCACCGAATACAAACAACTGGCACCCGGACTCACCGGCGGCGACGAACACATCTTCACACCCAAACAATGGGTCGCGGCCACGCTCCCGGGCTATGAGCAATACAGCCTGACCGACGCGCTCTACCAGCCCCACTTCATGTTCGATACCGGGCGAGTCTTCTTCAACGCCACCAGCGGACTGGTCCCAGGCGACACCAACAACAACCCCGACATCTACGAGTGGGAGCCCCAACAAACAGGTACCTGCAACACCACCACAGAAACGTATGACCCCACCACCGAAGGCTGCCTGGCCCTCATCTCCTCAGGACGCGCCGCAAACGAATCAGCCTTCATCGACGCCAACCAAAACGGCGACGACGCGTTCTTCATGACCGCCGAAAAGCTTCTCCCAACAGACACCGACACCGCACAAGACATCTACGACGCACACGCCTGCCAACCCGACAACTGCCCCAGCACAACACAAACACCACCACCCTGCACCACCACCGACGCCTGCCGGCCCGCACCCACACCCCAACCAACCATCTACAACACACCCCCCAGCGCCACCTACAACGCCACAACCAACACCACCCCAACCCCACTCACAACACCAACACCCAAACCACCCACCAAACCCACACCAGCCCAACAACTCGCCAAAGCCCTCAAAACCTGCCGCCACAAACACAACCCCCACACCCGCCACACATGCGAAACACAAGCCCACAAAAAATACAAACCAACAACCAACCCCACACACACCAAAAACCACACCCCGGGAGGCAAACCATGACAACAAACCACGCAAACGGCAAACACGCCGTGCGCATGGCGTTGCTCGTCATGTGCGTTCTCGCGGCGATCGGGGGAGGAGAGGTTGGTGTTGCCCGGGCATCGGGTGGCGCGGTCTGGTGGAGCGTGACCTCGGGTGCGCGGCCGACAGTCCTGGTGCCTGGCCACGTCGGTGAAGTGATTGTGTGGACGCAGAATCTTGGTGACGTGGAAACCTCTAGCGCCGTGTCCGTCCAGGACGAACTGCCGAGTGGGCTGACTGCTATCGGGATCTCCGCGACGGCAGGCGGCACGGGTTCAGGTGCTCGCGGGCCTGTGAAGTGTTCGCTGGCGAAACTCTCCTGCGCATATGGCGCGTTCGAAGAAAACTCGAAACACGAAATCGTGGAAGACCCTGCCAAAGAAGTGATCGAGAGCCTGCCGCCCTACGAGTTCATCGAGGTCCGCATCATTGTCCAGGTATCTGCGAACGCCACGTCTGGGCAAAATCAGGCGGCGGTCTCGGGTGGAGGCGCGACCACCGTGGTGAGACAAGGCGACGAGATCCGGGTAGGCGAAACGCCGGCTGCGTTCGGGTTTGAACAGTACAGCCTGATCCCGGAAAACGAAGGCGGCTCGATAGACACGCAGGCCGGCTCGCATCCGTTCCAGCTGGCAACCACCATTACCTTCAACAACGAAGGGCTGGATTCCGAGAAAAACCCCCAGGCGATAGGCCTGCCGAGGAACATAGCGGACGAACTGGCGCCAGGAATGATAGGCAATCCGACACCGTTTGCTCAGTGCACAGATGCGCAGTTTGCAGCTCAGCCGGAAGTGGAAAACGGCGTCGAAGTGATAACGAACGAATGTCCGGCGGCATCGGCGATAGGGGTCGCCACGGCCGAGTTCACGGATCCGGAGGGTCAGTACACAATCGCCACGGCTCCTGTCTTCAACGTCACGCCGCTGGCCGGCGAGCCAGCTCGCTTCGGCTTCAAGGCCGGGGGTGTGGTCTCGGCGTTTCTGGACGTCTCAGTGCGAACTGGGGGAGACTATGGTGTGACGGTGACTTCGGAAAACATCACGCAACTCGCGTCGGTGTTGAGCGTGCGCCTGACGATATGGGGTGTGCCTGGCGACAAGCGACACGATCAGTCAAGGGGCTGGGAATGCATGTACCACTTCGGGAGCTGTCCCGCGACAGTCACGAATCACCCACCACCGTTCTTGGTCATGCCGACATCCTGCGAAACAGGCATGGCGTCGACGATCAGCGCGGTGTCGTGGCCGGCTGAAGGTAAGCCAGGAACAAACGCGGAACCGCTGACGTATGAACCGGCTGAACGTCTCGACGGCTGCGATCGCTTGCCGTTTGCGCCCGAAATCAAGGTCACGCCCGACGGCACCGATGCGAGCAGTCCCACAGGGCTTAACGTGGACGTTCACGTTCCGCAGACCGCGATACTCGACGCCAGTAGTCTCGCGGAGTCGGCGGTGAAGGGCATCAGCGTAACGCTGCCTGAAGGAGTGGCGATCAATCCCGCCGGCGGGGACGGCCTGCAGGCGTGCACCGAGGGCGAGATCGGCTATCAAGCCGAGGCCAGCCAGGTGCCGACGAACCTGCGTTTCACCCCTGATGTGGGCCAACCGTTCTGTCCCGACGCGTCGAAGGTCGGCACGGTGAAGATCAAGCTTCCGATTCTCGAAAACCCCGTTGAAGGGGCCGTTTACATAGCCGCTCAGAACGAAAACCCGTTCGGATCCCTGCTGGCCCTCTACATCGTCGCGGAAGACCCAGTGTCGGGAGTGCTGGTCAAGCTGGCCGGGCAGACGACGCTGTCAGCGACAGGGCAGATCACTGGCACCTTTGAAGGCAGCCCACAGGCGCCCTTCGAAGACGCTGAACTGCACTTCTTCGGCGGCGAACGGGCACCGCTGGCGACCCCCGCTCACTGCGGCCAATACACTACCGACGCCGTTTTCTCGCCATGGTCTGGAACGGAACCTGTCAAGACGAGTTCAACTTTCGCGATCGATACGGGCCCCAACGGTGCCCCGTGCCCGGGCAGTCCGCTGCCGTTCACTCCGTCGTTTACGGGAGGAACGCTCAACATCCAGGCGGGAGCCTTCAGTGCTTTGACGACGACGATCGGCCGGGAAGACGGGCAGCAGAACATTGAGTCCGTGCAAGTGCACATGCCATCGGGATTGTCCGGGCTGCTTGCCGGGGTCAAGCTGTGCCCCGAACAGGAGGCCGACGCCGGAACCTGCCCGCCGGAAAGCCTGATCGGCGAAACGACGGTCAGCGCAGGGGTTGGCTCGGACCCCGTGACGGTCAAGGGAGGCAAAGTCTATATAACCGAAAAATACGACGGGGCACCGTTCGGGCTGTCGATCGTCAATCCAGTCAAGGCTGGTCCGTTCGATCTCGAGCACGACACGGCAAATGCGAGCCAGACTCCCGCCTGTGACTGTCTCGTCGTCAGGGCGACGATTCAGATCGATCCTCACACGGCGGTACTCACAGTCACGACCAACGACATTCCGCGCTACATCGACGGGATACCAGTGGAACTCAAGCGAGTCAACGTGACGATCAACCGCCCTGGCTTCTCGTTCAACCCGACGAACTGTTCGCACATGGCGATCAGCGGTGAAGTCAAAGGCGACGAAGGCGTCTCGAGCCCGATCGCGGTTCCCTTCCAAGCGGCGAACTGCGCGACGCTCGGCTTCAAGCCCACTTTCACTGCGGAGACGACGAACAAGACCTCCCGGGCGGACGGAGCGAGTCTGGCCGTCCACCTCACCTACCCGAACGCCCCGTTCGGAACACAGGCGAACATCGCGTACACGAAGGTGGAACTGCCAAAGCAGCTGCCGTCTCGGCTCGGCACCCTCCAGAAGGCCTGTTTGGCGAGCCAGTTCGACGCGAACCCGGCAGGCTGCCCGCCTGCCTCTCTCGTCGGTACTGCTAGGGCCATTACCCCGCTGCTGCCCGTGCCATTGGAAGGACCTGCGTATTTCGTGTCATTCGGGTCAGCGAAGTACCCGGATCTGGTGATAGTCCTGCAGGGCTACGGCGTCACGGTCGACCTTGTCGGCGAAACAGCGATCAACACCAAGACGGGTGTTACCAGCAGCACCTTTCCCAGCATCCCAGACGCGCCGGTGAGCAGCTTCGAACTGAACCTGCCGACTGGGCCCTACTCGGCACTCGGCACCATCTACAACCTCTGCACCCAGACGCTGGCGATGCCTACGATCTTCAAGGCGCAGAACGGAGCGGAACTGACGCAGAGCACTCCTATCGTCGTCCAGGGCTGCAAGGCGCTGACTGTGCTCAGTGAGCACAAGATGAAGAGCAAGCTGAAGTTCGCCGTGAAGACAACCGAAGGCGGTACCCTCGTCATCACAAGCAACAACAGCAGGCGTTACACGAGGCGGGTCGGTGACGGCAACTACAGCATCGTCGTGCCGCTCCGGCATGCAAATCGTTCTACGAGCTTCAAGCTGCAGCTGCACGGCGCTCGCGGAACTGCAACCGCGACAGTCAAGGTGCGGTAGGGGCATGTATTTCAGGCCGTGACGGATCCGATGCACGGTGCGCGGCTCTGGACCATCGTCGAGTCGGACACCGGGAGTGGCGGCGGACACTTCGCGGGTGCGGTCGCGTAGCATCGCCGGTAGCGATGATCTCGATCACCAGCAAGTCCCCCTATGCCGTGGCCGCTCTCGTCGAGCTGGGGCGCACCGGCGGCAGCGAGCCTGTGCCGATCGGGGAGCTGGCGCGGCGGCGCGACGTGCCCGTCCAGTTCCTGGAGCAGCTCTTCGCCGTGCTGCGCAGGGCCGGGGTGATCAGCTCCCAGCGCGGGGTGAAGGGGGGCTACCGGTTCGCCAGGGCGCCCGAGACGGTGACCGTGCTCGAGATCGTCGAGCTGCTCGACGGGCCGCTCGGGCGGGACTCCGAGGGTGTCTTCGCGGACGCTGCCGGGGCCGCCCGGCGGGTGTTGGCCGAGACGACGATCGCCGACGTGATCGAGCGCGAGATGCGCGAGGCCGGGGCGAGCATGTACCACATCTGAGAAAGCCAGAGGGCGACTGGGCGGGCAGAAGCTGTCAGCGACGGCGCAGACGCGGCGGTTTGTACGCGAGGCTGCATTCGTAGCCGTATCGGACGTATTCCCGCTCATACCGCCTGGCGCAGTACTCGCCGGCGTGCAGGCACTTGTGCGCGCCCCCGATCGTTGCCGACGTGTAGTGGGCGCTGCAGGCCGTGTGTGCAATGGGCGTTGCCCCGACGCTCGCAGGCAGCCCGACGGCCAGGATCACCAGCATGGTTGCGAGGAGGGATCTCATTTGTATGAACTATACGGAGCCATGCGGGGCGCGATCGTGACTCACCTCCCCAGGTTCAATTGCGTCGATTCTTCGCTCGACTTCTTCCCCTTCGCGGATTGCTCCAGTTCGCGTTCTGAGCGTTCCGTTTCCCTGACGACCCCGCCGGAGGACCGTTCGGCCTGCCGCGTGCTCGCCTTTTCCCGTGCGCTCGGCGCCTTGGCGGGGGCACCCGACCCGTTCACGGGCGTGCCCCCCGACCTGGATCCTGCACAGCCCGCCCTTTCCGCGCACCGCGGCGCCTCACCCGTCGTGTCGAAGCACCCGTAGACGATGAAGAGGGGATTCACCACAGAACGGTGCTCGGCGTCCACCATCGTCTGCTGCCCGACGAACGTCGGCGGCGCCTCCGCCTTGTAGCACCCGTTCGATTTGACGCTCACGTCATATGTGACGGCTGTCAGTTGGTACGGTTCGTAGCCGGCGAGGGGGGAGACGACCGTCATCGTGCACGTCCAGTCGTCGCCCGGTCCCGAGGTCTGGCCAGAGTGGCGCTGGCACTTCGTCCGCAGGTTCAGCTTCGCATCCGCCGGCACGGACCGTCCCAGCTCCCGCTGCTGCAGCAGGGTCAGCCTTTCGAAGACGCGGCCCATCGACGCCTCCAGCCGCTGTGAGGTGATGCCCGTCGGTCCGACGTTGCCGAGCGCCGCCAGCGCCACCACGACGCCACTGGCCATGAGCACGACACGGGCCGGCGCGACCCAGCCGGCGCGGCGCGACAGCGGCGGACCGGCGAACTCGCGGCGACGGAGCACCCGCCACGTCACCCACAGGCAGGCCGCCGTCCACGCCAGCGCCACCACCGTACCGAGGACCAGGGCCGAGTAGAACCTGGGCGAGGTCAGCAGCCCGTGCCAGTCGTCGAACGTCGAGGACAGCAGCAGGAAGTGCATCCAGGTGCCGCTGCCGACCAGCGCCAGCAGCTGCATGAGAAGGCCTGCCAGCAGCGGTCCCAGCACGCCCGCGATGCCGTTGCGGGTCGCTGCCGAGAGCAGCAGCGCCAGGGCTGCGAAGCCAAGCAGCCCCGGCAGGTTCAACAGCCAGCTCGCAAGGACGAGCAGCAGCGCTTCGCCTGAGCCGACCACCGTGCCGCCGAGCCCCACCATCGAGTGGCCGCCGACGAAGAGGAGCCCCGCGATCAGGCTGGAGGCCGTCGCCAGCGCCAGCAGCGCGCAGGCCAGGGCTCCCGCCGCCAGGACCTTGCCCGCGAACACCTCGCCACGGCTGCCCGAACGGGTCAGGATCGTCTTCCAGGTCCCGTAGCGGTCCTCGCAGGAGAAGACGTCCCCCGCCAGCGCACCCGCCACCAGCGGGAAGCCCAGATAGCCGGCGAAGCCCAGCACGACCAGGGAGAAGGCGTAGCCGGAGCTGTGCACCCATCCGCCCAGCAGCGTGTCTCCGGGGACGCCGCTCTGCCCGCTGAGGACGGCGCCGAACGCCAGCGGGCCGAGGCCGCACACGAGCGCCAGCACCCGGGTCGACAGCTGGGCGTGGAGCTTGCGGCGCTCGGCCCTGTAGGCCCTGATCGCGCCGCCGGCGAAGGGTGCGCTCACGGCACGCTCGATTCGCCGGAGCCCACATTCGACTGCGCCTCCCCCGTCAGGGCGAAGAACATCGCCTCCAGCGGGTCGGCGGCCAGCTCCAGCGAGCGCACCGCCACCCCTGCCCGCCCCAGCGCAACGACGAAGGCGTCGAGGGAGTCCTGATCGCCCGACACCGTCAGGCCTCCCGGCTGCTCGACATGCGCCTGCGCTGCCGCCAGGTCCGGCCGTTCGGCTGCCAGGGTCAACGCGGCGCCGTCGTCGCTCGTGTGCAGGCAAAACGAGGAGGCCGGCGCCTGCGCTCGCATCTGCGCCGCCGTGCCGTCCCACACGATGCGGCCTCGGCTGAGCACCGTGTAGCTGTCGCAGAGGTCCTGCACCTCGCCGATCTGGTGGCTGCTCAAGAGGACCGCGACGCCTTCGCCGGAGAGCCTGCGCAGCAGCCTGCCCACGTCCCGCACGCCGGCCGGGTCGAGGCCCGTCGTCGGCTCGTCCAGCAGCAGCAGGCGAGGCGCACGCAGCAGGGCTGCGGCGATCCCCAGACGCTGGCGCATGCCCGAGGAGTAGCCGCCGACCCTGTCCTGCGCTCGTCCCGTCAGCTCCACCAGCGACAGGGCCTCCTCGATCCGCTCCCTGGCGCCGCCCTCGTCGTACTCTGCCAGCACCTCGAGGTTGGCCCTGCCCGACAGGTAGGGGTAGAAGCTCGGTTCCTCGACGAAGCCGGCCACGCCGGGTGGGACCGCCCGCTCGGGGCCTGCCTGCTCGCCAAGCAGCAGGATGCTCCCGGCATCGGCTCCCACAAGTCCCAGGATCACCCTCAGCAGCGTCGTCTTGCCGGCTCCGTTGGGTCCCAGCAGGCCGCGAACCTCGCCCTCCGCGACGGTCAGCTCGACTCCTTCGAGCGCCGTTATTCGGTCGTAGCGCTTGCGCAGCCCTGTGGCGATCAGCGCAGGCATGGGCGGGCGATTATAGGGTCGTCGCCGTGGTGCCAGGCCTCCTGCCCGCAGCGCTTCGCCCAAGGCTTGTCATCTCGGAGAGGACATAGCTATGATGCCGCCCGCCATGGAGGCAGGGACGCCTAGAGGGGGTGTGTGGCCGCGATTGCTCGGCGCCTTGGCGCTGCTCGTGGCCGTGCTGTCGGTTGGGGCCGCTCCCGCCGATGCCACTCCCGGCGAAGGCATCCACAACATCCAGCACGTGATCGTGATCATGCAGGAGAACAGGTCCTTCGACCAGTACTTCGGCACCTACCCCGGCGCCATCGGATTCCCCGCCGGGACCTGCGTCCGCGATCCCCTGCACGGCGGCTGCGACCGCCCCTACCACACCACCGAACAGAAAAACAACGGCGCCGTGCACAGCGCCGCGGCGGCCGCGCAGGACATCGACGGCGGCAAGATGGACGGCTTCGTCGAAACCGCCGAGACGGGCTGCAAGGCGGACTCGACCAAGTGCAAGATCTGCACGGAAAAGAAACCGCACGGGTGCATCGACGTGATGAGCTACCACGACGCGCGGGAGATCCCCAACTACTGGACCTACGCCCAGAACTACGCCCTGCAGGACGACATGTTCGAGTCCACCGCCTCCTGGAGCCTGGTCGAGCATCTCGAGCTCGTCTCAGGGTGGGCCGCCCGGTGCTCCGGCAAGGACGCCAACCCGCTCGACTGCGTCAGCACGTTGACGCCGCCGCGGCCGGCCAAAGAGCACGACAACTGGACCGACATCACCTACCTGCTGGACAAGCAGGACGTCAGCTGGCGCTACTACATCTTCGAAGGGCAGGAGCCCGACTGCGAGTCAAACGAAGAAACGACCTGCAATCCGCCGACGCAGGGACCCAAAACACCCAGCATCTGGAACCCCTTGGTCAACTTCGAGGACGTCAGGGAAGACGGGCAGCTGGGCAACATCCAGTCGCTCAACAGCTTCTTCACCTCGATTCACGAAACCAGCAAGTGCGGGCTCTCCAACGTCAGCTGGCTGATCCCCAACTTCGAAGTCTCAGAACACCCCAACGACCTCAAACCGGGTGGGGCGATCTCCGTCGGGCAGGCCTACGTGACGACGCTGATCAACGCCATCATGCGCAGCCCCTGCTGGGGCAGCACCGCGATCTTCCTCTCCTGGGACGACTGGGGCGGCTTCTACGACCAGGTCGCTCCCCCCAAGATCGACGAAAACGGCTATGGCATACGGGTTCCCGGGATCGTCATCAGTCCCTACGCGAAGGCCGGCTACATCGACAACCAGCAGCTCAGCCACGACTCCTACCTGAAGTTCATCGAGGATGACTTCCTCGGCGGGCAGCGGCTGAACCCCAAGACCGACGGACGGCCCGACGACCGGCCCGACGTCCGCGAAGAAGCGCCCGGACTGGGCAACATCCTCGAAGACTTCAACTTCAACCAGCCGCCCCGGCCGCCGCTGCTGCTGCCCGTCCATCCCGCTCCCGGCCCGGCCTCCGAACCGCCCTCCACCAACCCCGCCGCGACTGTCTCGAGGGCCGGCGGGCCGCGCCTGCAGCTGACAGCCTCCGTCGAGAGCGAACAGGAGCTGGCCCAGCAGGGTGGCCACGTGGACCTGGTCCTCGGCTGCAATCGCAGCTGCCGGATCAGCGCCACCGCCACAGTCCAGGCGGGCAGGCGCTCCTACCCCCTGACAGCCACCGCGAGGCAGCTCACGCCCGGCCACTCCAGCGACGTCCAGCTGTCGCTTCCGGCAGCCCAGCTGAGCGCTCTCGAGGCCGCACTGCGACACGGCGACGCCACGGGGGAGCTGACGGTCCGGGCAGCGGCCGCCCACCAGCCCCTGCGCACCTACCGGACCGTCATCCATCTGATCGCTTGACAGCAGGAGTCATCGGCTTGCGCAAGCGTGGTACGGTCGCGACCTGACCCACGGGGCTCGGGGGGAGCTTTGGGGACGAGCAACGGGCGCTCTGGAGGGACGCCCGGAAAGGGGAGAGGACCAATGAGAGAAGCCATCAACCCGCGGCGCCGGGGCCTGGCGATCGCCCTGTTCGCGGCCGGTCTCTGCGCTGCGCTGCCGGCCGGTGCAGCCGCGTCGGCGGGCTACGTCGCCATGGGCGACTCCTACACGGCAGGGCCAGGCATCCTGCCCTACGAAGAAGGTGCGCCAGCCGGCTGCGCCCGCTCCACCGAGAACTACCCGCACCTGGTCGCCAGGGCGCTGGGGCTGTCGCTCACCGACATCAGCTGCTCGGGCGCCAAGACCGAAGACGAGGAAGTCTCCCAGCTGGAAGGCCAGCCGCCCCAGGACGATGCGCTCGGCGAATCGACCCGGGTCGTCTCGCTGGGCATGGGCGGCAACGACAACAACCTGTTCGGCACGCTGCTGCTGGGCTGCACCGAAACAGATCTCAGCACGAGCGGGAAGGCGCCCTGCAAGGCCAAGTACGAAGGATTCGTGCAGAGCAGCTTCGCGGCCGACAAAGGTCCCGAGGAAGCTGCCCTTCGCAGGATCAAAGAACTGGCGCCGAACGCCAAGGTGTTCGTCGTCGGATATCCGGAAATCGCCCCCGCCCACGGTGTCTGCCCGCTGCAGATCCCGTGGACCGAAGGCGACCTGAAGTGGTTCCGCACGAAGGTCGAGAAGGCCGGCAACAAGATGATCAAGGAAGGCGCCAAGGCCAACGGCGCGACCTTCGTCGAAACGTTCAAGCCCAGCGAAGGCCACAACGCCTGCCAGGCCGCCGGCACGCGCTGGATCGAACCGCTGATCGGCTCGCTCACGGGCGTTCCCGTTCACCCCAACGCCACGGGTGAGGAAAACGACGCCTACGACGTCGAGAGGGCGATGCTCAACCACGGCATCCGCTGAGAGCGACGGAGGGTGGCCGGGCCTCTTGAGGGGGAGGCCCGGCCGCTCGCCTGCGCCCGAGCGCGCCGGGCCGGCGGTGCGGCCTGCGCCCGAGCGCAAGCCCTGTCATCCTGGCCTGCGATGGCCGGCTGCACCCACCTCGACACCGTCACGGTCACGCACCTGCCCGAGCAGGTCGACGGCTGCGAGGACTGCCTGCGCGAGGGGACCGTCTGGCTGCACCTGCGGATCTGCCTGAGCTGCGGCCACGTCGGCTGCTGTGACGACTCGCCCGCCAAACACGCCAGCGCCCATGCCGCTGCCGCCGGCCACCCGCTGATCCGCTCGCTGGAGCCGGGCGAGCAGTGGTGCTGGTGCTTCATCGATGAGACCGGTCTGCTGATCCCCCAGGTGACCGGCAGCACCCGTATCCCGCCGTCCCCGATGCTCGGCTGAGGCCGGCGTGTCCGAGCGCGAGCGCAGACCGGCGATCCTGGCCGTCGACGACGAGCCGGCCGTGTTGGCGGCCGTCTCCCGCGACCTGCGCCGGCGCTTCGGCGAGCGCTACCGCATCATCCGCGCCGGCGCCGGGGCGGAGGCGCTGCAGCTGCTGGGCGAGCTGCGCACCCGCGGTGACGCCGTCGCCATGCTGCTGGCCGACCAGCGCATGCCCGGCATGGACGGCACCGACTACCTCGTCAAGGCCAGGGCCGTCTACCCGGACGCCAAGCGCGTCCTGCTGACCGCCTACGCGGACACAGACGCAGCCATCCAGGCCATCAACGAGGTCGCCCTCGACTACTACCTGCTCAAGCCCTGGGACCCGCCCGAGGAGCTGCTCTACCCCGTCGTCGAGGACCTGCTGACGACATGGGAGGCCGGTGCCGCCCTGGAGGCGGGGGGCGTCAGGGTGATCGGCCACCGCTTCTCCCGCGACACCCACGAGCTGCGCGACTTCCTGGCCCGCAACCGCGTCCCAGCTCGCTGGCTGGACGTCGAGCGCGACAGCGAGGCCAGGGAGCTGATCGCGATCGCAGGCGTCGACGAGGAGCGCCTGCCCGTCGCCCTGCTGGAGGACGGCACCGTGCTGGAGCGTCCGTCCGTCCTGGAGCTGGCCGAGCGGATCGGCGTCGTCGGGCAGCCTGCGGCCGAGCACTACGACCTCGTCATCGTCGGCGGCGGCCCCGCGGGCCTGGCGGCAGCCGTCTATGGTGCCTCGGAGGGGCTGCGTACCGTACTGGTCGAGCGCGAGGCCCCCGGCGGTCAGGCCGGGCAGTCCAGCCGCATCGAGAACTACCTGGGCTTCCCGGCCGGGCTGTCGGGCTCTGACCTGGCACGGCGGGCCACCGACCAGGCCCGCCGCCTCGGCGCCGAGCTGCTGTCCGTCAACGACGCCGTCGCCCTGCGCGTCGAGGGAGCCGGACGAATCGTCGAGCTCTCCGGCGGCGCCCAGCTGAGCGCCAACTGCGTCCTGATCGCATCGGGAGTCTCCTATAGGCGCATGCCCGCCCCCGGCTTCGCCGAGCTGACGGGAGCAGGCGTCTACTACGGCGCCGCCCTGACCGAGGCCCGCTCCTGCGCCGACCAGCACGTCGTCGTGATCGGCGGGGCCAACTCAGCCGGTCAGGCGGCCGTCTACTTCAGCGGCTATGCGGGGAAGGTCACGATGCTCGTGCGGGGCGACTCCCTGACCAAGTCGATGTCGCACTACCTGATCGAGCAGATCGCGGCCCTGCCCAACGTCGAGGTCCGCACCCGCACGGAGGCGATCGAGGCGATCGGCGGCGATGGGCGCCTGGCCCGCCTGCGCATGCGCGGCGGCGACGGCGCCGAGACGGAGGAGGACGTCGACGCCTGCTTCATCTTCATCGGGGCAGCCCCGCGCACGGACTGGCTGGAGGGGGTGCTGGCCCGCGACGATGCCGGCTTCATCCTGGCCGGCCCCGACGTCCGCACCCATGCAGGCCCGGGCGAGCACGGCTGGACGCTGCCCCGCGAGCCCTACACGCTCGAGACCAGCGTGCCCGGCGTCTTCGTCGCCGGCGACGTCCGCTCCCGCTCGATCAAGCGCGTCGCCAGCGCCGTCGGGGAGGGCTCCATGGCCGTCTCCCTGATCCACGAATACCTGGCCAGCGCATGAGCGCGCCGACAGCGGCGGAGCTACGGCCGATCGACCTCTTCGACGGCCTCGACCAGGAGCACTTGGCGGAGGTCGCGGCCCGGGCCGTGATCCAGCAGTACAGGGCAGGGGAGACGATCGCCCTGGAGGGGGAGCTGGAGGGCGGGGTCTACCTGCTGCTGGAGGGCACAGCCGAGACCTTCCACGAGGTCGCCGGCACGCTCGAGCCCTCCGGCGATCACCTCGCGCCGACATGGCTGGGGGCGATCGCGGCCCTGACGGACGCGCCGCTGGGGGTACGAGTTCAGGCCGCCACCGACGTGCGCCTGGCCGCCATCGCCCCGCACGACTTCGTCGAGCTGGCCGTGGCCAACCGCTCGATCCTGCAGCTCGTCCTGGCTCGGGTGCGGCCCGTCGTCGGGCGCATCACGGCGATCGAGCAGAACCGCGAGCGGCTGGAGTCGCTGGGAACGATGGCGGCGGGCCTGGCCCACGAGCTCAACAACCCCGCCGCCGCGGCCAAGCGCAGCTCGGCCGAGCTGGCCGAGGCGCTGGACGTGCTCGGCTCCACGATCGGCGTCTTCGTGGAATCCGGTCTCGAGCGGGCCGACGCGCAGAGTCTCGTGGAGATCCAGCGCGAGGTCGCCCGTGCCGCGGAGGGGCGCAGCACGATGGCTGCCCTGGATGCCTCCGACGCAGAAGACGAGCTGGCCGAGGCCCTGCAGGAGCTGGGCGTGGCCGACGGCTGGCGCCTGGCCGAGCCGCTGGCACGCGGCGGCGTCGATCGCGACCTGCTCGGACGGGTCGCAGCGATCGCCGGCCCCGCCACCGACGCAGCCGTGCGCTGGATCGCCGCGGGCCTGCTCGCCTCCGAGCTGGCCTCCGAGCTGGCCGAGTCCACGGAGCGCATGAGCAAGCTCGTGGCCGCCGTGAAGACCTACGCCTACATGGACCGGGGAGGACTCGTCGAGGTCGACCTGCACGAGGGCCTGGAGACGACCCTGACGATCCTCCACCACAAGCTCAAGCACACGAGCATCAGGGTCGAGCGCCGCTACGACGAGACCCTTCCCTCCCTCCACGCATACGGGGCCGAGCTCAACCAGGTCTGGACGAACCTGCTGGACAACGCCATCGACGCCCTCGGCGAGTCCGGCACGATCGAGATCGCCACCCGCCGCGACGGCGACTGCGTCGAGGTCGAGGTCACAGACGACGGTCCGGGCATTCCGGCCGAGGTGCGCGAGCGGGTCTTCGACCCCTTCTTCACGACCAAGGAGGTAGGCCGCGGAACGGGGCTGGGTCTCGACGCCGCCCGGCGGATCGTCGTCGACCGCCATCACGGCTCGATCACACTGCAGTCCCAGCCCGGCCGCACGACCTTCAAGGTCAGGCTGCCGGTGGACCCCCGGTGAGCGGGGAGCAACCGCCGCCGGACCTCTCCGCCGTCAGGGTCGAGCTCGTCTCCTTCGAGGTCTCGCGGCCCCTGCGCATGGCCGTCCTGCGTCCCGGCGACCCGCCCGAGCGTCCGATGTACCCGCGGGAGGCCGACCCGACGACGGCCCACGTGGCGGCCCTGGGCCCCGCCGGCGAGGTCCTGTCCGTCGGCAGCGTCATGGCCGACCCCCATCCCCTCGACCCCGCCGAGGGGGACTGGCGCCTGCGTGGGATGGCCACCCGCCCGGAGCTGCGCGGCCTCGGCCTGGGCGCCCTCGTGCTGGCCCGCTGCCAGCAACACGCCCTCGAGCACGGCGCCCGGCGCCTGTGGTGCAACGCCCGCATCGGCGCCCTCTCCTTCTACGAGCGCGCGGGCATGCGCACTGAAGGCGAGGAGTTCGAGATACCCGGGATCGGCCCCCACTACCTGATGAGCAAGCCACTCCCCTGAAGCGGACGGGCCCCCTCGACTATTGTCGTCTGCGATGGCCCGAATCCCGATCAACATTGCCGAGCTCGTCGGCGGGACGCCGGTCGTGGAGCTGCCGAGCCTGCTGGAGGAGGCAGCTGAGGGTGTCCGCCTGTTCGCCAAGCTCGAGGCCTTCAACCCCGGCGGCAGCGTCAAGGACAGGATCGGGGTGGCGATGATCGAGGCCGCCGAGGCGCAGGGGAGGATCGAGCCCGGCCGCACGACGATCGTCGAGGCCACCTCGGGCAACACCGGCATCGCCCTCGCCTTCGTCTGCGCAGCCAAGGGCTACGAGCTGGTCCTGACCCTGCCCCAGGGCATGAGCCGCGAGCGCGAGAGCCTGCTGCGGCTCTACGGCGCACGCGTCGAGATCACGGAGTCGATGGGGGGGATGCAGGAGGCTGTCGAGGCGGCCCGCGAGATGGCCCGCAGCCCCGACGTCTTCCTGCCCGACCAGTTCTCCAACCCGGCCAACCCCGAGGCCCACAGGCGCACGACGGGTCCGGAGATCGAGCAGGCCCTGGGCGAGGTCGACGTGCTCGTCGCGGGCGTCGGCACGGGCGGCACGATCACGGGCACGGGCGAGTACCTGCGCGAGCGCTGCAACCCCAAGCTGAAGGTCGTCGCCGTCGAGCCGAGCGGCTCGGCCGTCCTCTCGGGCGGGCGGGCAGGCCCCCATCGCATCCAGGGCATCGGCGCGGGCTTCGTGCCGCCCGTGCTGAGCAGGCAGCTGATCGACGAGGTCATCCCCGTCTCCGACGACGACGCCATCCACACGGCCTGGCGCTGCGCCAAACGGGCCGGGCTGCTGTGCGGGATCTCCTGTGGAGCCGCCATGTGGGGGGCCCTGCAGGTCGCGGCCCGACCGGAGTCCAGGGGCGCCCGCATCGTCGTCGTCATGCCCGACTCGGGCGAGCGCTACGTCTCGCAGGCGTTCTTCGCGCCGTAGAGACGCTGCAAGCAAACCTGTTGTGCGTGCAAGGATCGTCGCTACGCTGTGGCCATGCCCGGTTTCAGCGCCCTTGCCCGGGTGGGCAAAGAGCTCCGGCAGGACGTCATCGCGGCCCGCGACCGCGACCCCGCGGCCCGCGGCGTGGCCACCGCCGAGATCCTCGCCACATGGCCCGGGATCCACGCTTTGCTGGCCTACCGCGTCGCCCACGCCATGCAGCTGGCAGGCGTGCCGCTGCTCCCCCGCCTGATCGCCCTGTTCGTCCGCAACGTCACGGGCATCGAGATACACCCGGCAGCGCAGATCGGCAGGGGCCTGTTCATCGATCACGGCACGGGGGTCGTGATCGGCGAGACGGCTGAGATCGGCGACAACGTGACGCTCTACCAGGGCGTCACCCTCGGCGGCACGGGCTTCGCCGCCGGCAAGCGCCACCCGACAGTCCAGGACAACGTCACGATCGGCTCCGGCGCCAAGCTGCTCGGCCCGATCACGATCGGCCACGGCGCCAAGATCGGCGCCAACAGCGTCGTCATCACCGACGTGCCGCCCAACTCGACTGTCGTCGGCAACCCCGGTCACCCAGTCCGCGTCGAAGGCCGTCGCGTCGAGGGACCCGACGCCGACTGGATCCACCTGCCCGACCCCATCGCCGAGGCCATCCAGGCACTGTCGGGGAGGATCGCCACGCTCGAACGGATGATCGCCGAGATCTCCGACGAGCCCCAGCCCGTCGCCGAGGTGCGCCCCCTGCGGACCGTCCGCGGGCCCAACCCGGCCGGCGGCTGAGTCTCCGCTCTGCCGAGACGGCGCGGTGAACCTGCGCGCGACGCTCCGACCGCTGGCCGGGGGCGCATCTATGCTCAGGGTCGGTGAGCGCGAACCCACACGCCGAGCATCTTCAGGAGCTGCTGGACGGGCTCAACGAGCCCCAGCGGGAGGCCGTCACGCACGGCGAGGGGCCGCTGTTGATCCTGGCCGGGGCAGGCTCCGGCAAGACCCGGGTGCTGACCCACCGGATCGCCTTCCTGATCTACACAGATCAGGCCCAGCCAGGGGAGATCCTGGCGATCACGTTCACCAACAAGGCTGCCCGAGAGATGCGCGAGCGGGTCGAGCGGCTGCTCGGGCACAGCACCCGCGCCATGTGGCTGATGACCTTCCATGCAGCCTGTGCGCGCATCCTCAGAGCCGAGGCCGCCCGTCTCGGCTACACCCGCCAGTTCACGATCTACGACCAGGCCGACTCGCGGCGCCTGGCCAAGCGCAGCGCAGACGCCCTGGGCGTTGACTCCAAGCGCTACACGCCGGCGGCGATCCAGAACCAGATCTCCGCCGCCAAGAACCTGCTGCTCGACGCGGACGCCTACCGCCGGCAGGCCGCCTCGCCCTACGAGGAGATGATCGCCGAGGTCTACGACATCTACGAACGCGACCTGCATCGCGCCAACGCCATGGACTTCGACGACCTGCTGTTCAGGACCGTCAACCTGCTGGAGCTGTTCTCAGACGTCCGCGAGCGCTACACGGACACCTTCCGCCACGTCCTGGTCGACGAGTACCAGGACACCAACCACGCCCAGTACCGCCTGCTGCAGCTGCTCGTCGGCGGCGGACGGGCGCCGCGGGGCGGGGAGGGGGAGGCAGGGCGCGGGGAGCGTCCCGTCTACGCCGGTCCCGTCGGACACCGCAACCTGGCCGTCGTGGGCGACGACAGCCAGTCCATCTACTCCTTCCGCCAGGCCGACATCCGCAACATCCTGGACTTCCAGGACGACTTCCCCGACGCCCGCGTCGTCAAGCTGGAGCAGAACTACCGCTCGACGGAGACGATCCTGGCCGCCGCCAACGCAGTCATCGCCAACAACCGCGGCGGCATCGCCAAGCGCCTGTGGAGCGAGCTGGGACAGGGCGATCAGATTCAGCTGCGGGCCCTGCAGGACGAGCACGCCGAGGCCCGCTACGTCGTCGGGGAGATCCAGCGCCTGCTCGACGAGGGAGCCTCCCGCTCGGAGATAGCCGTCCTCTACAGGACCAACGCCATGTCCAGGGTCATCGAGGACGCACTGGTACGGGCCGAGATCGCCTACCAGGTCATCGGCGGGACGAAGTTCTACGAGCGGGCCGAGATCAAGGACGCGATCGCCTACCTGTCCTTCCTGGCCAACCCCCAGGACGAGGTCAGCTTCGCCCGCATCGCCAACTCGCCCCGGCGGGGGATCGGGCAGACCTCCCTGCAGCGGGTCCTCGCACACGCCCAGAGCCTCGGCGTCTCGGTGTGGGAGGCTGCAGCCGATCCCGCCACCGTCCCCGGTCTCGGCACGGCCGCCGTCAAGGCCTTCGAGCGCTTCATGGGCACGATGGCCGAGCTGCGGGCGATGACCGGCGAGGCCGAGGCCGAGCCCCCTTCGATCGCCGAGCTGCTCGAGGCCCTGCTGGCCCAGACGGGCTACGTCGAGGCCCTGCAGGCGGACAGGACGATCGAGGCCCAGGGCAGGATCGAGAACCTCGAGCAGCTCGTCGAGGTGGGGCGGGAGTTCGACAACAGGGCGGCACTGGGAGAGGTGGCGGCCGGCACCCTCGACGTGTTCCTGCAGGAAACGGCTCTGATCGCCGACGCGGACACGCGTAGCGACGAGGATGGGCTGGTGACGCTGATGACCCTGCACAACGCCAAGGGCCTGGAGTATCCGACGGTCTTCATCGCCGGCTGCGAGGACGGCGTCTTCCCGCACTCCCGGGCCATCGACGAGGGGAGCCTGGAGGAGGAGCGGCGCCTGTTCTACGTCGGCGTCACCAGGGCCATGCGCCGGCTGTACCTGACCTACGCCCGCCGCAGGGCGATCTTCGGCGCTCAGAGCTACGGCCTGCCCAGCCGCTTCCTGCAAGAGATCCCCTCGGACCTGCTGGAGGAGGGCGCCGAAGGGCCGCTGCGGCCCGGCATGATGGGCGCCGGGCAGGCGGGTGCCCGCAGCTCCTTCGCGAGCCGTCTGGGCAGCGCTGGAGCGAGCGAGACGACGTGGGGCGGGGGCGGCGACGTCAAGGCCAGGCGCGGGCCTGCGGCGGGGCAGAGCTTCAGGCTGGGCGAGGACGTCGTGCACGCGTCCTTCGGCGACGGGGTCGTCACGGGCGTCGAGCCCGACGGCGTGATCGTCGTGCGCTTCGCCGGAGACGGCTCGGAACGCAAGCTGATGGCCGAGTACGCGCCGGTCTCAAGACGCTGAAGCGCTCGCTTTCAGGGCGCCGGAGGGCATAGCATCTGTGGCGATGGCCGCACAGCTGATCGACGGGAAGGCCGTTGCCGCCCGCGTACGGGCCGAAGTCGCCGAGGAGGTTCCCCGCTTCGTAGCCCGCTACGGCCACACGCCGGGGCTTGCGACGATGCTCGTCGGCGACGACCCGGCGTCCGCCGTCTACGTCGGCGGCAAGCAGCGGGCCTGCGTGGAGGTCGGCATCAGTCCCTTCGACAGGCGCCTCCCGGCCGACGCCAGCCACGAGCAGGTGGCCGAAGAGCTGGAGGCCCTCAACGAAGACCCCACCGTCAGCGGGATCCTCCTGCAGCTGCCCCTGCCCGACCACCTCGACGGCCCGAACCTGACTGGCACGATCGCCCCCGAAAAGGACGTCGACGGCCTCACGCCCGTCAACGCCGGGATGCTGTCGCTGGGACGCCCGGGCCTGCGGCCCTGCACCCCCGCCGGCGTCATGATCCTGCTGGAAGAGGCCGAGGTCGACGTCGAGGGCGCCGACGCCGTCGTCGTCGGGCGCTCCAACCTGTTCGGCAAGCCCATGGCCCAGCTGCTGCTGGCGGCCAACGCGACAGTCACCGTCTGCCACTCCCGCACTCGCGACCTGGCCGGCGTCTGCTCCCGAGCCGACATCCTGATCGCTGCCATCGGGCGCGCCCGCATGCTCGGCGCGGAGCACATCAAGCCCGGAGCCGTCGTCATCGACGTCGGCATGAACCGCCTGACGCCCGAGCAGGCCGGCAACAAGAGCGGGCTCGTCGGGGACGTCGACCAGGCCGCCGCCATGGAGCTCGCCTCCAAGCTCACGCCCGTGCCCGGCGGCGTCGGGCCGATGACGATCGCCATGCTCCTGCGCAACACCCTGCAGGCTGCCGCCTACCAGGCCGAGCTGTATGGCATGCTGGCCGAAGTGGACAGCAGGACAGCCAAGTGAGTCGCCTGCGCCTGGGAGAGCTGACCGTCCTGGCGGGAGCAGGCCTGCTGATCGCCTCCCTGTTCGTACGCAACTACCAGAACGCCGCCGGCGACCTGTCCATCTGGGAGACCTTCGGACCCGCCGCAGCGCTGCTGCTGGCCGCCATCTGCGGGGGGCTGATGGTCGTCGTCTCTGCCCTGACCGAGCGCGACAGCGCGGCCCTGCCGGTGTCGAGCGCCGTCTGGTCGGTCCTGCTGGGACTGCTCGGCTTCGTTGCAGCCCTGATCCGCGTCTTCGAGCGCCCAGACCACGCCACCATGGCCTGCATCGGCGTGTGGCTGGCCCTGGCAGGGGCCGCGCTCGTCCTGCTGGGGTCGTGGTGGACGCTGCGAGACGAACGCCCCTCGCGGTACAGACCGGCCAGGCCGGCGCCGCGGCCGCATCCCTGAGGCACCCCACCGCCGGTTACGCCCCTGTGGCATCTGGTGCTACGATCGTGCACATGGCACGGAACGTCTCGATCAGGGAGCTGCGCAACTCCACCGCCGACGTCATCTCGGAGCTGGAAGCGGGCGAGCGGCTGACGCTGACGGTCAACCGCCGTCCTGTCGCGGACATCCTTCCTCACGTCGAGGATCGCGACCCCTGGGTGCCGGCCGCTGCCCTTCGCCGCATCTTGGAGGACGCGCCGGCCGACCAGGCCTTGCTTGCCGACCTGGCCGACGTCCGTGCGGTGGAGCTCGACGACGCTTGACTCGGGCGATCGCGGACACTTCGGTCTTCATCGCGCAGGAGAGCGGACGGGGCGTCGGCGAGCTGCCCGAGCAGATCGCCGTCTCCGTCATAACCGCTGCCGAGTTGGAGTTGGGTGTGCTCCGCGCCGTCGAGCCGGCGGTGCGGGCAACACGGCTGGCGACGCTGTCGCGGGTGCAGGCCACCTACCGGCTGCTGCCAGTCGACGCCGAGGTTGCGAGCTGCTTCGCCCGCATCTGCTCGGCGGAGCTCTCCAAGGGCCGTCGGCTGCGACGCCACGACGCCTGGATAGCAGCGACGGCCATGCGGCATGGAGCCGCCGTCATCACGCAGGACCGGGACTTCTCCTCGTTCGAGGAAGTGACCGTCCTGCACGTCTGAGATCGGCGGGCTGCCTCGAGAACCTAGAATCCCCCGCTGTGATCGACCGCGATGAGGTGCTGCACGTCGCCCGCCTGGCCCGGCTGGCGCTGAGCGAGGACGAGATAGAGCCGATGGCGCGCGAGCTGTCGGCCGTTCTGGACCACGTCGCGACCATCTCCGAGCTCGACCTGGCCGACGTGCCGCCGACCTCTCACGTCGTGGAGGTGACCGGCCGTCTGCGGCCCGACGAGCCGAGGCCCTGCCTGCCCCGCGAGGTGGCGCTCGAACAGGCTCCCGCCGTCGACCAGGACGGGTTCCTGGTCCCGAGCCCCCAGGCATGAGCTCCCCCGACCTGCTTGCCCTGACCGCCGCCCAGGCGGCGGAGGCGATCGTCGCAGGGTCGCTCGACGCCGCCGAGCTCGTCGAGTCCTATCGCTCCCGTGCGCAGGCCGACCGTGCCGCCCGCGAGGAGGGGCTGAACTGCTTCACCTGGGTGGCTGAGGAGAGCGAGATCGGCACGGCGCAGCCTCTGGCCGGCGTGCCCGTGGCCGTCAAGGACCTCTTCTGCACAGCCGGGGCGCCCAGCCAGTCGGGCTCACGGATTCTGGAGGGCTACATCCCGCCCTACACGGCCACGGCCGTCCAGCGCCTGACGGAGGCCGGGGCGAGCATGATCGCCAAGACCAACCAGGACGAGTTCGCGATGGGCTCCTCCAACGAGAACTCCGCCTACGGACCCGTCCGCAACCCGTGGGACCGCACCCGCGTGCCCGGAGGCTCCTCCGGCGGCAGCGCTGCAGCCGTCGCAGCCGGCCTCGCCCCATGGGCCCTCGGGACCGACACCGGCGGCTCGATCCGCCAGCCTGCGGCCCTGTGCGGGATCGTCGGTCTGAAGCCCACCTACGGCGCCGTCTCCCGCTACGGGATGATCGCCTTCGCCTCCTCCCTGGACCAGGCAGGTCCGCTGACCCGCGACGTCCGCGACGCCGCTCTGATGCTCTCCCTGATGGTCGGGCAGGACCCCGCCGACGCCACCTCCCTGCAGTTCCCCGAGCAGATCGGGGTGCCCTGCGCCGAGCGCCTGGACGGGCTGCGCCTGGGCGTACCCGGGGAGCTGACCGGCGAGGGCATCGAAGCAGGGGTGCTGGAGGCCTTCCGCGCCGCTCTGAAGACGGCAGAAGGGCTGGGGGCGGAGATCGTCGAGGTACAGCTACCCCACGCGCCCCACGCCCTTGCCGCCTACTACGTGCTCGCCCCCGCAGAGGCCTCCTCGAACCTGGCCCGCTTCGACGGCGTTCGCTACGGGCTGCGTGCCGAGAACCCGACGGATCTGCTCGACATGTACACCCGCACCCGCCACGACGGCTTCGGGGCCGAGGTCAAGCGGCGCATCATGCTCGGCACCTACGCACTCTCCTCCGGCTACTACGACGCCTACTACGGACGCGCCCAGCGCGTCCGCACGATGATCGCCCGCGACTTCGCCACGGCATTCGGCGAGGTCGACTTCATCCTCACCCCGACCGCCCCCACCGTCGCCTTCGAGCTGGGCGAGAAGACCGGCGACCCGCTCTCCATGTACCTCAACGACTTCTGCACCGTCCCCATGTCCCTGGCCGGCATCCCCGCCATCTCGATCCCCTGCGGGCTCTCCGGCGGGCTGCCCGTCGGGCTGCAGCTGGCCGGTCCCGCCTTCTCCGAGAACCGCCTGCTCGACGCCGCCTACGCGATGGAGTCGGTGCTGGCCTTCGACGGGAGCCCAGCCCGTGTCTGATCTCGAGCCCGTCATCGGCCTGGAGATCCACATCCAGCTGGCCACTGCCACGAAGATGTTCTGCGGTTGCGGGCTGTCCTTCGGGGAGCCGTCCAACACCCGCACCTGCCCCGTCTGCCTGGGGCTGCCCGGCAGCCTGCCCGTCGCCAACGCCAGGGCCGTTCACTTCGGGCTGATGATCGGCCTGGCCCTCGGCTCGGAGCTGGCGCCCCGCTCCATCTTCCATCGCAAGAACTACTTCTACCCCGACCTGCCCAAGGGCTACCAGATCAGCCAGTACGACGAGCCCCTGTGCCTGGGCGGGAGGCTCGGGGACGTGCGCATCCACCGCGTGCACCTGGAGGAGGACGCCGCCAAGCTGATCCACGTCGGCTCCTCCGGGCGCATCCACGGCTCAGATGCCTCGATCGTCGACTTCAACCGCGGCGGCACGCCCCTGGCCGAGATCGTCACGGAGCCCGACCTGCGCTCCGCCGAGCAGGCCGGCGAGTGGCTGCGGCTGCTGCGCTCGACCATGCGGGCGCTTGGGGTCTCCGACGTCAACATGGAGGAGGGGTCGCTGCGCTGTGACGCCAACATCTCACTGCGCCCCGCCGGCTCTCAGGAGCTGGGCGTCAAGACCGAGCTGAAGAACATGAACTCCTTCCGCTTCATCGAAAGGGGCATCCGCGCCGAGATCGCCCGGCAGGCCAAGCTCATCTCCTCCGGCGAGCGGGTCGTCCAGGAGACGCTGCACTTCGACCCCGCCTCAGGCGCCATCACCTCCCTGCGCTCCAAGGAGGAAGCCCACGACTACCGCTACTTCCCCGAGCCCGACCTCGTGCCCGTCGCCATCGACCGGCAGATGCTCGACGCCGCCGCTGCCGACATGCCCGAGCTGCCCTCCGCGCGCGCTCAGCGCTTCCAGGACGAGCTCGGGCTGGCCCCAGACAGCGCCCAGCTGCTGGCCTTCCGGGTCGAGCTCGGCGACTACTTCGAGGCCGCCCTGGCCGCCGGCGCCGATCCCGCCCCGCCCCCGCAGGCCCTGGCCAACTGGGTCACCGGCGAGCTGCTGGGACGGCTGGATGACCTCGACGACCCTGCCGCCTCCAACGTCCAGGCCGGCGCCCTGGCAGCCCTCGTCGGCATGCTCGACGCCAGGCAGGTCAACGCCGGCGCCGCCCGACAGGTGCTAGACAGGCTCATCGCAGACGGGGGGGACCCGCGCCAGATCGTCCAGGCAGAGGGCCTCGGCGCCATCGAGGACTCAGACGAGCTGGCCTCCATCGTCGCCGCCGCCCTGGCCGCCAACCCCGACGCCGCACAGAAGGTCAAGGACGGCAACGCCAAGGCAATCGGCCCCATCGTCGGGCACGTCATGCGCGAGACCAAGGGCCGGGCCGACGGGGGAGAGGTCTCCCGGCTCGTCAACGAGCAGCTCGGGATCTAGGTTCCAGCCGGGCCCTGCGGAGCGGCACGGTGACGGACCCGCGCGACCCCCTCTCCAAACTCGACACCCGTCCGACTCGCATTTTGGACTTCGGGCCAAAGGCAGGGGTGCCGTCTGGAGGCATCATGCTGTCCATGAACCGGTCAGCAGGCCCTTCAAGAGTCTCATCACCTCGGCGGTTCATCCTCCTGCCCGAGGTGCAGGCGGACACGGGAAGGCACGGTCCCCGCGTTCGTCGCTATCGGTTGACAAGTGTCGGGCTGGGGACGGGTCGCCAGCGAGCTGACGTCGGCGGCGCGGACATCGTGACGGCACGGACGGCCCGCGATCTGGGTCCGCTGAGTCGCATACCCCATACCGGGGCGCAAGTGAGCTGAAACCTCTCCCTCGACGACGGCGCCGGCTTCCCTCGGCAGGCGTCCTGGTGTGCGGCCGGACAGGGGATTCCCTCCCTGTCCGGCCGCATTGCCGTTAAGGGAGTCCCGACGTTTCCCCCTCACCCATCAACTATGCTGAAACGGTCATGAACGAGACACCCTCCCGTTCCTTCGGCCGCACAGTCGTCGCAGCCCTGATCTTCCTCGTCGCTGCATGGCTGCTCCTCGGCGTGATCATCCACGTGCTGTCCTTTCTGTTCAGCACCTTGATCTTCGTCGTCGCCATCGTGGCCGTGATCTGGGCCCTCAAAGTCCTCCTCTAGCGAGCGCGCCTGCCGATGGCCTACGTCATCGTCGCTGTCTGCTTCGGGATCTCCGGCGGGACCATCGCCAAGCTCAAGGGCAGCTCCTTCTGGCTGTGGTTCCTGATCTCAGGGGCAGTGCCCTTCTTCGGCCTGCTCGCCGCGATCGCCTACCGCTTCGAGCGCGACGAGCTGCGCCGTCAGTGCCCCAACTGCGGACGGGTCACCAAGATCTACGACACCCTCTGCACCCGCTGCGGGACCGAGCTGGACTTCCCCGAGGTCGCCATCGCCCCCGAATCCTGGGAGCGCACACCGACGGCCTCGGGCTGACACCCCGGGCGCCCGGGGCGAGGCACGACAGCGCGTCCGGCATTCGGCTGCCCTAAGCCGAATTCGGCCGACCTAAGCCGGTCCGTCGCCTAGGCTTCTGGCGGCATGAGCGCAGAGGCCAAGACCGTCGCCAGGCGGGGGGACACCTTGATCGAACGGATCATCCATCGCTGGGGCTTCAAGGACGAGGACGAGTTCGTCCTGCGAGTCGTGCAGCCGGCGCTGGTCGGGATGATCGACGGGACCGTCTCCTCGCTGGCCCCGATCTTCGCTGCCGCGATCGCCTCCAGCTCCCACACGGCTCTGCTCGTCGGGCTCTCTACAGCTCTCGGCGCGGGCGTCTCGATGGGCTGGTCCGAGGCCCTCTCCGACACGGGCGAGCAGACCGGACGCGGCTCGGCCATCGTCCGCGGGGCCATCACGGGCGGCATGACGGCAGTCGGCGGGCTCTTCCACACCCTGCCCTTCCTGATCGCAGACGTCCACAAGGCCCTGCTCGTGGCCGGCTGCGTCGTCGCCGTCGAGCTCTTCGCCATCGCCTGGATCCGCAACCGCTTCCTGGAGGTCTCCCTGCGCTCCTCCCTGCTCGTCGTGACCGTCGGTGGCGCCATCGTGTTGGGCATCGGCGTCGGCGTCGGCAGCGCCTGAGCGGGGGCGCCGAGCCCCCGAGAGCGCTCTCTCATCCGAAAAAGTCGCTGGTAGACTGGGCTTTTCCGGCACCGGACGAGGGTTCCCGGGCGCCGGCATCCCATCCAGCCGAGTAGGTGAAAGGAGGTCGAGGAAGATGCGAGCAGTCGATGCTCTGATGGAATGTCTGAAGGCGGAGGGCGTCGACGTCGTCTTCGGCCTCCCCGGGGGAGCCAACCTCCCCACCTACGACGCCTTCGTCAACGGCGGCATCCGCCACATCCTCGTCCGCCACGAGGCCGGTGGAGGGCATGCAGCCGAGGGCTACGCCAAGGCCACAGGCAAAGTCGGCGTCGCCTTCGCGACCAGCGGCCCCGGCGCGACGAACCTGATCACGCCCATCACGGACGCCATGATGGACTCCGTGCCCGTCGTCTTCATCACGGGCCAGGTCCGCACGGAGCTGCTGGGCACGGACGGCTTCCAGGAGGCAGACACGATCGGAATCACGATGCCCATCGTCAAGCACTCCTTCATGATCCAGCACCCCCAGGAGCTGCCCCGGGCGATCCACGAGGCCTTCTACGTCGCCCGCTCCGGCCGGCCCGGCCCCGTCCTCGTGGACATCCCCCAGGACCTGTCCAGGGCCGAGATCGACTACGAGCCGGTCTCGGACGTGCGCCTGCCCGGCTACCAGCCCCGCATCGAGGGCAACCAGAAGCAGATCCGCCAGGCAGCCAAGGCGCTGGCAGCCTCCCAGCGACCCGTCATCTACGCGGGCGGGGGAGTCGTCAACGCCGAAGCAGCCCCCGAGCTCGTCGAGTTCGCCCGCAGCGACCGCTTCCCCGTCACCTGCACGCTGATGGGCCTCGGCGCCTACCCGGCGCCCGACCCGCAGTGGCTGGGGATGCTCGGCATGCACGGCACGAGGGCGGCCAACTACGCCATGGACGAGGCAGACCTGATCTGCGCAGTCGGTGCCCGCTTCGACGACCGCGTCACGGGCAAGCTCTCGGAGTTCGCGCCCAGGGCCAAGTTCATCCACATCGACGTCGACCCGGCAGAGATCTCCAAGAACGTGCCGGCCCACATCCCGATCGTCGGCGACGCCAAGCACGTCCTGGCCAAGCTGCTGGTCGAGTACAGGGCGATCGGGGCCGACCCGGGCCGCCTGGAGCCGTGGTGGGAACGGATCGAAGCCTGGCGCGCGAAGTACCCGCTCGGCTGGGAGGAAAGCACCGACTCCGAGATCAAGCCGCAGTTCATGGTCAGGGCGCTGTACGAGGCCACCGGCGGGCAGGCGATCATC
>Ga0181522_10000496_pt1 | contig 29040 bp, 10 predicted proteins | sample PEATcosm2014_Bin_27_FD_121103 | JGI IMG/M metagenome (GOLD analysis project Ga0181522, IMG submission 121103) | Peatland microbial communities from MTU Mesocosm Facility, Houghton, MI, USA - PEATcosm2014_Bin05_10_metaG | ecosystem: Environmental > Terrestrial > Soil > Wetlands > Peat | place...
ACGACAGCAGCAGTTCGAGAGTGAGCTCGGGCAGCGCCAGGCGCACTTCGATTCGCAGCTGGCAGCGAGCGAGTCGCGGCGCTCGAGCCTGGAAGAGCAACTGGGCAAGGCGCGCGCCGACGGCGATGCCCTGCGAACGCTGAACAAATCCCAGGCATCGGACCTGCAGTCACTCAAGAGCGAGCGTGCGGTTCTCACGCAACGCGTCCAGGCCGCCGAGACCGATCTGGTCCAATGGCGCGAGCGCGGTGAACGCTATCGCGAAACTCTGCAGAGCCTGGAAGGCCGGCGGCAGCTGTACGATAGCGTGGTTGCGGAGCGCGAAGCACGCATCTCGGCCCTCGAACACGAAGCCGCCCTCGGCCGGCGCGCTGCCGATGCGCGCGCGGAAGAATTGCAAACCGCCGTACGCGTGCAGGAAGCACGGGTACGCGAACTCGACGCGGCGCGGACCCGGGCCGAGGCTGCCAGTACCAGCGCCCGCCAGCGCATCGCGGCTCTCGAGGCCGAGACGCGTGCCCAGGAGCAGACTCTGCGCGAGCTGCGGGCGCAGAGCCAGCAGCGCGAGCAATCCCTGTCGGCGGACGTCGGCGCACAGCAGCAACGCAATACCGAACTCGAACGTGCTCGCAACGAAACCGCGGCGGCTGCGGCCGCGGCACGCGATCGCATCGTGGCGCTCGAGGCCGAGCTCCAGGCGCAGGAGCGCCAGCTGCGCGAACTGCGCGCTCAGAGCCAGGCGCACGAACAGGCCCTGGCCGCTGACCTCGAGGGCCAGAAGCAGCGCAACACCGAACTCGAGAAAGCGCGCAGCGAGAGCACGGCCGCGGCCGCGACCGCGCGCGATCGCATCGTGGCACTCGAAGCCGACATGCGCCTGCAGGAACTGAATCTGCGCGAGTTGCGCACCCAGAGCGAAGCGCGCGAGCAGGCGCTGAGCGCAGAGCTTGGCGCCCAGCAGCGGCGCAATGCCGAAGTCGAAGCGGCACGCAATGAAGTAGCCGCTGCCGCCAGCGCCGCCCGGGAGCAGGCCGCCGCCGCCGCCGCCGAAGCGCGCGCGCGTATCGAGGCGCTCGAAAACGAAACCCGGCAGCAGGCCGAGAGTCTTGCCGCCCTGCAGGCGAAGTCACAGGCCAGCGAGGCGCAACTGACGAGCTCGCTGCAGGCGCAGCAGCAGCGCAATGCGGAACTGGAGCGCAGTCGCGCCGAGCTCGAGTCGGCCGCAGCGGCCGCGCGAGCGCAGGCAGAGGCGGATGCGGCCGCGGCGCGCGAGCGCATTGCCACGCTCGAGGCCGATACGGCCAAACAGGCTGAGAGTCTGCAGGAGCTGCGGGTGCAGTTCGGGGCGGTGCGGGATTCGCTCGCGCAGCGTAACGCGCTGATCGAACGGGTCGAAGCCGAGGCCGCCAGCAGTGTCGCCATGCTCGGCAGCATCCAGCAGAATCTGGAACAGCTGGGCGCCGACGATCAGGCACATATGCTGACGCGGGCGGACGGTGCCACCGGGATCGTGCACCTGCTCGGCAAGCGCACCACGATCGGACGCACGCCGGACAACGACGTGCGCATCGATGCGGAATTCATCAGCCGGCACCACGCCGTGGCCCTGCGGGCTGGCGGCAAGACGGTGATCGAGGATCTCAACAGCACCAACGGCACCTACGTGAACGGCCAGCGGATCAGCCGGCGGACGCTCAAGGACGGCGACACCGTGATGCTCGGCAAGACCGAATTTCGCTTCAGCGTGAGCAAGCCACCCGCCTGATCGCTTAAGCTTGAGCGTAAGCCGCGTTCCCCAGCGGTACACCGAAAGCGCAGAGCCGATGAGCGACGAATACCTGCAGCGCATTCTCAAGGCGCGCGTCTATGACGTTGCGATCGAATCGCCGCTCGAACCCGCGCCGCGGCTGTCGCAGCGGCTCGGCAATCACATTTTCTTCAAGCGCGAAGACCTGCAGCCGGTGTTCTCGTTCAAGCTGCGCGGGGCATACAACAAGATCGCCCACCTGTCGGCGGCCATCGCGGCGCGCGGGGTGATCTGTGCTTCCGCCGGGAACCATGCCCAGGGAGTCGCGCTCGCGGCGCGCCACCGCGGTATCCCGGCGCTGGTGGTCATGCCGCGCACCACGCCCGAGATCAAGGTTCGCGCGGTCAGCGAGCTGGGCGCGGAAATCGTTCTGCATGGCGACGGTTACGATGCAGCGTATGAGCATGCGCTCACGATCACGCGCGAGCGGCACATGGTGTTCGTGCACCCGTTTGATGACGTCGATGTGATCGCGGGCCAGGGCACCGTCGGCCTGGAGATCGTGCGGCAGACGGCCGGCGAGCTGGACGCGGTTTTCGTGCCGATCGGCGGCGGCGGCCTGATCGCCGGCATTGCCGCCTACATCAAGCAGCTTTATCCGCGGGTCAAGATCATCGGCGTCGAGCCGGAGGATTCCGCGGCGATGCACGACTCACTGCAGGCCGGCAAGCGCATCACGCTCGATCGCGTCGGACTGTTCGCCGATGGCGTTGCAGTGCGCCGGGTCGGCGAGGAGAGCTTCGCCCTGGCCAAACGATTCGTCGACGAAGTGGTGCTGGTGAGCACGGATGAGATCTGCGCGGCGATCCAGGATATCTTCGAGGACACGCGCTCAATCTCGGAACCTGCCGGCGCGCTCGCGGTTGCCGGCATCAAGCACATCTGCGGACGCCGCGGCTGGCGCGACCAGCGCGTGATCGCGGTCAATAGCGGCGCCAACCTGAATTTCGACCGGCTCCGGTACGTGGCGGAGCGCGCCGACATCGGCGCCGAGCGTGAGGCGCTGCTGGCTGTCGAGATTGAGGAACAGCCCGGCAGCTTTCTGAAATTCTGCCAGACGCTCGAGCAGCGCAACATCACTGAGTTCAACTATCGCGGCCAGGTCAGCGCGCGCGCACATATCCTGATCGGCGTGGGCCTGACGCATGGGCACGAGGAACGCGTGGCGCTGGTCGCGCAATTGCGCGCAGCCGGCTACCACGTCACCGACATGAGCGGCAATGAGATCGCAAAGCTGCACGTGCGCTACATGATCGGCGGCCAGGCGCGCACGGCCGCGGATCACCGTCATGACGAGATGCTGTATCGCTTCGAGTTTCCCGAGCGGCCCGGCTCGCTGCTGCGCTTTCTTCAGGCCGTCGGCAGCCGCTGGAACATCAGCCTGTTTCATTATCGCAATCACGGTGCCGACAGCGGGCGGGTGCTCGCAGGGATCGAGGTGCCGAAGGCCGATCGCGAGCAATTCCTGCTGCACCTGAACGAATTGCACTATCCCTACACGGACGAATCCAGCAACAGCGCCTACCGCATGTTTCTCGGAGCCTGATGGCGAGCGCACAGCCTGCCGCGCCGCGCCTCGCCAGCCTGGCCGTTCTTCGACACCCGCAGTTCGCGCGCTTTGCGGTCTGCCGCTTCATGACCACCTTGAGCTGGCAGATGCTGGCGGTGGCGGTGGGCTGGCACGTTTATGCGCTTACCCACGACCCGCTCGCGCTGGGCCTGGTGGGCTTGAGCGAATTTCTTCCCTTCCTGCTGCTGGTCATGGTCGGTGGCCACGTGGCCGATCACGCGGATCGGCGCGATGTGCTGGTGATCGCGTGGAGCATCGAGGCGCTGTGCATCGGCGTGCTGCTGTGGCTGACCCTGGCTGGCGGGCAGGCGGTGTGGCCGATCTATCTCGTGATCGTCGCGTTCGGCAGCACCCGCGCGTTCTACTCGCCGGCCATGCAGGCCCTGGTACCGACACTGGTGCCGCGCGAGGAATTTCCGCGCGCCGTCGCGCTCAACTCGACGCTCTTCCAGATAGCCTCGATCTCGGGTCCCGCGGTCGGCGGTGCGCTCTATCTGATTGGACCCTCGGTGGTGTTCGGTGCCTGTCTGGGCCTGTTCGTGGTTACGGTGCTGCTGACGATGTCGCTGGGGCCTCATCGGGCCGCACCACGCGCTGCGGCGGACGCGCCCGCAACCGATGGTCACGCGCTGCTGGAAGGGCTGCGCTACGTGCTGCACCAGCGCCTGGTGCTCGGCGTCATCTCGCTCGACCTGTTCGCCGTGCTGTTTGGCGGCGCCACCGCGCTACTGCCGATTTACGCCGCCGAGGTGCTGCACATCGGCCCGGTGGGCTTAGGCGTGCTGCGTAGTGCTCCGAGTGTGGGCGCGCTCATCGCGGCGGGCATCCTGTCACTGCGGCCCATCAACCGTCACGCCGGTGCCTGGATGTTTGGTGGCGTCGCCGTGTTCGGCATCGCGACGCTCGTCTTCGGCGTGTCGCGCAGCGTGCCGCTGTCGGTCGCCGCGCTGCTGCTGCTCGGCTGCGGCGACATGGTCAGCGTGTACGTGCGCGGCATCCTGGTGCAGCTCAACACCCCCGATGCCATCCGCGGGCGCGTCAGCGCGATCAATTCCATGTTCATCGGCGGCTCCAATGAACTGGGTGAATTCGAGTCGGGCGCCACCGCGCGCTGGTTCGGCGCCGTGCGGGCCGTGCTGCTGGGCGGGGCGCTGACGCTCGCGGTGGTCGTGAGCTGGATGGGGCTGTTTCCGGAGCTGCGGCGGCTGGACCGTTTACGTTAGAACTGTATGGATGTACAGTACTCTCCATGGCGCGCGCATTTCACGGGCAGCAGGTATTCAAGGGTCGCGGCGCCACGTCGAATCTGGCCGGTCGGTTTGAAAAAAACGCGGTCGAGACAGTTGCTGACGGGTGGTACCAAGAGGAATCACCGACCCACCTCGAGGAAACTGTCTCGCCCGACAGCGCGCGCACTGTAATCACGACCAATGATTCGCCGGATGTGGGATTTGATCTTTCGATCAACCCTTATCGGGGATGCAGCCACGCGTGCCCTTATTGCTTCGCCCGCCCCAGTCATTCGTACCTGGGACTGTCGCCGGGATTGGATTTCGAAACAAAGCTTTTCTACAAGGCCGACGCGGCGCGGCTGCTCGAGGAAGAGTTAGCCAGCCCGCGATACATCTGCAAACCAATCGCGCTCGGCATCAACACAGATGGCTACCAACCACTCGAAAAGCGTCTCGGCGTTACGCGCAGCATCCTCGAAGTACTGGCGCGGTGCAGGCATCCCGTGACGATCATCACGAAGAGCGCTCTGGTACTGCGAGATATCGCCCTACTCGCCGATCTGGCCAAGGATAATTTGATATCGGTCGCCCTCAGTGTCACATCGCTGTCCGACGATGTTAAGAGAGTCCTCGAACCCCGTACGGCTTCCCCGGCGGCAAGACTGCGTGTCATTCGGGAGTTGGCAGGAGCAGGCATTCCTGTCGGTGTGATGGTGGCTCCGGTAATACCAGCGATCACCGATCACGAGATGGAGGCTATCCTGCAAGCCGCACATAGCGCAGGAGCGTCGTTTGCGGGCTACACGCTGCTGCGCCTCCCGCACGAGGTGAAGATCCTGTTTCGCGACTGGCTTTCAGCTCACTATCCGGATCGCGCCAAACATGTCATGTCATTGATCAACCAGGCGCGCGGAGGCAAAGACTACGACTCTCGATTCGGCATCCGAATGCATGGTACCGGGCCGTACGCGGAGTTGCTTCAGAAGCGGTTCGAGGTTGCATCGCGCAAGCTTGGATTCAGCGGCAAGGAGGAGCGACAACACTTGAACAGCCAGGCGTTTCGTCCGCCCGGCCGCGGCGGTCAGATGACACTGGGTCTCTAGCTGCTAGGATCGCCTCCATGGGCGATCAAACAGGACGCGTCGCACTGCTTGCCGGCGCCACTGGACTCGTTGGCTCACGGCTGTTACCGCTGCTGCTGGGAGCGACCGAATATTCACGCGTACAGGCGTTGACGCGGCGGCCGCTGCTGTTTGATCACGCCCGGCTGGCGAATCGGATCGTGCGCTTCGATGCCGGCCTGGACAAGCAGCTCTCGGGTCTGCGCTGCAACGATGTGTTCTGCTGCCTGGGAACCACGTTGCGGGACGCCGGCGGCCAGGAAGGATTTCGGGCGGTCGATCAGGACCTGGTCCTGAAGATCGCGCACCTCGCGCAGCGTGCCGGGGCGGAACGTTTCGTGGTCATCTCCTCCGTGGGCGCCAATGAGGCCTCGAAGAATTTCTACCTGCGCGTCAAGGGCGAGACCGAACGGGCGCTCGAGCGGCTGCAGTTCGCTGCGCTCGACATAATGCAGCCGTCCATCCTGATAGGGCTGCGCCGCAATGTGCGGCCGCTGGAACTCCTGGCGCAGGCAGTGTTCTGGTGCGCCAACCCGCTGATGCTTGGGACCCTGGCGCGCTACCGCGGGATGGCTGCCGGAGACGTGGCCGCGGCCATGCTGGGCGCGGCGCGCGGCCGGCGCCGCGGGGTCAATCGCTACGGCGCTTCGGAAATGCGCGCGCTCGCCGTTGCGGGCTTTCGCCAGAGCGCGTGACTGTGACGTAGTCGACTATCTGTATTCGGGGTTTTCACCGAATCTGGGCCTGCGCACTCCCTGGGCTCGCGCCCGCTGAAGTTAAATTCGATGGAGATCTCAGGAGGCTCCAAAGCCACGGCCGTGCCCTGCGCGGCTATAAGTATGCAGACAGGCCCGGTTTCGTTCACATCGATGCGCCGGCGAATCGTGCTGGTGGTGACGGTTGCCATATTGATGGCACTGATCGCCGCCAGCTGGATCGCCGTGCTCGTCATCGTCACCGATCGCGATGCCGATCTGGCGGACCGCGTCAGCGGCCTGGCGCCGGCTTTCGCGCGCCAGCTCGAGTCGCGCCTGCAGATGGCCAATGCACTGGTGCAGTACCTGTCCTCGACCGATGCAGGCAGCGATGACTCATCGCTGCGACAGCGCGTGCAGGCCACCGATGCGTTCGACGGGGTGTTCTTTGTGTCCTGGCTGTCGAGCGTTGCGGAAGCCGATGCAGGTGCCGACACCAGCCCGTCGGAGAGCAGCCTGCCAAGCTTCACCGCCTCCGAGCGGCTCACGCTCAGCGGCGGCCAGAGTCTGCTCAAGGTGGTGCCGGCGGCCGGTGGCGAGATGAGGCTTTACCTGGCACATATGATCAGCAGCGTGGGGAGCCGGCAGGTCGCTTTCTTCGAGCTGTCGCCGAAATGGTTCTGGCAGGGCGCTGAGGGCGCAGCCGGGCAGACTGCGATCGCCGTGGTGGACACGGCCGGACGCATCATCTATCGCGGCGGCGATCTACCGCTGGAGGTATTCCGCAAGCTCTCCACGGTCAACATCGACGAACAGGAGCCGCTGCGCCCGGTGCAGCGCGATTGGCCCGAGGGCGACACCAGCTGGCGCGGCGCGGTCGTGAGACTCGACTTTGCCGGCACTGCGCATGTGCAGGCGATGCCCTGGAACGTGGTCTGCTATGTGCGCCTGACCGACGCGCGGCCGATGCTGACTTCCTTCCTGCTGCTGATGCTGCCGATGTTGCTGCTGGCAGCCGCCTTCGCCGCCCTGACCAGCTTCCTGCTGGCGCGGCGCTGGGAACCGGTACTCGGCCGGCTGCATGCCGCGCTGCTTGCATTGCAGGAGGGTCGCTTCCAGCGCGTGGACACCGAAGGCGCGATCGACTCGCCGCGCACACTGGCACAGAGCTTCAACCTGGCACTCAACGCACTCGAGCAGCGAGTCGGCGCGCAGGCGCGACTGGAGCAGATCGATCGCCTGCTGCTCGAGTCCCTGGATGTCGAACAGGCGCTCGATGCCATGCTGCCGCGGGTCTGTGCGGTGACCGGCACGCATGTCGCGGCGCTGCTGCTCATCGACCGCGACGCGCCCGGCTACGCGCGCGCGTTTCTCGGCGGCGCCGACGGCGCCGACTACCCCGTCAATCGCATCACCCTGGATCCGGAGGTGGTTGCGGCCCTGCGGCAGGAGCCCGAAGGTCTGTACGTCAGCGAACGCGTCGCCGAGCGCTTCACCTTTCTGGCCCCGCTGCGGGCGCTCGAGGCAGCGCACTACTACGTCTGGCCCATCATCGTCGGCGAGCAGGTGGCGGCGATCCTCACGGTTGGCTCGCGCACCCAATCGCAGTTGGCATCGCAACCTCCCTCGTATGGCCTGCAATGCGCGGAGCGCCTGCGCATAGCATTGTCGAATCGCGCGCGCGATGAACAACTCTATCGCCAGGCGCATTTCGATTCGCTCACCTCGCTGCCGAACCGACTGCTGTTCCGCGACCGCCTGTCGCAGGAACTCGCGGCCACCGCCGGCAGTGCACAGCGCGGCGCGGTGCTCTACGTGGATCTGGATCATTTCAAGAAGGTCAACGATTCGGTGGGACACAGCGCGGGCGATCAGCTGCTGACCATCGTGGCGCAGCGGCTGCGCTCGTGCGTCAAGGATGGCGACACGGTGGCGCGGCTCGGCGGCGATGAATTCACCGTGATCCTGCGCAGCCTGACGACGGTCGACACCGCCAGCGAAATTTCGCAACGCATCATCGAGACGCTGCAGCGGCCCGTGAGCATTGCCGGCCGTGACCACTTCGTGCGCGCCAGCATCGGCATCACACTGTTCCCCGACGATGGCAACACCATCGAGGAACTCATGCGCAACGCCGACCTGGCCATGTACCAGGCCAAGGACGGTGGCAGGTCGCGGGCGGTGTTCTTCGATCGCGTGATGACCAGCTCGGTCGTGCCGCTCGCGACCAGCGGATTGTTCCGCGCGCTGCGGCGCCGCGAATTCTCGCTCTACTATCAGCCGCAATACGCGCTGCAAAGCGGCGCGCTGGTGGGACTGGAAGGTTTTCTGCGCTGGCAGAACCCGCGCGACGGCGTGCGGCTGCCAAAGGATTTCGTACCGGCGGCGGAGGAGAGCGGCCTGATCGTCGACATCGGCGCCTGGGCGCTCGAGAGTGCCTGCCATCAGCTGGCGCTGTGGCGCGAACAGGGCATCGCGCCGCCGCGGCTGGCGCTCAATGTGTCCGTGCAACAATTGCGCACGCCGGAGTTTGCCAACCTGGTCGGCGCGACACTGCAGCGGCATTCACTGTCGCCGCAGGTGCTCGAATTCGAGATCAGCGAATCGGTGTTCGCCGAAGAGGAAGCACGTTTGTCGCTGCGTCAACTCACCGCACTCGGCGTGCGGCTGGCGCTGGATGAATTCGGCAGCAGCGAGGCATCGCTGAGTTACCTGCGGCAATATCCGGTGCACGCGATCAAGATCGATCGCAAGTTCATGCAGGAAGTGCCTGAGAGCCTGCAGGCCGCGACACTGGCCTCCACCATCATTCACATGGCGCACGCGCTCGACAAACAGGTGATCGCGGAAGGCGTGGAAACGCTGGATCAGCTGGATTTCCTGCGCGAACGCGGCTGCGACATCGCGCAGGGCTTCGTGCTTGCGCATCCATCGACCGTTGCCGAAATCACCGAGCTGCTGGCAGCGCGACAACCCGCAGAACCCTGGTTGCAGAGCGTTGCGAGCTGAGTCTCGCGCGCGCACACAATCATTTGACAATATGATTTCGCTGCAATGCGCTTAGTGCGCCAGTGTGAATTCCCGCCATTTTTTTGACCTTGACGTGCTGACTCAAGCTGTCACACTCAAAACGTGACTTAAAAGCAAACCTGTCGCAAGACAGGGACGCAAAGCCACCGGTCCCCGGAAGGGATAGCGGGGTTGCCACAGGAAGATGGGTCGCACTAACACAAGCGGCCGCTCCAGTGTCATCCACGCTGCATAACTACCGGGCGCCGTGTTCCGTCAGCGACAGGGGAACAAGCGCATGCAGCAGGCCAATACAGGCAAGTCTCCCAACGACTCGGAGTCGAGCGGCAGCTCGCTGCCGCAAAGCTCCGTGCGCAATCGATTCGTCATCAATTTGTGCGGCTCCACTACCCCGGTGGCGCTGACGCCCCCTGATCACGCAGGCTTAAAACGCTTTACCTTTTTTGTGTCGCGTCGCCGCGAAGAGGGACGCGAGCGCTTTCGTCTGCACATGGGCTACTTCGAAAGCCAGGAAGATGCCGAGCGGCTGCTCGACATCGTGCGCGAAATTTATCCTGGCGCATGGGCCGGACTCGCCCCCGGGCAGCGCTTGCGCGCCCAGGCTGAGGCAGAGTCGCTGGCTCGCGCCGAGGAAGCGTCTGCTGCTGCGACTGCCTCTGTGCCCGCCGTCGCCGCCGCTGCGGTGTCCGGTCCCGTGGTTGCCGCGACACCTGAAGTCCCAGCGTCGCCGCCGCAGGCACCGTCGTTGACATTGGTACCGGACGATGGCCGTCGCGTTTCGGAACTGGCGGCGATCACGCAGGAGAACGAGGCAGCGGCACGAGCGCTCAGCAATGTGCGCGCCGCCATCGCTTCGCTCGAGGATTCCACGACCAACACGCCGACGCTGTCGCGGATTCCGGAGCTGAAGGCTGCCGTGATTGCAAAGCGGCCGGCCGCGCCCGAACCGGCGCGCGATCTGAGCGAGAGCGGGACGCTTCGGGTGCTCGAGGCTGCCGCCGACACAGCGTCCGAATCGACCGTGCGCCAACCGGCATTGCCGACCACCGACGATGCTGCCGCCGCCGCCGCTGCCAGGGCCGCATCGCCCGGCAAGCCGCGCGATGAAAAGACCGCCTTCGCGGTGCAGCTGCTCTGGTCGGTTCAGCCGATCGATATCGAACAGATTCCGCAATTGGCGATCTTCAGCGCCTACACGCTCTACGGAGCGGAGGGTAATCGCGACGGGCGCCGCTGGTATGGCGTGCGCCTGGGCTTCTTCACCGACGCGGTGTCGGCGAAGCAGGTCGCACATTATGTGCGCTCGGATTTCTCCACGGTCTCGGTGGTGCCGGTCACGGTGCGCGAGCGCGAGCGCGCCAAGCTCGCTGCCACGCGTCCCGATGCAACGCCGGTAACTGCGGCCGCCGCGGCGAATGCCGCGTCACCGAACCCTGCTGCGCCCAGTGCCGCTGCAGCGGGAGCATCGCCCGCATCGCCCGCACCGCCCGCACCGCCCGCGGCGGCCCCTGCGAAAATGCCGGGTGACACGGGTTTCGCATTCATCGACGACAATAAGCCGCAGGGACCTGCTCGCGCCGCCGGCAATGCCGCTGCAGCCCGTGGCGGGCGCGTAGCGCCGGGTAAACGCGCCAAGCTGCGGCCGGGACGTGCGGCCATGGCGGCGCGCGCCAAGCCCAAGGCCATGACGCTGGAGGAGACCCTGGAGATCCTGGGCGCAGGCCAGCTCAAAATGGAAGATGGCCGTCGTCCACTGATCAACAACGATGGACGCACTGCCACTGCGGAATCCTCCAAGAACAAGACTTCGCGCTTCGGGCGCCTGCTCGAGCGCCTGTCGGAGCGGCTGGGTTCCTAGAGGTTCAGGGCGCCTGCGCTAGAGCGATGGTGTCACGGTGACGCGGACCGCGGCCTGTTCGGCACCGCTGAACTGCAGCGTCACGCGGCGCGCCACGGAAAACTCGAACTCGACGATCTTGCGCGGGCCGGTGCAACCCATGGCACCCTGATGGCCGCTGGAGGTCATTGCACCACCGTCGGCGATCACATCGATCCAGGCGGGCGCATCGAGCGCAAAGCGGTATCTGCCCGGCGCCTTGATGTCGAGTGCCGCAAGCCCGGCATAACCGCTCTCGGCGCCGTTCTTTTTTCCGGGAGCGGCCACGAAGGTCACTTCGTTCAATGGCCGCAGCTTCAGTGAGTAGAGATGCTCCATCGCCAGCGTCGGCGCCGCGGCGCTGTCGCCGCCGGCCGCCAGATCGGTGGCGCGGCCCGCGAACAGACCAAGCTCGCGACGAACATCCCAGGTAAAGCCCGAGCAGGGATCCGCGGCCAGCGCCGGCGCGGAACACAGCGTCACAAGGGCCATCAGCGGCATGGCGCGCCATGCGCGCGCGGTCGATCGCATCGCGTACCTCGACCTCGGAGGTCGAAAATTTCTAGAACAGGTGCGCGAACAACCAGTACAGCGAACCGGACAGGATGATCGCGGCCGGAAGCGTCAGCACCCAGGCCAGCAACAGATTGCGAATGGTCGCCATCTGCAGACCCGAGCCATTGGCCGCCATCGTACCTGCGACGCCGGAGGAGAGCACGTGGGTCGTCGACACCGGCAGGCCGAAGCTGTCCGCGGCGGCGATCGTCAGCATCGCGACCAGCTCGGCCGAGGCGCCCTGCGCGTAGGTCATATGGGTCTTGCCGATCTTCTCGCCCACCGTCACGACGATGCGCTTCCAGCCCACCATGGTGCCCAGGCCCAGCGCTATGGCGACTGCGACTTTCACCCACAGCGGGATGAACTTGGTGGCTGCATCGATCTGCTGCTTGAAGCCCTTCAGATCGGTCGCGGTCGCGGCATCGAGCGTAATGCTCTTGTCCTTCTGGATGCGCGAGATTGCTTCCGAGGTCAGGTACATGTCGTTGCGGACGTTCGGTACCGCTCCGGCCGGCATTCTTGCCAGCGAATCGTGCGTGGCCCGCACCTGCGAGCCGATGCTGCCGCTCATGTCGGCCAGCGCGACCAGCACCTGGGGCTTGAACTGTTTGGTACGGATGTACTCGGAGAGCGTCGAGCGCGTTTCATCGGCGGTCAGCGCCGGCGGCGCGGCCGTGAAGCCCTTGGTGAGCGACTCCTGCGTGACCTGCGCCATGGCGACAAACTGGGTCACCTGGTCAGCAGGCATGGCGCGATTAAGCGCATAGGCCAGCGGCACAGTGCCGACCAGGATCAGCATGATCAGGCCCATGCCCTTCTGGCCGTCATTCGAGCCGTGCGCGAAGGACACGCCCGTGCAGGTCAGCACGAGAATGCCGCGAATCCACCACGGCGGCGGATGGTTGCCCTTCGGGGCTTCGAACAGCTGCTTATTCTTGACCACCATGCGCACGGCCAGGAATACCAGTGCCGCGGCAAAGAATCCGACCAATGGCGAGAGCAGCAGCGAATTGCCGATCTTGGTGACCTGCGTCCAATCGACGCCGCTGGTGCCGTCACGGCCGTGCATCAGTGCATTCGCCACGCCGACGCCGACGATGGAGCCGATCAGCGTGTGCGAAGAGGAGGCCGGCAATCCCAGCCACCAAGTGCCAAGGTTCCACAGGATGGCTGCGATCAGCAGCGCGAACACCATGGCAAAACCGGCGCCGGAGCCGACCTGCAGGATCAGTTCCACGGGCAGCAGCGAAATGATGCCAAAGGCTACCGCGCCGCTGGAGGTCAGCACGCCGAGGAAATTGAACGTGCCTGACCAGAGTACTGCCACCTGCGGGGGCAGCGAGTGGGTGTAGATGACCGTGGCCACCGCATTGGCGGTGTCGTGGAAGCCATTGACGAACTCAAAGCCGAGCGCGATCAGCAGCGCCACGCCCAGCAGAATGAACGGCGCGAGGGTGCGCGTCGGCACGCCCGCATTGGTCACATCGCTCATGAGGCTGTAGGCCGTAAATAGCAGGCCCGAAGCCAGCAGGCCCACGAAGATGATCATGGTGGCCGGTCCGGCCTTGTAGTCGAGCCGTGGGCGGGCACTGCCAGGGGCGTGAGCTGCGTCCAGCGTTGCTGCGCTTGTGTTCATGGGTTTTCTCCGGCGACAGAGCCCGAGACCCTATGTCACGAACATTGCAGTTTTATGTCGGCGCCGCAACTGCCCGGATCGTCGTGAAAGCAGGCGGCTGCAACCCCTTGAGGGATCTAGCTTTATATTACGATGGCAGCATCAGCTTGCTCAACAATGCCTTGAACCCGGCGTTCTCGGCCAGGCTTGCCAGCATCGGATCGCCGGCGATCCCCAACAGGCCGGCGTCGCGCAGCCGATAGGCCCGCTCGAGCCAGGCCAGGGCCTTTTCGGTCTGCAGCAGGTCGTAGGACAACTTGGGTAGTGCGATGGTATCGGCACCGCGGCAGACGAGTTGACGCCCGGTGTCTATCGTCAGATCGCCCACGCTGTATTTCATCGGATCGCGCCAGTTCGCCGGAATCGAAAGCTTACACCGCGCCTGCATCGATACTTTGGCAATGCTTCATCCAATCTTGGGCTGACCTTCATGCAGCCCAGGGGCTCTCTCCGTAACTTGTGAATCGTGTTCAGTCACTCGAATTCACCCAGTAAATCAGGAGATAGCCCATGAATACCGCCACCAACGTCGCCTTTGCCAGCCTGCTTACCTTCGCCTGCCTCTTGGGCAGCGGCCAGGCCAACGCGGACTCCGCGCAAGTGCTCACCAAGACGGTTACCTACGATGCCCGGACGCTGAATTCAGAAAAGGGGGCGCGGACTCTTTATGCCCGGCTGCGGTTTGCCGCGCAGGAGGTTTGCGCGCCACTCGATGCCCAGGAGCTCAGCCGTCACCGGTTGTGGCAGGCCTGTGTAGATAACTCGCTGGAGTCGGCGGTGCTGAAGGTCAACAGCCCGCTGCTTAGCGCGGTGCACAATAAGACCCCGCTGAAGGCTGCAGCGGGTTGAACGGCAGGGATCACGATGCCCCAGGGTCTTCTCAGGACCTGGGGCATCGAGCCCACCAGCGCTTGCGATCACCTGGTGGTGCATGTACTGGAGAGAGTACTTACATCGATGTAAGTACTCTCTCCAGTACATGCACCACCAGGTGATCGCAAGCGCTGGTGGGCTCGATGCCCCAGGTCCTGAGAAGACCCTGGGGCATCGTGATCCCTGCCGTTCAACCCGCTGCAGCCTTCAGCGGGGTCTTATTGTGCACCGCGCTAAGCAGCGGGCTGTTGACCTTCAGCACCGCCGACTCCAGCGAGTTATCTACACAGGCCTGCCACAACCGGTGACGGCTGAGCTCCTGGGCATCGAGTGGCGCGCAAACCTCCTGCGCGGCAAACCGCAGCCGGGCATAAAGAGTCCGCGCCCCCTTTTCTGAATTCAGCGTCCGGGCATCGTAGGTAACCGTCTTGGTGAGCACTTGCGCGGAGTCCGCGTTGGCCTGGCCGCTGCCCAAGAGGCAGGCGAAGGTAAGCAGGCTGGCAAAGGCGACGTTGGTGGCGGTATTCATGGGCTATCTCCTGATTTACTGGGTGAATTCGAGTGACTGAACACGATTCACAAGTTACGGAGAGAGCCCCTGGGCTGCATGAAGGTCAGCCCAAGATTGGATGAAGCATTGCCAAAGTATCGATGCAGGCGCGGTGTAAGCTTTCGATTCCGGCGAACTGGCGCGATCCGATGAAATACAGCGTGGGCGATCTGACGATAGACACCGGGCGTCAACTCGTCTGCCGCGGTGCCGATACCATCGCACTACCCAAGTTGTCCTACGACCTGCTGCAGACCGAAAAGGCCCTGGCCTGGCTCGAGCGGGCCTATCGGCTGCGCGACGCCGGCCTGTTGGGGATCGCCGGCGATCCGATGCTGGCAAGCCTGGCCGAGAACGCCGGGTTCAAGGCATTGTTGAGCAAGCTGATGCTGCCATCGTAATATAAAGCTAGATCCCTCAAGGGGTTGCAGCCGCCTGCTTTCACGACGATCCGGGCAGTTGCGGCGCCGACATAAAACTGCAATGTTCGTGACATAGGGTCTCGGGCTCTGTCGCCGGAGAAAACCCATGAACACAAGCGCAGCAACGCTGGACGCAGCTCACGCCCCTGGCAGTGCCCGCCCACGGCTCGACTACAAGGCCGGACCGGCCACCATGATCATCTTCGTGGGCCTGCTGGCTTCGGGCCTGCTATTTACGGCCTACAGCCTCATGAGCGATGTGACCAATGCGGGCGTGCCGACGCGCACCCTCGCGCCGTTCATTCTGCTGGGCGTGGCGCTGCTGATCGCGCTCGGCTTTGAGTTCGTCAATGGCTTCCACGACACCGCCAATGCGGTGGCCACGGTCATCTACACCCACTCGCTGCCCCCGCAGGTGGCAGTACTCTGGTCAGGCACGTTCAATTTCCTCGGCGTGCTGACCTCCAGCGGCGCGGTAGCCTTTGGCATCATTTCGCTGCTGCCCGTGGAACTGATCCTGCAGGTCGGCTCCGGCGCCGGTTTTGCCATGGTGTTCGCGCTGCTGATCGCAGCCATCCTGTGGAACCTTGGCACTTGGTGGCTGGGATTGCCGGCCTCCTCTTCGCACACGCTGATCGGCTCCATCGTCGGCGTCGGCGTGGCGAATGCACTGATGCACGGCCGTGACGGCACCAGCGGCGTCGATTGGACGCAGGTCACCAAGATCGGCAATTCGCTGCTGCTCTCGCCATTGGTCGGATTCTTTGCCGCGGCACTGGTATTCCTGGCCGTGCGCATGGTGGTCAAGAATAAGCAGCTGTTCGAAGCCCCGAAGGGCAACCATCCGCCGCCGTGGTGGATTCGCGGCATTCTCGTGCTGACCTGCACGGGCGTGTCCTTCGCGCACGGCTCGAATGACGGCCAGAAGGGCATGGGCCTGATCATGCTGATCCTGGTCGGCACTGTGCCGCTGGCCTATGCGCTTAATCGCGCCATGCCTGCTGACCAGGTGACCCAGTTTGTCGCCATGGCGCAGGTCACGCAGGAGTCGCTCACCAAGGGCTTCACGGCCGCGCCGCCGGCGCTGACCGCCGATGAAACGCGCTCGACGCTCTCCGAGTACATCCGTACCAAACAGTTCAAGCCCCAGGTGCTGGTCGCGCTGGCCGACATGAGCGGCAGCATCGGCTCGCAGGTGCGGGCCACGCACGATTCGCTGGCAAGAATGCCGGCCGGAGCGGTACCGAACGTCCGCAACGACATGTACCTGACCTCGGAAGCAATCTCGCGCATCCAGAAGGACAAGAGCATTACGCTCGATGCCGCGACCGCGACCGATCTGAAGGGCTTCAAGCAGCAGATCGATGCAGCCACCAAGTTCATCCCGCTGTGGGTGAAAGTCGCAGTCGCCATAGCGCTGGGCCTGGGCACCATGGTGGGCTGGAAGCGCATCGTCGTGACGGTGGGCGAGAAGATCGGCAAGACCCATATGACCTACGCGCAGGGCGCCTCGGCCGAGCTGGTCGCGATGCTGACGATCGCCGCCGCGGACAGCTTCGGCCTGCCGGTGTCGACGACCCACGTGCTCTCCTCCGGCGTCGCAGGTACGATGGCGGCCAATGGCTCGGGTCTGCAGATGGCGACCATTCGCAATCTGTTGCTGGCCTGGGTGCTGACGCTTCCGGCCGCGATCATCCTGTCCGGTTCGCTGTACTGGTTGTTCGCGCACCTGTTCTAGAAATTTTCGACCTCCGAGGTCGAGGTACGCGATGCGATCGACCGCGCGCGCATGGCGCGCCATGCCGCTGATGGCCCTTGTGACGCTGTGTTCCGCGCCGGCGCTGGCCGCGGATCCCTGCTCGGGCTTTACCTGGGATGTTCGTCGCGAGCTTGGTCTGTTCGCGGGCCGCGCCACCGATCTGGCGGCCGGCGGCGACAGCGCCGCGGCGCCGACGCTGGCGATGGAGCATCTCTACTCACTGAAGCTGCGGCCATTGAACGAAGTGACCTTCGTGGCCGCTCCCGGAAAAAAGAACGGCGCCGAGAGCGGTTATGCCGGGCTTGCGGCACTCGACATCAAGGCGCCGGGCAGATACCGCTTTGCGCTCGATGCGCCCGCCTGGATCGATGTGATCGCCGACGGTGGTGCAATGACCTCCAGCGGCCATCAGGGTGCCATGGGTTGCACCGGCCCGCGCAAGATCGTCGAGTTCGAGTTTTCCGTGGCGCGCCGCGTGACGCTGCAGTTCAGCGGTGCCGAACAGGCCGCGGTCCGCGTCACCGTGACACCATCGCTCTAGCGCAGGCGCCCTGAACCTCTAGGAACCCAGCCGCTCCGACAGGCGCTCGAGCAGGCGCCCGAAGCGCGAAGTCTTGTTCTTGGAGGATTCCGCAGTGGCAGTGCGTCCATCGTTGTTGATCAGTGGACGACGGCCATCTTCCATTTTGAGCTGGCCTGCGCCCAGGATCTCCAGGGTCTCCTCCAGCGTCATGGCCTTGGGCTTGGCGCGCGCCGCCATGGCCGCACGTCCCGGCCGCAGCTTGGCGCGTTTACCCGGCGCTACGCGCCCGCCACGGGCTGCAGCGGCATTGCCGGCGGCGCGAGCAGGTCCCTGCGGCTTATTGTCGTCGATGAATGCGAAACCCGTGTCACCCGGCATTTTCGCAGGGGCCGCCGCGGGCGGTGCGGGCGGTGCGGGCGATGCGGGCGATGCTCCCGCTGCAGCGGCACTGGGCGCAGCAGGGTTCGGTGACGCGGCATTCGCCGCGGCGGCCGCAGTTACCGGCGTTGCATCGGGACGCGTGGCAGCGAGCTTGGCGCGCTCGCGCTCGCGCACCGTGACCGGCACCACCGAGACCGTGGAGAAATCCGAGCGCACATAATGTGCGACCTGCTTCGCCGACACCGCGTCGGTGAAGAAGCCCAGGCGCACGCCATACCAGCGGCGCCCGTCGCGATTACCCTCCGCTCCGTAGAGCGTGTAGGCGCTGAAGATCGCCAATTGCGGAATCTGTTCGATATCGATCGGCTGAACCGACCAGAGCAGCTGCACCGCGAAGGCGGTCTTTTCATCGCGCGGCTTGCCGGGCGATGCGGCCCTGGCAGCGGCGGCGGCGGCAGCATCGTCGGTGGTCGGCAATGCCGGTTGGCGCACGGTCGATTCGGACGCTGTGTCGGCGGCAGCCTCGAGCACCCGAAGCGTCCCGCTCTCGCTCAGATCGCGCGCCGGTTCGGGCGCGGCCGGCCGCTTTGCAATCACGGCAGCCTTCAGCTCCGGAATCCGCGACAGCGTCGGCGTGTTGGTCGTGGAATCCTCGAGCGAAGCGATGGCGGCGCGCACATTGCTGAGCGCTCGTGCCGCTGCCTCGTTCTCCTGCGTGATCGCCGCCAGTTCCGAAACGCGACGGCCATCGTCCGGTACCAATGTCAACGACGGTGCCTGCGGCGGCGACGCTGGGACTTCAGGTGTCGCGGCAACCACGGGACCGGACACCGCAGCGGCGGCGACGGCGGGCACAGAGGCAGTCGCAGCAGCAGACGCTTCCTCGGCGCGAGCCAGCGACTCTGCCTCAGCCTGGGCGCGCAAGCGCTGCCCGGGGGCGAGTCCGGCCCATGCGCCAGGATAAATTTCGCGCACGATGTCGAGCAGCCGCTCGGCATCTTCCTGGCTTTCGAAGTAGCCCATGTGCAGACGAAAGCGCTCGCGTCCCTCTTCGCGGCGACGCGACACAAAAAAGGTAAAGCGTTTTAAGCCTGCGTGATCAGGGGGCGTCAGCGCCACCGGGGTAGTGGAGCCGCACAAATTGATGACGAATCGATTGCGCACGGAGCTTTGCGGCAGCGAGCTGCCGCTCGACTCCGAGTCGTTGGGAGACTTGCCTGTATTGGCCTGCTGCATGCGCTTGTTCCCCTGTCGCTGACGGAACACGGCGCCCGGTAGTTATGCAGCGTGGATGACACTGGAGCGGCCGCTTGTGTTAGTGCGACCCATCTTCCTGTGGCAACCCCGCTATCCCTTCCGGGGACCGGTGGCTTTGCGTCCCTGTCTTGCGACAGGTTTGCTTTTAAGTCACGTTTTGAGTGTGACAGCTTGAGTCAGCACGTCAAGGTCAAAAAAATGGCGGGAATTCACACTGGCGCACTAAGCGCATTGCAGCGAAATCATATTGTCAAATGATTGTGTGCGCGCGCGAGACTCAGCTCGCAACGCTCTGCAACCAGGGTTCTGCGGGTTGTCGCGCTGCCAGCAGCTCGGTGATTTCGGCAACGGTCGATGGATGCGCAAGCACGAAGCCCTGCGCGATGTCGCAGCCGCGTTCGCGCAGGAAATCCAGCTGATCCAGCGTTTCCACGCCTTCCGCGATCACCTGTTTGTCGAGCGCGTGCGCCATGTGAATGATGGTGGAGGCCAGTGTCGCGGCCTGCAGGCTCTCAGGCACTTCCTGCATGAACTTGCGATCGATCTTGATCGCGTGCACCGGATATTGCCGCAGGTAACTCAGCGATGCCTCGCTGCTGCCGAATTCATCCAGCGCCAGCCGCACGCCGAGTGCGGTGAGTTGACGCAGCGACAAACGTGCTTCCTCTTCGGCGAACACCGATTCGCTGATCTCGAATTCGAGCACCTGCGGCGACAGTGAATGCCGCTGCAGTGTCGCGCCGACCAGGTTGGCAAACTCCGGCGTGCGCAATTGTTGCACGGACACATTGAGCGCCAGCCGCGGCGGCGCGATGCCCTGTTCGCGCCACAGCGCCAGCTGATGGCAGGCACTCTCGAGCGCCCAGGCGCCGATGTCGACGATCAGGCCGCTCTCCTCCGCCGCCGGTACGAAATCCTTTGGCAGCCGCACGCCGTCGCGCGGGTTCTGCCAGCGCAGAAAACCTTCCAGTCCCACCAGCGCGCCGCTTTGCAGCGCGTATTGCGGCTGATAGTAGAGCGAGAATTCGCGGCGCCGCAGCGCGCGGAACAATCCGCTGGTCGCGAGCGGCACGACCGAGCTGGTCATCACGCGATCGAAGAACACCGCCCGCGACCTGCCACCGTCCTTGGCCTGGTACATGGCCAGGTCGGCGTTGCGCATGAGTTCCTCGATGGTGTTGCCATCGTCGGGGAACAGTGTGATGCCGATGCTGGCGCGCACGAAGTGGTCACGGCCGGCAATGCTCACGGGCCGCTGCAGCGTCTCGATGATGCGTTGCGAAATTTCGCTGGCGGTGTCGACCGTCGTCAGGCTGCGCAGGATCACGGTGAATTCATCGCCGCCGAGCCGCGCCACCGTGTCGCCATCCTTGACGCACGAGCGCAGCCGCTGCGCCACGATGGTCAGCAGCTGATCGCCCGCGCTGTGTCCCACCGAATCGTTGACCTTCTTGAAATGATCCAGATCCACGTAGAGCACCGCGCCGCGCTGTGCACTGCCGGCGGTGGCCGCGAGTTCCTGCGACAGGCGGTCGCGGAACAGCAGTCGGTTCGGCAGCGAGGTGAGCGAATCGAAATGCGCCTGGCGATAGAGTTGTTCATCGCGCGCGCGATTCGACAATGCTATGCGCAGGCGCTCCGCGCATTGCAGGCCATACGAGGGAGGTTGCGATGCCAACTGCGATTGGGTGCGCGAGCCAACCGTGAGGATCGCCGCCACCTGCTCGCCGACGATGATGGGCCAGACGTAGTAGTGCGCTGCCTCGAGCGCCCGCAGCGGGGCCAGAAAGGTGAAGCGCTCGGCGACGCGTTCGCTGACGTACAGACCTTCGGGCTCCTGCCGCAGGGCCGCAACCACCTCCGGATCCAGGGTGATGCGATTGACGGGGTAGTCGGCGCCGTCGGCGCCGCCGAGAAACGCGCGCGCGTAGCCGGGCGCGTCGCGGTCGATGAGCAGCAGCGCCGCGACATGCGTGCCGGTCACCGCACAGACCCGCGGCAGCATGGCATCGAGCGCCTGTTCGACATCCAGGGACTCGAGCAGCAGGCGATCGATCTGCTCCAGTCGCGCCTGCGCGCCGACTCGCTGCTCGAGTGCGTTGAGTGCCAGGTTGAAGCTCTGTGCCAGTGTGCGCGGCGAGTCGATCGCGCCTTCGGTGTCCACGCGCTGGAAGCGACCCTCCTGCAATGCAAGCAGCGCGGCATGCAGCCGGCCGAGTACCGGTTCCCAGCGCCGCGCCAGCAGGAAGCTGGTCAGGGCGGCGAAGGCGGCTGCCAGCAGCAACATCGGCAGCATCAGCAGCAGGAAGGAAGTCAGCATCGGCCGCGCGTCGGTCAGGCGCACATAGCAGACCACGTTCCAGGGCATCGCCTGCACATGCGCAGTGCCGGCAAAGTCGAGTCTCACGACCGCGCCGCGCCAGCTGGTGTCGCCCTCGGGCCAATCGCGCTGCACCGGGCGCAGCGGCTCCTGTTCGTCGATGTTGACCGTGGAGAGCTTGCGGAATACCTCCAGCGGTAGATCGCCGCCGCGATAGATGATGCGTCCGGCCGTGTCCACCACGGCGATCGCAGTCTGCCCGGCTGCGCCCTCAGCGCCCTGCCAGAACCATTTCGGCGACAGCTCGAAGAAAGCGACCTGCCGGCTCCCCACGCTGCTGATCATATGTGCCAGGTAAAGCCTCATCTCGCCACCGGCCGCCGGCACCACCTTGAGCAGACTCTGGCCGCCGCTGAGCGTGAGCCGCTCGGAGGCGGTGAAGCTTGGCAGGCTGCTCTCCGACGGGCTGGTGTCGGCACCTGCATCGGCTTCCGCAACGCTCGACAGCCAGGACACAAAGAACACCCCGTCGAACGCATCGGTGGCCTGCACGCGCTGTCGCAGCGATGAGTCATCGCTGCCTGCATCGGTCGAGGACAGGTACTGCACCAGTGCATTGGCCATCTGCAGGCGCGACTCGAGCTGGCGCGCGAAAGCCGGCGCCAGGCCGCTGACGCGGTCCGCCAGATCGGCATCGCGATCGGTGACGATGACGAGCACGGCGATCCAGCTGGCGGCGATCAGTGCCATCAATATGGCAACCGTCACCACCAGCACGATTCGCCGGCGCATCGATGTGAACGAAACCGGGCCTGTCTGCATACTTATAGCCGCGCAGGGCACGGCCGTGGCTTTGGAGCCTCCTGAGATCTCCATCGAATTTAACTTCAGCGGGCGCGAGCCCAGGGAGTGCGCAGGCCCAGATTCGGTGAAAACCCCGAATACAGATAGTCGACTACGTCACAGTCACGCGCTCTGGCGAAAGCCCGCAACGGCGAGCGCGCGCATTTCCGAAGCGCCGTAGCGATTGACCCCGCGGCGCCGGCCGCGCGCCGCGCCCAGCATGGCCGCGGCCACGTCTCCGGCAGCCATCCCGCGGTAGCGCGCCAGGGTCCCAAGCATCAGCGGGTTGGCGCACCAGAACACTGCCTGCGCCAGGAGTTCCAGCGGCCGCACATTGCGGCGCAGCCCTATCAGGATGGACGGCTGCATTATGTCGAGCGCAGCGAACTGCAGCCGCTCGAGCGCCCGTTCGGTCTCGCCCTTGACGCGCAGGTAGAAATTCTTCGAGGCCTCATTGGCGCCCACGGAGGAGATGACCACGAAACGTTCCGCCCCGGCACGCTGCGCGAGGTGCGCGATCTTCAGGACCAGGTCCTGATCGACCGCCCGAAATCCTTCCTGGCCGCCGGCGTCCCGCAACGTGGTTCCCAGGCAGCAGAACACATCGTTGCAGCGCAGACCCGAGAGCTGCTTGTCCAGGCCGGCATCGAAGCGCACGATCCGATTCGCCAGCCGGGCGTGATCAAACAGCAGCGGCCGCCGCGTCAACGCCTGTACGCGTGAATATTCGGTCGCTCCCAGCAGCAGCGGTAACAGCCGTGAGCCAACGAGTCCAGTGGCGCCGGCAAGCAGTGCGACGCGTCCTGTTTGATCGCCCATGGAGGCGATCCTAGCAGCTAGAGACCCAGTGTCATCTGACCGCCGCGGCCGGGCGGACGAAACGCCTGGCTGTTCAAGTGTTGTCGCTCCTCCTTGCCGCTGAATCCAAGCTTGCGCGATGCAACCTCGAACCGCTTCTGAAGCAACTCCGCGTACGGCCCGGTACCATGCATTCGGATGCCGAATCGAGAGTCGTAGTCTTTGCCTCCGCGCGCCTGGTTGATCAATGACATGACATGTTTGGCGCGATCCGGATAGTGAGCTGAAAGCCAGTCGCGAAACAGGATCTTCACCTCGTGCGGGAGGCGCAGCAGCGTGTAGCCCGCAAACGACGCTCCTGCGCTATGTGCGGCTTGCAGGATAGCCTCCATCTCGTGATCGGTGATCGCTGGTATTACCGGAGCCACCATCACACCGACAGGAATGCCTGCTCCTGCCAACTCCCGAATGACACGCAGTCTTGCCGCCGGGGAAGCCGTACGGGGTTCGAGGACTCTCTTAACATCGTCGGACAGCGATGTGACACTGAGGGCGACCGATATCAAATTATCCTTGGCCAGATCGGCGAGTAGGGCGATATCTCGCAGTACCAGAGCGCTCTTCGTGATGATCGTCACGGGATGCCTGCACCGCGCCAGTACTTCGAGGATGCTGCGCGTAACGCCGAGACGCTTTTCGAGTGGTTGGTAGCCATCTGTGTTGATGCCGAGCGCGATTGGTTTGCAGATGTATCGCGGGCTGGCTAACTCTTCCTCGAGCAGCCGCGCCGCGTCGGCCTTGTAGAAAAGCTTTGTTTCGAAATCCAATCCCGGCGACAGTCCCAGGTACGAATGACTGGGGCGGGCGAAGCAATAAGGGCACGCGTGGCTGCATCCCCGATAAGGGTTGATCGAAAGATCAAATCCCACATCCGGCGAATCATTGGTCGTGATTACAGTGCGCGCGCTGTCGGGCGAGACAGTTTCCTCGAGGTGGGTCGGTGATTCCTCTTGGTACCACCCGTCAGCAACTGTCTCGACCGCGTTTTTTTCAAACCGACCGGCCAGATTCGACGTGGCGCCGCGACCCTTGAATACCTGCTGCCCGTGAAATGCGCGCGCCATGGAGAGTACTGTACATCCATACAGTTCTAACGTAAACGGTCCAGCCGCCGCAGCTCCGGAAACAGCCCCATCCAGCTCACGACCACCGCGAGCGTCAGCGCCCCGCCCAGCAGCACGGCCCGCACGGCGCCGAACCAGCGCGCGGTGGCGCCCGACTCGAATTCACCCAGTTCATTGGAGCCGCCGATGAACATGGAATTGATCGCGCTGACGCGCCCGCGGATGGCATCGGGGGTGTTGAGCTGCACCAGGATGCCGCGCACGTACACGCTGACCATGTCGCCGCAGCCGAGCAGCAGCAGCGCGGCGACCGACAGCGGCACGCTGCGCGACACGCCGAAGACGAGCGTCGCGATGCCGAACACGGCGACGCCACCAAACATCCAGGCACCGGCGTGACGGTTGATGGGCCGCAGTGACAGGATGCCCGCCGCGATGAGCGCGCCCACACTCGGAGCACTACGCAGCACGCCTAAGCCCACCGGGCCGATGTGCAGCACCTCGGCGGCGTAAATCGGCAGTAGCGCGGTGGCGCCGCCAAACAGCACGGCGAACAGGTCGAGCGAGATGACGCCGAGCACCAGGCGCTGGTGCAGCACGTAGCGCAGCCCTTCCAGCAGCGCGTGACCATCGGTTGCGGGCGCGTCCGCCGCAGCGCGTGGTGCGGCCCGATGAGGCCCCAGCGACATCGTCAGCAGCACCGTAACCACGAACAGGCCCAGACAGGCACCGAACACCACCGAGGGTCCAATCAGATAGAGCGCACCGCCGACCGCGGGACCCGAGATCGAGGCTATCTGGAAGAGCGTCGAGTTGAGCGCGACGGCGCGCGGAAATTCCTCGCGCGGCACCAGTGTCGGTACCAGGGCCTGCATGGCCGGCGAGTAGAACGCGCGGGTGCTGCCGAACGCGACGATCACGAGATAGATCGGCCACACCGCCTGCCCGCCAGCCAGGGTCAGCCACAGCAGCACGCCGATGCACAGCGCCTCGATGCTCCACGCGATCACCAGCACATCGCGCCGATCCGCGTGATCGGCCACGTGGCCACCGACCATGACCAGCAGCAGGAAGGGAAGAAATTCGCTCAAGCCCACCAGGCCCAGCGCGAGCGGGTCGTGGGTAAGCGCATAAACGTGCCAGCCCACCGCCACCGCCAGCATCTGCCAGCTCAAGGTGGTCATGAAGCGGCAGACCGCAAAGCGCGCGAACTGCGGGTGTCGAAGAACGGCCAGGCTGGCGAGGCGCGGCGCGGCAGGCTGTGCGCTCGCCATCAGGCTCCGAGAAACATGCGGTAGGCGCTGTTGCTGGATTCGTCCGTGTAGGGATAGTGCAATTCGTTCAGGTGCAGCAGGAATTGCTCGCGATCGGCCTTCGGCACCTCGATCCCTGCGAGCACCCGCCCGCTGTCGGCACCGTGATTGCGATAATGAAACAGGCTGATGTTCCAGCGGCTGCCGACGGCCTGAAGAAAGCGCAGCAGCGAGCCGGGCCGCTCGGGAAACTCGAAGCGATACAGCATCTCGTCATGACGGTGATCCGCGGCCGTGCGCGCCTGGCCGCCGATCATGTAGCGCACGTGCAGCTTTGCGATCTCATTGCCGCTCATGTCGGTGACGTGGTAGCCGGCTGCGCGCAATTGCGCGACCAGCGCCACGCGTTCCTCGTGCCCATGCGTCAGGCCCACGCCGATCAGGATATGTGCGCGCGCGCTGACCTGGCCGCGATAGTTGAACTCAGTGATGTTGCGCTGCTCGAGCGTCTGGCAGAATTTCAGAAAGCTGCCGGGCTGTTCCTCAATCTCGACAGCCAGCAGCGCCTCACGCTCGGCGCCGATGTCGGCGCGCTCCGCCACGTACCGGAGCCGGTCGAAATTCAGGTTGGCGCCGCTATTGACCGCGATCACGCGCTGGTCGCGCCAGCCGCGGCGTCCGCAGATGTGCTTGATGCCGGCAACCGCGAGCGCGCCGGCAGGTTCCGAGATTGAGCGCGTGTCCTCGAAGATATCCTGGATCGCCGCGCAGATCTCATCCGTGCTCACCAGCACCACTTCGTCGACGAATCGTTTGGCCAGGGCGAAGCTCTCCTCGCCGACCCGGCGCACTGCAACGCCATCGGCGAACAGTCCGACGCGATCGAGCGTGATGCGCTTGCCGGCCTGCAGTGAGTCGTGCATCGCCGCGGAATCCTCCGGCTCGACGCCGATGATCTTGACCCGCGGATAAAGCTGCTTGATGTAGGCGGCAATGCCGGCGATCAGGCCGCCGCCGCCGATCGGCACGAAAACCGCGTCCAGCTCGCCGGCCGTCTGCCGCACGATCTCCAGGCCGACGGTGCCCTGGCCCGCGATCACATCGACGTCATCAAACGGGTGCACGAACACCATGTGCCGCTCGCGCGTGATCGTGAGCGCATGCTCATACGCTGCATCGTAACCGTCGCCATGCAGAACGATTTCCGCGCCCAGCTCGCTGACCGCGCGAACCTTGATCTCGGGCGTGGTGCGCGGCATGACCACCAGCGCCGGGATACCGCGGTGGCGCGCCGCGAGCGCGACTCCCTGGGCATGGTTCCCGGCGGAAGCACAGATCACCCCGCGCGCCGCGATGGCCGCCGACAGGTGGGCGATCTTGTTGTATGCCCCGCGCAGCTTGAACGAGAACACCGGCTGCAGGTCTTCGCGCTTGAAGAAAATGTGATTGCCGAGCCGCTGCGACAGCCGCGGCGCGGGTTCGAGCGGCGATTCGATCGCAACGTCATAGACGCGCGCCTTGAGAATGCGCTGCAGGTATTCGTCGCTCATCGGCTCTGCGCTTTCGGTGTACCGCTGGGGAACGCGGCTTACGCTCAAGCTTAAGCGATCAGGCGGGTGGCTTGCTCACGCTGAAGCGAAATTCGGTCTTGCCGAGCATCACGGTGTCGCCGTCCTTGAGCGTCCGCCGGCTGATCCGCTGGCCGTTCACGTAGGTGCCGTTGGTGCTGTTGAGATCCTCGATCACCGTCTTGCCGCCAGCCCGCAGGGCCACGGCGTGGTGCCGGCTGATGAATTCCGCATCGATGCGCACGTCGTTGTCCGGCGTGCGTCCGATCGTGGTGCGCTTGCCGAGCAGGTGCACGATCCCGGTGGCACCGTCCGCCCGCGTCAGCATATGTGCCTGATCGTCGGCGCCCAGCTGTTCCAGATTCTGCTGGATGCTGCCGAGCATGGCGACACTGCTGGCGGCCTCGGCTTCGACCCGTTCGATCAGCGCGTTACGCTGCGCGAGCGAATCCCGCACCGCCCCGAACTGCACCCGCAGCTCCTGCAGACTCTCAGCCTGTTTGGCCGTATCGGCCTCGAGCGTGGCAATGCGCTCGCGCGCCGCGGCCGCATCCGCCTCTGCCTGCGCTCGCGCGGCCGCTGCGGCCGACTCGAGCTCGGCGCGACTGCGCTCCAGTTCCGCATTGCGCTGCTGCTGCGCCTGCAGCGAGCTCGTCAGTTGCGCCTCGCTGGCCTGTGACTTCGCCTGCAGGGCGGCAAGACTCTCGGCCTGCTGCCGGGTTTCGTTTTCGAGCGCCTCGATACGCGCGCGCGCTTCGGCGGCGGCGGCGGCGGCCTGCTCCCGGGCGGCGCTGGCGGCAGCGGCTACTTCATTGCGTGCCGCTTCGACTTCGGCATTGCGCCGCTGCTGGGCGCCAAGCTCTGCGCTCAGCGCCTGCTCGCGCGCTTCGCTCTGGGTGCGCAACTCGCGCAGATTCAGTTCCTGCAGGCGCATGTCGGCTTCGAGTGCCACGATGCGATCGCGCGCGGTCGCGGCCGCGGCCGTGCTCTCGCTGCGCGCTTTCTCGAGTTCGGTGTTGCGCTGCTTCTGGCCCTCGAGGTCAGCGGCCAGGGCCTGTTCGTGCGCCTGGCTCTGAGCGCGCAGTTCGCGCAGCTGGCGCTCCTGCGCCTGGAGCTCGGCCTCGAGCGCCACGATGCGATCGCGTGCCGCGGCCGCAGCCGCCGCGGTTTCGTTGCGAGCACGTTCGAGTTCGGTATTGCGTTGCTGCTGTGCGCCGACGTCCGCCGACAGGGATTGCTCGCGCTGCTGGCTCTGCGCCCGCAGCTCGCGCAGAGTCTGCTCCTGGGCACGCGTCTCGGCCTCGAGAGCCGCGATGCGCTGGCGGGCGCTGGTACTGGCAGCCTCGGCCCGGGTCCGCGCCGCGTCGAGTTCGCGTACCCGTGCTTCCTGCACGCGTACGGCGGTTTGCAATTCTTCCGCGCGCGCATCGGCAGCGCGCCGGCCGAGGGCGGCTTCGTGTTCGAGGGCCGAGATGCGTGCTTCGCGCTCCGCAACCACGCTATCGTACAGCTGCCGCCGGCCTTCCAGGCTCTGCAGAGTTTCGCGATAGCGTTCACCGCGCTCGCGCCATTGGACCAGATCGGTCTCGGCGGCCTGGACGCGTTGCGTGAGAACCGCACGCTCGCTCTTGAGTGACTGCAGGTCCGATGCCTGGGATTTGTTCAGCGTTCGCAGGGCATCGCCGTCGGCGCGCGCCTTGCCCAGTTGCTCTTCCAGGCTCGAGCGCCGCGACTCGCTCGCTGCCAGCTGCGAATCGAAGTGCGCCTGGCGCTGCCCGAGCTCACTCTCGAACTGCTGCTGTCGT
>Ga0181522_10000498_pt1 | contig 28951 bp, 25 predicted proteins | sample PEATcosm2014_Bin_27_FD_121103 | JGI IMG/M metagenome (GOLD analysis project Ga0181522, IMG submission 121103) | Peatland microbial communities from MTU Mesocosm Facility, Houghton, MI, USA - PEATcosm2014_Bin05_10_metaG | ecosystem: Environmental > Terrestrial > Soil > Wetlands > Peat | place...
ATCCACATCCTTAGCCGAAAGATCAGGGCGCAGCACGATAGAGTCGTCACTGAACACGTCGTGGAATATCGTAGTAAGTTTTGGGTAGATCTCAAGTATTTCCATTTTCTCCCTCAATCTCTTCAGGTGCCACGGCCGTTCCCTTCGATCTACGCGCCGGCAGCTACCACAACTAGCGTCTGGTGATGATCGTAGAATCGGCTTCAAGCACGGATGTCACGCTAGTGCTCTTTGCACATCGAGCCTGCCATGCATTGGACATTCAGATCGTCTGCTGCGAACTGGCCATTCCGGCTGCGATTCTGGGGAGGTTAGTAAATGGAATAAACTGCTGCGGAAGTGGCGGACTGCACAATGCCTGGCAAACCACGGTAGATGATGGACTTCGCGGTACTGTTGGGGATATAGAGGATGTCCTCCGCCTGCATCTGCTGGTCACTTTTCTCCCCTTTAAGAATCTTCTGCAGGGAAACATTAAACTCCACGTATCCAAAGTCGGTCTTGCGGATAAGCCTGGCCCGGTCGAGAGACGCCGTGCTGTTTGATCCCGCGGCCATCGCAACGGCTTGCAGGAGGGAGATTTTCCCTTCATTATTCATCACGAAGCCTCCAGGCCGATTCACATTGCCGAGGACGTAGACGATCCCGGCGCGTGGGATGATGATTTTGTCACCCGGTTGGATATCGACGTCAGACTCCAGCGCGGTGCGGGCGTTTCTGGAAAGCCTGACCGTCAGCAACGAACCGTCGAGCCGCCGCTGGATGGTGGCTTCGTTGCTCGCGGTGGGCGTGGTTCCTCCTGCCGCGGAAATAATATCCAGGAGACTCCGCTGCCCCAGCACAGGATACACTCCCGGCTTGGCCACTTCTCCCAGAACCGATGCGCCTTGAGTGGAATACTCCTGGATCAGTATTGAAACCTCGGGGTGAAGGAAGAAGTTTCCCTCCACATACTTACCAGCAATGAGATTTTGGCTCTGTTCGGCGGTCAGCCCGGCCAGATGGACCTCCCCGATTAAACTCAGCGTCGCATCTCCTATGTCGTCGACGCGGACCCTTTGGGTCATTTCCGGGGCATTGAAGATTTTTACTTCAATCAAATCTCCCGCCCCAACGTGAATCTTGGGCAGCGCCGGGCTGGAAGGAATCTGAGCCAGCAACAGCGCTGATGGGTGGACGAGAACAGCAGCGATCACGAGCGCTCGGAGGTAATTTACATATTTCATAGCTTGATCTCCATCTTTCTTGCTTATTTGGGAAGCGGTGTGTAGAAATCGGCACCTAATTTTGAGTCATTTGCGTAACCGTAATACGCTGCGAAGTGTGGGGAATTTAGATCAAAACCATTTACGATGACGCCGAGCACCCGGGACTGACTACGACTGAAGAGGGTGCGTGTCCGAAGGAGAGACTGCCGTCGGCTGACCTCCGATCGTGCGACCAGGATAACGACATCACACTGGGCAGCAAGGACTACGGCGTCTGTGACCGATAATGCCGGCGGCGTATCGAAAAGGATGTAGTCATATTCGGTCTTCCAAATCGTGACTAGTTCTTTCATTTTCTCCGAACCAAGAAGCTCGGCTGGATAATGAGAGGCTGGGCCGGCGGGAATGATAGAGAGCGTCGGAAGCGAGGGTAGGGTTATCGGGAGTTCAGGACAGGGTTTTGCCCTAATCATCGAACTCAGGCCACTGGAACATTCTAGATTTAGGGAGGCGTTGAGCACAGGGTGGCGCATGTCTGCCTCTACCAGCAACACACGTGAACCCTGCAGGGCCAGTGCGGCGGCGCAATTCAGACTCACGGTCGATTTTCCCTCTCCGGGCAGAGCGCTCGTCACCTCAATCGCAGTACCTTTCCGGATTGACTGGATGATCGATGTGCGAATCGCGCGAAATGCCTCCGCGGCTTGCGACTGCGGATAGGCAAAGATATAGATTCCAGATTCGCGAATGCCGATTTTTACAGAAGTTATCGATGCTTTTCTCGTGGCCGGAAGTTTCCAGGTGGGTACCACTCCGAGCGCCGGAACCATCGCTACCTCCTCAGCGTCATCGGCGTTGTTAATCTTGTCGTCGACATTCTCGTTTACAAAGGCCGTACCAACCCCGCACAACAGCCCAACAAGTAGACCTAAACCGAGATTGAGCGCTACGATTGGGCGAGCAGGGCGATCCGCCAGGAGAGCCGGGTCGACCACAACGATGTTGCTGCTCCGCAACCCTGCCAGCACTCCGGCCTCCTTAAACTTCGTAAGCAGACCATCGTAGAGAGTGCGACTGGACTCCGCCTCGTGTTTGAGAATTGTATACTGGACCGTACTGTCGTTCAGTTTGTTGGCCTCTCGCTTGTCGTTTTCAAAAGCACTGCGGAGGGCCCTTTCGTTCTCTTGCGCGGCCACATCGTCGTTCTCGGCGCGGATAGTCAAATTCTTGATTTCTTGCTGAATGGACTGGTCAAGCTGGTTCAATCTGATTTTAAGTTCGCCGAGCTTCGGGTTTGCCGCGCCGTATTGCGCAGCGGAAGCCGCATACTGAATCTTCAAGTCTCTTTGCTCGGTGCGCAGAGTCTGAAGATAGTTGAGGACCATTGGGGACACCGTCGAAACTGTCCCAATCGAACCGTTGATCAGGCCGGATCCTGCCGAATCACTGATGAGACCGGAAACTAATTCCGGATTTCCGTTGCGAACCATTTGCGCCACGGTGTGCGCGACAATGCGGTTCGCTTCGGCATTGGTGAGTTGCTGATCCACTTCCTGGAGTTTCGTCATCACGATGTTGTGACTTTCATCGGTCCCCATGATTCCGGCTTGCCTTTGGAAGTCGACCAGCTTTTGCTGGGTGGACTCGACGTTGCCCCTGAGTTCATCCAGTTGCTTGGACAACCAACCTGACGCTTCCATGGTTGCCGAATAGCGGTTCTGAAAATACTGGTCCTTGTACTCCTTCACAAGCGTGTTGACGACATTCGCGGCGATTTGTGGATCCGGATCCAGGAACTGGACGCTTATCAAGCGCGTTCCCGCGACTGGCTTCACGGTCAAATTCCGGTCGAAGGCTCTGAGAATTTTCACCCGCCGGTGTGGAGCGCGCTCCAACGGGAGTCCGGACTCCTCCGGCTGCCTGCCGATGAAACCTGGGAGTAATGACCTCCTCACATGCTCAAAGTGATTATCCAAGCCCAGTTCTTTGATGACTCGGAGGGCGAGCGTTTCGCTCAGGAGTGCTTTCACCTGGGTCTGCTGAGTGACGATGTAATCTATGGAATCGGCATCTCCGAGCATCGCACGCTGTTCATCGAGCCCCAAAGAATCTGAGTTCTGTTTGTTGAACTCGATCGTCGATTCGGAACGGAATTTGGGCGTCGCAATCAGCGTATAGGCCAGGGCAAGCGCAAATGTCCCACAGGTGACCTTGAAGATAATGGCTTTGCGTTTGTATAACATTCGCCACAGCCCGGCAAAGTCGACTTCCGGTTCGCCGTAGGTTTTCGGCGAGTTACGGCCGCGACGCTCGAGCATGTTTCCTTCGGGCGAGGTAGTTCGTGATGCGCCGTCGCCGGGAGGAATGATTTGAGTTTCCATATTCCGCTTCCGTTTCTGAGTGTTGGATTTTGTTCTCTAAAACTGAAACTGCTAAAGCCGTGAGTTGTCCGTAGATCAAAGCCGAACAATGGGAATGGCTAATGCGTGTTCTCGATCAGCGCTGAGACGCTCCGTCGAATGCGCGGGCGATGGCTTCCCAAGAGAGGGTGGGCTTAAGGTCTGCGTCGTAAGGCAATGGCCGCACCGGCAAGCCGTCGGCGCGCTTGCTGACATACGATCTCCAGGTGTAGCGGTCACTCAATCCCCACGTGAGAATTGTTTTGACGGACTTAAATTGCAGCAAGAATGTCAGATAAATCTCATATCGTTCTGCAACAAGCCGGTCCCTGGTTGGGACGTCCCCTGGCAAGCGCTGATCGTTAAAGTCCAATTCGGTAATGAGAATGGAAAGACCGAGATCTTCGACCTCCTGCAAAAAGCGGCGTAGATTTGGTCCCGTAACTTTCATGTCGGCATGGATGTGGGATTGAATCCCCAACCCATGGACCGGGACATTCTTCTTCTTTAATTGCGTCAGGAACGAAAGTACCGCGCGCCGCTTACGCTCGCTGCCTTGATCCTCGGCTTCAATCCAATTCTCGTTGTAAACCAATATGGCCTTGGGGTCAGCTTCGTGCGCCACGCGAAAAGCGGTTTCGATGTAACCCGGGCCGAACAGGCGAAGCCATGGAGTTACTTTGAGTCCGTCGGCTCGACCATCCTCAACCTGAATGGCTTCGTTGACGACATCCCACGAAGATATCTTGCCCGCGTAATGCCCAACCACAGACGCGATGTGGTTAGTCATCACTCGCTCAACGTTGCTGGAAGTAACGTAACCCTCGAACCACGACGGCAAGCTCTGCTCCCAGACCAGCGTGTGCCCGCGAAAGAGCATGTTGCGAGTGGAAGCGAACTTGCAAAGCGCATCTGCCCGATTGAAATCGAACGCCGTGGGAGATGGGCGCAGAGCAGCCCATTTCAACTCGATCTCCGGTACTAGAATGCAGCACTGATCTGCGATCAACTGCGTGTAGGCCGCATCCGACATGTAGCTCGTGCTGAACGAACTTCCGAACGCGATTCCTTTCGCGGCGGCGTGAGCGCGGAGCGAGACCGGTCCGTTTGCGAGTGCGTCCAATCGAAATGTGCTAAGCGTCGTGAAAGCTGCACCCGCTTCGAGAAACTGGCGACGCGTGAAGTGGTTCATGGTTTCAATTCCCGCCGTGGGATTCCTGCTGCGGCGACCTGCTGTCCGCCGCGCAAATATTGGCCTGCAATTTTCCCCAGGACGAACCAGGGTTCCAGCAAATAACGCCGCGATAGTCGGGCGGGTTCGGTGAGCAATCGGTAGAACCACTCCAGACCTAGAGGTCCGAGCCAACGGGGAGGAGTGGGCACAGCGCCGGCAATGTAATCCATAATGGCGCCGCCGGGCAATATGACGTTGGCTTGCAGCGTCTGCCGATTTTCCAATATCCAAAGCTCCTGCCGCGGCATGCCCATTCCGACCACGAGAATGTGAGGCGCGTACGCGTTAATCTCCGCCAGCACCGATTGATTCTCTTTTCCCCACCGATCAGGATTAAAGTGACCGTGGTGAGTACGAATCTGCAGCCCAGGGTATTCGTTTCGCAGTGCGACTGCCGCGCGCGCGCCGACGTTTGGCTTCGAACCCAGAAAGAAGATGCGCCAGCCACACTTCGCTGCTTCCGAAGCAACCGCGGGCAGCAGATCAAGATATGTGGTCCTGTGCTCTCGCTTGAGCGGCATCCCCATCATGCGACCAATCATGACGAGCGACATGCCATCGATGTGGATATATTCGGCGACGGAGAAAAACTCTCGCACCTTCGCATCGTGGTAGTACATGAAGAGACTGTGCATGTTGTGATTGGCAATCACACTGCGCTTTCCCGAGGCGATGGAGTCGGCCACCGCGCGCACAATTCCCGATCGATCAAGGGTGTCGACACGAATCCCCAATAGTGAGAACGAGGTTAAGTCCACGGTTTCGCAAACAGTTGGCATATGCTTGGTCCTTGGCGTGCTAAGAAATAAAATTGAGAGATGTTGTTGTTTGAAAAGGGTGTTCGGTCACTCGACGCGAAGAGTCAGGAGATCATTGGTTCCATCAAAGACGGGCGTGCCCGGTCAGCGTAGGTTCACTCCCAAAGGTGTTGCTTTCGGACGGAGTGCGTTCCGAAGGCCACAACAGTTTCTCAAGTCGGGCGAACAATTCGGGCGATTCCCCCAACGAGATGGTGCGTTTCTCGATCCATTCATCGGACGCACGGCGCATGAAGTCGAATGGCGAGGCAATCCACGCGCGCCCAAGCTCGTACAACGCGGTCGAGCGTTTTCGTTGGCCCAGAGCAACATTGAACGCGCGGATGTGGGCCCTGAAGTTCAATCTCCGCGCATCGAGTAGGTACATCAATGCGACGCGCGCCTCTGTATATGACAAAGGCGTTCGCTTCCACAAATGCGACAGAAGCAAATATTGAATGTAAAGAGTGTTAACCTCCTGGTTCTCTAAGTTTGCCGACGAGACACTGCCAAGATTTAGCCGAACTCCCGTCGTTACTTCCGGAATGAGACGGAGATCTTCGCGAAGAGCCAAACGCCACCAGAGGTCAATGTCTTCTACGTGCAGGTTGAAGCGGTAGCCGCCCGCGCCAGCAGTCTTTATAACGTTCAATGTAACTGCCGGATGACAGATCGCCGGGAGACGACCGGAAAGGACCAGCTGACGGATGGTGCTCGGCGTACCCCTCGTGGTACGAAACTGCCCGACGCTCCCGTTCGGGTAGTAATCCGCCAGTGAATAAAACATCCCGGCGGCCGGGTATTGATTGATATAGTCCACTGTAAGCGCGATTCGGTTTGGATATGCAACATCATCTGCGTCGTGACGTGCCAACCAGGGGGTGCTGGCTTGCGCGAGCATGCGGTTCAGGGTTGCGGTGAGCCCGCGATTTTCCTGATTAATAACTCGCAGCCTCCGGTCACGGACAGACCGTAAGTACTCCAGACTCTCGTCCGTGGACCCATCGTTGATCGCAAGGATTTCAAAATCTCCATAGCTTTGCCCCAGAATGCTTTCCAGGCTCTCCGGCAAGTACGGCATGGCGTTGAAGACCGGTATTCCGACAGTGATCAGGGGCATGGATTTACCGGTTGGCTCTGCGAATCGAAAGCCGAAGATTTGAAGGGACAAACCACATACCGAAAAAGAGCGCGATGTCAAGAGCTTTGGGCGCGCCGCTGCTGATCATCTTGCGAAGCAAGAAGGGAAGAGCCTTCCAGTCACCTACGCGAGCTGCTTGCGGAGCCACTTGTGTGGCCAGAAAGCCGGCGTAGGCACGGTCGGTCATCAAATCGCGACTGCCTTCCGCCCATTCGAAGGAGACCCGCCAATGAGCCGTCGTACTTATGCTTTCGCGGTTTTCCGCTTGATGCCAGACGGCGAGCGGCTTGGCGATGAACTCGATTCCGGCACCCTCCTGTTTTGCTGCGTGCAAGAGCCAGTCCCAATCCTGGTGCCGTCGCAATTCTGGGCGGAATCGAACGCGGTCAAACAAATCTTTCGGAAACAACAGAGTACTCGTTAATAAGAGACCCTCTCCGTAGGACCAGCTGCTGCGAGCGAGCAGATATTCGCTCAACGGCTCGGTCGGCTGCTTGCGCGGCCAGACCACCTCGTAGGTGCTCTTACGAGCGAACAACTCCGAACTCACAATCGGATAGAGAAATCCGGAGCTCTGGGCTCGCGCCATCTGCAACTCGATCTTCTCCGGAAGCCATTCATCATCGTCATCGAGGAACGCGATCCAGCCTCCTCGCGACTGATCAACTCCGAGATTCCGCGCTTGCGCGGCCCCCACGGGCGCGGCGAGAGTGATGAACTTCAATCGCGGATCGCGAATGTCTCCAAGAGCTTGCTCGGTCCTGGCGTCCGCTCCATCGAGAATTACGATGACCTCGAGGTCCGTGTAGGTCTGCGCGAGCGCGCTACGCACCGCGCGTACCACGAGATCGGCACGGTTGCGCGTTGGAATGACAGCTGAAACTGTGGTTTGACGAGTCATTTTTATCGTGCGGCTGAGACCGATTCATGTTGCTCGGGTCTTAATCGAGAGTGGAATGGCCGATCGGTCTCGTGAAGAACGTTTTCGTAGATCTGTTCAAGCACCGAAGCCTGTTTCTGCAGGTCGAAAAGAGACTTCACGCGCTCCCGTCCACCATGGCTGAAGCGAAGCCAGAGCTCCTGGTTGCGGAAGAGCAGTGACATGCTGTCGGCAAGTGCTTTCCAGTCTTTCTCGGCGATTAGGAACCCAGTTTTCCCGTTCGCAACGGCCTCGGGGATTCCGCCGCTGTTGAAGCTCACGACCGGAAGACCCATCGCCTGGGCCTCGGCGAACACCATGCCAAATCCTTCCGCATCGCCAGTCGGTGCAATCAAGCTCGGGGCGCAAAAGATCATGGCGCGATTCATCCATTGCTTGACCGACGCCGGGTGTTGCGTACCTACAAATACAAAATTGTTCAGAATGCTTTTGGCCTGAGTCTCAAGCTCGCTACGTAATGGGCCGTCGCCGACGACCACCAGCCGAGCCTCGGGGATCGTCGCCTGCACACTGGCCATCGCCTGTATGAGATAGGAGCATCCTTTCTTAGGTACTAATCGCCCCACGAAGAGAACAATCGGCGAGCGTTTGACGGCAGCATCCGGATTGAAGAATTCCGTGTCGATACCGGTGTAATGCACCATCGTCTTCTCCGGAGGAAACCCTTTCGCGAGCGCGCGCTCGCGAAGAAAGTTCGATGCGCAAAGGAATTTCGCGCCAACCGTCTTCAGGCGTGCCTGCCGAACGATATACAGATATGGCATGTGCCGGTCCGACATCGTCATGTCATACCCGTGGAAAGTCGTGACCATTGGCACCTGCAGCGAGGTGGCCAGCGAAATCGCATGGCAGGCGTCTGGCCCGAAGTGGGCGTGAACCAGCGCTGGATGTTGGCTGGCAAGCATTTGCCGCAAGGATGCGCTTGGTCCGAGGAGCTTGAATCGAGCGCGCTGCAACTTGCCCAATAGGCCGTTTCTTGTGACGATATGCGACCGCGAAACGGGAATATCCAACCCCGGAATGCGCCGTAGACCCACGTAGAGCGCCTGAAAGCGTTGCAGTGATTCTCCCTGCGCGCGAATGAAGGTCTCGGAGCTTGGGAGTAATTCATCCCGATAAACGATCACTGTTTTCCGGTCAGTCAAGGTCGAAACCTGTTTCTGGAATCGGAGCAGTCGCGGAGGAATTAAGGACAATACTGACGGCGGTTGCCGTGTACAGGACCCAGTAAATATTGTTCGGCCCTAAAATCGCAGTTTCGGTGAGGTTGGCGAGTAACATGAAAACGAGGTAGGTACAGAGCCACACCGGAACAGTTCCTGGCATCCGCTTCAACAATGCAAGGGCACGCCGCAACGAGACGAAATATCCCACTGCGAAAATCACGAGCCCCAGCAAACCCAGCTCAAGCATCAGGTCCAGAAACCCGTTATGCGAATGGAGGGGCTTCCATTGGACGGTAAGCCAAACCGTGGCGGATTCACCCGCCCAGCCTTTCCAAAACCCACCGAATCCATAGCCAAGAAAAGGGCGTTTCGTGATGGCCATCACGACCGCGTTCCAGAGCTCGGAGCGGCCGGTCAAGGTGGAATCCCGATGCAGCGCCTCGAAGACGTCGGAGAGCGAGTAAAACAAAATGAGCAACGATCCACCAACGGTCAAAACGACCGCGATCACGAGGGGAATGCCAACCTGAATTCTGGAGCGCCAGATTTTGTACATCGGCACGGTGGCCGCGATGGCGCACACAACTAGTGCTCCGGTCAGGGAGCGCGAACAAACAAGCAGACCGAGGGCGCCGACGGTGCCGACCCAGCAAACCACTCTGGCCGTCCAAGGCCGCGCAAAATAGAACACCGAAATCGCAAGCACCATGGCTCTGGCCAGCGTGTTCTTTTGAGGGAATGCGCCTTGCCAGTCTCCCGGGTGATGCCAGTGGTCGATCCCATATCTCGGAAGCAGAATGGCAATTGCAAAGCTAGACAAGACCACTAGGACAAACGTCCAAACCAACAAGCGCAACTGTTGAGGAACCGTGAACCGGCTGCCGAAGTACACGCCAAATAAAGTGGTAGCAAAAAGAACAACGCTCCTGCGAATCGTGAACCCGGCATCGTCCGACCACGCCGTTGAAGCGATCGCGACGAACGTCAGGCACAGGATCCACTTCGCACTCAGGGCGCCCTTGAACACCGTCCGCCAGCGGATAGCCATAAACCAGAACGCTCCGAGGTAAAAGGCGGTTTGAATCGCCAATTCGATCGGATTGTCCTCAGTTCGGATGCCGCTGTTCTGCCGCTCGAGCAGAAGTGGCAAGACTGCACCCGTCGTATAAAACAACATCGCGATGACGAACAGTTTTTCAGAAACTTTAGGCATGGTCGTGTGGATACTTCCCAGAAGCATATGTGTGCTGTCAGGTGACGTTTTCGTTTAGGTCAAAACCGTTTCTGCCGGAAGCAAGTCGGCCTGTTGGTATGAGTCGCGTGATTTCCCAGCCAGGCTAAGGGCGATGATCCAAAGAACCACGGCCAACAAACCATCGCTGGCAAGGCTCGACCAGGCTGCGCCCCGCCAGCCGTAGGCGGGGATGATCCAAAGGTTGAACAGGACGTTAAAGATGGCAATGCCGATCTGCGCTGTTATTCGCACTCCCTGATAACCGGCGCCGGTTAGCGCATCCGCCGCAAAAAAGTGAACTGTCTTTAGCAGTGGCAGCAGCGACAACCAACGCAGTGCTTCGGTTACTTTCGCGTAGTCAGGGCCGAGAATCCGAGGAACCAGCGACGCGCCGATCAGGAGGGCCGCGAAAGCGAATACTGAGTACGGGAGAATTCGAAGCATCAGGCGCCGACTGTAGCGCAGGGTGCCGCGGATTCCGTCAACCCCATTACGAAAAAAGCCCGGATACGCCGCATTCAGGAGTGCCTTGACCGGAATGAACGCGACATCGATCAAACGATAGGCAGCGGTATAAATGCCAGTCGCCTCCAAGCTTCCCAGCCGCGCCAGCATGGTCTTGTCGATGTCGGTGTAAATACTGAATGCCGATAGACTGATTGAAAACATAAGGCCTTCGAAACTCTCTCCTCGAATTCGGCCAAGCGCCAATTTCGGACGACCAAGCCTTATGTTGACCCATACGACTGCAATCGCTGCCGCGACTGCTGAACCCGCGAGATAGACCGCCGACCAATCCCGAATCGTCGGGTGAGGAAGCACAATCGCGAGAGCTACGATGCCGATAAGCCGAGTCGAACTGACCAGCACATTCAAGTGCGCGTTATGGGAGAGCATTTCCAAAGACTGAAAGGCGTATGCAGCCATATCAAGGAACTTGACAAAAACCAGGTCGGATACCGAGATGCACAGTATGGCAAAGAGTGGTATGGAGCGCGGCAGCAACACAATCGACGTAAAAAGAACTACGACACCGAGCACAATTCCGGATACCAGAGTCACCATCAGACCGTTGCCCCAACACTCCGCAAACAGCGCTTTGTTCCGTGCAACGTTCTTAATCATCAGGTTCCCGCTGCCCCAGTCGACGAAAGGAGATATCAGACCGGCCAACGCAGTGGCTGCAACGAATCCGCCGTACTGCCCAGGACCCAGGCAACGCGCAATCACGATGAAATACCCCGCCTGGATAAGCAAGCGCAAGCCGTATCCCCCGAGCGCCCACAGGGTATTTCTGCCGAGGGCACTGGAGAAAAGCTTGGCGCTAAACTCACAAACGTAAAGTTTGATTTTCCTCATCGAAGAGATCTGGGCGCGGGGAACGGAAGTCGGAAGTTACTGTCCTGTACCGGCGATAACTACGCCGACGGTCTTCCACAGAATTCTAAAATCGAGCCACAAGCTCCAAGTCTGGATGTATTCAATATCCAAGGCGACGTTCTTTTCGAATGAGGGGTCTCGACGCGCCGTCACCTGCCACAAACCGGTGATTCCTGGCTTGGCTTCGAGCCGGCGGCGGTGTTCCAGCGTGTAATGGGAATAGTCGTCGAGAGGATGCGGACGGGGCCCAACCAAACTCAAGTGTCCCAGAAACACATTCCACAGCTGCGGCAATTCATCGACGCTATACTTGCGAAGCATTTTTCCTGCGCGCGTAATACGCGGATCATCGGAGATCTTGAATAAGACTCCGTCTCTTTCATTCATGTGACTGAGCGATTGTTTCAACGCATCAGCATCTTGAACCATCGTCCGGAACTTAAAACAACGAAATGTAATCCCTTTTCTTCCGACCCTAAATGACCCGTACAGAGCGGGTCCTTTCGATTCCAATTTCACGATGGCAGTGATCAACAGAAGAAATGGCGTCAGCACGATCAACGCCAGAGCGGAAATCAGGATGTCTACCAGTCGCTTCACCGCTAACTGGATCGTCGGAATTGGAAGCTGTTGGATCGTGAGAGTCGGGAATCGCCCAACATACTCGACCGCCGTGCTCACAGTTACAGTCTCGTAAAGTTCCGGGATTACTCGCAGGTGGACGCCCGTACCTTGCGCATATTTTGCAATTTCCATCACCAGGCGGCGATCGTGTGGAACGCAAACGAATACTTCGTCGATAAAATGGCTTCGTACAATGGAAGCCAGGTCGCGCATGTTTCCCAAAAAGCCTGAGCGCAGGTAGTTTTCTCCCGGATTGATCGTCCTTTCTTGGTTTCTGCGATCAAGAAATCCCTTTACCACGTAGCCCATTTTGGGATGCTTGTCTAAGTGATCCTTTAACTGTTTTGCCGCCGGGCCTCCCCCGACGATCAGTACGTTGCGCTTGTCAGACAATCCGGGGATGGATTGCGCATGAAGGAATCTCCGCCATGCCGCCAATGTCAGCCAACTCAGCACGATCGTCGGTCCGAGCGCTAGAACGGACACCGCCCTTGTACCTACCAGAAGAAGTACGGCGATCAGCACCAGCGCGGCGGAGCAAACCGATTTCCCAAGATACTTGACCTCTTCCGCAAAACTCTTTTGCCAGAAGCGCGCGTACAATCCGTGGATGTGGGCGTAAAGGACGACCAATACCGAGAACAGAAACAAAAAACCCAGCAAACCTGCAGGAGGCGGAATCGCAAAACTTGGCCCCCTCACCGCCTTCGCAAAATAAAGGGAAACCATGTCGGCAACGCCGGCGCTTAGCCAGACCAATACCAAATCTATGAAAAGCAGATATCTTTTTCCAACATCCCGTCCGACTCCAAGATTTGTTCCCAGCTCCGCGGATGCAGGACCGGACAACAGCATTTGATCCGTTGCAGAGCTTGGAGGCGGAGCCTCGGTGTACAACTCCGGTGTTGCTGTCACCGCAGCGGTTTCCACGCTCTCCATTTCTCTTTCTTCCGAACTACTTTTGAAGGACGCATCCATGAGTTTTGGGACACTGGCGAATAGGGCGATTCTGTCCGTACTTTCCATTCCGTTTGTGGTTAATCCAGCTCGCAAAGCGCCCCCTCCTGCGGTTGAGGTTGGAATCTCGACGACGACGGTTCGGTTTCAAGCAATTCCTGGGGCAAGTTTCGCCCGTTAACCTGCTGGAGCCACAACTCAAAGGTTAGCGCACGGCATAGTTGCTCTGAGTGATCCCCGCCTTTCATGTGTTCGCTCCATAAAAGTGGCACATCTGACGCTTGAATGAAGTCTCGGTACCGCGCTGAGGGATCGAGAAGCATTCGTTCAAACAGAGAACGTGCGGGCGCCTGCCGGATCCATACAGCATAGTTGTGGTAGTTATGGGTGGCATTACCGATTAGTCCGAGACCGGGGGCACGTTTTGCCAGGCGGCGCTTTGCACCTCGCAGCTTGCTAACCGCGAATATACGTGCTCGTGACGCGTTAATCGGAAGCTGGGTGGTTTGCCAGGGTATCTTCGCAAAGAATTCGGGGAATGCAGCCAGCAGCATTTCGTTATAGATCCTTGAATGGGCCCTCAACGATTCCGGTATTGAGCAGGTAAACTCCATGAGCGGATTTGCAAAGAACGGGATACGGTTGTGAAAGAAATTGTTGGTCAGGAGCGTGCCCTCATTAACGAATCGGCGCCCGCGTTGGACAGTTTTTTCCGCAATTGTCCATCGTTTGTCGAAGAGGTAAGAACCGCCCAGGATCGCGTCGCCGAGGAATCCGTTAAGGTTTACGCGATAGTTCTTTCGTTGCTCCTCTACTGAGACGAGGGCGTGCATGTGCAGCAGGTTCGCCTGTCCGTCCGTGTACCACACACCCGCCATGCGTTTGAGCAGCCAGTTTGCCGATGTCAGCTCGACAACATGGTGGACGGCGGGCTTTACATGGGCGATTTGCGATGCGATCCGAATATCATCGCAGCCGGCCACGCCAAAAGTAACCGTATGTATCGGACGATGTTCTTCTGCGGGCATTGCAGCCAACAAGGCTCGGGAATCCAAGCCGCCGCTCAAGCTGATTCCCACCGGTTCGTCTGCCTGGCTCTGCCTACGCACAGCATCAAGAAACAGGCGCCGTAATTCATCGATGATTTCCCGACGTTCGGTCCCCTCTGGCAGCAGCTTAATGTCGCCCCAGGACCAATATCTCCGCATTCGAACAGCCAGCGCCCGCAGGTCAAAAGTCAGTGCCGTGCCCGGTGGTAGCAACTTTGCATCGGCAAACCAGGTTCGATCATCGAGCAGATATCCCATTGAAAAAAAGTCGCTGACCGACTGCGGATCTATTTGAGAGGAGAAGCCCGGAATGGCAAGGAACGCCTTCACTTCGGAAGCCCAAGCGAGTCCCCCTTTGATGGGGCACCAATACAAGTGTCTGAGGCCATAACGATCGATAAGCAGGTGGACTAGCTTGCGTCGCGAGTCAAATATGACTGCAGAATATATCCCGTCAATATCCTTCAAGAATGGCAAATCTGGATACGCCGCGTACAACTGGCGCAGTAAGCACGCATCGTCACACGGCGTATTTGACGATTTAATACGGGAGCGTAATTCGGCCTGGTTGTAGAACTCGCCGTCGAGCCAGACGTGTATACCATCGGAACTGGCAGGTTGCTCGGCAGTTTGAATAATCCCGGTGTGAACTCGACCAGCGCAGAGGTTTGGTCCGTTGAAGTTTGGATCACGCTTGTGGAACTTCTGGTGAACTATGAAATCACGCATCTTACAGACGATGGTTCCAACGAAGTCTCCAGACATGCTCAGGGATGTGAGTCCGACTAGACCGGGCATATTGAGTCCATAATTGAGCAAACTACATCCGCTAGGCGCAAATAACCGCAGGCTTCAATCGGTGTGTCTGCTTCGCAGCGATGTGGGGGAAGAAATGCGCTTTTGCTCGCATTCGCTGTGTGAAATTGGGGAGGGCAAGTGCAGGCTTCGCCTATGAAGGAGCCGGTGCCGGGCCCGATCTCGAGCTGTTTTCCACGAGTCGCGTATCGCCGCAGCGTATTGCACGGGCAATCGTTTGTAGCTTTCCGCGGCAGACTGCGCATCAGGGCTGAGATGGGCCTCGTCGTGACCGTGAAAAGCAAGTATCTTCTTCCGACCTCCGTTCCAACTCCCGGACTTGCGTCCAAATCAAAAGAGGTCGGGCGTTGCGCGGCGACATCGTGAATGCTGCCCTCGTTATCGAACTTCGTTGTTTTTATTGGATCGACAGTCTCCACGGGTTGCTTTTCCTTTCAGACCGCGCTGGGAAGGCTGTGTATGTTTCGGACCTGAATAGGGTTTCAATGACTTCTTTAGATGTGATCGCGGATAATCCGGGATATGAGACCGACAAGACCGAGCATATGGAGTCGTTCATTGTGCAGCCTGCAAGCTCGAAATCGTCCCGTTCGCCGCGCTCTACGCGCCAGCAGCTACGACAATTAGCGTTGATGTTGATTCAAGTTTGGTGCGATCGCTCCCCATCGGTAGCGGATGGAAAATCTGAGTTGAGCCGCGATCGACGACGTTTGGTGGGCGCCGGTTCCTTGTCGTTTCGCATGTTTGGTGGAGGTCTTTTTATTGCGCCGCTTGGACAAGACCTTATTCATCCACACCTCCAGGCAATGGAATAGCGGGATGTGCTGAGAATGCCGAATCCGGTTCAAGGAATGGCCTTCTCCTAGGGCATCGCACAGATGCGAGTCCAGAAATCCGGCTCGGTCAGTTACCGGAACGCGCTGCTTGTTCACGATCTGCCCGCCGCTGCCTCTGCGGCTTTAATCGGGGCCGCGGGGGTTGCCGCCGTTCTGCCTACGCTGTAATAGGTGAACCCCTGGGCTGCCATCTCGTCTGGGTCGTAGAGATTGCGGCCATCAATCACTATCGGATACTTGAGCTGCTTGCGCAATCGATCCAGGTCGAGATCGGCGAACTCTTCCCACTCGGTCAAAATCAAGAGGGCATCGGCGCCGCTGGCAGCTTCGTAGGGGCTGTCTACCAACTCCACTTTCGAGCCCAGGACTTCGCGTGCTCGCGCCATCGCCGCCGGATCGTGAGCCACGATTCGGCACCCCTCCTGCTGGAGGGCTTGCACGAGCAGAATGGCAGGAGACTCGCGGATGTCGTCCGTGCCTCCCTTGAAAGCCAGGCCCAGCACTCCCAAACGTTTGCCAGGAAGGGTCCATAAGGCGGAGCGCACCTTGCGCAAGAAGCGTTGACGTTGATCGTCGTTAATGCGCATCACTTCGTCGAGCAACTGGAAATCGTAACCGCATTCGCGAGCCACGGCGCGAAAGGCCATCAAATCCTTGGGGAAACAGGATCCGCCATAACCGATTCCGGGATTCAGAAAGCGTGAACCGATACGGCTGTCGGTGCCGATTCCCTTACACACCTCCTGGACGTTCGCACCAACTGACTCGCACACCGAAGCCACGGCATTGACGAACGAAATCTTCATCGCCAGAAATGCATTGGAGGCGTGCTTGATCAGCTCCGCGCTCTTGGCGCTGGTCGTAATCAGCGGAGGAGGAATCTGCGCACCGTTTGGCGCCGGGATGGCGTCCTCTTTTCGGTAATAACTGCCATCCGTCATGGGAGCATAAACCTCGCGCAGCACCCGGGCGCAGCGGGGTGTATCCGCGCCTACCACGATACGATCGGGGTACAGAAAGTCGGCGACCGCGGTACCCTCACGCAGAAACTCTGGATTGGAGGCGACGTCGAAGGAATCGGGAGCCGCCGCATTACGCAAAATGATCTTTCGAACCCAATCGCTGGTGTAGACGGGGACCGTGCTTTTTTCTACGATTACCTTATAGTCGTTGATGGCTCCGGAAATACCACGCGCCACGGACTCCACGTAGGAGAGATCTGCCTCCCCTGTTCCCGTCGGTGGCGTACCCACTGCGACGAAAATTGCATCGCTTTTCCCCACCGCAGCGGCCAAGTCATCTGATAGCGTGAGATTGTGGCCGAGATGACGGCGTAAAAGTTCTGGCAGGAATTTTTCGTGAATGGGGATCACGCCCGACCGCAACGCGCCCAGCTTAGTCTGATCATTGTCCACAAGAATCACTGGGTGGCCGAGGTCGGCGAAACACGCTCCTGCTACCAGTCCTACATAACCCGAACCCACAACGGTTAGTTGCATCGAATCGCTCCTGAATTGAACTATCTAAACGCGGGTTGGCATGATTCTTCACAACTCGCCGGGAAGAGGATGATTGTGTTTACGGATGAATCCGAAAGGGACGATTGGTTCAAGCCTGTACTTATGATGCCTCCCAACAGGCTGCTCGGGATCTCACAACTAGGCGGCCTCAAGAGGCCTCGCAGGAGCACTCGCCAGAGCGATGTCTCCTGGCGGAGGTCCCGGCCTAACTAACTTCCGTGTCCAGTTCTTTGGTGGTGCACTACACGGCCCACTTCCATCGAATGGGACAAAGCTTCGCTACCCTCACTTAGGCTAACATCCTTGGAAATTGGACTCGTGCATGGATAGTTGAGTGGTGAACCAATTCTCAACCTACGTTAGACGTGTCCCGGGTTGCGCTTTTCAGCTACGACCAGCTTCCAATACTGTACTCCGATATCAAGGGTAGTGTGGCTATAATCGACCAATCGTTCCGAACGAAAGGTCACTACACTCTAACCAATCCTGATTAATCCTGCTCAATACATGGTGACTTAGCAGGCTGCTAAGAACTACTCCCAATTCACAGTCTTGTATGGTACGAGAAGACATGCGCGGAGACTATCAGCAGCAGAATCATATGTTCAGTTATGTGTCGCCCGAGATGCGCGTTCGCAAGGATCACCCGGCGCGCAGTCGAATCCTGTTCCTCGGTGAGTTTTCGGCAAGCATGCGTTCGTCTCGGGGGTGATGAGTTTCTGCTCATGTTATTAATAACTCATGTAAAGGGTGTGCCGGACGCAGCGGTTGCTGAAAACGGGTCATGGATGCAATCACCGGCTGGAAGAATCGGCTGCGGACGTTAGCCAGACCAAAGTCCAGAATCTTAGCTCGTCTGTCGCTTGGTCCCAAAGACATTGGCGGGCTTGATGTCGCGGTGGACGATGCCTTGGGAATGTGCGGCGTCCAAACCGTCAGCAATGTGAGTAGCAAGCGAAGGCACGGTTTCGTTGTCTAACGCCCTGTCCGCAATCGAACGCTTCAGCTTCCGGCCTATTTGCAGCGCGGGTCGGAGTAGGACTGGCGGGCAGGCGATTCGTCTCAATTGTCCGAAGCCAGGGAACGGGCGACGGCCGAAAGAACTGGAAAAGATGCTGCGGATTTATTTTCTGCAGCAGTGGTTCAATCTGGCGGACCCGGCGGTGGAAGAGGCCTTGTACGACTCGGCAACGCTGAGGCAGTTAGGCTGACTCCTCTGGTGGTGCAGTCCTCCGACTCTCGTTGGAGGGCCGCATCACATCGCTCTCAGATTAGCGGATCAGACCGGTCCGCCCCAGCTATTGCGCACATTGATTGGATCGTGAGTGCCAAACGTCTGCCATTTCTCGCGTGACGGGCGGTGGTCTTTAGTTCGGAGTCGTGACTAGACATGAGCACTACAATTAGGCCATGAGACATTACACCATCACTATGATGAAAGGTTTTAGCACGTTCAAGTGCCGACTTTGCAAACACTCCTTCACCACCCGGGATTTCAGCAGCCTGAACGGCAACTGCCGCACGCAGGCAGCTAGGGCAATGAACGAGCACGCCACGGCTGTACATGGCTGCCCTACACCCCTGCCACTGCGTGATGCGCCTGGGAGATTAGTAGAATATGGCGTGGCGGGTGGCGTGAACGGGTCGCCACCGGGAATATCATTTGCGTTTGGGCCGGAACGATGATTGCCGATGAAGTCGATTCCCAATTTAAATAAGCGATGTACAGCTATGTTGCGTCAGCTCTGCCCGTACCCCAAGCAGGCCAACTGGCGAGCTAAACGGACGGCGTAAACGACGAAGAACTTCGCGGCAACCGGAGTTCAGGTTCGAAGAAACGTTTACAGGACAGATGCTTCTCCCAAGGTTGCCGAATTGCGGTCAGGAACTGACTATTATCAGGGGGCTTCTGGAAGAAGGCCACGGCTCCTGCCTCCAGAACGAGTTTGTCATTTTTGACGGGATCTCGAGCACTGAGCACGATGACTGGGCCTCGTCCCGGGGTAGCCCGAGATCGAGGATAATCAGATCGGGCGTGTTCTTCTGGGCCAAGGTTAGACCGGAAACGGCATCGGAAGCGCAGATTACCCCATAGCCGCTTCCTCTCAATCCGGCAGCCAAGCCCAGGCGAAGATCTTGATCGTCGTCGATGATTAGAATTGTTTTTCCTGTCATTACAGCTTTTCTTAGCCGCAAGGTGATCTCGAATCCGCAGACGCAGTGCTCCAATCTTGATTTGCAACCCTATGTTCAGCTCGAGCCAAAGTCGTGTGCACTGCGACGTCAGCCTTATTTCAGTGGGTGTGCAATATTGAACAGTCACCACATTTCCGTCTATCATCTTTCCGAAAAGGAAGGAACTGTACGATTTTGATCCACCCTCTGCGGCGTAGCGCCGGTAGCCGCGAATTTATTCCTCGACCCGAAGTGGTATCAGTAGAAGTTGGGCGAGAGATAGCTTCACACGGGGCGCCCGCATTGTGTTTTTTTCTCAGCCAATCTTATCGTGCGTTCTGAACGGCTTACGATAAGCCCTCAATGACCTGCGAAATTGACCCTTGGATTTTGCCAATAAGACTGGCATTCGTCGGTCTCCGAAAATCGTCCTCGCGGTAGCCCGACCGGTTAACTGTAGCTCGGGGGGAAACGAAAGAAAACCACACAGACGGGCTGTTATCGGGCCGTCGATTTGAACCACAGTTTGGCGGCAACCCTTTCAGTTATGTCATCGCTGGTTGAAAGAAACATTGCCCTCAGGAGAGCAACGTCATAGTCTCGTTCCCGGCGCAGCAAACGATAGGTCTTGAGGCAGCGTTTAACCATTTCGGGGGTGAGTTTAACCCTTTCAGGGATGAGTTCAGCGATTTCCATATAGCCTCCCGGCTAGTTCATCATTTCTTTCTCACGGCTGTTGTAGATCGAGATCGTGCCGCCTTTCAGCGCGACGTCCACCAGCACAGCGAACTCCAGAGCCACGGAAGCGGCGTCCAGCAAACGTGCTGTTGCTTTCGCCAGAAATCCCACAGCTTCGGTCCGCGTGCTGCTGGATCCCGGAATGAACTCAAGGATGACGTCGTACCCTTCATAGAGGCCTCGATGAACGATCACTCCGTTGAACTCTGAATTCTTCACAGGGCAAGCCCGGCTGATGTAGCAGCGGAAGCCCGGAGTGAAACCTTCTTGAAGGCGTTCTGAGAACCATTTATCGACCTCTGCCGCGCTCTGCGCGTCGCAGGCAACGCGCTTGCGGCCCATCAGCCCTCCGTCTGAATGCAACTGGGGAGAGATCATTAGGTATCCGATCGCCAGCCAGCCGCCGTCGATCATCTCCTGGGTTTGAGAGGCTAGAGGCAGCCCACGTTCATCGCGAGCTCCTTTCATGCCGCGAAGAATTTCGAGAAGTCTTTCGTTGCCCTCACGCACGTCGTCCTTATTCGGATACGTCCCCGCTGCTTTTCGCTGCTTTGCTTGTCCCATGATTTTGTATCTCCCTGCGCCTAAACTACCGGCATGCGCCCGGAATCGGTTAGGCAAAGTTCTCAACGTTCATCCGCAAGCGAAGACTTAGGAAATGTTCCTTCAGTACACCATCCTCATGGCACTCCATACCAAGTTCAAACAGGAACCGCCCAAACGATACAGACTCACCCGTTGCGATCTTCCCTTTCACAAAGGCGCATAATCTTGCCTCTAGTTTGTCGAGGAGTACTTTCATCTCTTGTTCCGCTTGGTAGGCCTCTTTAACATTCTTTGCGTCCTTGATCGTCATATTCCCTCTATTCGCACTCTATGGTCTGCCTGCCTCAAACGGGTAGCACCACATGTAACCTCGCAGTAACCGCACTTCAGTGGCCTTTACCTCTCTCCTCGATGAGCTATGGCGAACCTCGTTCCTTGGAGGGCACCGCAGATGACAACACGGAAATCAACTCGTAAGTCGCCTACGAGGAACCTAGTTACACCCGACGTGAAGCAGTTACAAGCAAACGACACGCCGGAACTCACAGTTCAGACTCCCACACTTAAGAACCCAAGACCGAGGCTCGCAGCGCAAGGGCGGAAGGCTTGAGGTTGTACAAATTGGCAGGCCGCCCCAAGAAGAACGACTTCATCAAGGTATTCGGCAAAGATGGGGCACGATGGGCCTGGCAGCAGAGAGCAAAGGCTCTGGAAATTTCATCCGCCGAAGAAGCCGCGAAGCAGTTCCAGAAGCTGCTTGGCAAGGCGACGCGGTGAAGTTTCGTCCCGGTCAGATTGTCGCAACGCCCGGTGCGCTGGATGCTCTCAGCGTATCGGGCGAAAACGTTTTGGACTACCTGGAGCGTCACCTCGCGGGCGATTGGGGTGAGCTTGATGAGCATGACTGAAAGGAGAATGAACTTGGTTTCTGCGAAGGATTCCGAATCCTTTTAGACGTCCGGGCCATTCCTACGCAATGCTTCGCCAAGAAGTTTCCGCCCCACGTAATCCCGAGCAGCGCATTAACGTCTGCCCCTCTCCTCTGAAAGGGGCGCGTAACTTGCCGCTTCGTGCCGCAGCACGAAACGCCGTAATCGTTACTCCGTCTTTCATCAGCATTCGCCAGCTTCAGTCATTACCTGACGCTGCAAGCGCGGGACTGCTCGCACGGACCCATTCATCGATCAGACGATACGAGAGTGAAGCTGTGTCGCGAAGCGCAGAAAATCGCGTCCGTCATTGTGGTCTTCACCCAAGCCTTGGGATTCGATTCCCAATCAGAGTAGTAGGCAACGTCCTTGACTGCACGAGAATGGCGAAACCACCCGATATGTTTTGAAGAATGAAGAATGTAGTTGTAGTCACGGCTCCTGCCTCCGGAACGAGTTTGTCATTTTTGACGGGATCTCGAGCACTGAGCACGATGACCGGGATTGCCGCAATGTCCGTCAGCCCTCGCTTTTGTTCCAGGAGTTCGAACCCCTCGTCCCGGGGTAGCCCGACATCGAGGATAATCAGATCGGGCGTGTTCTTCTGGGCCAAGGTTAGACCGGAAACGGCATCGGAAGCGCAGATTAGCCGCTTCCTCTCAATCGAGCAGCCAAGCCCAGGAGAAGATGTTGATCGTCGTCGATGATTAGAATTGTTTTTCCTGTCATTACAGCTTTTTCTTGGCCGCAAGGTGATCTCGAATCAGGCCTTCGATGCGGGCGATGATTTCGCGTATTTGTTCCTCCCGTGGCTGGCCCGAGACGACGAGCAGCGTGGTTGAAGAAATCACTGGGCTGAGTCTTGAAACATTATCGAAGTTCTGCAACTCCCTGCCGATGCGTTTGGCGATGACTGCAAATCCCTTGATATCAGCACACGCGACAATAAAAAATGTGCCTGTTGACTCCGCATTACAAAGCTCCGGTAACAATATATCCTGACCGGGATGTATGCACCGCTTTAGCACCTTCCAAACTTCGGGCGCAAGATCCGCCTGTACAGCTCCCTCAATCGAGTCTACGTCTACGGCAATGAGAGTTACTGAACCTGCTTCCAGATTGGGCGTCGTCAAGATCTCGGCACACAGCTTGGTCAGTGAGAACACTGGCACGGTAAAGTTAAAAGTGCTTCCCTTCTCCAATTCACTTTCTACCCATATTCGGCCTCCCTGACGCGATACGATATCTCTTGAAATGAACAGCCCTAAACCCAAACCGCTCCGACTTGCCTGGGTGGAACTTTGGACCTGCGCCAGGCGCTCAAAGACAATTTTGCAATTTTCCGGGCTGATTCCGCACCCCGTATCGGACACCGATACACAAACATAGCCTTTCTCTTCTGCGGTGATCCGGCTCGCAATGGTTATGGCACCGTTCACTGGCGTGAATTTGATGGCGTTGTCGATCAGGTTGATAAGGACTTGGCGCACACGTACGGGATCGGCCCATACCAAGGGAATATCTGGAGGAACGTCCGGGCGTAAAGTGACGTTCTTCAATGCCGCATTCGTCTGGCATGTGCTAAGCGCCTCGGCAATTAGCTTACCTATAAATACCTGCTGCGGAACTATCGAGAGTTTATGGGTTTCGACGCGAGTTATATCGAGAAGATCGCTGACCATACTCTTGAGTTGCTTTACATTTTCTAAAGCGAGAGTAAGATGCTCGTGCTGTTCGGGATTGAGATCACCGAGCAGCCCGTCCAGAACATTCGTTGTGAAGAGGTAAATCGCTGTGAGAGGAGTGCGGAGTTCGTGCGAAACATGAGAAATAAGCTTTTCTTGAAGGCGCGCGCGCTCCTGCCTGGCCTCTTCCAGAACAACGACAATCTTCCTCCGCTCGGTCACGTCTTGCACTATGATGGCGTAGCCCTGAATCGCACCTTTATCCTCCGACAATACTGTGATGTTTACATCCGCCCAGAATTGCTTCTGATTGGCACGGATTCGCCATCCTTCGTCCCCAATGCGGCCAGCTTCCAAAGCCTTCTCTAATTGTTTCTCCGGCACGCGATTAAAGATATCCTCGGGACTAAAGAGGCAAGAAAAATTATGTCCCATTATCTCGGCGTTAGGATAGCCAAACATCCGTTCGGCTCCCACATTCCAGGTGGTTACGCGCCCAATTGGATCGATCGTGAAAAGCGCGTAGTTCTTGACGCCGTCGACCAGCAACCGGAAGCGTCCGTTGGTCTCGGCCAGACTGGACTTGAGGATCGCGGCATACCGTTGCTGCACAAATGCGTGTCCCAGCGTGAAAAGCAGGTCGGCCGATGCATGCAGGATGGCGGCGCTTATTGGACCTTGCTTCCTTGCGAGGACCCAGAGGTCTGAGCCCGCGATAGCAAATTCCTTTGCTACGCGTCCGAGCAGTAAGGGGTCCGCGTATCGATCGAACACCTGGCCCGCAATGATGGCGCCTAAGCGCTGTTTGCCCAGTAACAGCGGGACTGCCACGTGCGTAAGACCTGCCTGATCTCGCACCCTGACTACACTTCCTAGCCGCAATGCTTCCGCGACCGCCGTACAAGGCACATCCTTGGTTATGCAGAAGAGGCATCCGGTCCAGGCGGTCGCGACGTCATGAACCAGACTCCAAACTGGCTGAGGGTTGTAACATCTTCCCAAAACGTGACCGTCCGAATCAGTGAGAGCGACCGCGACATTCATCGTTTTGCCGTACGTCGCCAGAATTTCGCCCCACGCATCCAAGTCAAGCAAATCCGCCCGCCTTTTCGGCGACAACTCGATATCATTGTTTTCGTCTGCTGAGTTTCTACCGTGCACGGTTGTTATCGAAAGCAGGGGGAGCAACTGCTCGCTTGTCCGAACTCGTTCAAGACGTTCTAGAGTCATTCTGAACCGTGCGACACGGCTGCGCCGTTCGTTTTCGTGGGCAGTGAAAATCTGGTGGGAGCGCGGCCGAGAAGACTGGAGTAGCTTTGCAGCGGCGAGGCGAGAGCCGCATCATGTACCAGGGGCACGAGAGAGATTCCTCCTTGGCCGATTACAAACTCGCGATTATCGAAGGAATGCTTGCTCCCCCGCGCCTTGACCACCGACATGCAGCGATGGAGCGAGTTGTTGATTTCTACCATGCTCATCAGGATGAGGTTATCCACGATGGAGCTGACTGGGAAGTCTGGCATGTAAGATGAGATCCCGAGGAACTCCGGATTCTCGTAATTGAAGAATGTAGTCATCAAACGCTGCTTGCTAAAGGCCACAATCGCGTGAAAGAAATCCCGGTACACGCTGACTTCAGCGATGGCAGAGCTATAGCTTGTCATCCCGTCGATCACCATTCGCTGTATGTCACGCTCCTCGATAAGCTGGGCAATGCGAGCATAGTGCGCATCAACGTCCAACTCTTGAGGGCTTTCGAACAGGATCTGGATTGTTCCATCCGCAACCTGCTCTTCCAGGTCCAGCCCCAGAGTCTGGGCATTGCGCATGATTTGCGCCGGATGCTCATCCAGGGAAACGAGCAATCCCCTGGATTTTTGTCGTAACGCTCCTTCCCGCAGAATCTGGGTGGCTAGCACGGTCTTTCCCACACCCGAAACCCCGACGATCATGGTGGTGGACCCGTCAAAAATGCCGCCGCCAATGAGGGAATCGATAGCATCAACTCCGATTACGGATCGCATGGTGCTGGAGGTAGGCTGCTGCAAATTCGCACGGGTTGGTGCCTGGACGCGGCGGAAGACTTCGATACCCTGGCCGCTAGTAATCCGCACGGTGTGCTCTCCTGCCACATAATCCTGCCCCCGGCTTTTAAAGACTTCCAGACTGCGCTGCATGCGCCTGCCACGCCGATTGCGGTCGAGCTGGATAACGGTATCCGCAAGAAAATCAGCGATTTCGACAGCGGCAATCGTATCCGCCGTAGTACCGAGTTCAAGGGAAAGGATAGCCGTCAGATTCTCCCGGTTCAACGACTCCATCATTTGCAGCAACAATTCCCGGTAACCCGCGCGGGGAGATGCGCCTGCCCCAGCGCCTGCTCCTAACAACCCAATACCGTCTACGAAGATCCGCTGTGCGCCCATCTCGGCGGCAGTTTCGAGCAGCAGGCTGTCCGGCGACCGCAATTCCTGGTCCAATACCTGCGGACTTGTGAAAATGATCTGCAGTTTTTTCTGCTGCTGCATTTCCCGCAGATTCCAACCGAATCCAGCGGCGTCTCGGATCAGTTTGTCTGGGTTTGTTTCAAAGACAACGATCATCCCGGGCTCGTTATGCAGCTCAATTCCACGATAGATAAACTCCAAGCCCATTATCGTCTTCCCGCTTCCCGCCAGGCCCTGTACCAAAATCACATTGGTCCTAGGAATTCCGCCCAGCAAAATGGAATCGAGGCCCTTAATGCCTGTGTGAATCAACTCGCCTTCCGACATAGCACTCCCCTCGCATCCGGAGTTATAGAAGTATTTCTCCCCGCCAGGGCCGATCACGTCAGCTCAGAACCTACCCGACCGCAGACGCTTTGCCAGCAGCAACCGGCCAGCCCGACTTTGTGACACATTGACAAGTTGCCGAAAGCAACGATGACGCCCGATATCCGATGACAAAGCGCCGATACGGTACAAGCGCAATCCCTGAAAAGATCGCGCGTATTCGATTCGTTTCCCGTGCTCAAGCCGGTCCAGCGCGCTACTAACTACCGCACTTTCGTAGCCGATGAGGTGTGCTATGTGGGCAACGCTGGTAAGACTCGGGCCGTGCCGGTACACAAAAACGAATACATCCCGCTCACTAAGTACAGAAATCCCAACGTTCTCCAAGCAACTGTTAAGCGAAAGTTCGGGATTCTTTTCTCTCTTAGTAATGATAATGTTGCCTCGGCTGAGCCTACTCTCTCAACTGAGTCATATCATTTGACCCCTGTGAAAAGCTGTGCAAAATAGAACACCCAATAGTTTTGGCCTCAGTCGCACCAGAGGAGGCGGTCTCTTCGCACCTAACCTATGCACAGATGTTGAGTTGAATTGCAGCGACTGAAGGGAAGGACCACGATAACTTAGAAAGACGGAACACCGCACCGAGACACCGAGAGAGGAAGACGAATCAGCCAGCGATCAAGATACGAGCGGCAACCGCGCGATGAGGTCCGAAATCCAGTGCAGCACTTCAGGCGCGGCTGGGTTCTATGCATAATTTAGGTAGCACGAGGGCAGCGGTTTTGCGGTTTGCAATTAAGGTTCGCTCCAACGCTTGATTTGCCACCCTAGGTTCAGCTCGAGCCAAAAGTCGTTGTGTGATAGACGGAAATGTGGTGATTGTTCAATATTGCACACCCGCTGAAATAAAGCTGACTGTCGCAGTGCGAAAAGGAGACAAAAGGAACTGTACGATTTTGATCCTCTACTCCGCGGCGTAACGCCGGTAGCCGCGCCAATTTATTCCTCGACCCGAATAGTGTTCCAGATGATTATCGACTGACCATCCGCCGAGTCGACGCCTGAACTCGGACTATCCGGTCGTTCCGCTCGCCCCGACGACAACCAGCCGAGGACCAGCGCAAGGTCACATTTTTGGGCTGTGCGTTTCTTCAAGTTTATGGCTGGCTAATCGTCAGTCTCAAGCACCTTTTTCAGCAAACACTACCTATTGACAGCTAAAACTCTTTCCTCGTAGTGGTCGTAGATTCGACAAGGACGGTCCGCACGAACTGACCTTCTGAGAATTAAGTTCTCATTTGTCGTCTACTCCCAAGTCATATTTCGCAAGCCTTACTATGTATTCCTATTGTTGCAGTATGTGCATACCTGTTTCCACTAATCGAAACGGTTTCTGTTCGAATGGTTGTACAACGGATGTCCCTCAACCAATAGAGCGGAACGAACTACTATGACGATGTGAGATCTTACACGGCGACACCTACCAGTCGCCGGGTTCAATCAATATACTGGCAGCGCCAGTTTCCAAGGAGGTCCTCAGCGGCTCACGAAGGCAGCCACGTTTCCGACTATTTGTTCGGTAGCGTGGCGCGAATCATGCTCAGTAGCTCGCCGTTGTCGGCAGGCTTCTGAAAAAAGGCGGTCGCCCCCGCTAACACGGTCTTGAGTCCGTTGAGTAGAGGATCGCGCGCGGTCAGAACAATTACGGGAATGTTCGATAGAGAATCGCTATCCCGCAGTCGCTTTAGAACGGAAAAACCGTCACCAGCTGGCAGGCCGAGGTCGAGAATAATAAGATCAGGCTGTTCTTTCTTGGCCACCGCAATTGCAGAATAGCCATCTGAGGCCTGCACAGTATCGTAACGGTTGGCTTGCAGACGTGTCTTAAGCGCCCTTCTTAGATCAGCGTCATCGTCGATGATTAAAATTTTCGCTTTTTCCATCTTAATTCTCCCGTTACTTATTACCTAAATTTTGTGCCAGGTACATTTATCGCGCTTTACGCGTTGCGGGCAGTGAAATAGTTTCGAAACGCATTTGCCGCTGTTCCGCATTCCAGAGCAGACCGGTCGCACCCAGGAACAGCAGCCAGTCTTTCTACTGTCACGAAAGCCCGACCGACCGCACCATGCGGGAACCAACCACACACTTTGGTTGGTACTGACGTATCGCGAAATGAAGAACTAGCTTGTTGACTTATTATTCCTGGTGCTAGCTCATCAAGTTTGCCAATTGCGTTTGTCCAATATTAGGGTGGCGCCGCCATAAAAACAGACGGCGGCGAGCGCAGGTCTACCAGATATCGCCCAGTCGACATCATCGTTCTCCTCGCGATCAATGATTTACGTCTTATGGCAATGTCGGACACGAAGCGCCTTGTGCGTTGTCCGGTTTGAAACTCAAAACGATACCGACGGTCACCGCTAGCTTCCAAGCAACAAGTCGGCCGCTGGCCGTCGCAGTTGCTTGCCTGCAATGACGTCCATTTGTTTTGGGAGTCGCCGGGCTAGCTACTTTCCGTCGCGAAAATGCGTTTTCTGAGATAGATCCTGTGCCGTAACACACAATGGATAGGGTCTTCGGTGGTGATTTTGGGTTCTCCATTCTCGTGTGGTGACTGTCCCGGCTTAGGTGCTCTGTTGCGCGAGATAGCACCCCATCTGAATAAAGTTGTCCGCAATCACGCCCAGCCCCACCCATCGTCGCATGCCCTCGAGACCGGGATAGAGGCAACGACGTAACCCGTGTCTTCGTTTGAGCACGCTGATTCGCCCCTCTGACCCCGTCCGCCACTTTTGCG
>Ga0181522_10000499_pt1 | contig 28901 bp, 23 predicted proteins | sample PEATcosm2014_Bin_27_FD_121103 | JGI IMG/M metagenome (GOLD analysis project Ga0181522, IMG submission 121103) | Peatland microbial communities from MTU Mesocosm Facility, Houghton, MI, USA - PEATcosm2014_Bin05_10_metaG | ecosystem: Environmental > Terrestrial > Soil > Wetlands > Peat | place...
CACACCGGATCGGTGAGGCCCTTGGAAACGATGGTGCCCCAGGTTTGCGGAAGTTTCAGAAGATCGCGCCAGCGAGGCATGGATCTTGGCGCGGATTCGCTTTCCTGGTGTTCGGTCAAGATCATCTGGCGTTCAGCATCGCTGATGCGGGGATGCTCCAGCGGGGGGTAATACATGCGGCGCCAGGCGAACAGCCACAAAAATCCGAGCAGCCCGGGAATCACAAAGGCTACGCGCCACCCCCAGCGCAGGTAGATTGGCAAAATTAGGAATGGCGCGATGGCGCCACCGACGGAGGAGCCGCTATCGTATAGCGCAGCGGCCAGGCCGCGCTCTCGCTTCGGGAACCACTCGGAAACTGCTTTGCTGGCACCAGGCCAGTTGGCGGATTCGCCGGCTCCCAGCAGGAAACGGAAGGCCGCAAAACTTGCGATGTTGCTCGCCAGCGAAGTCAATAATGAGACGATCGAATACCACGTCACGCTTATGGTCAGCCCGCGCCGCGTCCCGACGCGATCGATCTGTCGTCCGCAAACGGTTTGTCCGATGGAATATGCGATACGAAAGGCGATGGCTATGTTTGCGTAGTCGGTGTTGGTCCAGTGGTATTCCAGTTTCAGGTAGGGAGCGAGAATCGAAAGCGTCTGGCGGTCGATGTAGTTGATTATCGTGGAAGCGAACAGCAAGCCGCCAATCCACCAGCGCAAGGAAGGGATCGCGCGGGGAGGTTGCGCGGCAAGACCTTCGGCTACTGCCATGAAAATTCCTGCGCTGCGGATCTGCCGGTTGAGATGAGGTTCGAGCCGATTAAAGGCAAGTGTCTCTCCGACTACCGGGCGGCCTCAAGCGCAGCGAGTTTTGCCGGACTCAGCAGACTCGCCGAGTCGGTATCGAGATAAACCGTGGCGCCTGGATGAGTGCGCAAGATGGAAGCCGGAGCCAGCGGAGTGATTTCTCCCTCGATGCAGAGTTTTACCGCCCGCGCTTTCCGGGCATCGGGAACGACCGCGATGATTTCGCGCGCTTGCAAGATCTGATGCACGGACATGGAAATTGCCTGGCGAGGCACCTCGGAAATATTCGCGAACCAGCCCTCGCCCACCTGCTGACGGCGGCAGGCCTCATCGAGTTCGACGATGAGAAAAGGTTCCGGGGTTTCGAAATCGGCAGGAGGATCGTTGAAGGCGAGGTGGCCGTTCTCGCCAATGCCGGCGAATGCGATATCCACCGGCGCCGACAGCAAACTCTCACCGACTCGTCGAATCACTTCGCGCACATCGCCATCGCCGTCGAGCAAGTGGAACTGAGTGATGCCCACTTTGCGAATGAATTTCTCAAGCAGATACTTACGAAAACTGGCCGGGTGAGTGATCGGAAGGCCGACGTATTCATCGAGGTGGAACATCTCGACGCGTTTCCAGTCGATGCCTTCTTCCCTGGTCAGCGAATCGAGGAAATCCAATTGAGACGTGCCGGTAGCCGCCACGATACGCGCGAGCCCTCGGTCGGCAACGGCGCGCCGTATGACCAGCGCAGCGCGTTCGGCGGCTGCTTGACTGAGCGAACGCTTGTCCTCAAATATTCTTGCCGTCATTGGCGCTCCTAGCGTCGGGTTCACTTGCCGGCCTTGCGCAGCAGTTTCGGCGTGGACAGCCAGACCAACTGGCCGTTGGGCGGCGAAATGCGCTTCAATTCCAGCAAGGCGACACCTGCTTTCTTCAACGCGGTAACAGGATGCTTCGACCCGAGACCGGCCGCGATCAGTTCATCGAGTTGCGGGGCATGGCCAAAGCAAAAAATCGTCGAGGAGTGTTTATCCTTGGCCAGTTCGCGGTAGAACAGCATGGCTTCGCTTCCTGGAAGCAGCAAGTCTGTGCGGCGGATTTTCTGTTTTGGATATTCCAGGGCGCTGGCGAAGATTTCCGCGGTCTGCATGGCTCGGACGTAGGGGCTACTCATCAGCAGATCGGCCGTGGCGCCGAGAGCGACGATGCCTTTGGCGACCCGCGTGGTGCGCTCGATACCTTCCTCGGTGAGATAGCGATCGGGATCGGGAGGCGATTTTGGGTCTTCGCGGTCGATGGCGATGCCGTGTCGCACGATGTAGAGCTGCATGAACGGACTCCTTGTTCGATCTTTTTATCCATTAACGCTGTCTTGCGGTCAGGTGTCAAACACGGCTTCGTCGAAGTTGTCGCACGAGCTAGCCGGGACGTAGCGCACTGCGCCCTACCATGGGGTCACGCGGCGGGCGTGTCAGTCACCTGCTCGATTGCCGGAAATAAAGGCGCACATGAAACTCTTTTTCGAAAAGTTCGGCGCTTCGATTGGCATCGCGCAGGTCTTCCGCGGCGTCGCCTTGCGCGGTTATTTGAAGTCCGACGGCGCCACGCTGGAATGATGCGTCCAGATTCGTGACGCGCTGGCGGTGGGAGTGATCGAGCGCTTCCGCTACGCGGAGAACGGCGGCCAAGCGGCGAGCGATGCGCTGATCGTTGTTGTTCAATGACGAATAGGCGACGTGATGCCCGGCTGGCGCCGACTTGCGATTGTGGTAGCGCACGAGTGCGGCGACGATGGCACGGTCCCGGCCTTCCAGACCCGGAATGTCGCCGTTGAGCGCCAGGTATTCGCCGTGTTTGTGGTGCCCGCGATGGCTGACCATGTGCCCAACGTCGTGGAGCAGGGCACCTGCTTCGAGGAGTACGCGTGATTGTGGGGGCAGATGGTGCACTGGTTGCAATTGATCGAAAAGAAGGATGCTCAGCTCGCGGACGTGCTCTGCGTGCGGTTGGTCATATTCCAGGCGGCGCGCGAAGCTGCGGGTCCCCACGAGAAGTTGACGCGCGGCAGCGTTGTAGCGGTGCGGTTCCTTTCGCGAGAAAGCTTCGCGGGCGATCTCCTGCAACAGGCCTTCGCGAATGCCGATACTTGGAATGGAAAGGGTGCGCAAATTCAAGTATCGGCCCACGGTGATAAACGTGATGGCCGCAATGCCCATTACGTCGGCGCGATCGCGGCGCACCCCGTAAGTTTTCATGCGTTCGCGCACATCGCGCTCGAGAATCCCGGGCAAGCGCTCGCGCAGCAACGATAGCTCCAGGGTTGGCACGCCGTGCTGCCGTGGACCTGGGGCGATGGAGGAGAGTGTTTCTGCGCTGCCACCCAGGGCGACGGCACAACTTTCGCCCAAGTTCGGGCGCGCAGGCAACTTCGATTCGAGTAGGGCCCGAACGTAGCGCCGCACCTGCTCCGCCTGCGCCGGACGAATTACGCCGGGAATGTTCAGCGTGGTCATGAGTCGTACCGTGCCGACCGGCAGTTGCGCGTTCTGCTCGACCGTGTGATCGCGAAGAATGTTGATCTCCAGGCTGCCGCCGCCGAGATCGATGATGCATCGCGGGGGCGCTTCGGGGCCGAGCGCGGCGACGGCGGCTTCACGACCCAGACGAGATTCTTCGGCGCTGCTGATCACTTCCAGAGAGATGCCGCATTTTCGCTTGATCTCGCGGAGGAACTTTTTGCGGTTGCGGGCCTCGCGCGTGGCGCTGGTGGCAACGGCGCGGTAGCGGGTCACGCCATATTCGTCCATCACTTCCCTGAAGTGTCGAAACGCTTTTGCGCCTTTCTTGAAAATATCTTCAGTGAAGCGGTGGCGGAGGAACACACTCTCACCCAAACGCAACGAGTAGCGCTCCGTATACAACGGCTCGATGTCCAGTGCGGAGTAGGCTCTTGCGACGGAAAGGCGGACGGCGTTGGAGCCAGCGTCGATCGCGGCGATGTGAACTGGCTCGGACATTGCTAGCGTCTATCGCCAGAGGTGCGCAAGTGCGGCCGACGGGGTGTATTTCGTGGCGCGAATTCCCAAGCGTTCGCCGATGCGCTGGCGGAGTTGTTTGTTCACGGCGGAGACGCTGGCTTCGCCGTCCAGTTCGATGAAGTTGTGGCGCTTGGCCATCACTTCGAATTCGCGTTTGATCATGGTTTGGTAGCGAATGAAGGACCAATACAGGTCGTGCGACAAGGACATGTCGCGGCCGGCTTCCCAGTAGCTGATGGCCTGGGCTTTCTTGAATTCGCGGGCGAAGGCTGTTTCCGGACGTACATTCAGCCAAAAGGTTAGATGCGGCCTTAGGGCCATGGCGTACAGGCCGCCGATGTAGTCGCGATTGATGCCACGGACCACGCCGCGAGCGATCAGGGTGAAAATGAAGCGGTCGGCCAGCACAACCGTGCCTGCGCGCAATGCCGGCAGGATGCGATGCTCGACCTGGTCGAAGAAATCGGTCGCATACATCAGCGAGAGGGTGAGGCGCGTAACCGCATTTTTCGCCAGCAGTTGGTCGATGTCGCGTCCCACGAGGTTCGACCGGCGTAGGCCACTGGTCTGGACGGCGAATCCTTCCGATTCCAGCCATTCCTGGAGCAGCGTAATTTGCGTCGAACGTCCGGAGCCATCCATGCCTTCGATGACGATCAAGCTGCCGGTGATTTCGCTGGGGTCGAATCCCACCAGGGGCTCGCCGAAGAAATGTTGCGCCGTGTCTTCTTCGGACGTAGCGGCGGGCCTGGCCGGCGTCGCGGGGACTGGGGCACCTGCGGGCTCGGCAGCCGCAGAAGACGGCTGCAGCGTTGCGGCCTTATCCTTATCTTTATCTTTGTCTTTTTCTTTCTCCTGATCAGGCATTGCTACTCCGCATTGTCATTCCACATCGGGCACATGAGGCGCGAATCGCTTCAAATCAATTTTCGAGGCGACGATGTCGCGCATCTGCTTTTGCAGTTTATTCACCGGGAGGGTTCCGTCGAGTACCACGAAATTATCGGAGTCCACCATCTTGTCGTACTCTTCGAGAATGCGCGCCTGAAAGAGCCGGAAACTTTCGGAGCGATCGTAGGACAGGCCGAGGTCCATACCCGCTTCGTAATATTTCAGCTTGGGACGACCACTCAGGATGCGGTGAACGGCTACATCCAGCGGAGCGCGAAAATAAAAGGTGATATCGGGAACCGGCGCGAAGCGATAAAGATTCCGCAGCCAACGCGGCGGACAGCCGCGCGCGGCGTCGCGCGCGAATGCGGTGTAGACGTAGCGGTCGGCCAGCACCAGGTAGTCGCCTTGCAGCAGCGGCATGATTTGGCGTTCGCAGCGGTCGGCAAAATCAGCGGCGTGCAGGAGAGAGAATGTGGTTGGCGTCAGTAACCGCCGTTGTTTTCCTCGACGGGTTGCGGATTTTACCAGCGGCGACGAATTCCATTCGGTGAAATGCAGGCGGTAGCCACCGATTTCGAGCCAGCGCTTGAGCAAGTAAAGTTGGGTACTCTTGCCGGATCCATCGGTTCCTTCGACGACGATCAAAGCTCCCGGATACGCGCGGCTGGGGACAGGACGACCTGGTTGCGGCAAAGTAGATTTGGCGGGCTCTGGACGAGACGCCTTTTGAGTCGACTCCGAATTTTCCATCGATCCTGTAGGCACAAACGGTAGTGTCGGTTGACCTTATCTTTGTTTTGTTACAACAGCATTACAACACAGCGAGACCCGTCGCCGCAAAGCGGCCAACAACGCGCTGAGCGCCTGGACATTTTTTAAATCAAGCGAAAGCCCCGGATGGCCGTCAAAAGACAGTGACCTTGAAATGGAGAAACTTCTTCGGGTTCTGCCGGAAATCGCCGATCAACAGCCGCAGATCTCCGGTCAGGCCGGTCAAGTTGTCGTACAACTGGGGATCCGAGAAAAGTTTGCCAGCGCTGGTGGTGTTGTCATTCAGCTTCGCGGTGGCATTCGCCAGGTTTGTGCTGGTGTCGCGCAATTTGTTGTAGAGGACGTCGTCGGTGGCCAGCTTGCCAAGACTTCCCTTTCCGGAGCGAACGTCGCCGATCATGCCGTTGGCGTTGTTGACAGTATCGCGAACCTGATCGTAAAGCGCGGTGTCATAGAGCAGTTTGCCGAGCGTGCCTTTTTGCGCGCGGACATCGGCCATGATCGAGTTGACGTTGTCGACCACGGTGTCCACCTTGTTGTACATCTCGTCGCTGGCAACTAATTTCCCGATGGAGCCTTTGCCTCCGCGAATGTCGCCGAGCATCTTGTTGCCGTTCGCCAGCACCGCGTTCAGATTGTTGTAGGCGGATTCGTCGGTGATCAATTTGCCGAGATTTCCTTTGCCCGTTTTCACGTCTCGGACCATGCTCTGCACATCCGTGCTGATCGCCTGCAGATTCTCCAGAAGCGCGGTACTGCGATCCATAACGTCCTCAAGACCCTTCTGGGAGACGCCGGGAACTTCCTGTCCTTCTTTCAACGGTACACCGGTGAAACCGCGGGTGATGTTCACGTAACGATTGCCGAGCAAACCCTCCGTAACCATGCTGGCGGTTGAATCCGTCAGGATGTCGCCCTGAAACCTGCGGTCCAGACGCATAACCACCTCGATATTCTTATTCTTATCGAGGGCCTGATTCTGGGTTCGCGGAACAAGTCTGAGCGTCAAGACGTTTCCCACGTTCACGCCATCGATGCTGACCGGCGCGCCGGTGGCGAGGCCTGAAACCTCCGGCAAAAACGTTTTCAAGCGATATTTGGGACCCCAGAAGCCGGTGCCGGTGACGTAGAAAGTTCCCACGGCGATCACGGACAAACCGACCAGCACGAAAAGGCCGACACGAAGTTCGGTCCAGGTCAATTGTTTCCGCAACGCCATCGATACCGCCCTCCGACTGTCGCTCGCGAGACTTCCCAGCCAAACCGATAACAGACTACAGCAAATTCACACCAGAAAGCGTTTCAGATACGTATCTTTGGTCGTAGCAATCTCTTCTGGCGTTCCCTCGAAATAAATGCGCCCGTCGCGATAAACCAGAAAACGCGTAACGGGCTCCGCTTCGCTGGCCCTAACGCGTGAAGTCGCCGCTTGGTCGCGCACAACGCGTTTGGCCTTGGGATCGAACCGGAAATTCGCCAGCGCGAAGCCGTCCTGAAGACGATGGGTGGCGAGCAGCGCGGTGACCCCGTAAACATCCCGAAGCCGCAGGATTAGGGTGATGATGGTTTGCGCCGTTACTGGATCAAGACCCGCGGTCGGTGAATCGTAAAGCACGATCTGAGGCCGGTTCACCAAAGCGCGCGCGATGGACACGCGGCGACGCATTCCTCCCGAGAGCTCCGAGGGCAACTGGTCCAAAGTGTGTTCGAGTTCCACGAAGGCCAGGATTTCACGGACGCGCGGCTCGATTTCCTCTTCGTCAACGCGATCCTCGCGCAAGCGATACGCGACGTTGTCCGCCACGGTCATGGAATCAAACAGCGCTCCTTCTTGAAAAACGAAACCTATCTGCCTTCGGAAGCTAAGCAAGTCCGGTTCGGACATGATGGAGACTTCATGGTCTAAGACCCGCACGGTGCCGCGCGATGGATGGAGCAGCCCAGCAGCCAATTTGAGCGTGAGGGTCTTGCCGGTTCCCGTTTCGCCTAAAAGCACGAGTGTCTCTCTGGGAAGAACGCGAAAGGACACGTCGCGCAACACGTCGCCCTCATCAAAGCCGAGCCGCACGTTATCGAAGCTAACTACAGGGTCAGGATCACCTGGGGATGTACGGCGGCCATACATGGGAGCCGCACTCATCGGGCTACGGCTCTTTGTTTCGAATCGAGTGCCATTAATTCCAACGCACAGCTGGTTCGAGGCTCGGGGCAAGCAGGGATGGCTGGGCCGCAGGACCAAGTCATGCGCGTCAAAAAAGCTTATCTCCTAAGTAGAGTGCGACCTTGGTGAGAAAGACGTCTGCGGCGATGATCATCACGTTGGAGACGACGACCGCCTGGGTGGTCGCACGCCCGACGCCTTGCGTTCCTCCACGGACGGTCAGACCTTTGTAGCATCCCACGGTAGCGAGAATGAACCCGTAGACCAGTGGCTTCATCATGCCCTGCATGACGTCGGCAAAATCCAGAGCATTGATTGCGCGAGTCCAGAATTCGACAGCGCCAAGCCGCAGAGAAAATACAGAAGCCACGCAGCCGCCGAGGAGACCGACAAAGTCGTTGAGCGCGGTGAGCAGGGGCAGCATCAGAATGCCGGCGACGACCCGTGGCGTCACCAGTTTGCGGCTCGGATCGGTACCCATGGCGCGCATGGCGTCCACTTGCTCGGTGACCAACATGGAGCCAAGCTCGGAAGCGATACCCGACGCGCTGCGGCCAGCCACCAGGATGCCCGTCAGAGTTGGCCCCAGTTCGCGGACCAGCGCGAGTGAAACGATGTCGCCGGTAAGCGCGGTCTGGCCGAAGCGCACGAACTGCCCGCCGGTTTGCAGCACCATGACTGCGCCGATGAAAAAACCTGACATCAGGACAATCGGCAGCGAACCCACGCCGATATCGTCCATTTGGTCGAGGACATCCTGGAGGTAGCGGGGGCCCGTCGCCAGGTTGGCGAGCGACCGCATGGACAAGTAAAAGTAATCCTGAACTTGGGAAAGGAACCGCTTGGAGGCGTCGGTCAGCACCCCCACCATGGAAAGGTCTTCCATGGGCTCGGCTTGCTGAGTCGCGACCTGAAGAGGAGTGTCTGCCACGAGTTCCGGTCACCTATTGAACGTCGCGTTCTGGCAGCGTCCAGCGACAACGTCTTGCGAAACAAACACTTCGACGGAAGCGTAACCGTGCGATGGGAACACGTCAAGCACGGAACACGGCGATCGAGCCGGAGAGCTGCTCCATATGCCCGGTTGTGGCGGAGAGCTTGCGCCTTGCGGCCCACCGCCGCAAAGGCAGCGGAGTTCCACAAGAATCTGGCGTCCGCCGTTAGACAAAGCGTCCGGTTAGGTTTTGGGGGCGGTTGGTTTGATTACGGTCGACACGGTAGGCTGATAAACCTTGGGGGCGGGCTGCTTCTTGGGCTTTTTCTTTTCTCGGCTGCGAGCGTCTTTGTTTCCCATGGCGACAGCTTGCCACAGTTCGGGCGGCAATTGCCAGGGGGCGCGCGAGGGACGCCTGGACTATGGTGGCATGGATTTCGATCGTCTTCGTCGTGCACCCCCGATGAGCCTAGACTACACTAGGCGATCATGAGCGTCATCGACGAAGTACTTACAGCAAACGAAATCTACGCGCGCACCCATGAATTGCGTAAACTAACCCCGCGCCCCCAGCGCAAACTCGCGGTCCTGACCTGTATGGATACACGGCTTTCGATCCGCACTCTGGGGCTGAAGACAGGAGACGCACACATCATTCGCAATGCCGGAGGCATTGTAACGGAAGACACTCTGCGCTCGCTTGTGGTATCGCACCATTTACTCGGCACCGAGGAAATCATGGTCATCAATCACACCGATTGCGGTTTGATGCACACCAGCGAACAGGACTTGCGAACCAGAATCCAGAATCGCACCGGAACGGCTGCGGTTTCTCCCGCATTCTTCTACGCCTTCCAGAACATCGACGAAAATGTGCGCCATCAATTGCAGAAGCTCCGCACTCATCCCTGGATTCCGGACAGTGTCACGGTCCGCGGCTTCGTTTACGACGTCGCCAGCGGACGTCTGCGCGAAATCAGGGATGCGTGATCTGGGCAGGCTCACTGGTTCCCCTCAAACGACGACACCCGTCCGGATGCCTAGCTATACCGAGGCCCTTCCTTTTACCTGTGCTGGTAGGCGAGAACCCTGCCGAGGCTGTCGCGGTGCGCTTCCATATCGAGCATCGACGCGAATCCCTCGCCCACTACGGGTTCTCCTTGGCATGTGCCGCCAATAGCGCGCTCGCCATATCCAATCCGTCTCCGCTCGCGTAAACGACAGCGAGATTGTAGCCTCCCGGAGCCTCGGTGTGAATCGCCCGGGAATCGAAGTTGTACATCAGGATCGAGCCATCCGCCACGCCCACATCCAAATCGGCTGAATGTACTTCTTGAAGAAACTCTCAAGGTCGTCCCCCCGGCCCGGCTTCGCGCGCCACTAACTCGCGGATGATTCCAGATGTCGCCCGCGCGCTCGTTGCCGCCGTCGGCAGTGGAGTGAAGCATCAAATCCTGATGTTTCATGGTGCCGGCGAGCGCCTACGACCTTGAGGCGGTTCGCGGGGGCCTCGAGCGTTTTGGTCAAACCGGACTGGATGGTCGAGACCAACCTGCTGGCGTGGGTATAGCCGTCTTCGCTGTGAACCAGAGTGGCAGTCGAACCCCAGGCGACCAGCGTTCCTTCGGCGACCAAGTGTTCGAGCAACGGAGCGGTCTGCCTTCTCGAAATCGGTCCACTGGGCTCGCGGCACAGCCCAATGCGACACGAAGGTGTAATGCGTTTGCTCCTGGCCCGGCGTCGGAGCCGCAACGATGAACGACGTGAGCGCCAGTGCACACACCACTGCCACACGAATGAAACCTGTTCTGAGCATCCCATCCCTCCGATTTTGAAATTACCCGCACCGGGCGGGGGGACTTTGCAAGCGACTTGTCAACTCTACGCTTTGGACGACGATCTCGACCGTGAACTGGCAAACAGTGGCGGGAGCATGCGGCGCCCGTTCGCTTTGTCAAACGGACGACGGCCGATATCGCGACGCACTGGACGCGAAGGCGGCGTGACCGTTACACTGTTGGTTTCACAGCTACAATTGGAGCGCTGCGGGAGACTGCCAACGGGAATGCTGCGTTTCTACACGGCGGGCGAGTCGCACGGACAGGCGCTGCTGGCCTTTGTCTCGGGCTTGCCGGCATCTTTGCCGGTGAGCGTGGATTTCATCAACCACGAATTGCACCGGCGACAGCTTGGCTACGGACGCGGTGGCCGTCAGAAGATTGAGAAGGATCGCGCGGAGATTTTTGCCGGTGTGCGGCGTGGGCAGACGATTGGGGCACCGATTGCTCTGCGGATAGAGAATCGGGATTGGGCGAATTGGGAGAAGATTCTGCCGGTGGAAGCATCGGCGATTTCGGCGGACCAGGAACGTCGACTGGTGGCGCCACGCCCGGGACATGCGGACCTCGCGGGGTCGCAAAAGTTCAATTTTCACGATGCGCGCTACGTTTTGGAGCGGGCGTCGGCGCGCGAGACGGCAGCGCGCGTGGCTGCTGGGGCCATGGCCAAACTCTTGCTGCGGGAGTTGGGGACGGAGATCGCGAGCCACACCGTGCAGGTCGGACACGTTCGGCTGGACCGTGATGCGTCATGGGAAGAGATCAAGGCCGTGACCGCGGACATTGAATCGCCGCTGCGGTGTGTCGATTCCGCGGCGCAGAACAAAATGATGTCGGAAGTGGATGCGGCGAACAAAGCAGGCGATACCGTTGGCGGAATATTTGAAGTTGTGGCGCACCATGTTCCTGTGGGATTGGGAAGTCACGCACAGTGGGACGAAAAACTGGACGGTCGCCTGGCCCAGGCGGTGATGAGCATCCAAGCCGTGAAGGGGATGGAGATTGGCGCGGGAATCGCCGCTGCCCGTTCGCACGGAAGCGAAGTGCAGGACGAAATTTCGTACGACAAAGCGGCGAAAAAATTCCGCCGGTCGTCGAATCGCGCAGGCGGGCTTGAGGGCGGGATAACCAACGGCGAAGACGTGATTGTACGAGGATATCTGAAGCCGATCTCGACGCTGCGCAAGCCGCTAGGAACAGCGAATATGGTTACCAAGGAGCCGATTCAGGCGGCCTACGAGCGGTCGGACTGGTGCGTGGTGCCCGCGGCGGGAGTTGCGGCTGAGGCCATGGTGGCACTTGTCCTGGCGGATGCTTTTCTGCAAAAATTTGGGGGAGACTCGCTCGCCGAGATGCGGCGGAATTTCGACAACTATGCCCGACAAATCGACGACTTCTAAACCAGTGGCCCCGGACGCCGCAGAACCGCGGGCGACTGCGGAAACGCCTTCGTTGTTGAGAAAAATCTATCCGATCGTCAAATACGGCGATCCTATCCTGGAAAAATCCACCCCGCCGGTGAAGAAGTTCGACGCTGAGTTCGCCCAGCTAACCGAGGACATGTTTGCTTCGATGTATGCCGCACAAGGCGTCGGCTTGGCCGCGCCGCAGATCGGACTGAACCTGCGCGTGGCGGTAGTGGACGTCACCGGCGGCAAGAATCCGGAAGGAAAAGTCGTGCTGGCGAATCCGGAAGTGATCCACTACGAGGGAGAAAAGCGGGAAGAGGAAGGCTGCTTGTCCATTCCAGGGTTTCGCGGTTACGTGGTGCGTCCGCAATTCGTGACCGTGAAAGCGCAGGACGTCAAGGGCGAACCTTTCGAGATCCGCGGCGAGGATTTGTTGGCGCGCGCATTTTGCCACGAGATCGATCACCTCAACGGCATCCTATTTATTCAGCACCTCAGCATGCTCAAGCGCGACCTGATCAAGCGCAAAATCAAGAAAATGCGCAAGCTCGGCGAATGGTAGCTTCTGGAGCCGGATGAAAGTCGTATTCTGCGGCACGCCTCAGTTCGCGGTTCCCACGCTGAAACATCTGCTCGCACGGCCCGACTTTGAAATTGCGGCGGTGGTCACGCAACCCGATCGTCCCCGCGGGCGCGGCTTGGACATCTCGTTTTCTCCGGTGAAGGAGGCTGCGCTGGCTGCCGGAGTGCCGGTGCATCAGCCGGAAAAAATCCGGTCACCCGAAGCCGAGGACTTTTTGCGGCGGATCGCGCCGGACTGCATTGTCATCATCGCCTACGGCCAGATCATCCCTGCCCGGCTGCTTCCAATTCCGAAGCACGGATGGATCAACCTGCACGCTTCCCTACTCCCGAAATATCGCGGGGCCGCGCCGATCAATTGGGCCATCGTCAACGGGGAAACCAAAACTGGATTAACCACCATGCGCATCGATGCGGGCATGGACACCGGCGACATGCTGCTACAAACCGAAACGGCGATCCGTCCGCAAGAGACAACTCCGCAATTGACCGCGCGGATGGCCGATATCGGTGCACCGCTCATGGTCGAGACCCTGCGCGGGCTAGCGGCCGGAACGCTCCCAGCCCGGCCCCAAAATCACGCCGAAGCAAGCTACGCACCGCTGTTGAAGAAAGGAGACGGCCGGATCGACTGGACAGGCACGGCGAACGAAATCTACAACCGTATGCGCGGCTTTACGCCATGGCCGGGGTCCTACACCACCTTCCGCGGGCGCACTTGCCACATTCTTGGCGAGCCGGTGTCTAACGATTTGCGCGCAGTCGAATCGGTCCCCGCGGCCGAACCTTCGTGGGCGAGCTCGGCGCTCGAGGCTTTGCCGCCGGGAACGATTCGCTTTAACAACCGTAAATTGTTTGTCGCGTGCGGAGATGCAACCGAAATACGAGTCGTATCCGTCAAACAAGAGGGCGGAAACAGAGTCGACGCACTGGAATTTGCTTCCGGGGCGCGGTTGACCGAAGGGGAACGCTTCGCAAACACGTAGTTTGCGCGCGCCAGAACGCTCAGGCATACTCGCTTTTCACGGCACCTCAGAACCATGTAACTGCTGCGCAGGCACGGCTTCATCCCGAGCAGGCACGAAAGACGCCGCATCCTGAAATTTTGTAGCCAGAGACTGGGAGATTCGGTTTCATGAACATCGCTGGATTGTCACGTGTACGCGGGAACCGTTGTTCCCGGTCGAGAAGGTTTGCGCAAATGGCCGCCTGCTTCGCGGTGACCGCGCAGTTGGCCGTGTCGCCGTTCACTTCAGCCGGCACTCCCTCGGTTCCTCCAGAAGGCGCCGCGTCCGGGAGCCGGAACTCTTTCGCCACCAAGGCGGCCGCCGATCCGATTCTGAAAGTGATGCAAGCGGAGCTGGCTCGCGCAACCACGGATCTCTCCAAGGCCGACCCTGCTCCGTACTATCTCAGCTACACCGTCAACGACCAAGACATCGTGGTGCTGATTGGCTCGTACGGAAGCTTGCTCACCGACGCTGGTCTGCGCCGACGCCAGGCCGACGTCACCATGCGCGTAGGGACGCCGGCGTTGGACAACACGCACGGTCAGAGCCGCTCCAGCGGGATGACCTCCGGCAGTTTGCCGCTCGACGACGATCCCGATGCCGTCGCCCGCGTTCTGTGGGAGCTGACCGACCGCGAATACAAGCGTGCCGCTCCGGCTTATCTCAACGTAAAAACCAATACCGCAGTGCGCGCCGAAGAAGAAGACAAATCGCCGGATTTTTCCAAGGAAGCGCCGCAGACGCACACCGGAGAAGCGCTGACGGTCCCGGGTTTCGATCGCCCGGCTTGGGAGGGCGAAGTTCGCCGGTTGTCCGGAGCGTTCCGGAAATATTCCGACGTGTACTTCGGTTCGGTGACGTTGCAGGTGCAAAACTCGAATTCACGATTGGTCTCAAGCGAAGGCGCCACGATCGCGACGCCCAGCGCGTCAACCCGCATGGTGATCGAAGCGCAGACGCGTGCTTCGGACGGCATGGAACTCTTGCGCGTGGAAACATTCCAGGCGCCATCGGCGAGCGGACTGCCCAGCGAAAGTGAGCTCACTGCGAAGGTCGACAAGATGGCGCTCGACCTGCGCGATCTGCGCAAGGCTCCCGTAGCCGAACCGTATGACGGCCCAGCGTTGCTCAGCGGCCGCGCCGCAGCGGTATTTTTCCACGAAGTGCTCGGTCACCGCATGGAAGGGCATCGCCAGAAGGACGAAGATGAAGGGCAGACCTTCACCAAAAAGGTGAATCAGGAAGTGCTGCCCACATTTCTGAGCGTCACCGACGATCCGACCATTAAGGAACTCGGCGGCGTCAAACTCTCCGGCTATTATGAGTACGACAACGAAGGCACACCCGCCCAACGGGTGGAAGTCATTCAGAACGGAATCCTTAAGAACTTCCTGATGTCGCGCATGCCCATCAAGGATTTCAGCGTCTCGAACGGCCACGGTCGCAATCAACCCGGCTTGATGCCCACAGGACGCCAGGGAAATCTAATCGTGACCTCCACGAAATCGGTACCCGAAGCGGAACTGCGCCAGAAACTGATCGACGAGGTGAAAAAGCAGGGCAAGCCGTACGGCCTCTATTTTGACGACATCCAGGGAGGTTTCACGTTGACGACGCGTTCGCTGCCGCAGGCGTTCCAAGTGCTGCCGGTGATCGTATACCGCGTCTATGCGGACGGACGGCCCGATGAACTGGTGCGCGGCGTCGACATTGTCGGCACGCCTCTAGCGGCATTGACGCGCATTGTCGCTACCGGCGACCAACAGCATGTCTTCAACGGTGTGTGTGGCGCGGAAAGCGGCAGTGTGCCGGTCTCGGCGGTCGCACCGGCCATGCTCTTTTCCGAAATGGAAGTGCAGAAGCGTGCCCACTCGCACGAGCGGCCGCCGATTTTGCCTCCGCCGGGATTTGAAACCACAACTGCAACCACGACCGACGGCTCGGCAAAGCAGACGGTGCACCCATGAAAATCAGCGACACGGTTTGCGCATTCTCGCTGGTTGTCTTCGTAATGTTCGGCGTCACGGCATCCCGCGCCGCCAAGGCGCCTGCTACGCATACGGACGACACGCCGAAGGCCACGGCCTCCGCGAATCCAACCGCCCCCGCCCATGTAGCGGCTAGCGGAGATGCGTTGCTGGAAGCTCTGCTCACCGAACTCGACCGTTCCAAGGCTCAACTCAAAATGGATCAGGTCGATCCGCCCTATTACATCGAATATCGCGTGAACGATGTCGATGATTATGCCGCCGAAGCGGCATTCGGCGCGGTCCGCGAGAATCAGCGCGTGCGCTATCGCGTCATTCGCGTTGTCGTCCGTATCGGCGACTACAAACAAGACAGCTACTACGGCATCGGCATGGGAGAAACAAACGTTCTTCCTCTCGATGACGACGCCATCGCCCTGCGCCACCAGATCTGGCTGGCGACCGACGAGGCCTATAAAGAGGCCGGCGAGGCGCTGACTGAGAAACAAGCCGCGCTGAAGCAGTTCAGTGCCGAAGCAAGTCCGGTGGACGATTTCGCCAAAGCTCCGGTTGTCAGCGTGCTCGACCCTACCGTGACCCTGCAGGTCGACGAGCCCGCTTGGAAGAAAACCATCGAGGACGCCACCAATTTGTACCGGCAATATCCCGACGTTCAGTCGGTCAGTGCATCGCTGCATTTCTCGGCGGTAAACGAATATCTGGTGAACTCGGAAGGCACTGTCACACGTACCGGCAAAAGAACGTATAGCCTGCAGCTGAACAGCACCGCGCAGGCCGCTGACGGCATGCGCCTCAGCCGTAATCCGTTCTGGATGGTGGCCAAGGTCGAAGAGCTGCCGACGCGGGAAAGACTGATCGCCGAGTCCAGGAAAATGCTCGACACGGTGGTGGCGCTGCGCCAGGCGCCCATTGTAGAAGAAGAATATCGCGGCCCGGTATTATTTGCTCCGGACGCCGCGGATGATGTCGTCGCTTCCCTGGTTGGTGCGAACGTGCTCGGCCGCAAACCCCAGCTTGGACGACCCAACCGCACCACCGGCGCCTTCGCCACCAGCTACAAGTCACGCGTGCTCCCGAATTTCCTGACGGTCATCGATGATCCGACGCTAAAGGATTTCGAGGGCAAAAGCCTGGTGGGTAACTACGACGTAGACGACGATGGCGTGAAAGCGCAACCCGTGACGCTGATTGAGAACGGCACGCTGGTCAACTACCTCGTCAGCCGCCAGCCAATCCGCGACTTTCCTTCTTCCAACGGCCATGGCCGCGGCGGGGCGGGCACCGTTCCCACGCCGAATCTTGGCGTGCTGGTGGTGAAAAGCTCCGACGCGCAATCACCGGAAGCGCTGAAGCAACGCGTCATCCAGATGATCACCGAGCAAGGCCAACCCTACGGCTATCGCGTCGAGACGCTAGGCCCGGGCAACACGCCGCGCTTGCTGTATCGCGTCTACCCAGATGGCCACGAAGAACTGGTCCGCGGAGCGGTGTTCAATGAACTCGATGTTCGTGCTCTCCGCAGCGACCTGCTGTCGGTCGGCAACGATCCGCTGGTCAGCAATCGGACCGGCGGCATCGCGACGACGGTCATTAGCCCGTCCCTGCTCTTTGACGAACTCGAAGTGAAGCGCGCCGATACCAGCAAGGACAAGCTGCCCGACTACCCTCCGCCGTCCCAGAAGAAATAGTCGAGCAGAAGTAACCAACGGCGTACCCCGGCGCCCTGATTTCGTGGCCACTCGTTGCAAACAATGGCATTCTAAAATCGCGCCATGACTCTCCGCGAACGCCTCGAAGCCCTCGGCCAGACCGCGCTGCTCATCTTTATTTTGACCTCCGCGGCCTTCCTCAGCGCCATCACCGCCATGCGTATCGCCATCCACGGACGAGAAACCACCATGCCCAACCTGGTCGGCAAGAACGTCAGCGAAGCCAGCAGCATGCTGCGTTCCCGCGGGCTGGTGTTGCGTGTCGCCGACCGCGTCTACAGCGACGAGCCCATTAATGTGGTCGTGCGCCAAACGCCTTCGGCCGGGCTGCTCATGAAGGTTTCGCAGCAAGCGCACGTGGTTCTGAGCCTCGGCCAGCGGCAGCTCGAAATCCCGCTGCTGGAAGGCAGTTCCCTGCGGGTGTCACGCATTGAGCTCCTCCGAGCCGGACTGCAAGTGGGCGAGGTTTCCGCAGTTACTATGCCCGACGAGCCCGTCGACACGGTTGTCCTGCAAACGCCGCGTCCAGGCGCTGGCGCCGCAACACCTCGTGTGGACGTTCTCGTTTCCCAAGGCCCGCGAGACGTCGCCTACGTCATGCCGCATCTCGTTGGCCTGAACGTAATCGGCGCGCAGCGTCGCCTGGACGCCGCCGGGGTGCACCGCAAAGTAAACTATGTCACCGCGCCCCAATGGCCCCACGCATCGGTCATCGATCAGTCTCCGCTCGCGGGCTCCCGCGTATCCGCCTCGGCCACCGTCGAACTTACGGTCGCAAACTGACTCTCCCTCGATGTTCCCAGCCGTTGAGTTTGCGGTCATCGATTACGGTCCGGCACCCTGACAGCGAGGTAACCGGAATACGCTTGTTGTCGGAATAGCGCGGCGGTATCCTTGGCCCTCGGTAATACCTGAGGGAGATATCCATGAAACGTATGGAATTGGTGGCGGCATCTTTAGCGGTAGTCTTGCTTGCGGGAATCGCGAACGGTCAGCAAAACGCGGCGCCGGTAGCGAACCCGGTAAGCTCGACGGTGAAGTCACAATTGCCCCGTTTTGCGAAAAACATGGTCGCCGCGGCGGAGGCGATGCCTGCGGAAAAATATTCGTTCAAGCCGACACCAGAGATGAATACGTTCGGACACCTGGTGATGCACAGCGCGCAGGCCAACTACAACTTGTGCTCGAAAGCGTCCGGAGTAAGCGCTCCAGACGTGACGCTGGCGGATACCGATCCGAAAGACAAACTCGTCGCCGCGCTGAAATCGTCGTTCGACTTCTGCACCACCGCACTGGCGAACGCGGACGACTCCAAGCTGGGCGCCGGCGTGACGCTGGGCCCGAACCGCCCTTCTAGCGGCGCCGGCGTAATGATCCTGTTGAGCGATGAATGGTTCGACCACTACGGGACGCAGGCGGTTTACCTCCGCCTCAACGGCATCCTTCCGCCAACGGCGCAGCCACCGAAGCCCTAGCGCAACCGATTGACGTTAGCCTGTCGCAGCGAGAATGCCAGCGCCGCCCAATGACCTTTTCGGATATGGCCTGGCCGATTTCGACATTGATCCCTTTCGTTCCCCTTCCGGCGCCGCGAGATTCATACTCAATAGCGCGAGCACCTGCCCGGTGCTATCGTGCAGTTCGCGGGCGATCCGCCTTCTCTGTTCGTCCAATTAGTCGGCGGAGGAGGGAGTTGCCGAGGGACCCGGGAACTTTCGTCGTACTCATTTCGCTATCATCGGAAAAGCTTTTGGTTATCGTGATCGGTCTTTGCATTTTAGGCGGGTGGTCCAGCAATACAGGGAAGCCTGTATTGCACCCCGGCCGAAACGCGTTGGATTCATCGCCGATTCGCTAGTTCCGCTTGCAGGAGCAGCGTTTTCTTGCCAGCTGCAACGCTCGAGGGTTGCAGTTTAGCCGCGGCCTGAGCGTGTTCGACGGCGCTGGCCAGGCCGCCTTGTGCGGCGTAACCATCCGCGAGCAGAGAGTGCAACTCCGCGCCATCCTTGGCAGAGATGTTCGCCATGCCCGGGAGCAAGGCCGTGAGGATCACCAGCGCTTCTTCGGAATGCCCTACTTCAAGCAGCCTACTTGCCAATTTCAACTGCAGAGCGGGCGGACGATTCCTCGCACCCTCCCCGCCACCCGGATCTAGTCCTGATGACTTGAGGCTGCGATACTCGGCAAGCGCGTTCTGTTCCTGTGCTTGCGTGACCCATTTGTGCAATAGAGGATCGCGCCCCAGGGCGCAGTAGGTCCCGTCGCCGATCTCGACTTCCGCCCAAGCCGCGTTCTGCGAGAACGCTACGTTGAGATACTGCAGGGCCAACTCAGGCTCCTCGATGTCGATGGCGACTTCCGCAGCCTGGAGCCAGATCCGGGGCCACGTTGATGCGCGGGCAACGGCTTGGATGATTAGCGCTCGGGCACCCTGCAAGTCCCCACCTCGAGCAGCGCGCCTTGCTTCAGCCAGCTGCTGACGTGCAGACTGCATACTAAAGAGTGTGCGGAGACCACCCACGGGGTCCGCAGAGTGATCGACGCGAAGATCCATGTCGTCCGGCCAGCCATCTTGGGTCTTCACCAAGAGCGCGGCCGACTCTCGTCCGGTCTTTTGCCCGCCGGCAGCATCGCCCGCGGAAAGCGCCGCGAGCAGTCGTTCTGCTAACGTGCCCGGAGTCTCCAGAAACGTATGCTCCATCGCCGCGATCACGTTAGCATCCACCAGGCCGTTGCCTTGCACGCTGTAGCCAGGGCCAGAACGCGCACCTGCCCAATCGGCGCGCTGGGCTTCTGCGCCGGTGTGAACCGCGGTCTTGCCATTCAAGCTCACAATCGCGAGCTGCCGCGCTTCCGGGCCTTGGCCTTCGAAATTGCCATCTTCAGCCAGAAGCTGTTTCAGCACTTCCTCGGGGGCCTTGCCTTCTGCGAGCAACGCCAACCCACGCGGGCCATACCTGGGATTGGTTTCGAATTGCGATACCAGCGCCCCGACACCCGCCTGGGCGTAAGGCACGCTGGCGCCAACGGCCAGGTTGTTCGTTTGGACCGCAACGCCGCAGGCACGCGTCTTCGCGTCGCACGCGATGATGGAATAGGTCGCCTCGACAGAGGAACCCCTCAGAACCAGCAACAATAAGGCCAGCGTCAAGGCACGAAATGCAGACCGGAATTGCAAGCTCATGGCACCACAGTCCTTTCATTCGATATGCATCTGTGCGGAAAGAAACGATAGTTCGCGACTAAAGGTTCCCGGGCCCCGCGAGTCCTACGCCTAGTAGATTTCCGCTATTCCGTGGCGAGAAGGACCCGCCTAAAGTCTCCACGTCCGAAAGTACCCTCGTCATCTTTTCTTCTATACATGGAGCCCTAACAATGGTGATGCAAACCGCGGCCTTAAACGCTGAAATCTCCGCCGCCCGTGCGACCAATTGGCGATCTACCGTCATCGCAGTGGTGCTGGCGTTGTCCATTGCAGGCTATTTCTGGGTGGATTCTCGGTACCCGTCGCTGTTGAAGAAGTACCACTCCGGGACCCACGTAAAGGTGATCGGAGCCATCAGTTTCGACACGGCCTACACTGTGGATCGCGCCATGCCGCTGGCGCAGCGTGTTTGGCGCACGTCCGGGAATTGGCTTCACGCCAACGAAGTCGGGATGACCTTCGGCTTCCTGTTCGGCGCTGCGGCACTGACGTTGCTGGCGACCATCCCGCAGCGTCGGACCAGGAATACATACCTGAACTCCCTGCTGGGAGCGCTCGTCGGCATGCCCTTAGGAGTGTGCGCGAACTGCGTCGCGCCAATCGGTCGCGGATTGTACGCTTCGGGAATGAGTACAGAGTCCGTGCTCGCGGCGATGTTCAGCTCTCCGACACTAAACGTCGTTGTGTTGGCTATGGTGTTCAGTCTGTTTTCCCCCGCCGTAGTGGCGTTGAAACTTGCGACGACGCTCCTTCTGATTTTTGTGTTCGTGCCTATGATCGGCGCGCGCCAATCACGGAACGTGGTTACAGCAGCTTGCCCAATCAATCTTGCCCCGTCGGCGACCTGGGGTGAGGCTCTGGTCTCGACGGCCAAGTCGTTTGCAAAGAGCTTTTGGTATGTATTTCGCGTCGGCGCGCCGTTGATGCTGGTTGCGGCCTGCCTGGGAGCACTGATTGTCGAAACCGTACCTGCGCAGGCGCTGAACACTCCCGTGACGGTTGCCGGCATCGTTCTTGTGGCAATCGTCGGCACGCTCCTCCCGGTCCCGATGGCATTTGACGTGGTGATCGCCTACATCGCCATGACCCGCGGCGTGCCGCTGCCTTACGTGGTGACGCTTTTGTGCACCCTGGGAATCTACAGCATCTATTCCTTCGCCGTGGCTGGAAAAACCATGTCGTGGAAGGTGGCCGGAGCAGCTTCGGGCGCGGTGGTCTTCCTTGGGGCGCTGGCCGGATTTGTGGCCATGGCCCTGCATTAGCGGGTCGTTCCGCCGCTACCTACTCGACCGCATTCTCGCCGACTACATTCTTACTCGCGGGTTTGTCCTGGTATGGAGCCTTCGCGGCCAAACCGGCTTGTCGGACTAGCGCGACACCTATGAGAGCCGGCTGGGGCTCCTGCTTTGGTTGGCCTGATGCTGGCGAAAAGTTTGCTGCTCGCGGCGCTGCTCGCCACAATCGGTTTGTATGGCGTGATTTCCTTCATGGTTTCGCAGCGAAGGAACGAGATTGGCATCCGCATGGCTCTCGGAGCGGACCGCGATGCATCGTGAAGTTGGTGATGCAGGAAGCTGCCTGGCTGGTGGGGATGGGTCTGCTGGCGGGCACGGCCTTGGCCTCGGCGGGAGGCAAGACGGCCTCGGCTTTGCTGTTCGGCCTCAAACCATGGGATGTGGCGACCTTCGCCATGGCTGTTTCGGGGTTGACCCTCGTCAGGCGCTGCGAGTTTGTTGCCGGCGCTTCGAGCAGCCCGGGTGGCTCCGGCGGTCGCGCCACGAGACGAGTGAGAGTCGAGGCGCGCAGACACCCGTGGCGCACCGCCGACAATCACCGGCATACCTCGACACCTACTGGGTACCGGCTGCCGCGCACCATGTTCGCGTTTTCTTTCCGGTGCAGAAGAGTCGACACGGCGGCAAAGGCATCGTTCGGATGCATTGAAGAATCGTTGATGTAAAACGCCCGAACGAATCAGGCATTGTTATTCCAAATTGTCTCCGCTACCGGGGCGCGGGTTGCGCGTAATAGCCTTGGCGGGTGCGTGCGGTTAGGCCCGGCTTCGCTACTTTGATCTCCAGTTGGTGGTATTCGTCCCGCTTGTCGCCTTCCGGCGCATCGAACGACGACTCGTAGTAGGCCTGCGTATCGGCGAGGCATTGTCGCAGCAGGGCCGCGACATCATTATTGAAGTCGAGAACGAGGCCACCGCTCTGTGTGGCGATGACCTGGAGCGCCAGGTTCCCCGCTACGACCTGGCTGGATTCCTTCACGCCTTTGACGAACTCCTCGTAGTAGTTGGCGCGAAGTTCGTTTTCCGTAGCGCCTAGAGGATCGATGCTGTAAAGGGTGATGCGCGCCTGCAGTAACTGTGTCGAGAAAGCGACAATATTGGCAAACAGCTCTTGCTGCTCCTTCGAATCGAGCAATTCGACGTCCCCGGGACCCGAGAGTAGCGGCCAACCAGGAGAGACCCAAAGGATTATCTTGCGCCCCGGGCGCTGGGCCTGGCGCGAGGCGAGTGCACGCAGCGCCTGCATCGAAAGGTTGAAGCGATCCGCACCACCGTACTGTGAGGTTCGCCGGATGGTCCGCAGACCGACGGTGTATTTATCCAGCGCGGCGCTGAGTGCGTTGCCGTCGGTCGTTAAGCCCTCCTGAATCTGGGTGCCCTGATCGGTAAAGAAGGCAAGCGCTGTGGGCTGGGGCAGATGCCCCCCGTCGGCACGCAGGAATTTCTCGATCTGTTGACGCACGTAGGCGACTTTCTGGTAGTCGACGTTCACCGCATCCACAACCACGAGCACCTCCACGCGACCCGCGGCGCCGCCGAGGGCCCGAAAGGAAGTAATGGTTTGCGGCAGTTTGTTATCGATGAGAGTGAAGTCCTGCTGCTCAAGACCGCTGACCGGCGGCCCGGATTTCCGGGTGACCACGACATCCAGATAGATCGGGCTGCCGCCGGGTTTCGATCGCGCACTCTGTGGCGGGTTTGAAAGTGCCGCCGTGGATAGCAAAGACAGGAGGAAAACAAGGCCACTACGCCTGGCGATGTGCATGGACTCCTCGAACCAAGCTAGGTTGGGATTCCGGCTGGGGCGCTCGCGGATTTCGAAGCCCCTATGAATAGATGCCAAGCCAGCTCAAGAAGTACAACGTTGAATCCGCGGTAATCTCCGAATTCCGCGGCAACCGAGTGCGGGTTTACCTGAGATAGCCCCAATTGTGGAGTTTGTCGGAATCTTCCGCCCAACGGTCCCCAATGTCGGTGCGGTAGTACATGTTGGGGATCAGGATGTTTTTGATGCGGGCGTAGACCTGGGCTTGGGCTTGCTTCATGGTTTGCCCAGTGCCGACCACGGTAAGAACGACGCCCGAGGTACCGGCGATCAGCCATTGGCCGTTAACTTGTTTCACGTCTTCGATATGGACCTGATCGGGCGTGCCACGCTTGAATACAATGGCGTTGTCCTTCGAGAAAGACTCGAACGTGGGCTCGTCGTCGAAAGGAAACGGCGGAACGACGATGCGGACGCCGATTTGAAACCCGCTGCGGGTGCGCCACTTTGCGTCGCAGCCATTCGCCAGCTCCCAGAAAAAATCGCTGATCGGGGTGAGCATTCCCTCTTGCTGAATAAAGATTGTCGGGTACCCGAAACGCGACGTGAATTCGAGCGGGTAGATGCCGTTGTTGTTCACGATACAGTTGAGGTCGATGTAGCCGACGTATCCCTCTAACGCGAGTTTCGTTTCCATCTTCATCAGCGTCCGGAAGAAGATCGCATTGGGCTCGCTCCAAAACATGGCCGTACCCATTTCGCCGGTGGGAGGACCCACCTCGCCAGGGAAAAGTTTTTTGTGCTCAAAGTTGATGTTGATCGGCGTGATGAATCGTTTGCCGTTGAAGAAAGCGCCGACGGCGACTTCCACGCCGTTGATACGCCGCTGTAACTGGAAAACCTTGATCTCGTCACTGAAGGCCTTTTTGTAGGCTTCGAGCATGCGAATAACATCTTCGCCGTCTTCTTCCTCCCCGACGAACAGGCGGCGCTTGACGTTTTGCGCTTCCCCGCTGGGCTTGATCACGTAGCGGTCAGGGTTCTTCTTCACGAATTCAATGGCAGGATCGAAGGACTCGAAGTCCTCGTAGGGAATAATGTTGACGCCGGCTTTCTTCAGCTCTTCCTGACCGAACGAGCGGTCGTCCTCGAGTCGATCGGTATATTCCGAACCGCCGATGACAGGCTTCCCGGCTGCCCGCAGGGCCTGGGCCCGTCCACCCTGCCCAAGCGTGTCATCGAAAACAACGATGTCCGCCCACTGGGCATCTTTCTGCCAATCCAAAGACTTGGGAACCAAGCCGTCGGCGATGTCGCGTTCTTTTTCGGCGTCGATGTAATAGCGGACGTCGTGGCCTTCCTTGAGAATCTGCCACGCGATATCCCCAATCAGACCGGAAAGTGAGACAAAAAGGAATTTGCGCTTTTCCATTTTCGATTACGACGCTCGCCCCGGGCGAGTGCCAGGCTAGTTTAGCGGCAACCGCGATGGGTATTGTAACAGTTTGTTAAAATTTGCCCGACACGCCCCAGACGGCAATGCAACCCTTGGAGCCAGGAACAGGCATCTCACTCTGCGGCGGAGTCTTAAGGCTGCCCTATCGGGCAAATTTTGGGGCTAGCCTGTCCTTTCGTTCAGGGTATACTATTTTCGCTCCGAGCCTGGTCCAGTGGAAATGGCCAGTCCCATGCGACCGCACTGCCGATATTGACGGGGGAGAGGTGAACGTTTGCTCCAAGCCTTTGCAGGGAAAACCGCTACGCGGTTAAGCATTCTTGTTTTGGCAGGCGGACTGGTGGCGCTGACGGTCGGCACCAGCGACGCTCAAATCCTCCATAAAAAGAAGAAAGTTGATAAGTCCACCAGCGTCGACAACACCGCCGAACCCGACAAGGTTTTGTATGACCGGGCGATTGATGACATCAAGCACGGGCGCCAGGAAGTCGGGCGCTTGAGCCTCCAAACGCTGATCAACACCTACCCGGACAGCGAATACCTCGCTAAAGCGAAGCTTGCGATTGCGGATTCCTACTACAGAGAGGGCGGTTCGGCGAGCCTGGCGCAGGCCATCCAGGCATATAAAGACTTTGGTATTTTCTTCCCGTTCCTGCCGGAAGCGTCCTACGCGCAGCTCCAAGTAGCGAACACACACTACAAGGAAATGGCCAAGCCGGATCGTGATCGCAGCGAAGCCAAGGCCGCCGAGGAAGAATTTCAGACTTTCCTGGAGAAATATCCCAAGGATCCGCTGGCGCCCCAGGCCGAGCAACGCCTGCGCAACGTGCAGGAGATCATTGCCGAAGGCGACTACCGCATCGGTTACTACTACTACGTAAAGGGCGACAAACGCGCGGCGGCCGCCCGGTTGATCGCCATCACCAAGCGCTACCCCTTGTACAGCAAATCGGACCATGCGCTGTGGATGCTCGGCGATATTTTCGAGCGCAGCGAGCACAAAGAGATTGCCTCTCTCTATTATGCGCAGATCGTCCGCAATTATCCGCTTTCGCCGCTGGTGGGCGCCGCGAAAACCAAACTCAAGGCTTTCAAGGTGCCCGTGCCCCAGTCGGATCCCAAGGCCCAAGCGTGGATGGCTGCGGAACAAAACGCGCCGCGGGAGCACGACCGCCTCATAAAGCGTCCGTTGGCATTGGTTCGCTCAGGTCCTCACGCGGAGTTAGTCGCGGCGGCAAAGACCGGCGCGCCGAATCTGCAGCCGGAATCGGACAATACCTCGGCTACCGATATTCTGACCCCGGGAAACCGCTCGCAGTTGGGCGGGTCCGCACCGTCGGCGGGCAACGCGGCCGTGGTCGAAATCGTGACACCGGGAAGCGGAGCCTCGACCGGTGGCGAGAGCGCACCAAGCGGGAGTGCTAGCGGTACGGACACGACGCCGCCACCGGCGGCAGCGCCTGCCGATAGCAGCAGCCTACCAAGCGCCGGTACCCCCGTCGACTCTAAGGCTGCGGCGACGCCCCCGGCTCCGCCAGCAGCAGCGGACCCCGCGACGAATCCAGTGACAACCACGACCACCACCGCAACGCCCGATGCCAAACCTGCGCCCGATGGTTCTGCGGCAGCGCCCGCGGCGGGCGGCCAAACCGCCGACGGAAAGAACGCGGATGGTTCCCAGCAAAGTGCGACGGATTCGAGCTCCAGTGATCAAAAGGAATCCACCAGCAAGAAGAAAAAGGGTCTCCGCAAACTGGTTCCCTGGTAGAAGTAGGCGGATTCCAGACAAGAGTGAAGAGCGCGGCGTTTGCCGCGCTGTTTTGTTTGGGCAGCACTGCAGTTCGCCCCGAGGCGCGTACGCCCGCCCTCCGGTGCGCCGATCGAAAGTCCCGTGTTCACTTCCGACACATGGGTTCCCGGTTGGCGTTGACGCCCCTTAGACGGGGTGCTCCAATATTCTTGAGTCATCCCTAAGTGCGATGTAGGCTATCGCTGCGTCGGGAGGCGACCGGCCGTTCGACTCATTGCGGCCGTACAACAGTGTCAAGCGAGATACGGGAATATTCCCGGAGGACGTTCGGTGGCCAAGATCCTGGTTGCGGACGACAATAGCAATATCCAGAAGATGGTGGGTCTTGCGCTGAAGGACCACGGCATTGAGGTTGTGGCCGTGGGCAATGGCGAAGCGGCGGTGCGAAAAATTTCCGACATTCGGCCGGATCTCGTGCTCGCCGACGTATTTATGCCGGTCCGCAACGGCTACGAAGTCTGTCAGTATGTGAAACAAGATGCCTCACTGGCGCATATTCCCGTCATCCTGCTAGTGGGAGCCTTCGATCCCCTGGACGAACAGGAAGCACAGCGCGTCGGCGCCGACGGGGTATTGAAAAAGCCTTTCGTCCCCCCTGACCCTCTGATTTCGATGGTGAAGTCCGCGCTGGTGCGGGCGGGCGTGGCGCATGCGGGCTTCGCGCCTGCAAAACCTGTTCTGGAAGCTCCGGTTGAAGCGCCGGCGCCGGCGCCTCCGGTCCCGAATTTTGCTCCGAAACCAGTAGCCAATTTGCCTGGATTTGAAACGGAGTCGTTCGCAGAAGTGGTTCCCGCGCGCCCGGCAGCATTGAAGATTGAATCCGGACAGCAACCCGTAGCGTTCGGCAGTTTGCTGGAAACACCTGGGACCGACACCGAAGAAGAACTGAACGAAGTTACCGCAGTGCCGGCATTGGAGCGCGATTGGCACCCCGAGGAAGCCGACGAAGAAGGGGAAGAAGAGGACGCCGAAGCTAACCCATCGTGGCGGCGTGATGCGGGAAGCGAAGACGCCGAAGTTGCTGCTTCCGACGGCGCAGGGCGCGACGCTGGATCGGAACAAAGCCGGGGACACGGCAAGAAGAATTCGATCTGGACGCCCACACGCGAAAAGACAGATTTAGCCGAACCGGCGGAAGTTCAGGCGAACGCCCTTGATGCGAGGTCCGATTTCAGGAATATTTCCGCAGCTCCGTTTGCGGGAGAGGCCTGGGCGGCCGCAATCGATGCCGGCGTGCAGAACAAAACGGCGGTCGCGGAGGAAGAACACCCGGCCCCTCATGCGGCAGATCTGGAAGCGCTGGTGGGTCACGCCGAACCTGCACCGCACGAGCAGAGTTTCGTCTCCGAACACCGAAGCGTTCCGACATCCAGCGCGCACGAACAAAGCTTTATTTCCGAGCGCGCACCCGAACCTGAAGCGGCGCCCGAACCCACGCCGGAGCCGGTCGAAGAACAAGCCACTTTCGTCTCCGCTGCTATTGGGAAACCCGAAAAGCCAAGCGCGACGCCTTCGTGGTTCTCAACTCCTCCCAGTCCCTGGGACGCTGAAGCCCAAAAAGCCAGCAAGCTCGCATCCATCTGGGATATGCCGATTGTGTCCGCGAGCGTCGAGGCGCCCGCGCAAGCTCCTGCTCCGGAGCCTGCAGATGCACCGAATTCGTTTGCAGCCGCTCCCGACGAAATCGAGGTGCTTTCCGCAGACACCGGTTCTGCGTTGCCTGAAGCGGTTCAGACCGCTCGCGAAGAAGTCTTGCACGGCGCAACCCAACTCGACATGGATGCCATCGTAGCCCGGGTGCTGGCTCGCATGAGCCGGGACCGGCTACAAGAAGTAGCGCGGGATATGCTGAAGCCGGTCATCGAAGCGATCGTCCGCGAAGAACTGAACAAGAAGCTGTAATTCCCTTGCGAATCCAAACGCTCCGCCTGAAGCTTTTGCGCTCCGTTTCGTGCAATTGACCGTGCCGGCTTTCCCCTCGTATAGTCAAAGTTTGGTCTGCCAGTGCCGGGCAACGCGTGCACGTGCGGCAGCGCAGAATTTCCTAGGAGTATCTTCCCGGATGGCTCGCGAAATCGCAAAAGCGTATGAACCGCAGCAAATCGAACCCCGCTGGGCGGAGTTCTGGGTGAAGGAACAGCTGTTTCGCGCCGACGCGAACGCCCCCGGCCGGGTGTTCTCCATCGTGATTCCGCCACCCAACGTGACCGGCTCTCTGCACATCGGGCACATGCTGGATCACACCGAGATCG
>Ga0181522_10000501_pt1 | contig 28847 bp, 38 predicted proteins | sample PEATcosm2014_Bin_27_FD_121103 | JGI IMG/M metagenome (GOLD analysis project Ga0181522, IMG submission 121103) | Peatland microbial communities from MTU Mesocosm Facility, Houghton, MI, USA - PEATcosm2014_Bin05_10_metaG | ecosystem: Environmental > Terrestrial > Soil > Wetlands > Peat | place...
CGAGAGGGGAGTGCAGATGGAGGCAGCAACCAGCACGGGATCCAGGACGATCGCCGATCTGATCCCCACCGTCGCCGGCGAGTACGGCGAGCGGACTGCCGTGCGCTACAAGCGCGACGGCTCCTGGCACGACGTCAGCTACTCCGGCCTCGGCGAGATCGTCCAGGAGATCGCACTCGGCTACATCGACCTGGGCCTTCAGCAGGGCGAGCGCATCTGCATCCTCGCCAACACCCGCCCCGAGTGGACCTACGCCGACATGGCCGCCACCTCCGCCGGGCTCGTCGTCGTGCCCATCTACCAGACCAACTCCCCCGAAGAGTGCCTGTGGGTGATCTCCGACTCCGGCGCCTCTGCCATCGTCGTCGAGGATCGCGACCAGCTGGGCAAGATCGTCGAGATCAAGGATCAGGTCCCGCACCTTCGCACCGTCATCGTCATGGACCCGGCCGGCGAGGGCGAGCTGGCGCTCCAGGCCATCGCCCTCGACGACGTCCGCGCCCGCAGCGCCGGGCAGCCGGCAGAGGCGCTCGAGGCCCGCCGGGCAGCCGTCACCGGCGAGGACCCCTTCACCTTCATCTACACGTCCGGCACGACCGGCCCGCCCAAGGGCTGCGTCCTGACCCACGGCAACTACACGGCCATCGTCGACATGGTCAGCGAGGCCGGCGACATCCAGGGCGACGAGGTCATCTACCTGTACCTGCCCCTGGCCCACTCCTACGCCCTGCTGATCCAGCTGGCCGTCTTCCACCTCGGCGGCACCCTGGCCTACTTCGGCGGGGACACCAAGCAGATCATCCCCGAGCTGCAGGAGGTCAAACCGACCTACCTGCCCTCCGTCCCCCGCGTCTTCGAGAAGATCTACACGCTCGCCCAGGCGGCCTTCCAGGCGATGGAGCCGGCCGAGCGAGAGAAAGCCGAGAAGGCCATCGGCCTGGGCCTGAAGGTCCGCGACATGATGGCCCGCGGCGAGGAGGTCCCCGCAGACATGCAGGCTCTCTTCGAGGAGGCCGACCAGAAGCTGTTCGCCAACGTCCGCGCCATCTTCGGCGGCAACGTCAGGCACGCCACCTCCGGCGCCGCCCCCATCGCCAGGGAGATCCTGGAGTTCTTCTGGGCCTGCGGCGTCCCCGTCCTGGAGGGCTACGGCATGACCGAGACGGCCACCGCCGCCACCGCCTCGACCGTCGAGAACCATCGCTTCGGCACCGTCGGGCGGGCGCTGCCCGGCGTCGAGCTGAAGATCGCCGACGACGGCGAGATCCTCATCAAAGGACCCAACATCTTCAGGGGCTACCACAACCACGCGCCGACCAGCTTCGGCGCGGTCGAGGAGGGCTGGCTGCACACCGGTGACCTCGGCTCGATCGACGAGGACGGCTACCTGTCGATCACGGGGCGCAAGAAGGACATCATCATCACGGCCGGGGGCAAGAACATCACCCCCGCCAACATCGAGAACGACCTCAAGCAGAGCCGCTGGATCTCCCAGGCCGTCATGCACGGCGACCAGCGCCCCTACCCCGTCGTCCTGATCACCCTCGACGAGGAGGAGATGCCCGCCTACGCACGCGAGCACGGGCTGCCCGAGGACATCGCGAGCCTCTGCAAGGAGCCTGCCGTCCACGAGCTGATCCAGGCCGAAATCGACAAGGCCAACACCAAATACGCCCAGGTCGAGCAGGTCAAGAAGTTCTGCATCCTCGACCACGACCTGTCCCAGGCCACGGGCGAGCTGACCCCCACCCTGAAGGTCAAGCGCAACGTCGTCAACGAGAAGTACGCGGAGCTCTTCGAGGGGCTCTACAGCAGCTGATGCACTCCGACCCCGCTGACAACGGCGGCCTCTTCGTCGGGCGCAGGCCCGGCACGGCCCCCGTCCACTACCGCGCCGACCCCAGCAAGGGCAGCGACCGCCGCCAGCGCCTCGACGGCTCCCTGGCGGGCTTCATCTTCGCTGCCATGGTCATCCTCAGCCTGCTCTGCTGGGGACCCATCCCCGTGGCCTGCCTGTGGATCGGCTCGGAGGCCAACTACCTGACCGGGTCGGTCAGCCTCGGCATCCTGCTGGCCTTCGTGGCCCTCTTCGCGCTGCTGTTCGGCTGCCTGGCCCTGCTGCGACGCCTCGACAACGCCTGGATCCTCGTCCGCCGCGCGGCCGGGCACGACCAGCGAAGCGGCGCCCTGGGACGCATCTTCGGTGCCACAGCAGCCGTCTGCGGTGTCGTCTTCGTGTTCTGGTTCGTCATCATCCACGGCCCCGGCTCGACCATGTTCTCCGGCAGGGCCGGTTCCTGACGCCGGGCCCGCCCGTCCCGCCCGCCGCCCCTGCCGGACGCTGCTAGAAAGAGGCCAGGATGGGCCTGCTCGACTACTACAAGCAGTTCGAAGGGATGTCCGAGGAGGAGGTCAACGCAGGCCTGCGCGAGGAGGCCGCCGAGCGCCGCCGCAAAGCCCTCACGAGGGTCGACACGCTGGACCTCTCCCACACGACCTGGCCCGAGCTGCCCCACCCTCGCATCGTCAACGCCATCACCTTCGTCGCCCGCCGCGGCCTGCACGAGTACCCCCATCTGCGCGGCACCGATCTGCGGACGGTGCTGGCCGAGCGCCACGGCGTCGAGCCCGAGCGCCTCGTGCTGGGCAACGGCGCCGCCGAGCTGCTGAGCGCCGCCACCCGCGCCCTGCTCTCCCCCGGCCAGCGGCTGCTGACCCCCTGGCCCTCCTACCCCCTGTATCCGCTGATGGCCCGCCGCGCCCACGGTCAGGCCGCCAGCGTCACGGGCGGCGCGCAGGAGCTGCTGGCGGCCGCCGCCGACCCCGACGTCCGCGCGATCGTCATCGCCAGCCCCAACGACCCGACCGGCGAGCTGCTCTCGACAGGCGAGCTGACCCGCCTGCTGGAGGGGCTGCCCGAGGGGGTCGCCCTGCTGCTCGACGAGGCCCTCGTCGAGTTCTCGGACGCCCAGCCGACCTCCTCCTCGATCGAGCTGTTGCAGACCCACCCCCGCCTGCTCGTCTTTCGCAGCTTCTCCAAGGCCTGGGGCCTGGCCGGCCTGCGTGTCGGCTATGTCGTCGGCGGCCCCGGCTCCGAGCAGCTGCTGGCCGAGCTCGAGCCCGACCTGGGCGTATCGGAGCTCTCCCAGGCAGGGGCCCTGGAGGCCCTCAGCACCTGCTCAGAGCTGATCGAGCGGCGCATCGCGACGATCTGCGAGGAGCGTCCCCGGGTCATCGAGGGGCTGCGCGAGCTTGGCTTCGAGGTGGCAGACAGCCAGGCCAACTTCCTGTGGGCCGCCCACCCGTCTCTGAGCGGGGCAGAGCTGGCCTCGCGGCTGGCCCAGTCGGGGATCCTCGTCGCCGCCGGGGACGCCCTCGGCGAGCCCCGCCACATCCGCGTCGGCCTGCGCTCCAAGGCCGCCGGGGACCGGCTGCTCGACGCCCTCGGGAAAGCCCTTCAGACCGACCGGTAGGGGTCAGGCGCCGACCTGGCGCAGCAGGGCGCCCGTCGTGCCCTCGAGGATCTTGCGCCAGGCGCTGACCTGCTCGGCCTCTTCGTCGAAGTGGGCCACGACTTGGCGGACCCGCTTGCCGGAGATGTCGAGGCCGTGACGCTCGGCCACTGCCTCGAAGTGCTCGTATTCGCCTGCCAGCTTCTTCGTCACCGACTCGAAGCCGTGGCGGGCTATCTCCACGCGCGAGGTGAAGCTCATCATCGACGTCTGGAACATCAGTTCGTCGGTCGGCTCGGGCTCGATCAGGACGATGTCGACGCCCGGGTAGCGCTCCTCCCAGCTCTTGGCCAGTTCGTGCAGGCGCTGGTGGGCGACCAGCTTGAAGACCTGGTAGCCGATCTGGGCGAAGCCCATGTCGGAGACCCGGCGGGGGCGTGAGCCCCGCAGCGTGCTGATCGTCGTCTCGAAGTCGTTGACGAAGGGCACGATCGGGTTGATCACGATCACGAGCTTCGCGCCCGCCTCCACGGCCACGTCGAGGTTCGTCGTGGAGACGATGCCGCCGTCGATCAGCTCCCTGTCGCCGACTTCCACGGGCGCGTAGACCATCGGCAGGGCGCCCGAGGCCCGCACGGCCGTCGAGATCGGCGTCGAGTCGAGGCCCTCCGAGCCGAACACGACCCGCTCGCACGTGTCGAGGTCAGTCGCCGTCAGGTACAGGTCGCAGTCAAGCTCGCGGAAGTCGTCCGTGCGGCCAGGCTCGGAGAGGACCTCGGCCAGGTACTGCTCGATGCCCGAGCCCGTGTAGAGGCCCGACGGCAGCACGTCCGCCAGCCCCAGCACCAGGTCCATCGCCGACAGGCCTCCCCGCTGGAAGGTGAACTGGCGCAGGGCCGAGAGCGCTTTGAGGGGGAAGGTCGCGCCCTTGCGGGCGAACTCCAGCAGGTTCGGCCTCAGCAGGTCGCCGATGTCGATGTCCTTGAAGGTCGGCGTGCCCTTGCGGGTCACGACCTGCATCATCTCCTCGGGCGTGACGCCGTTGGCGCACAGGGCAGCTATGAAGGCGCCAGCCGACGTGCCCACGTAGACGTCGAAGTTGTTGACCGTGCTGTTGACGGCCAGCAGGTCCAGGGCCCGCAGGGCGCCTATCTCATAGACGCCGCCCGTGAAGCCGCCGCCGCCCAGCACCAGGGCCGTCTTGTCCCGTCGCGGGCGGCGCCTGCGCTCCAGCGAGGCCGGACGGCCGATGCCCCTGGGCGCCAAGCGCCCGGAGCCGGCTTTGCCTGCCCTGGCCCCCTTCTTGAGGCTCGGTTCCAGCTTGACAACCTTGCCCATCCCCAACATTCTAGGGCCGCGTGCCCCGGATTCGCCCTGCGCAGCTGCCCGTTCTAGTGGCTGGAATGCTGGCCGCCGCTGCCCTCTCGGCGTCTCCAGCGCTCGCCGCCGGCAGCCTCGCGGGCCTGCAGTCGGACCTGACCCACCAGCTGACCCTGGCGGGATCGGCCGACGGTGCCTACGTCTACGACGTCACGGCCAAGCAGACCCTCTTCTCCGAGCGGGCGACCGTCGCCAGGCCCCCGGCCTCCGTCGAGAAGCTCTTCACCTCCACGGCGGCCCTGGACCTGATGGGCCCCACGGCCCGCCTGTCGACGGAGGTCTACGGCGTCGGCCGGCTGGCCGCCGGGGGCGTCTGGGAAGGCAGCATCTACCTGCGCGGCGGCGGCGATCCCACCTTCGGCACGAGCGGCTTCATCAAGAGCCTGTACGGGGGCGTAGGCACGAGCGTCAGCACCCTCGTCGCCGACCTCGTCCGTCACGACGGCATCCACGCCATCACCGGCTCCGTCTACGGCGACGAGTCCTTCCTGGACTCCAGGCGCGGCGAGCCTTCCTCGGACTACGCCCCCGACCCCTTCCTGGAAGGCACCCTCAGCGGCCTGGCCTTCAACCGTGGCGCCACGGGTAACTACAAGGGAGCCCACGCCCCCGCCGCCTATGCGGCACACGTCCTGTGGGGAGCCCTGAAGGCCGACGGGGTGAGGATCACGGGGACCAGCGCTCCCGCCAGCACCCCGGCGGGAGCCTCGCTGCTGGCGAGCGCACCCTCGCCGACGATCGCCCAGCTGCTCGGCCTGATGCTGCCTCCGTCTGACAACTTCTTCGCAGAGACCCTGACGAAGGACCTGGGCGCCCTCTACGGAGGCGCCGGCAGCACCGCCGCGGGAGCGGCCGTCGTCGCCAGGGCGATCGACGGCCAGTTCGGCTTCAGGCCCCAGATAGTCGACGGCTCGGGGCTCTCCAGAGCCGACAGAACCTCCCCCTATGAGGTCGTCGACCTGCTGGCCGGGCTGTACGGCACCCCGACGGGGGAAGTCCTTCGCGAACACCTGGCCGTGGCGGGACGGACGGGGACCCTGGAACTGCGCATGCGCGGGACCCGGGCGGCCGGCAACTGCAAAGGCAAGACGGGCACCCTGGAAGGCGTCTCGAACCTCGTCGGCTACTGCAGGGCAGCAGACGGGCACGTCCTGGCCTTCGCCATCTTCACCGACGGCATCGGCGTCGAACCGGCCCACACCTTCCAGGACCACATGGCCATCACCCTGGCCGACTCGGACCTCAGCAGCGCCGAATTGGCCAGGGCAGCGCGGCGCTGAGCGCCTGCAAGTCCCCGTCCCGCTCAAGGCTCCCGGCGGGCCTGTCGAATAGGTCCACATGGCCTTCCGGCTCAGCCGTCCCGCTGCCCTGCTCGCGGCGATCCTCACCGCCTGCCTGCTGGCCGGCTGCGGCAGCGGCGAAGAAGACCCCTCGGGCGTCGCCCAGACCCCCGTCGAACAGGTCCACGAATTCGTCCAGAGCTACGTGAGCGAAGGTGGGGAAAAGGCCGAAGAAGAACTGAAGGAACGCCGCGGCGAATACGAAGAAGCCCAGCGGGAACGCGAAGAACAGCCGGGCGAAGCAGGCGAAGCGGCGGAAGCGGAAGGGGCCGAAGCCCGCGACGCCTGGCAGTCCCACGAAGAAGAGCAGGAAGCGGCCGAAGAAGCCGAAGAAAGGCCCGAACGGGAAGAGCGTCCCGGCCGGGTCCTGCGCGAAGGCTAGGCCGGCTCCCCGCCGCCCAGCAGGGCCAGCAGGCCGGCCTCGTCGAGCACCTTCACGCCCAGGCGCTGGGCCTTCTCCAGCTTGGAGCCGGGGCTCTCGCCGGCCACGAGGTAGTCCGTCTTCTTGGAGACCGACCCCGTCACGCGACCGCCGGCAGCCGTGATCAGCTCCGTGGCCCGCTCGCGGGAGAGCTCGGGCAGCGTTCCCGTCAGGACCAGGGTGCGATCCGCCAGGGGGCCCTGCGAGGGCGGCGGACCCTCCTCGTGGAAGGTCAGCCCCTGCTCGCGCAGGTCCGAGATCAGGCTGAGCATGCGCTCGTCGTGAAGCTCGGCGACGATCATGGCGGCCATCTTCTCCCCCACGCCGGGGGTCTGTTCGATCTGCTCCTCGTCGGCCGCCAGCAGGGCGTCGACGTCGCGGAAGCGCTGGGCCAGGTTGCGGCCCGTCACCTCCCCGACCTCCTCGATGCCCAGGGCGAACAGGACCCGTGCGAAGGGACGCTGCTTGGAGGCCTCGATCGCCGCCAGCAGGTTCTGGGCGGAGAGCTCGCCGAAGCCCTCCAGGCCGATCAGCTGCTCCTCGGTCAGGCGGTAGAAGTCGCCGGCCGTGCGCACCAGGCCACGCTCCTGCAGCATCGCGACCTGCTTCTCGCCGAGCCCGTCGATGTCCATCGCCCCCCGCGAGACGAAGTGCTTGAGCAGCTGCCAGCGCCGGGCCGGGCAGTCGCGGTTGGGGCACTGCGTGAAGATGCTCTCGGCTGGCTTGACGGTGGGGGTGTCGCAGAAGGGGCAGCGCTCGGGCGGAGCCGGCAGCGGCGGGCGGTTCTCGTGCTCTGCCACGTGGGGGGCCGGCGAGACGACCTGGGGGATGACGTCCCCGGCCCGCACGACGATCACGTCCTCGCCTGCGCGCAGGTCCTTGCGGACGATGTCCTCCTCGTTGTGCAGGGTCGCCAGCTTGATCGTCACGCCCCCGACTTCGACGGGCTTCAGCACGGCATAGGGGCGCAGGTCGCCGAACTTGCCGACGTTCCACATGACCTGCTCGAGCCTCGTGATGGCCGTCGTGGGGGCGAACTTCCAGGCGACGGCCCAGCGCGGGTCGCGCCCGACGGAGCCCAGGCGGCGCTGCAGGGCCAGCTCGTCGACCTTCACGACGGCGCCGTCGATCTCGAAGTCCAGCTCGCCGCGGCGGCGCTCCCAGTCCAGGCACTGCGCCACGACCTCGTCCTCGGAGCCCAGCAGCCTGATGCCGCCGTTGACGCGGAAGCCGTGCTCGCGCAGCCACTGCAGGGCCTCGCTGTGGGTGGAGAAGGACAGGCCCTCGCTGACGCCCACCTGGTAGCACCAGATCGACAGGGGCCGCTTGGCCGCGTCGGCGGGGTCCAGCTGGCGGATCGTGCCGGCAGCGGAGTTGCGGGGGTTCATGAACGTCGATTCGCCCGCTTCCGCGCGACGCTCGTTGAGGGCAGTGAAGTCCTTCAGGGACATGTAGACCTCGCCCCTGACCTCGACCAGCGGGGGGGCGTCGGGGATGCTCAGGGGGATCGCCCCGATCGTGCGCAGGTTGTGGGTGACGTCCTCGCCGATCTCGCCGTTGCCCCGAGTCGCGCCGCGCTCCAGGACGCCGTTCCGGTAGAGCAGGCTGATCGCCAGCCCGTCGATCTTCGGCTCGACGACGTAGTGGAAGTCGGGCTGCTCGATCCCCTCCCTGGCCAGGTGGTTTCGCATCCGCTCGACCCAAGCCCGCAGCTCCTCCTCAGAGCGGACGTTGCCAAGCGACAGCATCGGCTCCAGGTGCTCGACCTTCTCCAATCTCCCAACCGGCTCGCCGCCGACACGCTGGGTCGGCGAGTCGGGCGTCCGCAGGGAGGGGTGCTCGGCCTCGATGCCGCGCAGCTCGTCCAGCAGCCTGTCGTAGACGTCGTCGGTGACCTCCGGGTCGTCCAGGACGTAGTAGCGGTAGGCGTGGTGGTGCAGCTGCTCGCGCAACTCCGCGGCCCTCGCCAGGATCTCGGGCGGGACCTGGGCGGCGCTCACGTGGCGTCGTTGGCGACCGGCTCCAGCAGCCCGCCCAGGTCGAAGCGGCGCAGCGCCTCCAGGCTCTCCTTGTCGGTCAGTTCGAAGTGGATCGGGGTCACCGCGATGTGCCCGCCCGCGACGGCCGCCAGGTCCGTGCCGGGCAGATCGTGGAAGCCCGGGTCCGAGCCGTAGATCCAGTAGCGGCGGCGGTGCTCCTCCTCGTGCTCGAGCTTCAGCTCGTCGCGGTAGATGCGTTTGCCGAGGCTCGTCACCTCCACGCCATGCGGCGTGCCGCTGGGCACGTTGACGTTCAGCAGCGTCCCCGGCGGCAGCGGCACCTCCTCCAGGCGCTCCACCAGCCGGGCCACGAAGGAGGCCGCCACGTCGAAGGCGAAGCCGCCTTCCAGGCGGAAGTCCAGGCCGCCGGCACGGGACTGCTGGGAGACGGCGATGGCCGGCAGCCCCAGCACGATCCCCTCCAGGGCCGCTGCGACCGTCCCCGAGTAGGTGATGTCGTCACCGAGGTTGGCGCCGTGGTTGATGCCCGACACGACGACGTCGGCCGAGAAGCCCTCGACCAGGCCGAGGCTGGCCAGCCTGACGCAGTCCACGGGCGTGCCGTCCGTCGCATAGCCGGTCGTGCCGTCCGCGAAGGGCACCTCCTGCACCCACAGTGGGCGCCGTGTCGTGATCGAGCGGGCCATCGCCGAGCGGTTGCCGTCGGGTGCTATGACGGCCAGGCGCACGTCGTCGAGCTCCAGCAGTGCGCGGCGCAGCGACTGCAGGCCCTCGGCTTCGATCCCGTCGTCGTTGGTGAGAAGGACGTTGAGCATCGTCAGGTCCAGCATAGGGGCCGGCTCGGCAGGCTCGCGTGAAGGTAGGGTGTCACCTGTGGGGGCAGGTGGAAGCCGGTGGAGCCGATCATCGCTGAGAGCCGCGAGCGTCTGCGGCACTATCGTGCTCGTGCTGCTCGCGCTGGTCTGGGAGACGGATGCAGCCGACGCTGTCAGCCCTGCCGACAGGAGCGCGACGGCTGCCTTCCTACACGCAGCCTACGCCTTCGACAAGGCCCTGCTGACCAACGACGACGCCTCCATCACAGCCGGCAAGTCTTATGCAGCACGGCTCGCGAGCGAATGCCCGAGCGCGATCGACTCGACCTTCGTCCGCTCGCTGGAGCAACCGACGGGGCCGCAGGAGAGCCTGGGCCCGCGCCGGCGCGGAGAACTGGAACGGCAGCAGAGCCAACTGGTCGACCTGCGCCTCGAGCTCTCCCAGGAGCTGCTCTCCGTCATCCTCGCGCCCGACCGAGAAGCGCTGACGACCTTCGAGAGCGCCGTCGCGACGCTGCACTGGAGCAACCCGCGAGTCGCCCAGCTCGTCAGCGAGGGCATCGCGTCCCTGCAGTATGAGATCGTCCCCGGGTCTGGGAGCCTGTGCACGGACATTCGCGCATGGGTCACCAGCGGCTACCGCACGCTCGACGCGGGCACCAGGGACGCCGAGCACCGTTTCGACTCGTTGATCGCCACGAGCCTGCAGGGGAGCCTGGCTACCACCGAACCCTCGCTCACGGAGCTGCTGAAGCGCTACGAGGGTCGGCACGAACGGGCACTAGCGCAGCAGGTCGAGACGCTCTCGGGCGACTTCGGCAGACGCTCCAGGCAGACGGGCAAGCTACGCCCCGGCCAACCCCTCGGCCTGATCGAAGAAGAAGTCAAGCCGACCGGCACAGTTGTGGGCAGCGGGCGCACGCTGGCCGACAGCGAATACGTGGTGCGGGTCGAACGGCTTCCGCCCGAGGTGAGCGGCTGTCGCTTCGAGGCGTCGATCGAAACGAGCGGGGCGCCGGGCCTCGTCGTCGGCTCGTTCACCGACAGCATCAGCGTCGACGCGTCGGGCTCTTGTACCTCGCGTGCGGGAGGATCGAGCATCGAAGCCTCCTGCGAAGGCGACGCCGTCTCGGTCGAATACCGCACGCCCCCGGCGGTTCGCCGCGTGCGGATACGGCTCAGCGACGGGAGCACACACACCTCGAGGGTGGTGCTCGTGCCCCGGCGGCTTGGAGGACCGGCCGGCATCTACTACCAGGCGGTGCCAAGCGGCAGTGCGCACCCCGTCTCGCTGACGCTGCTCGACGCGAGCGGCCGGGCGCTGCGCGTCGTGCGTGTGACGGGCGCGGCGCACTGCGGCTCAGAGCCGCATACCGAATCGGAACCCACTCTCGCGCAGGCGAGCACGCCCGACGGCGCCAGCTACACGATCCAGGCCGCCGGTGGCCAGCTCACGAGCCACGGCCGGATCTCGCTCCGTGCGACCCCCGGCAGCGCCTCGGGCTTCCCCATCCTGAAAGGGGAAAGTGGCAGGGCAGGACAGCTGAACTGGAACCTGAGCGCAAGCTGCGAACCGGCTGGCGGCATCGCCTACGGACTGCTCTCCGACCGGACCGAGCAGGTGCTCGCGCGCACGGCAGCGGGGCTGACCGCGTTGAGTGTGGCGCCTGTGCCGGCAAGGCTCCACGCCGGAGGCGTCCTCGTCTACGGGGCGTTCTCAGAACTGCCACAGGAACTGGTCGTGCGCAACGCCACAGGGGTGACGGTCGCCACGGTCAGCCTCGCCGAACAGGACCGTGAAGCGAGCGAATACTGCGCGGGCTACGACGAAGCGCCGGCCGGCTGAGCCGCCTCAGTCACCCGGATAGCTGACGCTCGCCAGCGCCAGCCCGTGCGCCGGCGCCGTCTTACCCGCCTCCGAGCGCGGACGCCCCTCCAACAGCCCCTCGAAGTGCTCCACGCTCGTGTACCCCCGGGCAACGTCGAGCATCGTGCCGACGAGCACCCTGTTCATGTGCCGCAGGAACATGTCGGCCTCGATCCAGAACTCCAGCAGGTCGCCGCCCACCAGCCATTGCGCACGGGAGACCCGGCAGTGAAACCAGCTGTGCTCGGTTTCGCTGGGCGTGAAGGCCGTGAAGTCGTGGCGCCCGACCAGCGCCCTGGCGCAGGCGTGTAGAGCCTCGACGTCGGTCGGCCCGGTCCACCAGTAGGCCGTGCCCCGCATGAAGACGGACCGTGTCCGCCGCGCCAGGACCCGGTAGCAGTAGGTCCTGCTGGTGGCGTCCCGGCGGGCATCGAAGCCCTCCTCGGCCGGTTCTGAGGCCAGCACCGCCACGTCGGGCCCGAGCAGGCTGTTCAGGCGCAGCGGGTCGACTGCCTCGTGGCGGTAGCTCGCGACCTGCCCCCAGGCATGGACGCCCCGGTCGGTGCGGCCGGCCACTGTCAGGCGCAGGGGCTTCCCGTCCGTGCCGGTCTCCCCCAGAACCGTGCGCAGGGCCTGCTCGACCTCGCCCTGGACTGTCCGCTCGCCCGGCTGGCTGGCCCAGCCGGCGAAGCCGGCGCCGTCGTACTCCAGGGTCAGCTTCGTCGTCATCGCCACCGAGCAGGCGCCGCCGGGCGGGCGGGCCAGGTCAGCTCAGACGAGCTCGATGAAGACCATTTCGGTCGCGTCGCCGGCGCGCTGACCGAGCTTGAGGATGCGCGTGTAGCCCCCGGGCCGGTCCTTGTAGCGGGGGGCCACGTCGACGAACAGCTTGTGAACTGCGAACTTGTCCTGTGAGAGCGTCGAGAGGGCCTGGCGGCGGGCGTGCAGGTCGTCCCGCTTGGCCAGCGTGATCAGTTTCTCGATCTCCGGTTTGACGGCCTTGGCCTTGGCTTCGGTCGTCTTGATCCGCTCGTGCTCGATCAGCTCCTTGCTGAGGTTCATCAGCAGGGCCTTGCGGTGGGCCGAGTCGCGGCTGAGCTTGTGGCGGGTCTTCTTGTGTCTCATGGCGTCGGGAGTGTAGACGATGGGTTCATGCGGCCGCCTGCGGCGGCAAGGGCATGAACCATCGTCCACACCCCCTCCTGCCGAGGCTGGGTGGCACCGCCCGCGTGTTGGACTCGCGTGCGGCGCCGCCCATGCGGCCTGTTGAGCTCAATCAGCGCGGAGGTTCAGGCCCCTTGCGTGGAGGGTTTCGATGACCTCGTCGATCGACTTTTTGCCGAAGTTGGGGATCGCGTTGAGCTCGGCCTCGGACTTGGAGATGAGGTCGCCGACGGTCTGGATGCCTGCGCGCTTGAGGCAGTTGTAGGAGCGCACGCCCAGCTCCAGCTCCTCGATCAGGATGCCGTACTCCTCGCCCTGCAGTCCGGGCCCGCCCGCCCCGCCGGCGCCGCCGCCGACTGCCAGGCCGTGGCCGTCGAGCTGGCCGCCGGGGGCTGCGCGCAGCTCCTGGATGCGGTCTGCGTCGGTGAAGATCGCCAGCTGGCTGATCAGGAGCTCTGCAGCCTCGCGCAGGGCGGCCTGGGGGTCGATCGAGCCGTCCGTCTCGATGTCCAGGGTCAGCTTGTCGAAGTCCGTCTTCTGCCCGACGCGGGCCTGCTCGACGGCGTAGGCGACGCGGCGAACAGGCGAGAAGATGGAGTCGATCGGGATCACGCCGATGGGCTGGTCGGCGGACTTGTTCTCCTCAGCCGGGCGGTAGCCGCGGCCGCGGCCGATCGTCATGTACAGCTCGAGCTTCGTTTTCTTCTCGAGCGTGGCGATGTGCAGGTCGGGGTTGAGGATCTCCACGCCGGCCGGCAGGTCGATGTCCTTGGCAGTGATCTCACCGGGGCCGGTGACGACCAGCGGAGCCTCGACCTCGGAGGCGTCGGAGTGCATCCTGCAGACGACGCCCTTGAGGTTCAGGACGATGTCCGTGACGTCCTCGGTGACGCCGTTGATCGTCGAGAACTCGTGGGCCACCCCCTCGATGCGCACGCTCGTGACGGCAGCGCCGGCGAGAGATGAGAGCAGCACGCGGCGCAGCGAGTTGCCGAACGTGTAGCCGAAGCCGCGGTCGAGAGGCTCGATCGTGAACGTGCCACGGTTCTGCTCCACGGACTCGCTTGTGATCCGGGGGATTTGGAAGTCGAGCATGAGAGTCCTTACGTCGTTTTGGTGTCGTACCGGTGTCGGGCGGACGCCGGCCTACAAGCGCCCCCGCCCCTGCGGGCGGCAGCGTGGGGAATGTCCTTCTACTTCGAGTACAGCTCGACGATGAGCTGCTCCTGCACCGGCGCAGCGACCTCTCGCCGCTCCGGCTTGCGCAGCACCTTGGCCGTCAGCGACTCGTGATCGGCCTGCAGCCACGCTGGGATCTGTCCAGTCAGCTCGGTCGCGTCCCTGACGACCTGGGTGGCGGGCGTGCTCGCCTTGATCGCGATCACGTCGCCCGGGCGAACCTGGTAGCTGGGGATGTTGACCCGCCTGCCGTTGACCGTCCAGTGTCCATGGCGGATCAGCTGCCGGGCCTGTCTGCGCGAGGCTGCGAAGCCGAGGCGCACGAGCACGTTGTCCAGGCGGCACTCCAGCAGCGCCAGCAGGTTCTCGCCGGTGATGCCGGTCTGGCGGGAGGCCTTGTCGTAGTAGCCGGCGAACTGTTTCTCCAGCACGCCGTAGTAGCGCTTGGCCTTCTGCTTCTCGCGCAGCTGCACCCTGTACTCGCTCTGTTTGAGCCGGCCCCGGCCGTGCTCGCCGGGCGGGTAGGAGCGACGCTCCACGCCGCACTTGTCCGTCAGGCAGCGCTCGCCCTTGAGGAACAGCTTCTGTCCCTCGCGACGGCACTGCTTGCACTGGGGGGAGGTGTCACGAGCCATCAGACGCGCCTGCGCTTTCTGGGGCGGCATCCGTTGTGGGCCTGGGGCGTGACGTCCTTGACGCCGGTCACCTCGAGGCCCGCCGCCTGCAGCGAGCGGATCGCCGTCTCACGGCCCGAGCCGGGTCCCTTGACGTAGACCTCGACCTTCTGCAGGCCCTGTTCCATGCCCTTGCGGGCTGCCGCGTCGGCTGTCACCTGGGCCGCGAAGGGGGTCGACTTGCGCGAGCCCTTGAAGCCCGCACCGCCGGCCGACTCCCAGGCGATCACGTTGCCTGTCGTGTCGGTCAGGGACACGATCGTGTTGTTGAAGGAGGTCTTGATGTGCGCCTGCCCGACCGGGATGTTCTTTTTCGGCTTGCGCCGTCCGCGTGCGCGTTTGGGAGCAGGGGGCATTACTTCTTGCCGGCTTTCTTCTTGCCGGCGACCTGCATGCGCTTGGGGCCCTTGCGGGTGCGCGCGTTGGTCTTCGTCTTCTGCCCTCTGACCGGCAGGCCCCTGCGGTGGCGCAGGCCCCTGTAGCAGCCGATGTCCTGAAGCCTTTTGATGTCCTGCAGGCGCTCACGGCGCAGGTCGCCCTCGACCGTCATGCCCTCGTCGATGGCGTCGCGCAGCTTGGTGACCTCGTCCTCTGTCAGGTCGCGGATGTAGGTGTCGGGGCTGACCCCGACCTCTGCCAGCAGCTTGGCCGCAGTCGCACGGCCGATCCCGTAGATGTAGGTCAGGCCGATTTCGGAGCGCTTGTTGAGGGGCAGGTTGACCCCGGCGATACGAGCCATCAGCCGATCACCCCTGCCGCTGCTTGTGGCGCTTGTTCTGGCAGATCACCAACACCACCCCGTGGCGTCGGATGATCTTGCATTTCTCGCACATCGGCTTGACCGACGGTCGTACCTTCATGATCCCTTTCAGGCGCTGTGTACCGGCGAGCCGGCTCTGGAGGCCGCACGGGCCACCGCTACCGACTCGTGGATTATGCCTCTGCGCAGACGAAGAGCCTGCGCGCGGGCAGCACCCCGGATGGTAGCAACTTCCTCCTGGGCTGCGTCGCCAGGTCCCTGCAGCGGCTCGGGCAATGGCCTCAGACGCCTGCTGCGTCCACGGCCAGAGTGCCGTCGCGCTGCTCCGGGGACAGGTGCCAGGGGGTCAGCACCTGCGGGCCATCGCCTGTGATGGCGACGGTGAACTCGAAGTGGGCCGCGGGGGAGCCGTCCTGGGAGTAGATGGCCCAGCCGTCGGCACCGACCCGCACGCCGGGCTTGCCGGCCGTCGTCATCGGCTCGATCGCCAGCACCATCCCCTCTTCCAGCAGCGGCCCCTTGCCGGGCTTGCCGTAGTTGGGTACCTGCGGGTCCTCGTGCATGTCCCGCCCGACGCCATGGCCGACGAGGGTCCGCACGACCGACAGGCCGGCGTCCTCGGCGACCTGCTGGATGGCATGGGAAAGGTCGCCCATGCGGTTTCCCGGACGGGCCTGCTGGATGCCCGTGTGCAGGGAATCCTCGGTTGCCTCCAGGAGGTTGCGGGAGACCTCGTCGACGTCCTCGACGGGGAAGGTGCGGGCGGCGTCGGCGACCCAGCCGTCGAGCGTCACGCCGACGTCGATGGAGATCACTTCGCCGGCCTTCAGGCGGTGCTTGCCGGGGATGCCGTGGACGATCATGGCGCCCGGGGAGGCGCAGATGGAGCCGGGGAAGCCCTTGTAGCCCTTGAAGGTGGGCGTCGCCCCCTGGGAGCGGATGTAGCGCTCGGCGATCCTGTCCAGCTCGCGCGTGTCGACGCCGACACGGACGTTGCTCGCCATCAGGTCGAGCGTCGCCGCCAGGATCTGCCCGGCTCGGGCCATCTTGGCGATCTCCTCGGGGGTCTTCTTGATGATCACCCGCCCAGCTTAGCCGCCCGCTGTTGCGCGGACAGCTCCCACGGAAGGCCTAGAAGCCCTCCTCCAGGCGCAGCGTGGCGATCGTGGCCCTGACGTGGGCGTGGACCTCGTCGGGCGAGCGGGTGCCGTCGAAGCGGCGCAGCAGGCCGGCCTCGTCGTAGTAGGAGATCAGCGGCTCCGTCTGGGCGTGGTAGACCTCCAGACGTTTCCTGATCGTCTCCTCGCGGTCGTCGTCGCGCTGGATCAGCCTGGAGCCGTCCTGGTCGCAGACGTCCTCGTGCTTGGGCGGGTCGAAGTCGACGTGGTAGATGTGGGAGGGGTTCTTGACGCAGACGCGCCTGCCCGCCAGGCGCTGCACGACGACGTCGTCGGGAACCTCGATCAGCAGGGCAGCCGTCAGGCGCCGCTCCAGGCGGCCCAGCGCCTTGCCCAGCTCGTCGGCCTGCTGCTCGTTGCGGGGGAAGCCGTCGAGCAGGAAGCCGTCGCCGGCGTCGGGCTCTTCGACACGGCTCGTGATCATGCCGACGATGACCTCGTCGGGGACGAGCTCGCCGGCGTCCATGTAGCGCTTGGCCTCCAGGCCCAGTGGCGTCCCTGCGGCCAGCTGGGCACGCAGCATGTCCCCCGTGGAGATGTGGGCAAGGCCGAAGTCGTCGCGCAGGCGCTCTGACTGGGTTCCCTTGCCGGCCCCGGGGGGGCCGAGCAGGATCAGGTTCAACTCGGACACGACCGTCGCAGCCTAACCGTTCCCAGCCGGCCGGCGCCACCGCGAAAGCCCGCAGACGGCGCCCCGGGGACTGGCTACTTCAAGAAGCCCTCGTAGGAGCGCATCATCAGCTGCGCCTCGAGCTGCTTCATCGTTTCCAGGGCCACGCCGATGACGATCAGGATCGAGGTGCCGCCGAAGGCGAAGTTCTGGTGGGTGCGGGCGAAGAGGATGGCGGGCAGGGCCGCGACGGCTGCCAGGAAGAGGGCACCCGGGAAGGTCAGGCGGGCCAGGATGCGGTCGAGGAATTCGGCTGTCGGGCGGCCCGGTCGCACGCCCGGGATGAAGCCGCCGTACTTCTTGAGGTTGTCGGCCTGGTCGACGGGGTTGAAAGTGACGGCCGTGTAGAAGTAGCTGAAGACGATGATCAGCAGGGACTCGCCGAGCACGTAGTGCCAGCCGTTGGGGCCGAAGAAGTCCGAGACCTGCTGGCCCCAGTGGGTTTTGATGAGCTGGCCGATGGTCGAGGGGATCGCCATCAGGGAGGCCGCGAAGATGACGGGGATGACGCCCGCCATGTTGACGCGCAGGGGCAGGTAGGTCTGCCCGCCCTCGCTCATGCGCCGGCCGATGACGCGCTTGGCGTACTGGACGGGGATCCGCCGCTGGCCTTCCTGGACGAAGACGATGGCGGCCACGACGACCAGGACGAGGAAGGGCATCATGACCTTGAAGACCTGGTCTGTGCTGTCCCACCAGGTCTGGATGCCGGTCGGGATGCGCGAGACGATCGAGCCGAAGATCAGCAGCGAGATGCCGTTGCCGATGCCTTTCTGGGTGATCAGCTCGCCGACCCACATCAGCAGCACGCAGCCCGCTGTCAGGCAGATGACGATCAGGAAGATGTGGGGGGCGTCGAAGTGGGTGACGACCGATTCCCCTGCTTTGGCCTGCAGGGAGTGGAACAGGAAGACGTAGCCGATCGACTGGGCGAAGGCCAGGCCGACCGTCAGGTAGCGGGTGTACTGGGTGATCCGGGCCTGCCCGACTTCGCCTTCCTTGGCCAGCTTCTCCAGGGAGGGCACGGCCACCTGCAGCAGCTGCAGGATGATCGAGGCGGTGATGTAGGGCATGATCCCCAGCGCGAAGATGGCCAGTTTGGACAGGCCGCCGCCGGAGAAGAGGTTCAGGTAGCTGAGGATGCCGGCGCCGCCGAACTCCTTCTGGATGTTGTTGACGGCGCTCAGGTTCACGCCGGGCACGGGCACGTGCGAGCCGAACCTGTAGATCAGCAGCATCAGCGCCGTGAAGCCGATCTTCTTGCGGATCTCCGCAACCTGGAATGCGTTGAGAATGGTCGAGAGCATGGTGGTCTGCCCGCACCCCGGAGAGCCGTTTCCCCTCCTGCGCGAAGCGGGTGGATTCTAGTCGATGCGCGGCCGCCCGATGCCGTTCCGCGCAGCCGCCCTGCGACCTAGCTCTCGAGGACCGTGCAGGTGCCGCCGGCCGCCTCGATGCGCTCGCGGGCGGTGGCGGAGAAGGCGTGGGCCTGGACGGTCAGCGGCTTGCTGATCTCGCCCTTGGCCAGGACCTTGACGGGGATGTCCTTGCGGGTCGCCAGGCCGTTGGCCTTCATCAGCTCCAGCGTGACCTCCGTGCCGGCCTCGAAGCGCTCCTCCAGGGAGGCGATGTTGACGGGCTGGGTGTGGGTCCGGAAGGGCTCGAAGGGCATCGACTTCTTCATGTGCGGGCCGCGCAGCTTTCGCATCCGCATGTGGATCGGCATCTGCCCGCCCTCGAAGGCGGCCCTGGACTTGGAGCCCGAACGGGAGCCGGCGCCCTTCTGGCCGCGACCGGAGGTCTTGCCCGTACCCGAGCCTTCGCCGCGGCCGATCCGCTTGCGGGGGCGGCGGCTGCCGGGGTTGGGCGAGAGGTTGTGCAGGCCGATGCGCTGCTGCTTGTCCTGCTCGGGGCTCACTTGGCCTCCTTGACCTCGACGAGGTGGCGGACGGCGTGCACCATCCCGCGGGACTGCTCGTTGTCCACGACCTCGACGGTGTGCCCGATGCGGCGCAGGCCCAGCGAGCGCAGCGTGTCGAGCTGTTTCTGGTTGGCGCCGTTGGCGGAGCGGCGCTGCGTGACCGTCAGCGCGCTCATCAGGCCGGCGTCTCCTCGGCGGCGGGGGCCTCGGCCGCCTCGCCCTCGGGCGCGACGCCCTCCTCGATGACCTGCCCGGCGGCGGAGCTGTCGGTCAGGCCCAGGACCTGGTTGACCGTCAGGCCGCGAAGCTGGGCCATCTCGGCGGGGGTGCGCAGGCCGCGCAGGCCGGCCACCGTGGCCTTGACGAGGTTGATCGGGTTCTGCGTGCCGAGGCTCTTGGAGAGGATGTCGTGGATGCCTGCGAGCTCCAGCACCGCGCGCACGCCACCGCCGGCGATGACGCCGGTACCGGGCGCGGCGGGCTTCAGGAAGACACGTCCGGACCCGAAGATGCCGGTCGTCTGGTGGGTGATCGTGGAGCCGTGCTTGGGGACCCGGAAGAGGTCCTTCTTGGCCCGCTCGACGCCCTTCTGGATGGCCAGGGGCACCTCTGTGGCCTTGCCGTAGCCGACGCCGACGACTTCGCGTTCGTCTCCTACTACGACGAGAGCCGTGAAGGAGAAGCGCCGGCCGCCCTTGACGACCTTGGCGACGCGGTTGATCTCGACGACGCGCTCCTGGAGGTCCAGGCCGGCCGGGTTGACTGATCTATCTGTGGTGGAAGACATGGTTGAGGTCAGAGAGAGTAGCGGCAGGATCGCCTCAGACGACGACGCCGGCCTCGCGGATCGCCTCGGCAAAGGCACGGATGTGGCCGTGGTACTGGTAGCCGCCGCGGTCGAAGACGGCCTCTTCGACGCCTGCCGCCTTGGCCCGCTGGGCCAGCAGAGCACCGGCCTTGGCGGTGCTGTCGGCTTTCGAGAGCCCCTTCAGCTCCGGCTCGTACCAGGCGACTGCCGCCAGGGTGCGCCCGGAGACGTCGTCGACGAGCTGGGCGGCTATGCCCCTGTTGGAGCGGAACACGGAGATGCGCGGCCGCGTGGCCGTGCCGGAGATCTTGGCGCGCACGCGCCTGCGCCGTTTGAGGCGGCGGTTCTCTTTGGTGATGACGCTCATGCGCGCTTGCCGACCTTCCTGGCGACGTACTCGCCCTCGTAGCGGATGCCCTTGCCCTTGTAGGGCTCGGGGGGCCGCTGCTTGCGGATGATCGCCGCAGTCTCGCCGACGAGCTGCTTGGAGATGCCCCTGACGACGACGCGGGTCGGCTGGGGCACCTCGAACTCGATGCCGTCGGGGGCGGGGATCGGGACGGGGTGGGAGTAGCCCACGGCCAGCTCCAGGTTCTTGCCCTTCAGCTGGGCGCGGTAGCCGACGCCCTGGATCTCCAGGCGCTTCTCGTAGCCGTTGGTGACGCCCTCGACCATGTTGGCCACGAGCGTCCGCGTCAGGCCGTGCAGGGCCCGATGTTCGCCGCGGTCCGTCGGGCGGGTCACGAGCAGCTGGTCGCCGTCCTGGGTGACCTCGATGTCGCGGTGGATGCGCTCCGAGAGCTCGCCTTTGGGGCCGTTGACGCGCACGGCCTCAGGCTCGATCGAGACCGTCACGCCACTGGGCACGGGGATGGGCTGTCTGCCGATTCGGGACATCTCGCTCTCCTACCAGACCTGCGCCAGGACCTCGCCGCCGACACCCTGGGCGCGCGCTTCGTGTCCGGTCATGACGCCGTGGGAGGTCGAGACGATGGCCGTCCCCATGCCGCCGAGGACCTTGGGGATCGATTTGGCGTCGACGTAGGTGCGCCGGCCGGGCCGCGAGACCCGCTTGAGGCCCGAGATGGCAGAGCGGCGGTCGTCGGTGTACTTGAGGCGGATCTGGATGATCTCGCCGGCGTTGTCCTCGCCCGCGCCGAGGACCGTCCAGGACTCGATGTAGCCCTGCTCGGTCAGGATCCGGGCCAGCTCGCCCTTGAGCTTGGAGGCGGGCACGTCGACGGTCTCGTGGGCAGCGCGGATCGCATTGCGCACGCGCGTCAGGAAGTCGGCTATCGGGTCGGTCATTGACATGGTCGTGAATCTCCTACCAGGAGGACTTCGTCATCCCGGGGATGTAACCGTTGTGGGCGAGCTCGCGAAGGCAGATGCGGCACACCCCGAACTTGCGGTAGACGGATTTGGGCCGACCGCAGCGGGTGCAACGAGTATAGGCCCGCGTCTTGAACTTGGGTTTCCGCGCCTGCTTGACGCGCATGGAGGTCTTGGCCATCAGTCGCTGCTCTCTTTCTCGCTGTCCTGTGCCTGCTCGGCGGGCTCCTCGGAAGCCTCGGCGGCCGGCTCCGCCCCGGCCTGCGGCTCGGGTGCCTGCTCAGTCTCTGTCTCGGCCTGCGCCTCCTCGGGCTCAGGCTCGGGTACCGCCTCTGCTGCGGGCTCCTCGGCTGCGGGCTCCTCGGCAGGCTCAGGCTGCTCGGCCGGCTCCGCCTCGGCGGCGGGCTCTGTCTCGGCGGCCGACTCTGCCTCGGGCTCCGTCTCGGCGGCGGGCTCCTCGACAGGCTCCGGCTCCTCGGCGGGCTCTGGCGCGACCGCTGCTGCTGCCTTCTCCTCGGCCTGTGCCTGCGCCTCCTGGTGGGCGCGCTCGGCGGCGGCATCGGCCTCGGGGTCGTAGCCCTTGGGGCGACCCTGAGCGGAGAAGGGCATGCCCAGCGCGGCCAGGAGGGCGTAGGCCTCTTCGTCGCTGCCTGCGCTGGTCGTGATGGTGATGTCCATCCCGCGAACCTGGTCGATGGCGTCGTAGTCGATCTCGGGGAAGATGATCTGCTCCTTGACGCCCATGGAGTAGTTGCCGCGCCCGTCGAAGGAGCGGGGGTTCAGGCCCCGGAAGTCGCGGATGCGCGGGATGGCGATGGAGATGAGACGGTCGAGGAACTCGTAGCCGCGGTCGCCGCGCAGCGTCACGGCGACGCCGACGGGCATGCCCTCGCGCAGTTTGAAGGCGGCGATGGACTTGCGGGCGCGGCGGACGCTGGGCTGCTGGCCGGCGATGGCCGCCAACTGGTCCGTGGCGGCCTTGAGCATTTTGTTGTCCTGGCGGGCCTGGCCGACGCCCATGTTGACGGTGATCTTCTCGACCTTGGGGGCCTGCATGACCGAGGAGTAGCCGAAGCGCGAGATCAGCGCGGGACGGATCTCCTCCAGGTAGCGGACCTTCAGGCGAGCCTGGGATGCGGTGTCGGTCGCCATCTCAGTCGAGCCTCGTGCCGGTGCTCTTGGCCACGCGGAAGCGCTTGCCGTTCTCACGCTCGATGCCGATGCGGGTGGGGTTGCCCTTGGCGTCGAGGACCATGACGTTGGAGACGTGGATGGGGCCCTCCCGCTCGATCACGCCGCCCAGGGCCTGTTCGCTCTGGGCGCCGGCGACCTGCTGGGGGCGGGTGTGGCGCTTGATCATGTTCAGGCCCTCGACGTAGACCCGCTCGTGCTTGGGGTCCACGCGCAGGACGCGGCCCTTCTTGCCGCGGTCCTTGCCCGAGGTCACTTCGACGTGATCGCCGGAGCGGACCTTCATGCTGACGCGCCTGGTCGCCTTGACGGCCATCACAGGACCTCCGGGGCCAGCGAGACGATCTTCATGAAGTTGCGGTCGCGAAGTTCGCGCGCGACGGGGCCGAAGACGCGCGTGCCGCGCGGGTTGTTCTGGTCGTCGATGATCACTGCTGCGTTCTCGTCGAAGGAGATGTAGGTGCCGTCCTCGCGGCCGATCGGCTTCTTGGTGCGCACGACGACAGCAGTCACTACGTCGCCCTTTTTGACGGCGCCCTGAGGGTTGGCCTGCTTGACGGTCGCCGTGATGACGTCGCCGACGTAGGCGTAGCGGCGGCGGGACCCGCCCTTGACGCGGATGCACAGGATCTCGCGGGCACCGGAGTTGTCGGCCACCCGCAGCCGTGTCTCGTTCTGGATCATCGTGCCCTCTCCACCACGTCGACGAGCGCCCAGCGCTTGGTCCTCGACAGCGGCCTGCTCTCGACGACGCGGACGACGTCGCCCTCGTGGGCGTCGTTGTTCTCGTCGTGGGCGTGCACTGTGCTGGAGGAGCGGACGATCTTCTCGTAGCGACGGTGCCTGCGGGCCACGTCGATGCGGACCGTGATCGTCTTCTCGGCCTTGTCCGAGACGACGATGCCCTGGCGCACGCGGCGAGCCCCCTCGACGGGAGCGTGCACGGGCGCGAGCGGCTCCGCCGCAGGCGCGGAGGCGCGCTTCTCCTTCGCTTTGGCCCGTTCTGAGAGGCGGCGGGCGCGACGGCTGACGGCCTTGGCCTTGCGTGTCGCTACGCGCTCGGCGTGGCGCTCCTCGGGCGTCCGCGACGGACGCGTCTCGGTGTGACGCGAGCGCGTCCTGCGACGGCGCTCCTTGGAGGTCAGCTGCTCCTCGGGCTCGGCCGGGGCGGAGGGAGCAGCAGCCGCAGCGGGCTCCTCGCCACCGTCGGCGGCGGGCTCGGCGGCCTCCTCGGCGGCGGGCTCGGACTCCGCCGGGGCCTCGGCCTCAGGAGCTTCGGCGGCCTCCGTCGCCTCGGGGGCGTCCGTGGCAGCCTCGGGCTCGGGCGTCTCGGCAGGCGCCTGCGCCTCGGGGTTCTCAGTCGTCTCGTTGTCTTGCTCGTCAGCCATCAGTTCGCTCTAGCTCTCGGTCGTTCGTCTCTTGGTCAGCTCTGCTGGGAGTCCGCGGCGCGCTCGCGCTGCACTGTCAGGGCCCTGGCCAAGTCGCGCTTGGTCCGGCCGATGCCCGCGGTGTCCTCCAGTTCGCCTGTGGCGTTGGAGAAGCGCAGGCCGAACAGCTCTTTGCGCAGCTCGGCGAGGTGCTTGGTCAGGTCGGCGGGCTCCAGGTCCCGAAGTTCGCTTGCCTTCACCGATCAGTCCTCGCGCAGCACGAACTTGGCCTTGACGGGAAGCTTGTTGGCGGCCAGGCGGATGGCTTCGCGGGCCAGCGGCTCGGGCACGCCTGCAAGCTCGAACATGACACGGCCGGGCTTGACGACGGCGACCCACCCTTCGGGGGAGCCCTTGCCGGAGCCCATGCGCGTCTCGGCCGGCTTCTTGGTCACCGGCTTGTCGGGGAAGACGTTGATCCAGACCTTCCCGCCACGCTTGATCTTGCGGGTCATGGCGATACGGGCGGCCTCGATCTGGCGGTTGGTCAGCCAGCCCTCTTCGAGGGACTTCAGGCCGTACTCGCCGAACTGGACGTGCAGCTGCCCGCGGGAGTTGCCGCGACGGCGTCCACGGTGCTGCTTGCGGTGCTTGACGCGCTTGGGGGAGAGCATCAGCGTGCGCCTCCGTCACGACCGCCGCCGCCACCGCCGCCACCGCGACCGCCGCGACCGCCACCGGGTCCACGTCCGCCGCCCGGGCCGCCGGGCCCACGTCCGCCGCCGGGACCGCCGGGTCCACGACCGCGACCGCCGGGACCGCCAGGGCCGCCGGGACCGCGATTGCCGCCGCCACGACCGCCGCGGCCACGGCCGCCTTCACGGCCCTCGCGCCCGCCACGGCCGCCGTCACGGTCTGAGTTGGGCGGAGCCGGGGCCGTCATGTCCGTCAGGTCGGCTCCCGTGTAGCCCTCGGGCATGATCTCGCCCTTGTTGACCCAGCACTTCACGCCGATCCGGCCGAAGGTCGTGCGGGCCTCGTAGAAGCCGTAGTCGATGTCGGCGCGCATCGTGTGCAGGGGCACACGCCCGTCGGAGTAGCTTTCGGTGCGGGCCATCTCGGCGCCGCCCAGGCGCCCTGCCACCTGCACCTTGACGCCCTTGGCGCCGGAGCGCATGGCGCTGGTGAGGGCGCGCTTCATGGCGCGACGGAAGGCGACGCGGTTCTGCAGCTGCTCGGCGATCGACTGGGCGACGAGCTTGGCGTCGAGCTCCGGCCGCTTGATCTCCAGGATGTTGACCTTGATCTGCTTTTTGGTGATGCGGTGCAGGTCGCGGCGCAGGGCGTCGACTTCGGTCCCGGACTTGCCGATGACGATGCCGGGCCGGGCCGTGTGGATGTTGACCTCGAGCTCGTTGGCGTCCTTGCGGATCGTGACGTCCGACAGGCCGGCGTGGGCCAGCTTGTTGGTGATGTGCTCGCGCACCTTGACGTCCTCGGCCAGGTACTCGGCGAAGCTGCGATCGTTGAACCAGTTGGACTTCCAGTCGTGGATGTAGCCCACGCGCATTGCCTCTGGATGAACCTTTTGTCCCATACCGTCGTCTCTCTAGCTTTTTCTCTTGGTCGCCTGACGCTCCGGGAGCGTGCTCAGGGTGATCGTGAGGTGGCTGGTGCGCTTCCTGATCGGCGTGGCCCGGCCCATGGCGCGGGGCCGGAAGCGCTTGATCGTCGGACCTTCGTCGGCGTAGGCCTCGCGGACGATCAGGTCGTCCTGGAGCAGTTCGTGGTTGCTCTCCGCGTTTGCCACAGCCGACTCGAGCAGCTTGCTCCAGTCGCGCGCCACCTCACGAGGTGTGAAGGCGAGGATAGCGCGAGCCTCCGCAACGGTCTTGCCTCGCAGGTGTCCGCAGACCATGCGTGCCTTGCGGGCCGACGTGCGGACGTAGCGGGCGCTGGCTTTGACGGTCCTGCGGCGGGGAGCCGCGGCAGCCGCTTTGCCGCGCGGCTTGGCGGCGGGCGCCGGCTTGTCCTCGGCCTTCGCCTCCTCGGCGACCGGCTCTTTGGCTTTGGCCGCTTTTTTGGCGGCGGGCGCTTTTTTCTCAGCAGCGGCTTTGGCCGGAGCTTTCTCCTCTTTGGCCGCGGCTTTTTTGGCCGGCGCTTTTTTGGCCGGTTTGGCTTTGGCCTCGCCGCCCTCGGCAGCTGCCGCTTTTTTGGCAGGCGCTTTTTTGGCCGCCTTGGGCTCCTCGGCCGCCACGTCCTTCTCCTCCTCGGCCATCAGCGGACCTTCCCGGAGCCGGCGTGTCCACGGAAGGTGCGGGTCGGTGCGAACTCGCCCAGCTTGTGCCCGACCATGGCCTCGCTGACGTAGACGGGGATGTGTTTCTTGCCGTCGTGGACGGCGATCGTGTGGCCGACCATGTCGGGGAAGATCGTCGAGGCCCGCGACCACGTGCGCAGCATTTTTTTGTTGTTTTCGGCGTTGAGGGCTTCGATGCGGCTGAGCAGGCGCTCTTCCACCCACGGGCCCTTCTTGCTGGAGCGGCTCATCGGCTACGTCCCTTTCCTCTCCTGCGACCGCGGACGATGTAGCGGCTGGAGGTCTTGTTCTGCTTGCGGGTGCGGTAGCCGAGCGTCGGCACGCCCCAGGGGGTGACGGGGTGACGGCCGGGGGTGGTGGATCCCTCGCCGCCGCCGTGCGGGTGGTCGACGGGGTTCATGGCCGTGCCACGGGTCTGCGGGCGCACGCCCATGTGGCGCTTGCGCCCGGCCTTGCCGACCTTGACGTTCTGGTGGTCTGCGTTGCCGATCACGCCGACGGTGGCCCTGCACTCGGCGCGGACCATGCGCATCTCCCCGGAGGGCAGCCGCAGCGTCGCCATGTCGCCGTCCTTGGCCATCAGCTGGGCCGAGGCGCCGGCGGAGCGGGCCATCTGGCCGCCGCGGCCGGGCTGCAGCTCGATGTTGTGGACGACCGTGCCGACGGGCATGCGGGCCAGCTCCATGGCGTTGCCCACTGCGATGTCGGCGCCCTCGCCGGAGGCGACCGTCATGCCGACGGTCAGCCGCTGGGGGGCCAGGATGTAGCGCTTCTCGCCGTCGACGTAGTGCAGCAGGGCGATGTAGGCGGAGCGGTTGGGGTCGTACTCGATCGCCGCGACCTTCGCCGGCACGCCGTCCTTGCGGCGCTTGAAGTCGATCCGCCTGTAGGCGCGCTTGGCCCCACCGCCGCGGTGGCGGGAGGTCTTGCGCCCGTAGGAGTTGCGCCCGCCGCTCTTCTTCAGTCCTTCGACGAGGGACTTCTCGGGCTTGGACTTGGTGATCTCCGCGAAGTCCGCGTAGGAGACGAAGCGGCGTCCGGGGCTCGTGGGCTTTGGCTTGCGAATCGGCATCTCAGTCCTCCAGTCCTGCCAGGCCCTGGAACACCGGGATCGACTCGCCGGGGGCGATCTGGACGATCGCCTTCTTCCACTGGCGGGTGCGACCGGAGGTGACACCGCGGCGCTTGGGCTTCGACTTGACGCTGATAGTCCTGACCTCGACGACGTGCACGTCGAACAGGGCCTCCACGGCCTGACGGATCTGCGTCTTGTGGGCGTCGGGGTGGACGCGGAAGGTATAGCGGTTGGCAGCGGAGAGGACGTAGCTCTTCTCCGAGACGACAGGCCGGATGATCACCTGGGTGTGGTCCATCAGTCCTGTCCCTCCTCGGTCTTGGCCGACTTGGCCGTGCGGGCGGTCAGGGCGTCAAGGGCACCCTCGGAGATCAGCAGCGAGGCTGCCCCGACGAGCTCTGTGACGCCGACGTCCTCGGGTGTCGAGATCACGACCCTGGAGAGGTTGCGAAAGGACAGGGCTGCTGCCGACTCCCGCTCGTCCAGGACGACCAGGGTCGGCCCGTCCTGACCCCAGTCCTGCAGCAGGTCGAAGGCCTGGCTGGTCTTGGGGGCGGCGAAGGCGCCTGCGTCGAAGAGGGCCACCGAGCCGCGTCCCGCGTGCAGCGACAGGGCGCTGCGCAGCGCCGCCCGGCGCTCCTTGCGGTTGACCTTGAAGGTGTAGGAGCGGGGCTGGGGACCGAAGACGGTGCCACCGCCCGTCCAGATCGGGGAGCGGTTGGAGCCGGCGCGAGCGCGACCCGTGCCCTTCTGGCGCCAGGGCTTGGCGCCACCGCCGGAGACCATGCCGCGGGTCTTGGTGGCTGCCGTGCCACGGCGGCGCGCGGCCTGCTCGGCACGCACACTCTCGTGCACGAGACCGCCTGCGAAGCGAACGCCGAAGGCTCCCTCGTCCAGCTTGACCTTCTTGGTCCCGCCCAGAACCTGTGCTTCAGCCATCGGTGCGCACCTCCACGATCCCTCCGGTCGGGCCGGGCACGGAGCCGCGCACCAGCATCAGGTTCTCCTCGGGATCGACCTTGACGATCTCCAGGCCCTTCTGGGTGACGCGCTTGTTGCCCATCTGGCCGGGGCCGCGGATGCCTTTCATGACGCGCGCCGGCCAGGCCGAGGCGCCGATCGATCCGGGGGCGCGGACGTTGTGGGAGCCGTGGGACTTGGGGCCGCGGCTGAAGCCGTGGCGCTTGATCGTGCCCTGGAAGCCCTTGCCCTTGGAGGTGCCGGAGATCTTGACCTTGCCGCCTGCCTCGAAGGCCTCGACGGTCACGGTCTCGCCCAGGGTCAGCTCGCCGGCCTCGCCGCGGAACTCCACGAGCGTGCGCAGCGGCGGCGCGTCGGCCTTCTTGAGGTGGCCCAGCTCGGCTTTGGAGAGGTGCTTCTCGCGGCTTGCCCCGTAGGCCAGCTGCACGGCTTCGTAGCCGTCGCGCTCGAGCGTCCGCACCGCCGTGACTGGGCAGGGCCCGGCCTGCAGGACGGTGACGCGGGCGACCGAGCCGTCCTCCTGGAAGACCTGGGTCATGCCGAGCTTCTTGGCGAGGATCGCGCTCATCGTCTACAGGGCGAGTCGGATCTCGATGTCGACGCCGGCCGGGAGGTGGTCCAGGCGCTGCAGCGAGTCGACCGTCTTGGGGGTGGGCTGGTGGATGTCGATCAGCCGCTTGTGCGTGCGGATCTCGAAGTGCTCGCGCGAGTCCTTGTCCTTGAAGGGCGAGCGGATCACGCAGTAGACGTTCTTCTCCGTCGGCAGCGGCACGGGGCCCGAGACGCTGGCGCCCGTGCGGGTCGCCGTCTCGACGATCTCCTTGGCAGCCGACTCGATGGCCGAGGTGTCGTACGCCTTCAGTCGGATGCGGATCTTGTTTTGGCTTGCTGCTGCCATGTCGTGTTCTCTGTTCTGTCTCGGTGTTGTTGCTGCGGGCTGCCCGGACCGCTC
>Ga0181522_10000504_pt1 | contig 28753 bp, 22 predicted proteins | sample PEATcosm2014_Bin_27_FD_121103 | JGI IMG/M metagenome (GOLD analysis project Ga0181522, IMG submission 121103) | Peatland microbial communities from MTU Mesocosm Facility, Houghton, MI, USA - PEATcosm2014_Bin05_10_metaG | ecosystem: Environmental > Terrestrial > Soil > Wetlands > Peat | place...
ACCCGATTGACGTGCTCGGCGACGCCAGCGCGGAAGCCTATGCCAAGACATTGGAGATTGCGGGCCGCGACCCAAACAGCGACGGCCTGCTCGTCATTTTGACGCCGCAGTCCATGACCGAATGCACCGACACCGCGGAGAAATTGAAGGCGTTCGGCCACATCGAAGGCAAGCCGGTGCTCGCCAGTTGGATGGGCGGCCGGGACGTGGCCGAAGGCGAAGCCATCCTGAACCGCGCCGGCATCCCGACCTTTCCTTATCCCGACACCGCCGCGCGCGTGTTCACGTCCATGTGGCGTTATGCGGACAATCTTCGGGCGCTGTACGAAACCCCGGTGCCGTCCGCCGATGCCGACGACCTCAAATCCGGCCGCGCCAAGGCCAATGCGCTGATTGAATCGGTCCGGAAAACCGGTCGCACCATCTTCACCGAATCCGAATCGAAGGAGCTGCTCGCCTGCTACAACATCCCGACCGTCGTCACCAAAGTGGCGACAACCGAGACTGAAGCCGTCAAACTGGCGAAGGAAATCGGCTATCCCATCGTGCTCAAGCTTTATTCCGAAACCATCACGCACAAGACCGACGTGGGCGGCGTGCAGCTGAATCTCAAGGACGAGGCCGAGGTGAAGCGGGCGTTCAAAGCCATCAAGACCGCCTGCACCGAAAAGGCCGGCGCGCAGCATTTCCAAGGCGTGACCGTCCAGAAGATGATCAAGCTGGGCGAAGGCTACGAAATCATCCTCGGCAGCAGCATTGACCCGCAATTCGGGCCGGTGCTCCTGTTCGGCATGGGCGGCCAGCTCGTCGAAGTGTTCAAGGACAAGGCGCTGGCGCTACCACCATTAAACACCACGCTCGCCCGGCGCATGATGGAGACGACCAAGATTTATCACGCACTCAAGGGCGTGCGCGGCCGCAAGTCGGTGGACCTCGCCGCGCTGGAAAAACTCATGGTCGGCTTCAGCCAGCTCGTCTCCGAACAGCGCTGGATCAAGGAAATTGACATCAACCCGCTGTTCGCCTCCGCCGATGATCTCGTCGCGCTGGACGCCCGCGTCATCCTGCACGACCCGAAGACGACTGAGGCCCAGCTGCCGCGGCTGGCCATCCGCCCGTGCCCGACCCAGTACTCCTCACCGTGGAAAATGAAGGACGGCACGTCGGTAACCATCCGGCCCATCCAGCCCGAGGACGAACCGTTGCTGGTGAAGTTCCACGAGACGCTCTCCGAGGAGAGCGTGTATCACCGTTATTTCACCCAGTTGAAACTCGACCAGCGCATCGCGCACGAGCGGTTGACGCGCATCTGCTTCAACGATTACGACCGCGAGATTGCGCTCGTGGCCGAACGCAAGGATTCCAGGACGAAGCAGCGGGAAATCCTGGGTGTGGGCCGGTTGAGCAAGGAACACGGCCTGAACGAAGGCGAGTTTGCGCTGCTCGTGAACGATCACTGGCAGAAAAAAGGACTCGGCGCCGAGCTGCTCAAGCGCCTGGTGGCGATCGGGCGGGACGAGAAGCTCACGCGGCTCTCCGCGGAAATCATGGCTGACAACCACGCCATGCACCACATCAGCAAGCAGGTCGGCTTCAAGCTGACGCCTGGTGCCGACGGGCGCGACTACACCGCCGAATACGTTTATTGAGTCCCGGCACCTTGATCCAAATTCCCAGCCCCCCGGTCGGAACTTCCGGCCGGGGCGTTCTATTTTGATGGGTCCGCGCGAGCTGCCAAGACGTAAAGGGTTAGTTGATTGCGCTCATCTGGCGTCAACAACGCATCACGCGTTACTTGTCAGTTTTTAATCAATCCTGATCCGTGACCGTGTCGTGGAATTTCAGGATGTCGCCCTTTTCGCCTTTCAACTCGGCTTCCTTGAACTTGATGGCGGCGCGCGGATGCAGGTTGCGCAGGCCCGTCAGCAAGTAGGGCAGATCGTATCCCCATAACAACTTCGCCCGCATCGGCTCGATGTGGTTCTGCACGCAGTCGAGGATGGGACGGAGTTCGTATTTCGGGTTGCGGAGAAAACCAATCAGCAGTTCCATCGGACAATTGCCTGCGCCCCGGCCCAGGCCGGCCATTGTGGCGTCGAGATAATTGGCGCCTTCGATGATGCCCTCGATGGTGTTGGCGTAGGCGAGTTGCAGATTGTTGTGCATGTGCACGCCCACCTCCTTGCCGGCGGGCTTGCAGTGCGAAAGGTATTTCTTCACCAGCACGTGGATCTGCTCGCTGTAAAACGCCCCGAAACTGTCCACCAGGTAAATGGCCTTGGCCTCGGACTTGACGAGCATTTCCAGGCCCTCGTCCAGCTCACGGTCGGGAATGACCGAGGCGGCCATCAGGTTGACCGTCGTTTCATAGCCCTTGTCGTGGGCGTCCTTGACCATGTCCAGTGCGGTGGGGATCTGGGTGATGTAGGTCGCCACGCGGATCATGTCGATGACGGAATCCTTTTTCGGCAGGATATCCTCGTGATAATCGCAACGCTCAGCGTCCGCCATCACGCACAGCTTCAAATCCGTCTGGTTGTCGCCGACGATGCGGCGGAGGTCATCCTCCTGGCAATATTTCCAGCAGCCATGTTCGCCCTGCTTGATGCCCTTGCGCGATGATTTGTAGCCAAGCTCCATGTAATCCACGCCGGCGGCGACGCAGGTGTCATAAACCACCTTGACGATCTGGTCATCGAAATGGTGATTGTTCATCAGGCCGCCGTCGCGGATGGTGCAATCGAGGACCTTGATTTCGGGCCGGTAGGAGAGCCAGCGGCTCTCGGGCGTTTCCCTGGGTTTGGCGGATTTGGCGCTCATGATCGGTAAAGATGAAAGGTGTTCGTGGCCATTATCCGGCGAACCGCGTGAAACACAAGACAGGATTGAACGAAGGTGGATAACATTATCCGTTGGCCGTCTTCCAGGCGCCGGCGATCAGCGCGGCCCAGACGACCAGGGCCAGGGTGAACTTGAACAGGAAGGAGGGCTTGCTGGACTTATGCCGGAAGACGACGATGGCGAGCAATCCGCCCGGCCAGCCGCCCAGCGCGCTGACCAGCCATAGGGACGACTCGGCGACCCGGCGGCGACCAATCCGTCCGGCACGCCACTTATCGAATCCGAACAGGAGGAAGGCCCATGCGCTGGTAACTCCCACCCACGCCAGCAACCATTGATCGGCAGGTCTTAAATGCATGGCTCGTGCAATGATGGGTTTCTTCGCAGTTAACTTCCAGCATTTACCAACAGGACTTTTCGTCTCTGTGTTCGCCGGGGTTGAAGCCCGGTATTCGACGTAAAGAATGCAAAGAAACGCAAAGACGAGACAGCAATTTTCTGCGAGGCGTTGCGGCAAGCGACGAAAGGGTTGACGGCATTTCCAGTTGACTCTGCCCTTGCGTGCTCTAGCCTCGGGCACCGGTCCGCAACCCAGCTGAATTCGAACATGAAATCCGACCTCATCAATTTTTCAACGCTGGCGCTGCTGCCGGTGACCTGGCTCATCCTGACCGGCTGTTCCTCCACAACGCCGGTGGACAAAACCACAACCACTACCTTCAAGGAAGGTGTGCCCGGTGGGACGTTGACCCAGACCTATCAAACCACCGCCACGGTCACCGCCATCGACCCTGCGACCCGGCAGGTGACGCTCACAGCCCCGGACGCGAGCCAAAACATCTTCAAGGCCGGACCGAAAGTGGCCCTTGATCAGATCAAGGCGGGCGATCAGGTGAACGTCACCGTGGCCCGCGAGTTGGCGGTGTACCTTAACCCCAATGATGTGCCGGCCACGACCAGCCCTGCGGCCGTGGTCCGCGCGACGCCGGGCGTGCGGCCCGGAGTGCTGACGGCGGACACGGTGGAGCTCACCGCGACGGTGGAGGCGGTTGATGTGGCGAAACGCGAAGCGACCCTGCATATTTCCGACGGCCGGAGCGGCACGTTCAAGGTTCGTCAGGATGTGGATCTCGCGCAGGTGAAACCCGGGGCGAAAGTCTTCATCCGCATCACGGCGGCGGCGGCCATCATGGTCGAAAAGCCCTAGCAAGGTGAAGGCTGGATTCCAAAGGCCAAATCGAGAAGCCGGAATCCAGGAGCCAGTTTTGAGTCGTGACTACTCCAGCCGTAAACATCAAACCTTTGGCGGTTAATCTCTTGCCATGCCATTAACCGTGACGCAACCGCTGGGGAGACTCCCGACTTTTCCCGAGCTTCAAGATCTGGCCCGACAGCATGAAGTCGGGATCAATGGCAGCGAACAAGCCGGTAGCTTCCATCATCCCGACCCGGAGCATCCCAAGGTAAAAGGGCATTATTCAATTGAGCAAAATGGCGAAATCCGCGGCGATTTTACCAGCAACCTCATCGGGAAACTGACCGGGACGTTCGTGTTTAAGGCAGGATTTGTCGAGATCACCATCACCGAAAAGCCATTCCTGCTGCCCGAGGCCGTGCTGAAACTGAAGCTTACTGAGGCGTTGGAAGAGTTCTGTGCCAGATTTTCGCCTGGGACATAGAGCGAAGGCTGATAACCCGTCAAAGACTGGTCGCTCGTGGCCGGGCACAAGCGAGTTTCCAGTGGCCAGTCTTCGTTGTCCAAGGCAAATGTCCAGCCTTCAGCCGGGAGTTTCCACCCCTCACCACGCACCATTCACCCCTTAAATCCACGAATATGTCCCTTATCCATTAATTTTTTGCAAGCGTGTGTTATATAAACTTACGGTCTGGCAAGTCAGTTGAGTGGATGACCCGGTCTGGAAAATTTGGGAGTGAAAGGAGCAGATTATGAATATGTCATGGTTTTGTTTATTTATCGGTGGCCTGTCGTGGGCGGAGGTCCGGACAGGTTGGCGCGGGTGCAGGAGCACACCGTTTGCGCCTTTGAGTTTTACCCTGGCGACCGTTGCAACCTCGAATCGATCAAACCGCCTTTTAATATGAATACGACCTCCAATTCCATTTGTTTGGCACCGCTGCGGAACTCACAGTCGGAATCGCCGGAAGTTTCCCCGCCCGGGCCGCAAACCATCGCCCAGCCTGGCGCGGAGAATGTCCCAACCCCGACACCGAGATCCCTGCGTGTCCTGTGCATTGATGACGACGAGTCGATCCTGGAATTCATGAAGGATTGCCTCGCGCACTTCGGGCATCAGGTGAAAGTTGCTTCCGGTGGAAAGTATGGGATGGAACTGTTCAGCACCGCCATACTGAAAAGCGAGCCTTACGATGTGGTCGTAACCGATCTGGGCATGCCGGATATCAATGGCTATCAGGTGGCCCGGGCGATCAAGGCTGAATCGCCCAACACACCTGTCGTCATGATGACCGGCGAAGGTGTGACCACCAAGGATGGCGGAGCCTTGGCCGGGGCGGTGGACGTGGTGGTCAACAAACCGCCGCGCATGCAGGAGCTAAACGACTTGCTCCTCCGGGTGGCAGCGCGAAACGGCAATGACTGACGGCTGAATCGGTTCTCCTTGATCGATGGTCGAAGGTTATTCGCGGTCAATTTATCCTCTTGGAGCCTTTGTGGTTGATTCAATTAAGGAATAATTCGTGTGGTTTCCGCCGACGCCAAGGCCAGGGCAGGACAGGCGCATCGTTCGCAGTTACAAGCCCTGCCTCCTCGCTGCGGTTGATTTTCCGTTCAATTCAAATGCCGTTGTCGCAAGCGGAGGAGCGCGCGCGGTTATTTTACAGGGTTGACGCAATTAAAGCTTAACAATAATGTCGTCACATGAAGATTGGCTTATTTGTTTTGTCGCTGGCAGCCGGTCTCGCCGGCGGCTGCGCCTGGTATGAGATTCAGCCCGTTTCGGCAGATTCGCTGAACGGTTGGGGCAAAACCAAAGGCCTGCCGGCGGGTTATATCTTCTACCAGCCGGAATTGTATTTCTCGGCGACCATCGTGACGGAAACCACCGCCGGGACGAACAAACAAAACATCACGGTGACCCCCGTCTGGCTGCCGAACTATCAGAAGCCGTACCGGCTGACGACGCACAATTTTCTGGCCAAGGCGGATTTCACGTTCTCTTTTGAAAACGGCTGGAAACTGACGCAGATCGCCGACAAGGGGGACAATTCCGCCGTGGCCGATGCCCTGGCCGGACAATTGACGACGGTGCTTAAGACTGCGGGCATGGCCCTGAAAGCAACCCCTCCAGGCGCTCAAACGCGGGTCATTCTGTATCGCCCCACATTCAATCCCGCGAACGGCTATTTTGACGGATTCGAGGAAGTGTCCGCCGAGATTAAGGATTAGGTTTAGATCCTGCGGCCTGTCCTCATATTTGTGGCAAGGCTAAATGCCAGGCGCTAACAGCCAAAGCTAACATCAGCGTTTCGCCCGTTTCCTGCCGCCTTCCGGCCGGGAAATTCCGCCACTCGACAGGCGCAATTCACCCCTCAAATCCCGCAATATGTCCCTAATTCATTACGTTTATGCATATCTCTGTTAAATAACATGCATGAACAAAGAAATCAGTCGGATGACCCGGGGCGAAGGTTTTGGGGCTTAAACGAGACGATTATGAGCAAGTCAAGGATATGGTTGTTTGTCGGAGCCCTGCTGATGGCCGCCAGCCCGGTCATGACCGCTTCCGCTGCTCCCTCGGCTGCTTACCAGCTCGCGTTCACGACCCAGCCAGTGGGCACGACGGTCGGAGCGAAGCTGTCCAGTGTGGTGGTGCAGCTCAAGGCTCAGAACGGGACCAACGTGCCACAAGGCGGTACGACTGTTTCCCTTGCGTTGAACAAGGGCTTCGGCCTGGAGGGAACCACCAACTTGGCCACCGATGTCAGCGGCAAGGCGACGTTTACCAATTTGTTTATCCTCCAGGCCGGCAGCGGATACGCGTTGCTTGCCACCGCCAACGGCTTGAAGGGTGCCACGAGCACCATGTTCACCGTCAACCAGGGCAAGACCGCCGTCACTCTCGTCTCATCCACCAACTCCCTGGTGTACGGCCAATCCGTGACGTTCACCGCCACAGTCAGTCCCGTCGCTCCCGCCGCCGGGATGCCTTCCGGGACGGTGATCTTCAAGGATGGCGGCACCACCCTGGGAACCGGAGCGTTGAATGCGTATGGCGTAGCCGCCATCACAACCAACAAACTCTCCGCCGCGACTGCGACCCGTTCGATCACCGCCCTTTACAGCGGCAACACCAATTTTACCAGCAGCGCTTCCAGCGCCCTGTCGCAGGCGGTCAGCAAACTTGCGTTGACGGTTTCGGGTATCACGGCCAGCAACAAAGTTTATGACGCCAAGACCACCGCGAATCTCAACACAAACGGCGCGACTTTGGTGGGAGTCCTCGTCGGAGATGTGGTGACTTTGGGTGTCAACGGAGTCAAGGGCGCCTTCGCTGACAAGAATGTCGGTGCCGGCAAGACCGTGACAATTTCTGGATTGACGATCGCCGGCGCCAGTTCCGCCAATTACATCCTGAAGCAGCCCGCCGCCACCGCCAGCATCACCGCGCGCAGCCTGACGGTGACCGCCAAGGGGGTGAACAAGGTTTACGACGGCACAACCAACGCGACCGTGACATTTACAGACAACCGGGTGTCGGGCGATATCCTCACTGTGAGCTATGCGACCGCATCCTTTACCAATAAGACCGTGGGTACTGGCAAACTGGTGAACGTGAAGGGCATCACCATCTCGGGCATCGATTCCGCCAACTATCTGTTGGCTGCCACCACGGTCTCCACCACGGCCAGCATCACGGCGGCCACGCTCACGGTTTCGGGCATCACGGCCGCCAACAAGATTTACGACGGCACCAAGACCGCCACCCTCAGCGTCAGCGGCGCGGGGCTCGTCGGAGTCATCACCGGAGACACGGTGACCTTGAGTGCCAGCGGCGCGAAGGGCGCCTTCGCCGACAAGAACGTCGGCACGGGCAAGACCGTGACGATTTCCGGATTGACGATTGCCGGCGCCAGCGCTGCCAATTACACCCTGAAGCAGCCCGCCGCCACCGCCAGCATCACCGCGCGCAGCCTGGCGGTGACCGCCAAGGGGGTGAACAAGGTTTACGACGGCACGACCAACGCGACCGTGACATTTACAGACAACCGGGTGGCGGGTGATGTTCTCACTGAGAGCTACGCTGCTGCGTCGTTTGCGGACCGGAACGCGGGCACGGGCAAGCCCGTGAGCGTGAGCGGCGTTGCCATCTCCGGCATCGATGCCGGCAACTATGTGCTGGCTTCAACGACAGCCACCACCACGGCCAACATCACCAAGGCCATGCTGACGGTGACGGCGAATAATTTATCGCGGCCCTTTGGAGCGGCCAACCCGGCCTTGACGGCCAGCTTTTCCGGCTTCGTCAACGGCGAGACCCTGGCAAGCAGCGGCGTTACCGGCAATCCCAGCCTGACCACCACGGCGATCGCAGGCAGCACGGTTTCAGGCGGACCTTATCCGATTACTGCTGTCATCGGCTCGCTGAGCGCGGTTAATTACAGCTTTGTTTTTGTGAATGGCAACCTGACCGTGACGAAAGCGGGTACCTTGGTCAGCGTGGTTTCCGGGCTTAACCCGGCCATCACCAATCAGAACATCACCTTTACGGCAACAGTGAGCCCGTTGACTCCGACCACGGCAACCCCGACCGGGGCGGTGCAATTCAAGAGCAACGGCGTTAATCTGGGCAGTCCGATTGCCCTGGCCGGCGGTCAAGGCAGTCTCACCGTGGCCGCCGTGGCCCTTGGCGCCGGCAGTTTCGCCATCACGGCGGAATACTCGGACGCAGCCGGCAATTTCAACAACAGCACCAACGGTTTGACCCAGGTCGTCAATAACCCGGCCCCGGCCCCGGTGGCCTGCAAAATTTGCATCACGCCGCCGCAAGCCGGGTGTGTGAACGCCAGCCTGACCGGAACCCCCGGCCAGACTTACGTGCTCGAAGCCTCCACGGACATGATCCACTGGACGGCCATCAGCACGAATGTCGCCGGCGCCAACGGGCTGTTAACGTTGACCGATACGAACGCCGGGAAATTCCCCAGCCGTTTTTACCGCGGCGCCACCCTTCCATAAAAGAACCGTTATATTGAACCCCGAAAGCCACATTTAAAATGAATGCCTCTTCCCAATATGACACGACGCAAAGCCCGGCTGGCACCATCGAGATCAACCGTGCTCCCGGCTGTGACAGCAGCGTTCAGTTCGCTGTTCCCGTTCGGGAAATAACCGCGGAGGCCGGCCGGGGCGGTCTGCCCCAGGCGAATCCGAAACGTTCCCTGCGCATCCTTTGCATTGATGACGATCCGCAGGTCCGGGAATTCATGACGGATTGCTTGGCGTACTTCGATCATCGGGTGATGGTTGCCTCCGGCGGGAAACAAGGATTGGAATTGTTTCGCTCGGCCACGATGGAAAACCAGCCTTACGATGTGGTCATAACCGATTTGGGCATGCCGGATATCAATGGCCACCAGGTGGCCCGGACGATCAAGGCCGAATCCCCCAACACGCCCGTCATCATGATGACCGGCTGGGGCGCGACCGTGAGCGATGACGGAGACACCACTCCGGGAGTGGATGTTGTGGTCAGCAAACCGCCGCTCATGCAGGATTTGAACGACTTGCTCCTCCGGATGACCAGACCGGCCAAACCGGCAGGACAGGAGGAAGGATAAAGGCTGCCGGCCGAAAACTAAAAATACAAACAAACATCAAATGCCAGAATTAAAGGTGACGGACCTTTAATTTTTGGCATTTGGTGTTTTGGCCATGAGTGTCAGGCTGCAGATTTGAAGCTAGGAGCGAATGCGCTTGCGTCGCGGGAATAAAAATCCATTCGTATTAATCTGGGAAATACACAAACCGCCAAACGCGCTTCGAGGAAAAAATTCCGATGGTTCCCAGCCGCCCCTCACCGGGAGCAATTCACCCCTCAAATCCAGCAACGTGTCCCTAAATCATTACGTTTTGGCCCGTTTCGGTTAAATATTTTGCTTGATGACACCAATAATTTCAGCCCGGCGTTTGATTTTTGGCGGCATTTTCTTGGCCGTCCTCGCGACGCCTGCTTTCCCCCTGGCGCATGCCCAGGGCATCAGCATTGCGGTTATTCCCGCACTGGCGCCCAATGTCTATGGCTCGCCCAATTGGAGTGCCTGGGTCTCCAACGCCACCACCGCCATCGCCAATGGATTTACGGCGTACGGCGATCCGGCGTCGCCGGGCTATTACCAGCAGGCGCCCGGTGTGATTTCGGTGACGAATGACATCGTGACCGGTTTCCCTTCGTGGGACGGCTTGGCGGACCCCGGCGACGTTTTTGGCGCGAACTTTTCCCAGGAGCTGGGCAACCGCATCCAGTTCGGCATTGACATCAAGGGCGGGACCAACCTGATCTCCATTTCGCAATTGTCATTCAGCGCCCATTCCACCGACCCGAGCAACACCCTTGATTTTGCCTTTGCACAGGGTTCCTACAACTACAGTTCATCCTATGTCGGGATCATTTACGGCGCCGGCGGCACCAACACTTACATCACCAGCGGTCCGGCGACGCAACTGGTCAATGAAATTGTCGGCCGCGGTTCCGGCAATGCATGGGCGGTGTATGACACGTCCGGTGACATTGCCAGTGAGCAAAGCAACATTGTGCTTGCCGCTTCACAAATCAGCGACCAGCCCTTTGATTTCACGGGAACTTACACGATTGACGGGGTGTCGGGATCCAATTCCGTAACGCTCAATCCGGTGGCGAACAGTTCCGGCCCGATATTGGGCACGGGCGGCATCTCCATCACGGTTTTCCCGGCTCTGGCTCCGAATCGGTGGGGTTCGCCCAGTTGGAACGCCTGGGCTTCCAATGCCGTGACCGCCATCCTGAACGGATATTCTTCCTATGGCGACCCGTCGTTGCCGACATTCTATCAGCAAATCACGAATGCGGTTTCCGTGACCAACAATTTGGTGACCAGTTTCCCGTCGTGGATGGGGGTCGCCGATCCCGGCACTGCGTTTGGCCCGGCCTACGCCCAGGAACTCGGCAATCGGCTGACGTTTGGCATGGACATCAAAGGCGGGACGAATCTCATTTCCATCGCGCAATTGTCTTTCACGATGGCCTCGACGGATCCGAGCAACACGCTGGACTGGACCTACTCGCCCATTCCCTACTCGTACTCGGGTTTGAATACTGGCAGCGCCAATCCTGTCTATCTGGGGATCATCTACGGTCCAAACGGCCAGAATGCCTATGTCACCAACGGCCCGGCTGACCAGTTGGTCAATGAAATCATCACCTGCGGTTCCGGCAACGCCTGGTGGCCGGATGGCACCTCAGCCGACAGCATCGCAACCCAGCAGAGCAACATTGTGGTTTGTGCTTCGCAGCTCGGCAGCCAGCCCTTTGACTTCGCCGGTACCTATACGATTGACGGGGTGTCGGGATCCAATTCCGTATCCTTCAATCCCTTGGTGGTGAATTCCGGATCGACTCCCCCGACATTATCGCTCCAGCTCACCGACCCGCCGGAAAACCCCGGTGTGTTGGACAATGTCGTCGTGTCGTGGCCGTCTTCGGCGACGGGATTTGTCCTGCAAACCAACTCGGATCTCACGACGACCAACTGGGGCGATTACACGGGCGCGGTGACCAACAGCAATGGTATAAACAGTGTGACGTTCAGCAAATACGCCGACTCCCTGTTCTTCCGGTTGAAGCAATAGCCGAGACCTCTAACAATCGGCGCAGCGGCTTCCGGCAGAAAGCCGGAAAATCCTGTTTCTTTAGCCAGCGGGCCGAGTCTAACACGATTACGGACAACGGCAAATTTTGTAATTGTGACCCGGCGGGGGAAAGTTAGAGTGTGACCGTCATTATGAAAAAACTCGTCGTTATACTGGGTGTTCTCGTGGTGCTCGGCCTCTTGATCTTGATGTTGGTCCTGGCGGCGGGCGCAGGTTACAATCATCTCGTCAAATTGTCGCAGGCCGTGGACAGCCAATGGGCGCAGGTGCAAAACGTCTATCAACGCCGGGCTGACCTCATCCCCAACCTGGTCGCCACGGTTTCCGGTGCGGCCAATTTCGAGAAATCCACGCTGACGGAAATCACCGCGGCGCGGGCCTCGGTGGGGCAGGTGAAGATTGACCCCAACAAGGCGCCGGGCGATCCGGCCAGCCTGGCGGCGTTCGACCAGGCCCAGGGCCAGCTTACGTCGGCCTTGTCCCGTTTGCTGGTGGTGGTGGAGCGGTATCCAGATTTGAAGGCCACGGAAAACTTCCGCGAGTTGCAGGCACAACTGGAAGGCACGGAGAACCGCATCAGTGTCGAGCGCCGGGATTTCAATTCCGCAGTCCAAAATTACAACACCGCCGTCAAATCATTCCCTGCGGTTTTCTACGCCGGCTTCTTCGGCTTTCAGGCCAAACCGTATTTTGCCGCCAGCGCCGGAGCCGAGACACCGCCCAAGGTGCAGTTCGATTTCAACAGGCCGGCGGCTGCTCCCGCGGCCACAAACCCTTGAACCGTGAGACGCCTCTGCGTCATCCTGGTTTTGCTGTTCGGCTTCCGGCTGCTCGCGGACGAAGTCATCCCGCCTCCGCCGGCAGCCTATTTCAACGACTATGCCCACGTCGCTTCTGCCGGCACGGCGGCGCAGCTGGACCGGACGCTTGAAGATTTCGAGCGCCAAAGTTCCGATCAAATCTTGGTGGCCGTTTTCCCGAAGATGCAGTCGGACTCATCCATCGAGGATTACACCGTGCGCGTGGCGCGTTCGTGGCAGGCGGGACAAAAAGGCAAAAACAACGGGGCGGTGCTCTTCGTTTTCGTCCAGGACCACAAAATGTTTCTCGAGGTCGGCTACGGACTGGAAAGCGTCCTGCCCGACGCGCTCTGCAAGCGGATCATTGACGAGCAAATTGCCCCGCGCTTCAAAGCCGGCGATTTCGACGGTGGTTTGACGGCGGGTGTGCAGGCGATCCTCGCGGCGGCGAAGGGCGAATACAAGGGAAGCGGACGGACGGCGGCTGAGGGCCAGGGTGGCGGGGGTTCGGTCGTTGTGATTATCTTCCTGATCATCGTCGTGTTGTTTGTCATTCTGCCGCTGCTTAGCCGGGCATCCCGGTTCGGCGGCATACAATATTGGGGGGGCGGCTGGTCCGGCGGCAATTGGTCTGGCGGCGGCGGGTTTTCCGGCGGCGGCGGGGGATTTTCAGGCGGGGGCGGCAGCTTTGGCGGCGGTGGCGCGGGAGGGAGCTGGTAACTTATGCACCCGAGAACCTTCTCCAAACATCTGCAGCACGACAAAATTGTCGCGGCGATCCGGGATGCCGAGCACAAGACCTCGGGCGAAATCCGCGTCAGCATCAGCCACAAACACATTGATGACCCCGTCGCCGCCGCGCAGGCGGAATTTCTGCGTCTCGGCATGAACCAATCCCCGGAGCGGAACGGCGTGCTGATTTTCGTGGCCCCCCGGGCACATAAATTTGCCGTCATCGGCGATGAAGCGGTTCATGCAAAGTGCGGGGATGAATTCTGGCGGAAGCTGGCGGACGCGATGACCGGCTACTTTCGCAAATCCGAATTCACGCCGGGCATCATTCATGGCATACAAAAAGCCGGCGACCTGCTGGCGGAGCATTTTCCGCACAAGCATTGAAAGGGCGAGACCTCTGCCAGACCGGCGTGGCGGCTTTCCGGCAGAGAGCCGCACTCTGCAATTTGCTGAAGAAATGCGGAGGTCTGCCACCGCCGCGACGGTGAAAGGTTTTGTTCCGAGGTCCAGGGATATCTTTCCCAGACCAGTATTGTGCGATTGACAGCGCTGGGATTGGGATTTCAACTAAGACTCAAATGATGACTGGTGAACACGCCATTCGGCGGGAGACGGCGCACGGACTGGCGCGCCGGGCCCTGTTCAGTTTCATTGTGACGTTCGTCCTGTCGCGGATTTGTGTGTTCCTCATCATGTCGGATGAGATGCCGAACTTTTATTTTTTCCTGCATGGCACGCATGTGCATCATCTGAACTACGGCATTTTCCTGATGGCGGCGGTGTGCGGCTACAGCGTGTTCCGGCGGCCGGTCGGCCGGTCGGCGGAAATCACGGCCTTGTTGTACGGCGTGGCGATGGGGTTGACGTTCGATGAGTTCGGGATGTGGCTGCATCTGGGCGGCAGCTACTGGCAGCGGGCGAGCGTGGATGCAGTGATCGTCGTGGCCGCCTTGTTCGGGCTGGTGGCGTTCGCGCGGTCGCTGAAGAAGTTTGAAGCGCGCCACTTCAGGGCGTTCATCGTTTTGCTGGTGGTGCTGGCGGGTTTCGCCGTGGTCCTTTACACGGCGGGCAATCACTTGGGGAACCTCGTGGGACCCACGTTGCACGATTTGGAAGTCTCTTCCTCACCGTGAAGGAGATTTTTCCAGGGATGCCATGAATAAGCTTCGAATCTTTGTGGATTTTGCCACGCCCCCGGACGTTCTGGAAATGCTGCAGGCAGGAACCGACGGACATCAGCTGGTTTTTCCCAAAAGCGCCGCTGCCTCAGTCCTGGCCCGGGCGGAGCGGGACCCGCAATTCGCCACGGTGGACGTCGCCTTCGGCCAGCCCGATCTCCAGGCAATTGCGGAGGCGGGCCAACTCAAGTGGATTCATGTCAGTTCGTCGGGGATCACCCGCTATGACAACCCGGAGTTCCGGGCGTTCATGGCCCGACGCAAGATTCCGGTGACCAACAGCGCGAGCGTTTACCATGAGGCCTGTGCCACCCACGTCCTGAGCTTCATGCTGGCCCAGGCAAGAAATCTACCGTTGGCCCTCCGGACCCGGACCGCCAACGGCACCGATGCCTGGCGTGCTCTGCGTGGTTCCTGTGTTCCGTTGCGCGGACAAACGGTCCTGATCCTGGGTTACGGAGCGATTGGCCGGCGGCTGGTTGAAATGCTTCGTCCCTTCGACCTGAATCTTATCGCCTATCGCCGAAAAGCGAGGGGCGATGAAGGCGTGCGGGTGGTCACGGAAGACCGGCTGGCTCACACGCTGGCCCATGAGGCGGATCACATTGTCAACATTCTCCCGGATAATGCGGAGTCGCGCCATTTCTTCAATGACGCCCGGTTTTCGACCATCAAGCGGGGGGCGATTTTCTACAACATCGGGCGAGGCTCGACGGTGGATCAGGATGCCTTGCTTGCGGCCCTGCGTTGCGGACGCGTCGGGGCGGCCTGGCTGGATGTGACCGACCCGGAACCCTTGCCGGACGATCACCCGCTTTGGGCCGAGCCCAATTGCCTTATCACGCCGCATGTGGCCGGAGGGCATTTTGAGGAAACCAAAACCCTGGTGCGTCATTTTCTCAAAAACTTTGGCCGTTTCGTTCGCGGCGAGCCGCTTCTGGACCGGGTCATTTGAAAAATCCGGATCGGATTTGGGGTCTTGAGTTTCGGGTCTTGGGTCTGGCAGGCGACGAAAACATAGAATTCCGAATCCCAGCGCCCAAAGCCCAAAGCCCGCCCTGCGACATCAGCGCAATTGACAGATGGAATCAGTTTTGCCCAAATGCGCGTAAGCCATACGCGCATGACCACGCCAAACAAGACCATTTCGACGGATTCCCTGTTGCAGGAGAACCGCACGTTCCCGCCGTCGCCGGAAACCCTGAACCGCGCGCACCTCAACGCCGCCCAGTTTGCCGCCCTCTACCAGCGTTCCCTCCGCGAGCCGGATGCGTTCTGGCTGGAACAGGCCGCGACCCTCGACTGGTTCAAGAACCCGACCGTTGCCGGCAAATTCATCTGGGACACCGATGCCCGAAAAATTCAACACACCTGGTTCGAGGACGGCCGGCTCAATGTCACGGTCAACTGCCTCGACCGTCATCTTGAAACCGCAACGCGCGACAAGGTGGCCATCATTTGGCAGGGCGAGCCGGAAGAGGACGTGCAACACATCACCTACGCGGAATTGCACGCGAAGGTTTGCCGGTTCGCCAACGGGCTGAAATCGCTCGGCGTCAGAAAGGGCGACCGGGTGGCGGTTTACCTGCCGATGATTCCCGAGGCGGCGGTCGCCTTGCTCGCCTGCGCGCGCATCGGTGCGATTCATTCCGTCGTGTTTGGCGGGTTCAGCGCGGATTCGCTCAGCGACCGCATCAACGATTCCACCTGCAAGCTGCTCATCACCGCGAACGTCTCCCTGCGCGGCGGCAAGGGCATCCCGCTCAAAAGCATCGCCGACGAGGCGTTGAAGAAAACTCCGAGCATCGAGAAGGTTGTCGTGGTCAAACGCAACGGCGAGCCCTGCAGCATTGTCGCCGGCCGCGATGTCTGGTATCACGACCTGATGGCGAAGGCCTCGCCGGTTTGTCCGCCCGAGCCGATGAAGGCCGAGGATTTCCTGTTCATCCTGTACACGTCCGGCTCCACCGGCAAACCCAAGGGCGTCGTTCACAGCACCGCCGGTTATCTTTTATGGACGGCGCTCACGCACAAGTACGTCTTCGACATCCATGACGATGACGTCTATTTCTGCACCGCCGACATCGGCTGGGTGACGGGCCACAGCTATGTGGTTTACGGGCCGCTGTGCAACGGCGGGACAACGCTGATGTTCGAGGGCATCCCGACGTATCCCGACGCCGGGCGGTTTTGGAGGATTGTCCAGAAGTTCAAGGTCACGGCGTTTTACACTGCGCCGACGGCCATCCGCGCGCTGATCCGGTTGGGCGAAGAATGGCCGGCCAAACACGACTTGAGTTCGTTGCGGGTGCTCGGCACGGTCGGCGAACCCATCAATCCCGAGGCCTGGATGTGGTACCACCGGTGCATTGGCCTCAATCGTTGCCCGATTGTGGACACCTGGTGGCAGACGGAAACCGGCGGTCATCTCATCACACCGTTGCCCGGAGTCAACACGTTGAAGCCCGGCAGCGCGAGCCGGCCATTCTTTGGCGTGGAGCCGGTGGTGTTGCGCGACGACAACACGGAATGCGCGCCGAACGAGGGCGGCAAGCTGTGCATCAAAAAACCCTGGCCCGGCATCATGCGCACCACCTGGGGCGACCATGACCGTTTCGTGAACACCTATTTCTGCACATTCAAAAACATGTATTTCACGGGTGACGGGTGCCGCGTGGATGCCGACGGCGATTACTGGCTGCTCGGGCGTGTGGATGATGTGGTGAACGTGTCCGGTCATCGCATTGGCACCGCGGAGGTCGAGAGCGCGCTGGTGAGCCATCCGAAGGTGGCCGAGGCCGCCGTGGCACCCATGCCGCACGATGTCAAAGGGCAGGCCCTCTACGCCTTTGTCACCCTCAAAGACGGCTTTTTCGAAAGCGAGGAATTAAGGCAGGAACTCGCGGCCCACGTCCGCAAGGAAATCGGGGCGATCGCGGTGCCGGACAAGATTCAATTTGCGCCCGGCCTGCCGAAGACTCGCTCGGGCAAGATCATGCGTCGCATTCTGCGGAAAATTGCAGAGAACCAGACCGACCAGATCGGCGACGTCTCGACGCTCGCCGACTCGCAGGTCGTGGAGGCGCTGGTGAAGGGGAAGCAGTAGATGAGTTCACTTGCCATTGCCTCGATCAGCGCCGGGTGCATCTTCGGCGGGGTTCTGCTGGGTTTGTTGCTGCAGAACCTGCTGCCCGATCATCATTTGAGCAATGACTCCAAGGAGACCGTGAAGCTGGGGGCGGGAATGATTGCCACACTCTCAGCGCTGGTCCTGGGCCTGTTGGTCAGTTCGGCCAAGGGGACGTTCGACACGGTGAATGCCGAGATCACGCAAGGTGCCGCAAAAATCATCTACCTTGACCGCGTGCTGGCCGACTACGGACCCGAGACCAAGGCCGACCGCGAGCTGTTACGCCGCAACACCGCCGCCGGCATTCAAATGATATGGCCTGAAACCAGGACCACCGTAACCGAATCGACTGCACTCGAGCGGATGAATGGGATGGAGATGCTGCAAATCAAGTTGCACGAACTCACGCCCACCAACGAGCTCCAGCGTCAGATGTTCCAACAAGCGCAACAAACCTGCACCGAACTGCGGCAGACCCGCTCGCTGGTGATTGAACAGGCAAAAAACGTCCTGCCGACGCCTTTCCTCGTGATGCTGCTGCTCTGGCTCACGGCATTGCACATGAGCTTCGGCCTGTTTGCACCCCGCAATGCGATGGTGCTGGTGGTGCTGCTCATTTGTGCTTTGTCCGTGTCCGGAGCGATTTTCCTCATTCTGGAAATGAACCACCCCCTTTCGGGCGTGATCAAAGTTTCCAATGCCCCGATGCTCAAGGTGCTGGAGCAGTTGGGCCAGTAGGCGGCTGCAGTGGCGGTTGGCGGGCGACCAGTGATCAGTAATCAGTGGCCTGAGGTCTGAATACTGACCACGGATAACTGATAACTGAATCTGAAAGGATCCAAGCATGAGTGACACTGTGATGATTTCCAAGACTTCCCCGGAAAGCCGGGGCTGGGCAGTCACCTTTTCCGGCACGGGCATCAACCTCGCGCTCGGCATCCTCTACACCTGGAGCATGTTCAAGGGCGCCATCGAAAAGGAGTTCGGCTGGCAAGGCTCGCAGCTCAATGATCCCTACGCCCTCTGCTGCCTGGTGTTTGCGTTTGCCATGATCCTCGCCGGACGTTGTCAGGACAAATTCGGCCCGCGCCTCACCGCCTCCATCGGCGGCCTGCTCGTCGGTGCCGGGTTCGTCTTGTGTTCCACCACCAACGGGTACGGTTTGTGGTTGCTTGGTTTCGGCGTGTTGACGGGCATTGGCATCGGTTTCGGCTATTCGTCGGCCACGCCGCCGGCGCTGAAATGGTTTCCCCCGGCAAAAACCGGCCTCATCGCTGGCCTGGTCGTCGCCGGATTTGGGCTGGCACCGGTGTATCTCTCGCCGGTTTCGCAATACCTGCTGGGTCATTATCAGGTTAAAACCACCATGCTGATGCTCGGCATTGCTTTCACGGTGATCGTCTGCGGCCTGGCGCAACTGCTGCGCAACCCGCCGGCGGGCCATATCGCTGGTGTGCCGTCCGCCACCACCGTTGTCTTCCCGCAAGCCGTGGTTGCTGGCAGCAGCCCGGGCGAAATCCTGCGCACGCCGGGTTTTTATCTGCTGTGGGTGATTTACTTCATTGGCGCGGGTGCGGGCCTGATGGTCATCGGCAGCGTCAGCGGCATGGCGAAGAAAAGCATGGGCGAGGCGGCGTACATCGCCGTGGCGGTGATGGCCATCGGCAACGCCTGCGGGCGCATCGGCGCCGGGTTGTTGTCGGACAAAATAGGCCGGCGCTGGACGCTGATGTTGGTGCTGCTCTTCCAGGCAGTGCTGATGTTTGTGGCCATTCCGGTCACGGGCGCTAAAGGCGTGGCCTCGGTGGTGATCGTGCTGGTGGCGTCGCTGATCGGGTTCAACTACGGCGCGAATCTTTCTTTGTTCCCGTCGTTTGCCAAGGACCTGTGGGGGCTGAAGACATTTGGGATGAATTACGGTGTGCTGTTTACGGCGTGGGGCGTGGGCGGACTCGTCCTGCCCCGGCTGCAACAGATGCTGACCGCCAAAAGCGGCAGCTACCAGTCATCCTTCATCACCGCCGCAGTGTTGCTTCTCGCTGGTGCCATGCTCACGCTGTTTATCCGGCCGCAGCCGAAAAAGTAGCTCGGTCCTTTCGCCTATTTGCATATCGCCAGAGGGTTGGCGCACCCCTGGACGCTTCGCTCATTTCGGGAATCATATCGAGTTGCGCACCGTGTCTTGGCGTGCGGCGGCCCTCGGCTTTCCCCGGAGGCATGCCGGACGGCGTCCATGGCAATCCGAAATACGATGACTTCCGAATTGGCGTTTTCCACTCCGCGACCAGCCTGGTCATTCCCTGAAATTGTTGCATGAGAAGCAACGAATGGTGCTTGTTTGACAAAAAAAGTGGGGGTTTCCGCGCCTCGGTAAATTAATGTGATTTCAGGGTCGTCGAGCACCGGAAAGTTCTTATGAATCCGACCGGTACAACCACCGTTTTCAATGACCCGAGACGTTGAATTTATTAAAATGCCAATATGAGTACCCGACCCAAACTGACTGTTGATGCAAACGAAGGCGTCGCCCATGTGGCGTATCGCCTCAATGAAGTGATGGCCATTTATCCCATCACGCCCTCCTCGCCGATGGCCGAATTTTGCGATCAATGGGCGTCCGAGAATCGCAAGAACCTCTGGGGCACCATCCCATCGATTGTGGAGTTGCAGAGCGAAGGTGGCGCGGTGGGCAGCGTCCACGGCGCGTTGCAGACCGGTTCGCTGGCCACCACGTTCACAGCGTCGCAGGGCCTGCTGCTGATGGTTCCCAACATGTTCAAGATCGCCGGCGAATTGCTGCCGGCGGTGTTTCACGTCACCGCCCGCGCGGTCGCCACCCATGCGCTCTCCATTTTCGGCGATCACAGCGACATCATGGCCTGCCGCACCACCGGCTGGGGCATGCTCGGCTCGGCCAGCGTGCAGGAAGCGACGGATTTTGCCCTGATTTCACAGGCGGCGACGCTGCGTTCCCGCATTCCCTTTGTGCATTTCTTTGACGGCTTCCGCACATCGCACGAGGTGCAGAAAATCGAGTCGCTGACCGATGCCGACTTGCGCGCGTTGATTGACGACCAATTGATTGCCGAACATCGCGCGCGGGCGATGACACCCGATCGTCCGGTGTTGCGTGGCACGGCGCAGAATCCGGACGCGTTCTTCCAAAACCGCGAGGGTTGCAACCCGTTTTACGCCGCCTGCCCTCAAATCGTGCAGGACGCGATGGACCAGTTTGCCAAGGTGGTGGGCCGCGCGTACCATTTATTCGATTATGTTGGTGCGCCGGACGCCGACCGCGTCATCGTGCTGATGGGTTCCGGCTGCGAGGCGGCGCACGAAACGGTGGATCACCTCATCAAAAAGGGTGAAAGAGTCGGTGTTCTGAAGGTCCGGTTGTACCGGCCGTTTGATCTGAGCCGGTTCGTCGAAGCGTTGCCAGCGAGCGTGAAATCCATTGCCGTTTTGGATCGTACCAAGGAGCCCGGGGCCACCGGCGAGCCGCTTTACCAGGACGTCATTACTGCGCTGATGGAAGGTTTGGCCGCCGGCATCGGCAAATTGAAGGCCATGCCGAGAGTGGTCTGCGGTCGTTACGGCCTGTCCTCGAAGGAATTCACGCCGGCGATGGTCAAGGCCGTGTTCGATAATCTCAAATCCAAACAGCCGAAGAATCATTTCACCGTCGGCATTAACGACGACGTCTCCCATACCAGCTTGACGGTCGATAACGAGTTTTCGACCGAGCCTGACAACGTGATCCGGGCGATGTTTTACGGCCTGGGCGCCGACGGCACGGTGGGCGCGAACAAGAATTCCATCAAGATCATCGGCGAAGGCACGAACAATTACGCGCAGGGCTATTTCGTCTATGATTCCAAAAAATCCGGCAGCATGACCGTGTCGCACCTGCGGTTCGGGCCCGAGCCGATTCGTTCCACCTATCTCATCAGCCGCGCCAATTTCATCGCCTGCCATCTGCCCACCTTCCTGGAGCGCTACGACATGGTCAAACCGCTGGTGTCCGGCGGCACATTCCTGCTCAACACGCCGCACTCCAAGGACGAGGCCTGGTCCAAACTGCCGACGCCGGTGCAGGAAACGCTCATCGCCCGGAAGGCGAAATTTTACGTGATTGACGCGACCAAGGTGGCACGCGACAGCGGCATGGGCGGGCGCATCAACACCATCATGCAGGTCTGTTTCTTCGCGTTGTCCGGCGTGCTGCCGCGCGACAAGGCCATCGAGTCCATCAAGTATTCCATCAAGAAAACCTACGGCAAAAAGGGCGAGGAAGTCGTGGCCATGAACCTCAAGGCTGTGGACAACACGCTGGCCCATCTGCACGAGGTGCCGGTGCCGAACCGGGCAAATGGTTCCGGTCCCCTGTTGCCGCCGCTGGTGGCCGGCGCACCGAAATTCGTAAATGACGTGCTGGGCAAAATCACCGCCGGCGAGGGCGACGACCTGCCCGTGAGCGCGTTCCCGGTGGACGGCACGTTCCCGACCGCCACGGCGCAATACGAGAAGCGCAACCTTGCTTTGGACATCCCGGTGTGGGACGAAAAGATTTGCATCCAATGCCTGAAATGCGTGGCCATCTGCCCGCACGCGACCATCCGTGCCAAGATCTATGAACCGGCCGCGCTAAAAAACACGCCGGCCACGTTCAAGAGCGTGGATTCCCGGGTTCCGGACTTCAAAGGGTTGAAATTCACATTGCAGGTGGCCGCCGAAGATTGCACCGGCTGCACGCTGTGCGTGGAAGTTTGCCCGGCCAAGAACAAGACCGAGGCGAAGCTCAAGGCCATCAACATGCGCCCCCAGGCGCCGTTGCGCGATGCGGAGCGGACGAACTGGAATTTCTTCCTCGAACTGCCCGAGCTGGACCGGCGCAAGGTAAAGACCACGCAACTCCGCCAGCAACAGCTCCTGCGTCCGCTCTTCGAATTCAGCGGCGCCTGTGCTGGCTGCGGTGAAACACCTTACGTCAAGATGGTGTCGCAACTCTTTGGCGACCGGGCGGTCATCGCCAACGCCACCGGCTGTTCCTCCATCTACGGCGGCAACCTGCCGACCACGCCTTATTGCGTGGACAAGGCCGGCCGCGGGCCGACCTGGTGCAATTCGCTGTTCGAGGACAACGCCGAGTTCGGTCTCGGCTTCCGGGTCTCGATTGACAAGCAAAAGGAATTCGCCACGGAACTCGTGAAGAAGCTCGCCCCGCAACTGGGTGACGACCTCGTGAACGGCATTGTCAACGCGGTGCAGGCCGATGAAGCTGGCATTTACGAACAACGCGAACGCGTGGGCGCCCTGAAGCAAAAGCTGGCGAAGCTGGAGACTCCCGAGGCGAAGACGTTGTGGTCCATCGCCGACACGCTCGTCAAACGCAGCGTCTGGATTTTCGGCGGCGACGGCTGGGCCTACGACATCGGCTACGGCGGCCTGGACCACGTGCTGGCCAGTGGCCGCGACGTCAACGTCCTGGTCATGGACACGGAAGTTTATTCCAACACGGGCGGCCAGATGTCCAAATCCACGCCGCGCGGGGCGGTGGCGAAATTCGCCGCCGGCGGCAAGGCGGCGGGCAAGAAGGATCTCGGCCTGATCGCGATGAGCTACGGCAACATTTATGTGGCCAGCGTGGCGATGGGCGCCAAGGACGAGCAGACGTTGCGCGCGTTCGTTGAGGCGGAATCCTATCCCGGCCCGTCGCTCATCATCGCCTACAGCCATTGCATCGCGCATGGCATCGCGCTCGACCGGGGCGTGGGTGCACGCCAGCAGAAACTGGCGGTGGAATCCGGCCAATGGCTGCTCTATCGCTACGACCCACGCCGGGCCGAAGCCGGCGAGAACCCGTTGCAACTGGATTCCGGGGCGGCCAAGTCCAAGGTGCAGGATTATCTGCTCTCGGAGAACCGGTTCAAGATGCTGACCAAGAGCAAGCCGGAGGACGCGAAAAGGTTCTTCGCGCAGGCCCAGACGGACGCCGAGCGGCGCTGGAAATTTTACCAGTACATGTCCGGGCGCAATTTAAAAACTGAAACGGCTTCAGCTCCGACGCCGAAGCCTGCCGCCACGGTGGACCAACAACCCTAACCTGAAAGGCAGAATGAAGAAGGAAGAATGCAGAAACGAGCCCGTGAGCGGGATGTTTGGCATTCGTATCTTCATTCCGCATTCTGCCTTCTGCATTTGAAACAGCTTATGGACCTGACCACGACTTATCTCGGTTTGAAACTCCGCACGCCGCTGGTGCCGGCGGCCTCGCCGCTTTCGGAGGAAATAGACAACATCAAACGCATGGAGGACGCCGGGGCGTCGGCCGTGGTGCTGTATTCCCTGTTCGAGGAGCAATTGCGCCAGGACCGCCTGGAGCTGCACCATCACATGGAGCAGGGAACCTTCAGCTCACCGGAGGCCCTGACCTATTTCCCGGAGCCGGAGGAATACCACCTCGGGCCGGAGGAATATCTCAAACACATCGCCAGCGCGAAGAAGTCCGTGCGCATTCCCATCATCGCCAGCATCAATGCCAGCATCAACAACGGCAAGTCGGTCGGTGCCTGGACGCAGTTTGCCCGGCTGGTGCAGGAAGCCAAGGCGGATGCGCTGGAGTTGAACATCTATTACATCCCCACCAACCTGAACCTGCCCGCCGGGGAGATCGAGCAAACCTATCTGGACGTTCTCAAGGCGGTGAAAGCCGAGGTCACGATTCCGGTGGCGGTGAAACTCAGTCCGTTCTTTACCAATTTTGCCAACATGGCCAAGCGGATGAATGACATCGGTGCGGACGGGTTGGTGCTGTTCAACCGGTTTTATCAGCCGGACATTGATCTCGAAACGATGGAAGTGAAACCCAACATCCTGTTGAGCACGCCCATGGCCATGCGCGTGCCGTTGCGCTGGATCGCCATCCTTTATGGCCGGCTCCAGGCCAGCCTGGCGGCCACCAGCGGCATCCATCGCGCGTCTGACGTCTTGAAGATGCTAATGGCCGGCGCGGACGTGACCATGCTCTGTTCCACCCTCATCCGGCACGGCATCGGCCAGATCAGCGTCATTGAACACGAACTGGCTTCCTGGATGGAGGAACACGAGTACGAATCCGTCACCCAGCTCAAGGGCAGCCTGAGCCAGAAAAATTGTCCCGCCCCCAGCGCTTTCGAACGCGCCCAATACATGCGGGCCATCTCGAATTATTCCGTGGCGTAACGCAGCCGGAACCGCGAAACACACGAAATACGCGAAAGGTATGGCGCGTTACTCCGTGCGCACCCCCCTCTTGGCTACGGAAGGCTGTAAAGTTTCAATACCGGATAGACACGGATTCAACTCACGTCTTGGCCACGTTTCCAACCCGGCCTCTCCCCGCTCGAAACTGAAAAGGGGAGTTATCGCGCGACAGCTGGCGAATGCGCGACGATTCGTGTAATGGTTTTGCGCCTTTTTGCGGCAAGAAAGATTCGGCGAACCGGGTTCTTTAAAACACTTCGGCTTTGAGGCCGGAGACGTGGCGCACGGTCTGCGCAATTTGGGAAAGCGCTTTCAGCGGCAGATGCCCGCAATCCGCGTGAAACATCGGCCGGGTGGCGGAGTAAATCTGCACCAGGGGAATGTTCGCGCCCGCGGCCTTCAATTCCTTGAGGCGATAGGCGTATTCCTCGATTTCCACGGCCGGCGGTTCTTCGCCGTTGATGGCCGTGAAGAGGCTTTGGATGATCACCGGGCGCTGGCGGCCCACCAGCAGGATGTTGGACAACACCTTGTCCAGCGAGACCGCCGACCTGTCCACCCGGTTGAAAAATGTCTGCGTGCCGCCGTCCAGCTTGGCCCAGATTTCGTCGGACTTTGTAAAATGTTTCAACCCCTGCTGCACCTGGGGCCGGTCGAGCCCGGTGCCGTTCGTGATCAGAACGATTTTGAAGAATGGAAATTCACCCAATGCCCGGATGTGTACAATGGACTCAACGGCCTCGGCAAAATCCGGCGCGAGGGTGGGCTCGCCATCGCCACTTAAGGCCACATGCCGCAACGTCAACAATTCCTCCGACAAGGACGAATACCACGGACGTTCGTGCAATTTCCCCGCCATGACGTAGGACAGGGTCTTGTGCAGTTCAACGGCCATCGCGTCCACGTCCAGTCTCGTCTCGCGCGGCTCGTTCCGGCGGTCCACTTCGCAATAAAGACAGTCGAAACTGCAGGTTTTGTCGGGGTTCATGTTCACGCCCAGCGACAGACCGCGGGCGCGGGCGGAAATCACCGCATAAACGAAGCGGTTATTCAGGAAATCACGCGGGCTGCCGAAGGCCGTCTCCGCGATCGGCAGGCGGTCCTTCCCGTTGAGGTGCCGGGCCCCGTTCGCATTCAAATGTTTTTGAGTGACTGATTCCACAATTCTTACAGAAATCATAAGCCCGTGGCGAAAGCGTCACTACACGGGACTTGGCAAAAGGTTCACATTCCTTGGCGGGGGTTGGCGAGGGAGTAAATACCCTGTGTTTACAAGGGGTATCTCGCGTCATTCCGCCCTGGTTTGCGACTGTTGGCGGACCTGGCCGTTGCGGAGGCAACCCAGCGCGGTGAGGGTGCGCTGATAGATTTCCTCGGGCGTGCCTTCGGCCTCGATGGTCACCAACAGGCCCCGTTGCTGATAAAAATCCGCTAGCGGCTTGGTGCTCTTCTCATAGGCTTGCATCCGGACGCGGACCGCCTCGGGCCGGTCGTCCTCGCGCTGCTGGAGCTTTTGCCCGCAATGATCGCAGATGCCCTCGATGTGCGGCGGACGGCCCGTCGTGTGGAAAACCGCCTTGCACCCCGGGCAGGTGCGCCGGCCGCTCAGGCGGGCGACCACGTTTTCGATGGGCAGATCGTAATTCAGCACGGCGTCGAGCTGGAGCTGCTCCTGGTCCAGGATCCGGGCGAAGGCCTTCGCCTGCGCGACCGTGCGCGGGAATCCGTCGAGCAGAAAGCCGCCGCGACACCGGATGCAATGCGTGCGTTCGCGGAGCAGGTCCAGAACGGTCTGGTCGGGGACGAGGTCGCCCCGCCGCATGTAGCCGAGGGCGTCCTGCAGCGCCGGGCTGCATTCGTCCTGGGCGAGACACTTGGCCGCGCGGAAAATATCGCCGGTGGAGAGATGGCAGGTGCCCAGCCGTTCGCAGAGCAATTCGGCCTGGGTGCCCTTGCCCACGCCCGGCGCGCCCAGCAGCACCAGGCGAAAAAGGCGTGGCGGCACCGGTGGCATGATTTTGCATCTGGCTGCGCCACCTTGGATCCAAGCGATTCGAATTTGTTGTGCGGTCATAACCTTTTCACTTAAATTGTCCTGCCAACATCATATAACCTGCTTCTAAAGTGGCTCTAATTCAAGAGATATGTGGCATCAGGCCAATAAATACACGGTCTTTGCCAAAAATGGGTCAAGGGAGGGGGGAAATCATCCCGGCAGGGAAGCTTGACTGCCCATCGGGGAGCCGCGGCGGCGCGGGACGTGCAAGAATTGATGCAAGAAAGCCAAACTTTGCTTTTCAGGCGGGTGGCAGGTCGGTTATAAAACGCGTATGCAATCCATCGCCGACTGTCCTCGACGGGCGTTCGTCAATTTGCATTTGTTTTCAAACGGGCCACGCTCCTTTGAACGGTCCACCGGTGTTTCTTAACGCGAAAGGGATCCCACATGAAAAATTATGCTCCAGCAGACATCCGCAATTTCGCCGTCGTCGGCCACGCCTCGTCCGGCAAGACGATGCTCTGCGAGGCGATGCTCGCCTGCGGCGGCGTCATCTCGCGCATGGGCCGCATCGCCGACGGCTCGACGGTGTCCGATTATCACGTCAGCGAAAAGAACCGCCAGATTTCCGTCTCGGCGTCGCTGCTGCACACGGAGTGGGCGGGCAAGAAGCTGAATATCATTGATACGCCCGGCTACCTGGACTTCATCAGCGAGGGTCTCGGCGCGTTGCGCGTCGGCGATTTTGCGCTGGTGGTAATCAACGCGCAGCACGGCTTGGGCGTCGGCACCGACCGGGTATGGGATTATGCGACCCGCTACGGCATTCCGAAAATGATCGTGGTGAACGCGGTGGACAAGGAGAACGTGGATTTCGACGCGGTGGTGCGCCAGGTGCAGGAGCGGTTTGGCCGGCACGTTTTTCCGTTGAGCGTGCCGGTGAATCCCGGCCCGGGATTCAACCGCGCGCTGGACGTGTTGCGCAATGAGGTGGTGACCTATGCGGCGGATGCCAGCGGCAAATACAAGGAGGAGGCGGCCACCGGTGAACTGGAAACGCAGGTCAAGGAGCTGCACCGCCAGTTGATCGAGCACATTGCCGAGTCCGACGACGAGCTGATGAACAAGTTTTTCGAACAGGGCAGCCTTTCGGAGGAGGAATTTCGGAAGGGCATCCACTCGGCGGTGCAGAAGGAATTGTTCATTCCCCTCTTTTGCACGTCGGCGGAAAACAACATCGGTGTCGCCCGGCTCCTGGATTTCATCGCCAAGTATGGCTCGTCGCCCGTGGACCGTAAAAAAGTCAAGGCGCTCAATGCCAACGACGCGGAGGTGGAGGTCGGCCTGGAAGATCCGGAACCGGTGCTTTACATTTTCAAGACGATGTCCGAGGCGCATTTCGGCGAATTGTCGTTCTTCCGCGTTTATTCGGGATCGGTTGCCACCGGCATGGACTTGTACAATAGCGACCGCAAGACCAACGAGCGCGAGTGGACCGCCACCCGCGCCGATCTGATCTTCGGCTCGCATGCACAACTGCGCGCCCTGGCAGAGGTCTATGCCAGCAGCGACGCACAGGAAAAGTTCGTGAAGGACTTTGCCCTGGCCTGGACCAAGGTGATGAATGCGGATCGCTACGACCTCGCCTGAAAAACGAGCCCCGGATCGCGCGAGCGACCCGGGGCTCGTTCAATCACATCAAAAAATCGGCCGTCAGTATCAGTAGTAGTGACGCACACCATTATGGTCGACGTAATAGGCGGCATGTTCGCGGCGGTAGTGCGCCGCGGCGGCCCGGCGGCAATCGGCGCGGTTGTTGGCATGACCGATCGAGTTACCGATCAGGCCACCCGCCACGCCGCCGACCGCGGCACCGACAAGGCTGTGTGACGCCAGACCACCGACCAGCGCGCCCGAACCGGCGCCCAACGCGGTTTCGGT
>Ga0181522_10000507_pt1 | contig 28720 bp, 28 predicted proteins | sample PEATcosm2014_Bin_27_FD_121103 | JGI IMG/M metagenome (GOLD analysis project Ga0181522, IMG submission 121103) | Peatland microbial communities from MTU Mesocosm Facility, Houghton, MI, USA - PEATcosm2014_Bin05_10_metaG | ecosystem: Environmental > Terrestrial > Soil > Wetlands > Peat | place...
CGTCAACCAGCGCCTGATCGCCGACCTGCGTACCTGGCGCCACTACACGGGCCACGACTACAAGAACATCTCCACCGACCAGGAACTGCTCGGCACGGCCACCAAGCGGGACGTGCTGTGCGGCAACACGGAACCGGGACCGCCCAAGCGCCGCCCCCAGATCTGCCTGGTGATCGCGGGACCGACCCGGGACGGCATGCGCGAGGTGCTGGGCGGCTGGTACCTGCCGGCCGACACCGAAGACGACGTGCGCTCGCTGCGCCACGGCTGCTTCGGCTCCGTCACGGCTGGTCTCTGCCCCAAATCACCTGCAAATCGAGGATGATCGGAGACTTGCGGCGACCTGGACTCCAGCCACGATGAGCACCGCCACGGAGGCGCCGCCGGTCGGGGCCCCCGCCACCGGCGCAAGGGCGGTGGGTCGCCTGCCGCCCTGGTGGCCGCTGGCCGCGCTGACCCTGCTCGCGGCCGGGCTGCGCCTGAGCACCCTGGGCCTGCAGAGCTTCTGGTTCGACGAGGCCTTCACACCTGTCCACGTCCTGCATCCCAGCCTCTTCAAGACCCTGGACTCGATCACCAAGACGGAGAACAGCCCGCCTCTGTGGTACGTGCTGGAGTGGGTCGACTACAGGCTGCTGGGAACGAGCGAATGGGCTCTGCGGCTGCCCTCGGCACTGGCCGGGATCGCGCTCGTGCCCGTCGCCTGGGGCATCGGCCGGGAGCTGGCCGGGCGTGCGACGGCGATCGCCACGGCCCTGCTCGTGACGGCCAGCCCGATATTCGTCTGGTACTCCCAGGAGGCTCGCGTCTACGGGCTGTATGCGCTGGTCGCGGGCGTGGCCATGCTGTGCTTCCTGCGCCTGCTGGAGGCGCCCGAGCATCGCGGCCGCCTGATCGCCTTCGCCGCGGCGGGCGTGCTGGCGCTGGTCACGTTCTACTTCACGGTCTTCCTGCTGGCCGGCATGGCGGTGTGGCTGCTGTGTTGGCCGCGGACGCGGCGGCGTTGCGTTCCGGCGCTCGCAGCGATCGGCGTGGTGGGGCTTGCGCTGCTGCCCCTGATCTCGGCCCAGGGCGCCCGCAACACCAGCTGGATCGGCGAATGGCCCTTGCGATCGCGTCTGGAATCGATCCCCCAGTACTTCCTGACGGGCTACAACGGCGCGCCCCTGGGGCACGGCATCGAGCTGCTGGTGGCGCTGCCGCTGCTCGGCGCCTGCGGCCTGGGCGCCGGGCGTCTGTTGGCGACGCCCCCCGCCCGCCGCGATCCGGCCGAGGAGGTCCACCGCCGCGGCGCGGCGATCACGCTGTGGCTGGCCGCCTGCGGCTTCGGGATACCGCTCCTGCTGGTGCTGGGCGGAGCGGACTACCTGGCTCCCCGCAACGTGCTCGGGGCGATGGTGCCGACTGCGGCCCTGATCGCTGTGCTGGGAACGTGGCCGCGGACGGGCAGATGGGGACCGGCGCTGCTGGCCCTGGGCGCCGCCGGGCTGCTGGTGATCACGATCGACGTCAACCTGAGCCCGCGCCTGCAGCGCAGCGACTGGCGCGACCTGGCCCGGGCCATTCCGGCGGGCACCGGCGAACGCGTCTACACGACGACTCTGTTTGGCTCCGCCCCCCTGCAGCACTACCTTCCCGGCCTCGTCAAGCTGGCCCCGCACGAGCGCGTGAGCGTGCGTGAAATCGTCGAGACGGGCGAACTGCCGCTGAAGCCGGGCGTGGGCACGCCGCCGCCGGGCTTCAGGCTGGTGGCTTTCCACCGCGTGCACGGCCTCCTCTCCTACCGCTTCGCCTCGCCCTCTCCGGTGCTCCTGTCCGAGGAGCAGTTGCGCAGGGACGTCGTGACCGCCTCCGAACCGTGGGTGCTCGTGCCCGAACACGCCCGCAGGTCGCGCTAGGTTAGCTTTCCACCATGGCGCAGTTGACCGTTGAGGCATGCAGCGAGGCTCGACTGGCGCTCGACGCTGCCCGCGAGCACCTGCTCTCCCTCCAGAGCGAGGAGGGCTGGTGGCGCGGCGAGCTGCAGACGAACGTCACGATGGACGCGGAGGACCTGCTGCTGCGCGAGTTCCTGGGCATACGCGAGCGGGAGCCCAGCGAACGGACGGCGGCCTGGATCCGCTCCCAGCAGCGGGCCGACGGCACCTGGTCGAACTTCCACGAGGGTCCGGGTGACCTGTCGACGACGGTCGAGGCCTACTGGGCGCTGCGGCTGATCGGCGACGACCCGGCGGCGGAGCACATGCGGATCGCCGCGGAGTTCATCCGCGAGCAGGGCGGGATCGCCAGGGTGCGCGTCTTCACCCACCTGTGGCTGGCCCTGTTCGGGCTGTGGTCCTGGGACGACGTGCCGGCGCTGCCGGCGGAGGTCGTGCTGCTGCCCCCGCAGGTTCCCTTGAACGTCTACGACTTCGCCTGCTGGGCGCGGCAGACGATCGTGGCCCTGGCCCTGGTCAAAGCGCACCGCCCGGTCAGGCCGCTGGGCTTCACGCTGTCGGAGCTGCACGTCGCGCCGGGCGCGCCTGTGGCCCCGGCGGTGGCCCAGCGCTCGCGCAGGCGCGGCTGGCTGTCGCGGCTGGATGCGCTGCTGCGGATCTACGAACGTCACCCCTTCGGCCCGCTGCGCCGCCTGGCCTGCGCGCGGGCGGAGAGCTGGATCGTGCGCCGCCAGGAGGCCGACGGCTCCTGGGGGGGCATCCAGCCGCCCTGGGTGTACTCGCTGATCGCTCTGCACCTGGCGGGCTATCCGCTGGAGCACCCCGTCATGCGCCGCGGCCTTGAGGGGATCGAGGGCTTCACGATCGAGGACGAGGACGACCGCCACAGGGTCGGGGCCCCGGCGGGCCCCAGCAGGCGCCTGGAAGCCTGCCAGTCGCCGGTCTGGGACACGGCCCTGGCGATGATCGCCCTCAGCGACGCGGGTGCCACCGGGGAGGAGCCGGCGATGGTCAGGGCTGCACGCTGGCTGCTGGGCGAGGAGGTCAGGGTGCACGGCGACTGGTCGGTGGCCCGTCCCGGCCTGCCCCCGGGCGGCTGGGCCTTCGAGTTCGCCAACGTGAACTACCCGGACGTCGACGACACGGCCGAGGTCGTGATGGCGCTGGAGCGCGTCGGCGATCCGGCCCTGCGCCCGGCGATCGAGGCGGCCCGGGAAAGGGCGCTGCGCTGGGTCGAGGGGATGCAGTCCAGCGACGGCGGCTGGGGCGCCTTCGACGCGGACAACACGAGGGCCTTGGTGCGCGAACTGCCGTTCCTGGACTTCGGCGAGGTGATCGACGAGCCGAGCGCGGACGTGACGGCCCACACGGTCGAGATGCTGGGCCTGCTCGGCCTGGCAGGCCGTCCGGCTGCTGCGGCCGGCATCAGGTGGCTGATGGAGAACCAGGAGTCCGACGGGTCCTGGTTCGGCCGCTGGGGGATCAACCACGTGTACGGCACGGGCGCGGTCGTGCCGGGCCTGGTGGCGGCCGGGGTGGACCCGGCCAACGCCGGCATCCGCAGGGCCGTCAGCTGGCTGCTGGCCCACCAGAACGAGGACGGCGGCTGGGGCGAGGACGCCCGCTCCTACGACGACCCGCACTGGATCGGGCGCGGCCCGAGCACGGCCTCCCAGACGGCCTGGGCGCTGCTGGCGCTGCACGCGGCGGGCGAGCACAGCTCCGAGGCTGCCCTGCGCGGGATCGCCTGGCTGGTCTCCACCCAGCGCCAGGACGGCAGCTGGGACGAGCCGCAGTACACGGGCACGGGCTTCCCGTCGGACTACTACATCAACTACCACCTCTACAGGCTCTCGTTCCCGATCATGGCGCTGGGGCGCTGTCTGAGGGACATGCCCGCGAGCGCGCCCGCGGCCGCACGGGAGGGCGGGCTGGCAGAGAGCCGGGGGTGAGCCTCCTGGCGCAGCCGACCCCGCCCCAGGCCCCGACCGCCGAGGCGGTCATGGCCAGGGCTCAGGGGGAGAGCTTCCCCGTCGCCCTGCGCCTGCTGGGGCGTGACGTCCGCGCCCACCTGCTGGCCGTCTACGGCTTCGCGCGCCTGGTCGACGAGCTCGGCGACAGCGTGGCGGGCGACCGCCTGGCTGCCCTGGACTGGCTGGAGTCCGAACTGGACGCAGCCATCGAGGGGCGGGCAGAGCATCCGCTGCTGCAGGCGCTGACGCCGACGATCGCCGCCTGCGCGCTGAGCAGGGAGCCGTTTGCGAGGCTGATCGAGGCCAACAGGCTGGATCAGCGCAAGCACGGCTACGAGACGTGGTCGGAGCTGCGCGAGTACTGCTCGCTGTCGGCCGACCCGGTCGGGGAGATCGTCCTGGCCGTCTTCGGTCAGTCGACGCCGCAGCGGATCGCCCTGTCGGACAGCATCTGCACTGCCCTGCAGCTGGCCGAGCACTGCCAGGACGTGGCGGAGGACCTGCGGGCCGGGCGCGTCTACCTGCCCCGGGAGGACATGCGCCGCTTCGGCTGCGAGCCCGAGCAGCTCTCGGCGCCGGTGGCGGGCGAGCCGCTGCGGGCCACGATCGCCTTCGAGGTGACGCGGGCCAGGGAGCTGCTGCGCGAGGGCCTGCCGCTGGTGGGGCAGCTGCGAGGGCGGGCGCGGATCGCCGTGGCGGGCTTCGCGGGCGGCGGGCGGGCGGCGCTGGAGGCGATCGAGAGGGCCGGCTTCGACGTGCTCGGCGGCGCCCCCCGGGCGAGCGGGACACGACGCCTGGCGGCGGTCCTGGCGACGCTCGCGCAGGCGGACAGGGCCAACCGATGACTCCCTCCCAGGAGGAGGTCGAGCAGGCCTACCGCCGCTGCGAGGCGATCACGCGCGAGCAGGCGGCCAACTTCTACTACGGCATCAGGCTGCTCTCGGCGCAGCGAAGACGAGCGATGTGCGCCGTCTACGCGTTCGCCCGCAGGGTCGACGACATCGGCGACGGCGAGGACCCGCCGCAGCGCAAGCGCGAGCGCCTGCAGCAGGAGCAGGAGCGGCTGGGGCTGCTGGCGGAGCAGGGCATGGCGGCGGCGGGGCAGGACCCGGTGCTGGTCGCGCTGGCCGACGCGGCCGTGCGCTTCCCGCTGCCGCTGGGCGCCCTGGGCGAACTGATCGACGGCGTGCGGATGGACCTGGACGGCGTCCGCTACGAGAGCTTCGAGGACCTGGTGCTGTACTGCAGGCGGGTGGCGGGCACGATCGGTCGCCTGTGCCTGGCGATCTTCGGCTCGCGCGAGGGCGCGGGGGCGGGCGCGCCGTCGGCGGAGGCCAACCAGCTGGCCGACGACCTCGGCGTGGCCCTGCAGCTGACGAACATCCTGCGCGACGTGCACGAGGACGCGGACAACGGAAGGGTGTACCTGCCGGCGGAGGACTTCGAGCGCTTCGGCCTGGACGGCGCAGGCGGCACGGAGCCGGCCCAGGCCCTGCTGGCGGCGATCGCGGCGCTGGACCCCGAGGAGCAGCGCCTGACGGGCCTGGTGCGCTTCGAGGCTGCCAGGGCACGCCAGTGGTTCGTCCGGGGCCTGACATTGGCCGACAGCCTGGACAGGCGCAGCGCGGCGTGCCTGCTGGCGATGGCGGGCATCTACAGGCGCCTGCTGGAGCGGATCGACGCGGACCCGGCGGCGGCCCTGACGGCCCGCATGTCCCTGCCGCCGCACGAGAAGGCGTGGGTGGCGGCCCGCGGCATGATCGGCATCCGCCCGTGAGCAGGCGGATCGTCGTGATCGGGGGCGGCCTGGCCGGCGTCACGGCGGCCCTGGACTGCGCCGAGGCAGGCGCGAAGGTGAGCCTGCTGGAGGTCCGCCGCCGCCTGGGCGGGGCGGCCTACTCGGTCCTGCGGGACGGGATCGAGATGGACAACGGCCAGCACGTGTTCCTGCGCTGCTGCCACAACTACAGGCGCCTGCTGGCGAGGCTCGGCAGCGATCATCTGGTCCACCTGCAGCCGCGGCTGTCGATCCCGGTGCTGAGCCCGGGCCGCCCGCCGGCCCGGATCGCCCGCTCGCCGCTGCCGGCGCCGCTGCACCTGGCGGGGGCGCTGGCGCGCTACCCGCACATGACGGTGGGCCGGAAGCTCGGTGCAGCACGGGCGGCACGGGCGCTGTCGCTGCTGGACCCGGACGATCCCGCCCTCGATCGGATCGCCTTCGGGGAGTGGCTGGCGGGGCACGGCCAGGACGAGGGCGCGGTGGCGGCCCTGTGGGACCTGATCGCGCTGCCGACGATGAACGTGCCGGCGGCGCAGGCGTCGCTGGCGCTGGCGGCGTTCGTCTTCCAGACGGGTCTGCTGGCGGGCGCGGCGGCCGGCGACGTGGGCTTCCACGTGGCGACGCTGCAGCGCATCCTCGGCGACCCGGCCCTGCGGGCCCTGGAGCAGGCGGGGGTGGAGGTCCGCCTGGGCTGGCGGGCGCAGTCCCTGACCGGCGGTCCCGGTGGCGGCTTCGAGCTGCAGGGAACCTCCACAGAGGGCCAGGAGACGATCGTGGCCGACGGGGTCGTCGTGGCCCTGCCCCACGACCGGGCTCCTGCCCTGCTGGAGGGCCTGATCGGCCCGGTGCGGGCGCTCGAGAGCTCCCCGATCGTGAACCTGCACGTCGTCTATGACCGCGAGGTCATGGAGGAGCCCTTCGCGGCGGGCGTCAGAACCCCCGTGCAGTACCTGTTCGACCGCAGCGCGGCGGCCGGGGCGCCGGCCGGGTGTCAGTATCTGGCGGTGTCGCTGTCGGGAGCAGCAAGGGAGATGCAGATGAGCGTCGAGGAGCTTCGCGAGGAGTACGTCCCGGCCCTGACGGCGCTGCTGCCACGGGCGCGAGGAGCGCGCATGGAGAGCTTCCTGGTCACCCGCGAGCACGCCGCCACGTTCCGGGCGGCGCCGGGCTCGGCGGCGTCGCGCCTGCAGGCGGGCACGGCCGTCCCGGGCCTTGCCGTGGCGGGGGCATGGACGGCGACGGGCTGGCCGGCGACGCTGGAGGGCGCCGTCATGAGCGGCCATGCGGCGGCGCCGGTGGCGCTCGGGCAGGAGATCGGCGCCGCGCGGGCAGGCACGCCAGCGGCGGCAGGGACGCCGGCATGAGCAGGCTGCTGGTGGCGGCGCCGATGCGCATCGAGGCGGCCCTGATCTCCTCGGCTGCGCGCAGCGCCCCGGTGACGAAGACGGGGATGGGCCCGCACAGGGCGCGGCGGTCGGCCCGGGAGCTGCCGGCCCGCACGGCCACGGGTCTGCTGGTGCTGGGCTTCTGCGGGGGCCTGGACGAGTGCTCGGTGCCGGGGGAAGTGATCGTGGCCGAGGAGGTCTATGCGGCGGCGGATGAGAACCATCCGGAGGAGCCTGTCAGCTGCGACCTGCACGGCCAGCTGCTGCCGAGGCTGACGGGCCTGGGCATGAAGGTCAGAAGCGGCAGGGTCGTGTGCGTGTCGAAGCTGGCCCTGGGCGAGCGCAGGACAGAGCTGCACGAGCAGGGGGCGATAGCGGTCGACATGGAGTCGGTGTGGCTGGCGGCGGGGGCGGCGGGCAGGCCCTTCGGGGTGGTGCGGGTCGTGCTGGACAGCCCCAGCCACGAGCTGATGCGGGTGCGGGCCGTCGGCGGGGCGCTGCGGGCGGCGGCTGCGCTGCGCCGCGTGGCGGGGGCACTTCACGACTTCACCCCGGCCGACTAAGGTAGCGAGATGGTCGATCCCACAGTGCTGCACCGCCGGATGGCACGTCTGACCTTCGCCGGCCGTTGTCCTCGGACTCGCCCTTGCCGCCAGCAAGGGCTTCGCCCTGCGTCCGCGGCCGACTCGGCCATCCGCACCCCCGGACGGCACACCACCGTGGAATCGACCATCTAGATGGGTCCTCGCTTCAAACAGAGCACGCGCATGGGCATGTACCTGATGCGCCAGAAGCTCGCGAAAAGGGAGAAGTTCCCGCTGATCGTGGAGCTGGAGCCGCTGTTCCAATGCAACCTGGCCTGCTCGGGCTGCGGCAAGATCCAGCATCCCGAGCACGAGCTGCGCAGGCGCATGCCGGTCGAGCAGGCGGTCGGAGCGATCGAGGAGTCGGGCGCGCCGATGGTCTCGATCGCGGGCGGCGAGCCCCTGATCCACCCCGAGATCCACGTGATCGCAGCCGAGCTGATCAAGAAAAAGCGCTTCGTCTACCTGTGCACGAACGCGCTGCTGCTGGAGAAGAAGCTCGAGAACTTCAAGCCGAGCCCGTACTTCGCGTGGGCGGTGCACATGGACGGCCTGCGCGAGCGCCACGACGCGTCGGTGGAGCGGGAGGGCGTCTTCGACAAGGCGGTGGCGGCGATCAAGGCGGCCAAAGCTGCGGGCTTCCGGGTCACGACGAACACGACCTTCTTCACCCACGACTCCCCGAAGACGGTCAGGGAGGTCCTGGACTTCCTCAACGACGACCTGGAAGTCGACGAGATGATGATCTCGCCTGCCTATGCGTACGAGAAAGCCCCCGATCAGGATCACTTCCTGGGCGTCACCCAGACCCGCAAGCTGTTCAGCGAGGCCTTCGCGGATGGCCGCAGGCGCAAGTGGCGCCTGAACCACAGCCCCCTGTTCCTGGACTTCCTGGAGGGCAAGGCGGACTTCGACTGCACGGCCTGGGGCATCCCCAGCTACTCCCTGTTTGGCTGGCAGCGCCCCTGCTACCTCATGTCCGACGGCTACGCCCAGACGTACAAAGAGCTGATCGAGACGACGGAATGGGAGAAGTACGGCAGGGGCAGGGACCCCCGCTGCGACAACTGCATGGCCCACTGCGGCTATGAGCCGACGGCGGTCCTGCAGACGACGAGCTCGCTGCGCCAGTCACTGCGGGCCCTGGTCGGCTGAGACCTCGAGCTCCTCGACGTCGACCTCCTGGCTGCCGGTGCGCAGGTCCCGCCAGGTGATGCCCTCCCCGAGCAGGGCTGGCACGCCCAGCCCGAGGGCCGTGATGACCTCGACTGCCTGCAGGATGATGCCGTAGGCCAGCCCCTGCCCGGCGCTGACGCCGTAGGCGGCCAGGACGACCAGGCAGGCGGCCTGGAAGACGCCGACGTTGGAGGGGGTGGCGGGCAGGATGGCGGAGACGTTGACGGCCAGCAGGATCGCGGCAGCGGCGGCCAGTCCTGTTTCGTGCTGCAGGCCGAGGGCGAGCAGGACGGCGTAGCAGGCCATCCACTGCAGGGCCCAGGCGAGCAGCTGGGCGAGGATGGCGGTGCTGCCCAGGCGGGGCCGGGCGAAGACGAGGAGCCCCTGGCGGGCCAGGCGCAGCAGCCGCTCGACCCGTTCGGCTGCGAGGCGCATGCGCCTGGAGGGAGAGCGTCGCCCCAGGGCCAGCAGCCTCGGCCCTGAGACGACGAGCAGGGCGATGGCGATGGGCACGAGCAGGGCGATCAGGATCCCCGTCAGGTGCCCGCCGGCGAGGGGGACGGCGGTGAAGGTGACGACGGCGAGGATGGCCAGGGCCAGCAGGTTGATCAGTGTCTGGGAGAAGACGGTGCCGGCGACGACGGGCAGCAGGTGCCGCCGCGACCCCTCCAGGCGCCTTGTCAGGACGATGACGCGGGAGGGCTCGCCGATCCGCCCGGGGAAGAGGGCGGAGGCCATGACGCCGATCATCAGGGACCGCACGACGGGTCCCCAGACGATACGGGTGCCGGGCAGGGCGGCGCTGAGGACCTGGTGCCAGGAGACGGATCGCATCAGCAGGGAGGCGCCCATCAGGGCGATGGCGAGGACGATCCAGCCTGGGCTGGCGGTGACGAGGTCGTGGCCTATGCGGCTGAGGTCGAGGCGGGTGACGCCGAAGGCGACGAGGCCTGCGACGAGCAGGACGGCGAGCAGGGCGGCGGCTCGACGCCTGCGCCTGCCGCGCGCGGGCTGGGCTGACGCGGGCGGCTCGACATCCATCGGCCGGGGGTCTATCAGGTCGGGCGCCCGACGGGGAGCAGACCGGGCCCGCAGGTATGCTCCCGAGGGCAGCGATGAGGCCCGCTCCATAACCGCGGCTGGTGCCGCTGATGGCTTCTACGTCACCGTCACACGAGCGTATGTGAGGGCATGTCGTGGAACCGGCACAGCAGAGAACAGGATCAGAGGGACGCGGGAGCCGCCGTCTGGACGGCCAGGAGCTGGCGGCGATCTTCGTGGGCGGGTTCGTAGGGGCGATCGCGCGGGCGGCGCTGTCGAAGGGACTGACGCCGGCGCCGGGCGCATGGCCGTGGGCGACGTTCGCGGTCAACATTGCGGGCGCGGCGCTTCTGGGGTACTTCGTGACCCGCCTGCAGGAGCGCCTGCCGCCGTCGCTGTACAAGCGTGCCTTCCTGGGCACGGGCATATGCGGGGCCCTGACGACCTTCTCGACGCTGATGGTCGAACTGATGAAGATGCTCGAAGAGTCGCGCGTGGGGCTGGCCGCCGGCTACGGGACCGCCAGCCTGCTCTGCGGCCTGGCGGCGGTGTTCGGGGCCAGCAAGATGGTCAGGAGAGCGAGGGTCGCGGCGTGAGCTTCGTGGCGTTGTGGGCCGCCGTCGGCCTGCTGGGAGGCGCGGGCGCGGTGGCGAGGTTCCTGCTCGACGGGGCCGTGTCCTCAGCGGGCGGCGGGCGCTTCCCGCTGGGCACGCTGGCGGTCAACCTGACGGGCAGCGTCGTGCTGGGCGCGCTTGTCGGAGCGGCCGTCAAGGGCGACGCCTACCTGTTGGCGGGGACGGCCGCGATCGGCTCCTACACGACCTTCTCGACGTGGATGTTCGAGTCCCACAGGGCGGCGGAGGACAGCGAGCCGTGGGTGGCCTTCGCGAACGTCCTGCTCAGCCTGGCCCTGGGCCTGGCGGCGGCGAAGCTGGGCAGGGCGCTCGGCTGATGGCGGCTCCGGGCCTGAAGCTGACCGTCTTCCTGGGCGACCGCGACCGCGCCGACGGGGCCCTGCTGGCGGACGCGCTGATGGACCTGTTCGCCCGCGAGCGGGTGGCGATGAGCGTGCTGCTGCGTGGCACGGAGGGCTACGGCCTGGAGCACCAGATGCGCACGGAGCGGCTGCTGACGCTCTCCGAAGACCTGCCCCTGCTGGCGATCGCGATGGACGGGGAGGGCCGCATCCTGCCGCTGGCCGAGCAGGCCGCCGAGCTGGCCCCGCGCGGGGCGATCGCGCTGGAGCGCGTGCGACTGCTGGAGGGTGGCAGAGAGGACGGAGCGGCGGAGGGCGGTCAGTCCCCGGTACCTGCCGGTTCTGAGGGGCGTCCGACGGCGGCGCCTCCCAGTGCACTGCAAGAAGTCGAGGCGCAGCTGGCCGGCGCCCAGACCCAGCTGACGGTCTTCCTGGCGCGTGGGCACCGCGTGTCGGGCAGGCCGGCCTACGAGCGGGCGGTCGAGTGCATGCGCGGGCACGGCCTGTACGGGGCGAACATGCTGCTGGGCCTGGACGGGACCGTCGGCGGCGAGCGCAAGCGGGCCCGGTTCATGTCGCGCAACCCGGCGGTGCCGTCGATGATCGTGGCGGTGGGGGAGGGGCGGCAGGTCGCCGCCGCCGTCCTCGAGCTGCGCGAGATGCTGAGGATGCCGATGGCGCTGGAGCGGGTGCAGGTCTGCAAGCGCGACGGCGTGCAGCTGTCGATGCCGGCGCCGCCACCAGTCTCGGGCGAGGGCCTGGACTTCTGGCAGAAGCTGACGGTCTACACGGGAGAGCAGGCGCGGCACGGGCGGGAGCCCCTGCACGAGACCCTGGTGCGCCGCCTGCGCGAGGCGGGCGCCGCCGGCGCCAGCACCCTGCGCGGCGTCTTCGGCTACCACGGCGATCACGACCCCCACGGCGAAAGGCTGCTGGCGCTGGGCCGCCACGCGCCGCTGCTGACGATCGCGATCGACACCCCCGAGAACACGCTCCGGTGGTTTCAGATCGTCGACGAGCTGACCTCGGAGGTGGGCCTGGTCACGTGCGAGAACGTCCCCGCCCTGCGAGCCGCCACGCCGTCGCTCAGCCGCGGTGGCCTGCGTCTGGCTTCTGCAGACACGCCCTAGACTTCTCTCAGGATGAGGGGGTTGCCGGCATGGAGGGATCGGGCACCGGCGGGCGTGCTGCTGGCGGCTGTGCTCCTGGCGGCTGTCGTCCTCGCCTGCTTCGCAGGGGCCGACGGCGCGAGCGCCGCAGAGCGGCCAGGCGCGCGCGCCCAGGTGCGACGTCCTGCCGCGGTCGCCTCCAGGCACAGGCATGCGTCCCGCCCGGGCGCCCGGGCGCTACGTCCTGCCGTCGTCGCCTCCAAGCACACACGAGCGGCTCGGCCGGCAGCTGCGAGCATCAGGCTCGGCAGGCAGACGCTGCTGCAGTGCTCGACCTCTCCGCTGGCCTACTGCGGGAGCCTGCCGGTGCCGCTGGACTACTCCTCTCCCGCGGGGCCCGACATCCAGATCGCCTACCGCTGGTATCCGGCGAGCGCGGGCAGCGCGCAGGGGACGGTCGTCCCGGTCGAGGGCGGCCCCGGCTATCCGTCGATCGAATCCGTCCAGTACGGCTCCGGCGGCGGGGAGGCCGGCTACGCGACGATGTACGGGCCCCTGCTGAAGCACTTCAACATGCTGGTCGTCGACAACCGCGGCACGGGCGAATCGGCGCCCCTGAAGTGCGCTGCGCTGCAGGGCTTTCAGGGACCGACGGGCACGAGCGCCTTCCAGCAGACCGTCGGTGCCTGCGCCGAAGCCCTCGACCATCGCTACCGCTACCCCAACGGCTCCTGGGTGCACGCTTCGGACCTGTTCACCTCGGCGCTTGCGGCAGAAGACATGGCGGGGGTGATCCAGGCGCTGGGGGTGGGCAGGGTCGACCTCTACGGCGACTCATACGGCTCCTTCTTTGCCCAGGTCTTCGCTGACCGTCACCCGCGGCTGCTGCGCAGCCTGATCCTGGACTCGACCTACCCGACGGTCGACCTGGACCCCTGGTATCGCAGCTCCGTTGAATCGATGCCGGGCAACTTCCAGGCCGTCTGCGAACGGGCGCCGCCCTGCGCGAAGGCCGAGCACGAGCAGGTGTGGTCGCGGATCGGCCAGCTCGCCCAGCGACTGCGCACCGGCTCCCTGTCGGGCGTCGTGCCCGGAGCGGGCGGCAAGCGCGAACGGGTCAGCATGGACGCCGTCGGCCTGGTCGACCTGGTCAACGACGCAGCCGAGGACGGGCAGGTCTACAGGGCCCTGGACGCAGCCGCCCGAGCGCTGCTGGAAGAAGGGCAGGCGGCGCCGCTGCTTCGCCTCTACGCCCAGCGCCTGGCCGTCGACGAGGCCTACTTCGGGCTGGCCGTCAGGGAATACTCGGTCGAGCTGTACTTCGCCGTCGGCTGCCTGGACTACCCGCAGCTGTTCGACATGAGCGCCAGCCCGGCTCAGCGGGCCGCCGAACTGCAGGCTGCGCAGGCGGGACTGCCGGCCTCCACCTTCAGCCCCTTCACGACCGCCGAGTGGCTGGCCCAGGATGAGAACACGGAGGCATACACGGGCTGCCTGGACTGGCCCGCGCCCACGATCGCGACGCCGCCGATGGCCGGCACGCCGCCGCTGCTGCCCGCAAGCCTGCCCGTGCTCGTGCTGGGCGGCGAACTGGACGACTGGACGCCGCCCCGTGAAGTCCCGAAGGTCCTGGCCGAGCTGGGCGGGCATGCCCGTTTCGTGGAGCTGGCCAACTCGACGCACGTCGTGGGGGAGGGGGACACGTCCTGCGGCTCCACGCTCGTCCAGCGGTTCGTGCAGGACCCCGAAGGCCTCGACACGATGGACGTGTCCTGCGCCGGCGCTGTCGCAGCGATCCACGCCGTCGGCTCATATCCCGGCTCGCTCGGGGCCGAGACGCCGATCTCCCAGGCGCCCGGCGACAACGCATCGACGGCCGCTCTTCAGATGGCAGCCGCCGGTGTGCAGACGGCCGGGGACGCGATCGCCCGCTTCCAGGCGATCGAAGCCAAGCACGACACCGGCCTCTACGGCGGCAGCGTCACTGCTGCGCACGGTGGGCGGCTGCTGACCCTGGCCCACGACCGCCTGCTGCCGGGCGTGGCCGTCAGCGGCACCGTCTCGCTCGCGCCCGCCTCCGGGCCCGAACAGGGCGAAGCCGTCGTGGCGCAGGTCACCGTCACCGCCGCCGGGCAGAAGCCGCTGCGACTGGCCGCCACCTGGACGGGCGCGCTCGCGACCGTCGTGGGCAGCCAGGCAGGGCTCGCCGTCACGGGCACCGTGCCGGCGCCCTGAGCTGGGGGACCGGCCCGACCGCCGCAGCGGAGGACTTCGACTCGGTGGGTGGACGCGGCGCGACGGCATGGCTGTCATCTGCGCCGTGCAGGGCCGCCTCGACCCTCATACGCCGGCGAAGCGTCGCGCCCACGGCTCCCGTTCGATCCTCAGCGCGTTGCACACGTATGCGATCAGGTGGTACCAGCCGGCCGTCACGATCAGCTCGATGAGCTGGCGGGGCTCGAACAGGGCGCTCAGCTCCTCCCACAGCTCGTCCGAGACGTCCGAGCCTTCGTGCAGCTCCTCGGCGAGGCGCATCACGGCCGCCGCCTCTCGATCCCAGCACCCGTCCTCGGCCGAGCCGCTCACGGTGCTTGCGAGCATCGTCTCGTCCAGGCCGACGGCCGCCGCGAAGGCTGCCGCGTGTACCCCCCACTCGTACTCCGCTCCCGTCAGGGCGCAGGTGCGATCGATCATGACCTCGCGCAGGCGCGGCGGGACGGTCGCGGCCCGGCCGAGGATGCCGGCGCCCAGCGGTCGCATCCGCAACGCCAGCTCGCCGTGCAGCTGCAGCGTCCGGAAGAGGGCGAGCGGTTCCGCCTGCACCCCAGGCGGCATCCACTTCGCCAGCTGCTCTGCCGCGTCGGGCTCGAACGGTGGCCGCAGCGGAGCCAGGCGCGGGGGTGCGGGATCATCGATCATCTAAACTCCTCTCATCTTGCTTCGATTTCAGCAGCGCAATGGCACACTATCGCTTCTCTTTTAGAAGCACAAGGGCTGGCCTGGGATGAGCGGGGACGCCGCTCCCCTCCCCGGCAGCCCCGTTCGCGGCTCCAGCACGGGCCGGCCCGTCATGGCCCTGCTCGACCTGCTGGGACGGCGCTGGGCGCTGCGAGTGCTGTGGGAGCTGCGCGAGGGCCCTGCCCAGTTTCGCGAGCTGCAGCGGCGCTGCGACGGGATGTCCTCGAGCGTCCTGAACCAGCGCCTGGCCGAGTTGCGGACGGCGGGCATCCTCGACGCCGGCGGGCGGGGGTACGTCCTGACGGGCGAGGGCGTGCGCCTGCTGAACGCGCTCGCGCCCCTGCACGACTGGGCCGATCGCTGGGCAGCCCGCGCCGGGGAGCCCTGATCAGGCTTCCAGCATCACCGTGACTGGGCCGTCGTTGACGAGCTCGACCAGCATGTGCGCTCCGAACACGCCCCGCCTGGCGCCCGCCTGCTCGCAGAACAGCTCGTAGATCGGCTTGGCCTGCTCGCCCGGGGCCGCCTCCACGAAGCTCGGCCGGTTGCCCTTCCTCGTGTCCCCATAGAGGGTGAACTGGCTCACGCAGAGGATCTCCCGCTCGCCCAGGGGCTCGTTCATGTTGCCCGCCTCGTCGGGGAACACCCGCAGCGCCCGCACCTTCGCCGCCAGGCGCACGGCCCCCTGCTCGCCGTCCTCCCGGGAGATGCCCAGCAGCACCAGCAGGCCCGGGCCGATGCTCGACACCGTCTCCCCGTCCACGGACACGCTCGCCCGGGCGACTCTCTGAACCAGCGCGCGCATCGCCGCCGAGTATGTCATACTTAAGCGGATGCTTAACCAACAGGAAGAGGTCGACCTGGTCTTCCACGCGTTGGGGGACCCGACCCGAAGGGCGATGATCGATCGCCTGAGCAGGGGGCCGGCGTCGGTCAGCGAACTGGCCGGACCGCTGTCGATCTCGCTGCCTGCTGTCGTCCAGCACCTGCACGTGCTCCAGGACAGCGGCCTGGTGACGAGCGAAAAGGTCGGACGGGTGAGAACGTGCAGGGTGGCGCCCCGGGCCATGCGCGAGGCCGAGCAGTGGATCGCCCAGCGCCGGCGGGAGTGGGAGCAGAGACTGGATCGGCTGGGCGAGTACCTGGCCGATGAGAGCCGAGAGGAAGGGAGCGCAGGATGAGCGGGAGATCGACCGAACACGCGAAGTTCGTGCTGGAGAGGAGATACGAGGCCGCCCCGGCGAGGGTGTTCGCGGCCTGGTCCTCTGCCCAGGCCAAGTCCAGGTGGTTCGGGCCGCCCGGCGGCGGTCTCGACATCGAGCTGGACTTCACCGTGGGCGGGCGCGAGCGGTTCGCGGCGACGGGCCCGGACGGCACGACCTACACCTACTCGGCGCTCTACCAGGACATCGTCCCGGACGAGCGTTTCGTCTACACCTATGAGATGTACCGCAACGACGACCGCATCTCGGTGTCCGTGGCGACGGTCGAGCTTGCGCCCGACGGCGACGGGACGGCCCTGACGATGACCGAGCAGGGCGTCTTCCTGGACGGTCACGACACGGTCGCCCAGCGCGAGCACGGCACGCGGGAGCTCCTCGAGCAACTGGCGCGAGCCGTGGAGGGATCGTGAAGGCAGCCGGATCGGAGCAGGCTGTGGATGACGGCGTGGCGCCGCGGGACGACGTTCGCGGCACGGGCGGCCCGGACCGCCGCTGGGCGGCCCTGTACGTGCTGTGCGGCGGGATGCTGATGATCGTCCTCGACGTGACCGTGGTCAACGTCGCGCTGCCCTCGATCCAGGACCAGCTGCACTTCTCCAGCGCAGCCCTGGCCTGGGTCGTCAACGCCTACCTGATCGCCTTCGGCGGCCTGCTGCTGCTGGCGGGGCGGGTGGGGGACCTGATCGGGCGCCGACGCGTCTTCCTGGCGGGCGTGGGGCTGTTCACCGTGTCCTCGCTCGCGTGCGGGCTTGCCGGCAGCCAGGCGCTGCTGGTCATCGCGCGGTTCGTGCAGGGCGTCGGCGGGGCGATGACCTCGGCCGTGATCCTGGGGATGATCGTGACGATGTTCCCCCGGCCCCGCGAGCAGGCCCGGGCGATCGGCGTGTACGCCTTCGTGGCCTCCGCCGGCGGCTCTGTCGGCCTGCTGGCGGGAGGGGTCATCACGCAGTCGATCGACTGGCACTGGATCTTCTTCATAAATGTCCCGATCGGCCTGGCAACGGCCGTGCTGGCGGGGCGGATGATCGAGGACGACAGGGGGATCGGGCTGCAGCGGGGCGCCGACGCGCCCGGCGCCGTCCTGATCACGGCCGCTCTGATGGCGGGCGTCTACACGATCGTCGGTCCGGCCGCGAGCCACGGCTGGGGAGACGGGCGCACGCTCGGCCTGGGCGCCCTCAGCCTCGTTCTGCTCGCCGGCTTCCTGCTGCGCGAGTCACGGGCTGCCGACCCGCTGGTGCCGCTGCGGATCTTCCGCCAGCGCGGCGTGGCGGCGGCCAACTCGATCCAGGTCCTGTCGGTGGCGGGCATGTTCGGGATGTTCTTCCTGGGTGCCCTGTACCTGCGCCGGGTGCTCGGCTACGACGCCCTGCAGATAGGGCTGTCCTTTCTGCCCGTGACCTTCGCCATGGGGCTGCTGTCGATCCGCTACTCCGAGCGCGTAGTGATGCGCTTCGGCGCCCGCAACGTCCTGATTGCGGGGCTGCCCCTGATCGGAGCGGGCCTCGCCTGGTTCGCCCGTGCTCCAGTGCACGCCTCCTACGCGCCGGACGTGATGCCGGCCATGGCCCTGCTCGGCATCGGCGCAGGCCTCAGCTTCCCGGCCCTGATGACCGTCGCCATGACGGGCGCGACCCGCGAGGACGCGGGGCTGGCGTCGGGTCTCGTCAACACGACCGCCCAGGTCGGCGGGGCGCTCGGCCTGGCCGTCCTCGCGACCCTGTCGCAGTCGCGCACGGACGCCCTCACGCACCGCGGGATCGCCGAAGCAAGCGCCCTGACCAGCGGCTATCACCTGGCCTTCTGGATCGCCGTGGCGCTTGTCGGGGGCGCGCTGGCTCTGGCGCTCGCGACCCTGCGCGGGGGCACTGTCGCGCAGAGCGTCCCGGAGGAGAGCCTACTCGTGCAGGAGCTCTGAGGCGAACGGCTTCAGCCGGTTACCAGGCTGTTACGAGAAGTTCAGAAAACTCGACAGATTCAGGCAGTGTGTGCAAGGATCGAAGTCACGGTGACGCCCGGGGTGTGGCGATGCCGACACGACGAGTTGGGGGGACACCATGGCAGCGACGCCAATGCTGACCGCTGGTCAGATCAGGCAGTTGATCGACGCCGAGAAACTGGGCTGGCAGGTCACCCAGCACCTCCGCGACGACGAGCAGGTGACGCAGCACGGTCTCGGCGGCGCCAGCGAGCACTTGCCCGCTGCAGCGACTGCGGCACCCGTGGACTTCGCAGCGGTCTTCGGCGCGCCGCCTCGCAGTCCGTTTCTCGCGCAACGGGCGCTCGCGCGCGGGCTGCTGCGCCCCGACGTCGCCCGGGTCGCCGGGGTCGGTCCCGATGCAGCCCCCGATCTTCTCAACGTGGGCCATTTCGGTGCGCCCCCGAGCGCGGGCGGCACGGCTCCCTCGTCTGTCGACTGGCGCAGCCGCTGGGGTTGGCCCTGGATCACGAGCGTGCGGGACCAGAACGGCTGCGAGGCGTGCTGGGCGTTTGCCGCCACGGCCCTGGTGGAGGCGATGACGCGCGTCGAACACTGCTGCTGGCCGCATTTCTCAGAGGGCGACGTCCATCGGGGCATGGGTGCCGTATGCGCCAGCACCGGCGGTATCGGCGCAGCCACCGAATGGATCCGCGCGCATTCCCTGTGCGATCCGGAATGCTTCCCATGGACGACGGCCGACATCCCCTACGCCCCGAGCTCCGACCGCAGCGGACGTTCCGTACGCGGCAGCATGGAAGCCAGTTGGATCGGCAACGTCGCCGACCAGAAGACGTGGCTGGACACGGTCGGTCCGCTGGGCACGTTCTTCGAGGTCTGGACAGACTTCGATGGGTACGGGTCAGGTGTCTACAAGCGCTCGACGGATCCCGGCAACCACGACCGCGGCGGCCACTTCATGCTCGTCGTCGGATATGACGACAGCCAGAACGCCTGGATCGTCAAGAACTCGTGGGGCACCGGTTGGGGGATGAGCGGGTATGCCCTGATCGGCTACGGAGAGGCGAGCGTCGACCAGTACTCCAAGCTGGGCCTGCGCGACTTCAACCCGGACCCCTGGACCAAGCGTCGCGTGCATTCCGGCAACATGGTCGAGAGCGGCAACGGCCCGCAGTACCGCAACTTCGAGATGCTCGCCACGGTACCCGGGGGCGGCAGGGTTCAGCACTGGTGGCGCGACAACAGCGCCAGCGGATTCCCGTGGCACACCGCCTACGCGCCTTTCGGCGGCGACGCGGCAGCGTGCCCCACACTCACGGCAACCACCTACAACCGCAACTTCGAGTGTGTCTACATGACGACCGGCGGCCGGCTGCACCACTGGTGGCTGGACCAGACGAACCCGCACTGGAACGACGGCGGCGTCTTCGGCCCCAACGACGCGGCGGGGGTGCCGGGCTTCATCCAGGGCAACTACGGCAAGCCGGGCAACTTCGAGGTGGTCGTGCGCACCCGCGACGGGCGGCTGGCACACTGGTGGCGCGAGGACGGGCCGCCGTGGACCTGGAGCGAATCGGTCCGCTTCGGCGCTGAAGTCGCCTTCAGCGGCGCTTCGCTGATCCAAAGCAGCTATGGCACGCAGGGGAACTTCGAGCTGGTGTGCGTGCTCGAGGGTGGCCGGATGCAGCACTGGTGGCGCGACAACGACCACGGTGCCGCCTGGAAGGAGGGCCCCACCTTCGGAGCAGGCTGCTCCAGCGGTCCCTGCATGATCCAGGGCAGCTACGGCGCGGCCAGCGAGAACGACGCCGGCAACTTCGAGCTGTGCGTAGCCGCCGGCGGGCGAGCCCAGCACTGGTGGCGGGACAACCACGGCGACGGCGCCTGGCATCAGAGCGCCACGTTCGGGCACGACGTACAGGCTGTGGTGGCGCTGATCGAGTCGAGCTTTGGCTTCAACCTCGAGGTGATCGTCCTGCGCACGGACCGCATGTTGCAGCACTACTGGCGGGCCGGCTCGGCCTGGAACGAAGGTGTCGTGATTGGCAGAGCCTGACCTGACACTGGCCGTCGGCCAGGGGGGTGAGCTACAGCTGCCCGGCCGGCCGGGAGGCTACGAGTGGGCGGTGGATCGACTCGACGGTGCGGACGTGGTTGCGGTCCGCTCGCTCGCCTCGGCGCCGAGCGGTCCCGCCCGCCCTTCGGGCGGGCCGCCCCCACAGAGCTACTCGCTGCCGCAGCGCTTCCTCGTCGAAGCCCTCGCGCCGGGCCGAGCGGAGCTCCAGATGGTGCTCAGACGGTCGTGGGAACCACACGTCGAGCCGCTCGATCGGCGCGAGGTGGTCGTGCTGGTCCTCGAGTCCTCCGACTGAGCGCCTTCTCCCCGATCGCTCTGGACTGCAATCAGGGCTGACTGTAAACTCCAGCTATCGGATCGGAACCGCCAGCAGAGATCCGGTGGCGTGGTGCTGTGACCGATCGACACCGCCGTATCGTCACGCCCGGCTTGGCACGTCGTGGCTCAGCGAGCCGGTCGACGCCACTCGGCGCCTGGTGCAGGAGTCGGGCTCGGTCCGCGCCGACATCTACTCCAAGGGGGGAACCATGACGCGCACGCTCGCAGACGACACAAAAGAACTGCTCGAGAAGACGATCGAAGACTACAAAGCCGAAGAACCGATCTCGGCAGGCGCCCTGAACAGCACGATCACCGGTGGCATCGCGGCCGTCCTCAGTGCCGTCGGGGCCGGGGTCGGCTCAGTCTTCGCGGCGACGAACGGCGCTCAGGCGTCGGTCGTGGTCGCGACCCTGGCGGTCGTAGCCGTCTCGATCCTCGGACTGCTGCTGATCGTTCGCTCCGACCACCAATCGCGGACGGCCGTGACGCTCGACGTGATCAGATCGATACCGGAGCTGATCTCGGCGGCGCACGAGAGCGAAGCCCCTCCCGCGGCAAACGTGTCCGACACAGGCGCAGCAGCCCTGGCCCTGCTCAACGGAGCACACCCCGACGGCGACACGCAAGCCATCCCCGTCTATCTGAGGGTCGTCTTCAAAGGTGACGTCGGCGCGTCCAACGTCATCGCCGTGAGGACCTCGCCCAAGCTCGAAATGCTGGCGCTGCGGCCGGGGTCGGGCCGGTTCGACTGGGCCCCCAACTCAGATGTCGACCACGTCGCCGTGTGAGCGCTCCAGCGCAAGAGGCAGCTGAGCCTTCGGCAGGGCTCGAGTCAGCTCATTCGCGCCGGCCCGATCCGACCGGGGCCTGCCGGCTGAAGTAGGCCGTCACCTCCTCGCGCGTACGGCAGAGCACGTCCAGCGGGCCGGCGACGAGCGGGTTCAGCTGCAGCGTTCCCATGAACGTGCGGGTGTCGCTGCGGTAGCCGATCACGCGCTTGCCGGGGTTGACCAGCTTGTGCAGGCCGGCGATCCCCATCTCGACGCAAAGCCCGTCGTCGGGTACGGCGCCGTCGAGGTCCGCGAACAGGAATCCGGCCAAGCAGACCTCGAACAGGTCGCGACGATAGATGCGCCGCACCTTCTCGGCGTCTGTCCAGTCCTCCAGGGCGGCAGCCTCGTAGCCGTCCCGCTGTGGAAGGAACACACTGAAGCCGAGCGCCTCGAGCTCTTGCGCCAGCTCGAGATGGAAGGCCTTCTGCTCCTCGGTGAACAGGCCCCCGCCGATGTAGACCCTCTCGGCGAACAGGGGCGCCGACAACGCGTCCGCGACAGCAGTTGGATCGTCTCCTGCGAGGGTTTCTTCTGTGAGCACCTGGACTCCGCGAATCGCGCCTGGGGCGCTTGAGACTACAAGGCGCTGCGGTCCCAACGCGCGGGCTTGACACGCTCCCGTCTCAGCTCGATCTCACCCCACCTCGAGAAGTGCTGGTCGTTGAACCAATCGCCTCGCAGCAGGTTCTTGCGGGAAAGGGTCAGGCGCGCCATCCCGTAGTGCGGCTCGAACGAGCCCAGCTGCCGTCCTTCCGGGACAGGTCTCGGGATCACGTAGTACTCGTAGTGAAGGCTGCGAGCGTCGACTGTCGCCATCACCGACCAGGATTCCGTCTCGGCGGTTCTCAAGTCGACGATGATCCTGCTCCAGTCCTGCTCGATCCGGACCCGACAAGGCAGTGGAGTATCGGTCGCCTCGCCCGGGTGACCCTGCCGGACCACGAGCTTGCCGCTCCACAGCCCCCGCATATCCGGGACCGTGGTTCCCGGAAGCGAGGCCGCAATGCGCGAGCGCCACACACGCTTCTCGTACAGGGCGAAGATCGCCGAGGAGAAGACGGTGGCGGCGGCAACTCCGCCCCATGCAGAGGCCTGCTTTTCGACTTCCGGGATCAGCAGCACGATCGCCGCGGCGATGGCCGCACCGAGCACGCCGAGGCCCGTCACCACGTTGACCCGGTTCACGTTCGCAGCCGAATAGAGATGCTTCTCCCGCTTGGGCGCGCCGAGCTCCGTGGTCACGCGCGCAGCGGAGCGCCGGCGAGCCCGGCGCCGGCGTCGGGAGAAAGCGCCTAGGCGACGCATCGAGACGAGCGCCTGCCGACGGGTGCGCCCACTTTGCCGCCCGGACGTTGCACGCCCGAAACTCTAAAGCCAGGCCTGGCTGCTCCTATCGGCCACGACGGGCATGCCGTCCGGCTCCACGACGACGTGGGAGCCGTCGTCGAGCACGACGAGGCCGCCCCAGGGCAGCCACTGCCGGGCCGCATCCGGTCCAGACAGGAGAGCCGCCTTGGCGTGGATCTCGGCCAGCAGCGCGCTGGGCGCCAGGGCGGTGGCCTGGACGACGCCCGTGAAGGCAGGCAGGCCGGTGGAGGGGTCGAGCAGGTGGTGGGCGGGACGGCCGTCGGCGCCGAGCCAGGCCCGCCTGCCGATGCCGCTCGTGGCGACGCCGCTCCAGCGCACCCAGAACGTGTGCAGGACGCTCTCGTCGAAGGGGCTCTGCACCTCGATGGGCCTCTCCGCGCCCGCGCGTCCGCCGATCGCGACGTCCCCGCAGCAGTCGACGGCGAAGCTGTCCAGCTCGGCCAGGTCCTCGCCGACCAGGTCCGCGAACAGGCCCTTGGCGATCCCGCCGCTGTCGATGCGCAAGCCCGGCGGGCGGCTCAGCAGGACCTGTTCCAGGTCGACCTCGAGGAGCTCCCATCCGCCTGCTCCGCCGGCTGCCGGCCTGCGCGGCGGGGCCAGCGCCAGGGCCAGGGGCAGCGGCAGCACGCGGTCTATGTCGCGGCTGTAGCCGGCCCGCTCGACCTCGCCCAGCAACGTCCCGTCGACGAGCCCGCCGGTGCGGGCCCCGGCGCGGCGCACGGCGTCGGCCAGCAGCGCCATCACGCTGCTGACGGGCATCTGCCGGCGCCCGTCGGCGTTGACCCTGGACAGCTCGCTGTCGGCTATGAAGCGCGAGAAGCGGGCGTGCAGCTCCAGCAGCCTGGCCCTTGCCGTCAGAGCTGCCTCAGGAGCGCCTGGCCCGATCGCCAGCACGCCACAGGAGCCGCCGAAGCAGTCGAAGCGCTCGATCGTCTCCGCGGAGCTCATGACTGTCTGGTCGTCACGGCTGACGGGGAGCTGCCTTCGGAGCTCGAGGATTCGCTCGAGGACGATTCGCCGGATGACGATTCGCCCGAGGAGGACGCGCTCGATTCGCTGGAGCCGGAGCTCGATTCCGTGGCGGCCGCTTTGCTCGCGGTCGAGCTGCTCCCGCCGGAGGCGCCCGTGCTCGTCTGGGCGCGCTTGGCGTCCGCGACGAGGGCCGGGTCGTGGCCTGAGGCGAGCTGGACGTAGACGACGGCGAAGGCTGCGATGAAGAGACTGGTGGCGAGCGTCGCGACGGTGATGCGGATGCGCCTGGCGCGGGTGAGCATCTCCGCTCGCCGGCGCTGGCCGAGCCGCCGGGCGGCGGCCTGCTCTGCCGGGCTGCGTGGGAGGGTGTCGGGGCGCGTCGCCGTTGCCGTCGTCATGTTCGCTCCGTTCTCGCGGGGATGATCGGTTGGGTCCGAGGGCCCAGCCAGCGGGCCGCCAGCAGCGCCAGGGGAGGCAGTACGGCGATCGCTGTCATGGCCAGGAACCAGGTCTGTCCGGCGTCGGTGCCCTCGCCGAGCGAGTGCACGATGCCCAGCACCCAGGCCAGCGCGACGAAGCGGTGCAGCCGACGCCAGCGCTGCACGCCGATGCGGGTGCGGGCGTAGTAGGAGAGGCCGAGCAGGGCCAGCATCCAGAAGGCGACGATGCCGGTGCTCGTCCAGAAGGTCTTGTAGGAGCTGAGGAAGGGGATCGCGACATCGCCCAGGCTCGGCTTCAGGTAGCCGTCCCCGAGCAGCGTCAGGCCGTGCACGGCGAGTGCCGCCAGCGTCGCCAGCGACAGCGCCTCGTGGGTCGTGCGCAGGTCTCCCGCCCGCGCGAGCCGCACCCGCTTGCCGATCGAGAGGCCGACGCAGACGGCTGCGCTGGAGAGGATCAGGGCGGCGATGCCGGCTGCCCTGCTGGTGATCCAGAAGAGGTGCGGTCCGACGGCGGTGGCGAGGGATGTCAGTGGCGTGTTGGTCATGGCGTCAGAACCAGGATCGCGGCGTGGCCTTAAGCGGACATGCCGTGACGCTTGGAGATTCCTGAGAGAGCGCCGGCTCGACGGCGGAGAGCTGCCCATCAGGTGCGGCCGCTCATCGGAGCGCCTGCGCGTCTGCGCGGCGTCTCAGACGTGCTGGGCGGAGGGTGCGGCAGGGAGCGTGACGGTGAAGCGGGCGCCCCCGTCGGGGTCGTTCTCGACAGCGATCTGCCCGCGGTGGGCGGTCACGATGCCCTGCACTATGGCCAGCCCGAGGCCGGCGCCGGCCTTGCCGCGCCCGCGTCCCGCCTCGCGCCGCCAGAAGCGCTCGAACAGCAGCTCGCGCTCCTGCGGAGGTATCCCCTGCCCGTGGTCGCGCACGTCCAGCCGGACGGTGCCGGCGGCGGCCGTCACCGCGACGTCGATGGGAGTGCCCGGGGGAGTGTGCACGACGGCGTTTCCGAGCAGGTTCGTGAGCACCTGGCGCAGGCCGTGGGCGTCGCCGAGAACGAGTGCGGGCCGGAGGGCTTGGAGCTCGATTCGCCGCTCCGGGGCGCGGGCGCGGGCGTCCTTGACGGCGTCGTCGGCCAGCCTGGAGAGGTCCACCTGCGCCCAGTCTCGTTCGGGCTCCTCGTCGAGACGGGCCAGGGTCAGCAGGTCCTCGACCAGGACGCCCATGCGCTTGGACTCCTCCTCGATCCTGCGCATCGACGTGTCGACGTCCTCCGGGGAGCTGGTCGCTCCCATCCGGAACAGCTCGGCGTAGCCGCGAATCGAGGCCAGGGGCGTGCGCAGCTCGTGCGAGGCGTCGGCCAGGAACTGGCGCAGGCGCTCTTCGCTGGACTTGCGCGCCGCGAAGGCCTGCTCGAGGCGGTCGAGCATGGCGTTCAGGGCCAGGCCCAGCCGGCCCACCTCGGTCCTGCCGTCGCTCGGGGTGACCCGCCGGGAGAGGTCGCCCGCTGCGATCTCTTCGGCTGTCACCTCCATCCTCGTCAGCGGTCTCAGGCCGACTTTGACGACGAACCAGGCCGACAGGCCGAGCGCGACGATCACCCCGGCGATGACGAGGCCCTCGACCAGCAGCAGCCGGTGCAGCGTGTCGGCGACTTCGCCCAGGGGCACTGCCACGACGGTGACGCCGGAGTCCTCCGGGTCGCGCTGGGCGTAGGCCCGGTAGGTGCCCGTCGAGGAGCCCTTGGCATCGACCGTGAAGATCCTGTTGAGGGGCACCCTGGCGGGCAGGGCCGGTTCTGAGCCGGCCGTCTGGCCGTAGTTGAAGGTTTCGTGAAAGCGGACCTTGCCGGCGGCCGTGCGCCGTTGACCGAAGGTGCCCGGCGGCGGGTTGAATCCGGGAGGCGCGTTGAACCCGCGCTCGGACTGCTCGTCGCCCTGGCCTGTGTGCGCGCCGTTGCCGCCCTTCGGCCCCTGCCCGGCGCCGCTTCCTTCGCCCGCGAAAAGGCCCGGCCCACCGCCGCCTCCTTCCTGGGCGAGCTTGGCGTCCAGCAGCTGGGACATGTAGGGGACGGCGGCCTTCACCTCCTCATCGACGCGCCCCAGCAGGAACGAGCGCTGCTCGGTGTAGGTGACGGCGGCCAGGGCGATCATGCCGATCGCACTCAGCGCGACGACGCCGACCATGACGCGCGCGCGCAGGGAGGACATCAGGGCCGTGGCGCTTGCAACCCGTAGCCGACGCCCCGCACGGTCCGGATCAGGGGAGGCCCGAACGCGTCGAGCTTCTTGCGCAGGTAGCTGATGTAGGTCTCCAGGACCCGTCCGTCGCCGCCGAAGTCGTAGTCCCAGACGTGGTCGAGCAGCTGGGCTCTGGTCATGACGCGGCGGGGGTTGAGCATCAGGTAGCGCAGCAGCCTGAACTCCGTGGCGGTCAGCTCGACGGGGTTGCCGGCCCGGGTGACCTCGTGGGACTCCTCGTCGAGCTCCAGGTCTGCGAAGACGAGCCTGCCCGAGTCGGCCTGGGCCTGGCCTGTGCGGCGCAGGATCGTGCGGATGCGAGCGACCAGCTCCTCCAGGCTGAAGGGCTTGGTCATGTAGTCGTCGCCGCCGCCGGACAGCCCACGGACCTTGTCCTCGGTGGAGTAGCGGGCCGTCAGGAAGATGATCGGCACTCCCGCCCGCTGGGCTCCCAGGCGGCTCGCCACCTCGAAGCCCTCCATGTCGGGGAGCATCACGTCCAGCACCATCAGCTGCGGTTTGAAGCGGGCCACGGCGGCGATCGCCTCCTGGCCGCTGGCGGCCGTCTCGACGGCGAAGCCCTGGTAGCGGAGCGCCATCGCGACCACCTCGACGATGTTCGGCTCGTCGTCTACGACGAGGATGCGGGCGCCGTCGGCCTGAGAGGGGGCCTGCAGATCCTCTGACTGGGTCACCGCGCTCCTCCTTGTCAGGGTCGTGTTCATGCCGACATGATCGACTCCTCGCTTGAGCCTAGTCTGAGCGTAAGCTGAGAGTCTGCTGGGAGCGGGAGTCGGGGGCGCTGCGATCTGGTGGGTTCTCGTCTCAGCGCACTTCGTAGCGGACCGGTACCTCGCGCTGGGAGTCCTTGGGCGGGCGGTCGTAGTGGCGCTTCTGACGGGGTGGCAGCTTGACGTGCGCGGGCGTGTCCAGCTGCTCGTAGGGGATCAGCGAGAGCAGGTGGCTGATCAGGTTCAGCCGCGCCGTCGGCTTGTCGTCGGCCTCGACGACGTACCAGGGGCTGTACTCGGTGTCCGTGCGGGCGAACATGCGGTCCTTGGCCTCGGCGTAGTCGACCCAGCGGGCGCGGCCCTGCAGGTCGACGGGGCTGAACTTCCAGCGCTTGCGGGGATCCGTCAGCCGTTTCTGGAAGCGGCGCTCCTGCTCCTCGTCGCTGACCGAGAGCCAGTACTTGACCAGCGTCACGCCTTCGTTCTGCAGCGACTGCTCGAAGAGCGGGCAGAAGCGCAGGAACTCCTCGTACTCCTCCTGGCTGCAGAAGCCCATCACCCGCTCGACGCCGGCCCGGTTGTACCAGCTGCGGTTGAACAGGGCGATCTCGCCGGCCGCCGGCAGCTCGGCGGCGTAGCGTGCGAAGTACCACTGCGTGCGCTCGCGCTCGGTCGGGGCGGGCAGCGCCACGACCCTGCACGTGCGCGGGTTCAGGTAGGTCGTGATCCGCTTGATCGTGCCGTCCTTGCCGGCCGTGTCGCGACCCTCGAAGACGACCACCAGCCGCCGCTTGCTGGCGACGATCCACTCCTGCATGTAGACGAGCTCCGTCTGCAGGCGCAGCAGCTCCTTTTCGTATCCGTCGCGATCGAGGCGCTGCGGTCCGGGCACACGTGCATCTTGGCGCAGTCGCAGCGCCCGTGTCCGCGCCGGCGCACGCCTACAGTAGGCGTAGCATGGCGGCGATGCCAGACCAGCCCGACATCCAGGGCGCCCCCGGCGCGAGCCGCAGCGACACGCATCCGCCGATGCCGCGCGACAAGCGCGGCTGGCACGTCGCCCCGGCGCCGGACGGTCGCGGCATGCCCGAGCAGCAGCCGAGCGGGCCGCCGCCGCACCGTCGCCCCTGGTTCCTGTGGTTCGTGCTGTTCCTGCTGGGGCTGAACGTGGCCTCCGTGCTGCTGGCCCAGCCGGCCTCGCAGCCGCGCGTGACGGTTCCCTTCAGCCCCTACTTCCTGGAACAGGTCAGGGAGAGCAAGGTCCGCTCGATCTCGACCAAGGGCGACACCGTCGAAGGGACCTTCAAGGAGAAGCTGCGCTATCCGAACAAGAAGGCGACCCCGACGACCCTGTTCGCGACCCAGGTCCCGAGCTTCTGGGACGGCTCCAAGCTGTCCGCGCTGCTGGAGGAAAAGGACGTTCAGATCAACGCCAAGTCGACGACCTCCAGCACGTCGCTGGTGGCCGAGCTGCTGCTCAGCTTCGGCCCGACGCTGCTGATCGTGGGCCTGTTCGTGCTGCTCGCCAAACGCGCGGCGGCCGGCGCCGGCGGGATGGGGGCGCTGGGCTCCTTCGGGCGCTCGCGGGCCCGGCGCATCGACCCCGAGACGATCCGCGTGACCTTCGCGGACGTCGCCGGCATCGACGAGGCCAAGGACGAGC
>Ga0181522_10000508_pt1 | contig 28691 bp, 18 predicted proteins | sample PEATcosm2014_Bin_27_FD_121103 | JGI IMG/M metagenome (GOLD analysis project Ga0181522, IMG submission 121103) | Peatland microbial communities from MTU Mesocosm Facility, Houghton, MI, USA - PEATcosm2014_Bin05_10_metaG | ecosystem: Environmental > Terrestrial > Soil > Wetlands > Peat | place...
AAAGCCAGGAGGGGCGGGCAAATGAACGGGTGAATCTGAATGCCAAGCCCGCGTTGTTTGGTTGCCCGGACAAATTCATTGGGTTCAACCGGTCACACCACAAATTCCAGTTCCTGGCGGTGCGAGATCAGGCCGCGCGCGAACGCCTGGTCAAGAAACCGGCGGATGGATTCACGGCCCCGGTCGCCGTAATCAAGGGTCCAATGGTTAACATACATCCCCACAAATTTGTCGGCGAGGTCGCGCCCCATGTCGCGCGCATATTGCAAAGCGTGCTGCACCGCCTCAGCCCGATGATCGAGACTGAATTGGATGCTCGCGGTCAGGACATCGGAAATTTTGCGGCGCGTCGCCGGATCATGTTTTTTGTGAATGACATTTCCACCCAGGGGCAGCGGCAAACCATTGTTTTCCGCGCCCCACCACACTCCCAGATCTTCGCAAACAACCAGTCCTTCGTTCTGATAGGTCAACTGGCCTTCATGGATGATCAGGCCGATATCCGCCGCTCCGGACCGGACGGCCTGGAAAATCCGGTCGAACGGCACCACAATATAATTGAACTCCTTCGCTGATTTGCCCAGCCAGAGCTGGAGCGCGAGAAAGGCGCTGGTCATGGTGCCGGGAACGGCGATTTTTTTGCGGGCGACCTCAACCCGGGAAAGCCTATGCCTCGCCACCAGCATCGGCCCGTAACCGTCACCCATGCTCGCACCGCCGGGCAGGAGCGCGTATTGATCGCTCACGAAGGCATAGGCGTGAATGCTGATGGCGGTGATGTCGAGTTCGCCGCGTGTGGCGCGCTCGTTCAGCGTCTGGATGTCCTGCAAAACATGCTGAAAGCGGAAGCCATGGGTCGGTATCAAATCTTTCGCCAGCGCATAAAACATGAAGGCGTCGTCAGGGTCAGGCGAATGGCCAAGTGTCAACGTCGTTTGCTGCATGAACGCAGCCTAAACCACGCAGCGCGAACTGTCACGATGAGAAGATTCAGCAGTGGCAACGCGGACATATTCGCCTTGAATTGACAACTGACAGCATACCACACCACACGCACCCGGGCCTGATTCAGCCGCAACCGATCGCCGACCTCCTTCGTCGCTCCAATTCACAATCCGGTTTGCAGGCAAACCCTGGCCCGGCGCGTGCGTTGTGTTCCTCCCGGACAAACGCATCTGTCCGTCTCCAAAAAAACCTGACAGCCGGTATCGAACCGCCTCCTTTAGTCCGGTTCGACGCTGCCGAGGTTCCCCACCCAAAACCAATAACTCCAACCAACCTGCCGGCTCTCAAGCACCCGGTGTGCCGTCTGGAAAATTCGGAGACAATTTTCAAAATCCGGCCTGATTTGCAAATTTCCGGCGACGGTAAAACGAAAACCGCTGTTGTTTTTTTTGCAGGCTGATAAAACATTCGCCGCCGTACGTCGAAGCAAATCATCCTCCGGTACCACGAATGAGTTGACTCCAACAAACCCGGCGCCAACAATTATCGACGGTAAGCGGCCAAAACCAACATGACTGAAACGGGAAAACCTATGAAACCGATCTCAACCTTGTTCACGTGTCTCGGCGTCATTGCACTCCTGGCCCTGGCCGTGGGCTGTGCCAGCCCTAAACAAACCGAGAATCTGTTGACCCTGGCTGGATTCAAGACCGTCGCCGCCAAAACGGCCAAACAGCAACAGCAGCTCAAAACCTTGTCGCCGGACAAAATGAGCCGGGTCCAAAGAAGGGGGAAAACCTACTACGTTTTTCCGGATGTTGCCCACAACCGGGTCTGGGTTGGCAGTCCGAAGGAGCATCGGAATTACCAGCAGATCCGTTCGGATTATCAATTGTCAAACGAAGGTCTTGCCGACGCCAAATTGGACCAGGACAATCCATCGGACTATGACGACTGGGAAGGCTGGGACGCGGTGATCTGGTCCAATTAGGGCGATTGGCAATCCATTGCGCCATGTTGTTTGAGTGGATTTTCAGGCCCCAACCGCCACCCGCCTCTCCAGTTGTCCATTTGTCGGTGGGGCCGCAGACGTTGCCGCTCCTGATGGTGCGCAATCCACGTGCACGCCGTTACCTGCTGAGATTGAATCCAGATGGCACCGCGCGTGTCACGATTCCCCGCGGCGGCTCGCTGATGGCGGCCCGACAGTTTGCTGAACGGCATGTTGCGTGGCTGGAACACGAGTTGCGACAGCTCCAGACCCGACTTCGGAAACCGGTGACCTGGAAGGTTGGGACGGAAATCCTTCTACGCGGCGACACGGTTCGCATTGAAGCCGGGCCCGACCGAGAAGTTGGAATCATCCACTTTGGCGGCGAGGCAATCCGGGTCCCGGATCCGTCAGCTGATTTGCGCCCTGCCATCGAGGGGCACCTTCGCCAACTAGCCACGCGGGAGTTGCCCTCACGCGTGCTGGAACTGGCCCACCGGCACGGATTGAGCGTGCGTCGCATCACGGTGCGCAGTCAGAGATCACGTTGGGGTTCCTGTTCGCCGCGTGGCACGATTTCCCTGAATTGGCGGCTCGTCCAGACCCCCATTTTCGTCAGTGAATACATCTGTCTCCACGAATTGATGCATTTGAGGCAAATGAATCACTCCGCCCGTTTCTGGCGGGAAGTGGAATGCGTTTGTCCCGGTTATCGAATGGCTGAACGCTGGTTGAAAGAGCACTCCGGTCTGTTGCGATAACCGGAGGCACGTTTTACCTGCCGGAATCCACGACAAGGGTTCCACGTCTCCGTCCCTTTGGTTTTTGGTGGAGATGCGGCTAATGCATTTCAACCACTACGGCCTTTCCGCGGGAAAGGCCGTAGCCACCGGACTCACACGTAACACTAATGCTGGAGCATCAAGGATTGGACAAGCGATAGAACACCGCCGGGTTTGCCGGATTTATCGTGGTAATAAACGGACTGTTGGTGCCACTGCCGGTGCTGCTCCAATTGGCCCCAAGCCCTGTACTGTTCGTTTGGGCCAGAACCCGGTAACCAGGGAACGTGGTGCTGTCCCAGGACAAGGTAAGAACTGCACCGCTCTTGGAGAGGGTGAGGAGCGGGAATCCAGCGCCATTGCCGGCAACGGTGATGGATCCACTGGTGAGCAGATTGTTAACCCAAGTGAGGCCGCTGGGAAGGCTCGGCAAACTAATGGAAGCAAATCCCCCACCATAATGATTATTCATAGATTTGAATAATTGATAACTTTTTCCCAACACCGGCGCGGCCCCGGAATTGATCACTTTCAATGTTCCGTTGGTGGAGTACCAGAACCAATTCGTCCCGGCATTGAGAACAATCTGGTTGGTACTGGCGAGGTCAAACATCACCGTCCCATTGACAACCGGATAGTTGGTAGTCAGGGTGATCGTGGTGCCGACAGTGTACGTTCCGTCGATCGTCAGAGTTGGGATCTTCAGCGAATTGCTGCCAGTGATGACGCCCGTGCCTTCAAAATAAATACTGGCATACGCCGTGCCATCTATAAGCCCATTATTCGTAAGACTTCCACCGACATACCAGGTAATCACGTCTCCGAGACTCCAGTGCCCGCCAGGGTTGACGGTTAAACTACCGTCAAAATTGTCGCTGCCGAGCGCGCCGTTCAAGTCCTCCAGCAACCCACCAACGGTGGTGTCACCCAAGACCGTCAAAATGTCTCCCGAACAATCCCAAGAGCAGTTTGTGCCAATGAGCAAGTCGCCGTCGACGGTAATCGGGGCTCCTCCACTTCCTTGCTGCACCGCGGTATATCCGATCACAGTCATATTCCCGGCCATGGTCATGGGCGTGGGACCTCCAGCACCGGAGAAATTATTAAAGTTTTGGTACAGGACAAATGGCGGCGAGGTCACGAAATTAGTGTTTGCAAACACGAGATTATAATAATTGCATTGCTTGGCCCAGAAAGGGTTGCCCGAGTAAATGACGGTGTTGCCAATGGCGGTGGTATCCAGGGTCCCAAGCTCATACGTTCCATTGGCACCCGCAGGATCGCCAACAACATTTAGTGTGGAATTCGCCGCCATCGTTACTGTGCCGGCATCGTAAATGTACTGGACTGAGGCGTTTGTGTTGACGGTAACATTTATGCCAGCTTGGACATCTGCATCGTCGTTCGTCCCTGGCACCAAGCCACCCTGCCAGACATTAGGGTCTCCCCAGTTGCCGCTGTTGATGGCAGTGATATCTGCCGCGCGGCTAATCGAGGCGAACAGCAAGAGAGACAGCATGGTTAAAACCGCACAGATCTGTTTTGTTTTCATGGGTTGGTTTAATTGGGGTTGTTTGGTTCAAATTTATCCGGCAAACGAAGTCAGGAGCAATGCCGTTTGATACAAGGTGGAAACAAATGATGGAGTCAAATAATCGTAATGGCGCGGCGATGTTTGGTCGCAGGCATTGACACCCGCTCAAGCGGCCAGCGCCTCGTCATATTTTTTAGGCATGACATATATTATAATTATATTTTTGCTCTCAACACCGGCGAATGGCAATCATGGTCTCACGGTCCATGCCACCCCCTGTTCTGGCCCCGGTGAGCTTTGCGATTCGTGATGTCTTTAAAATAACGTGATTTGCTGATCCAAGGGTAGTCACATAAAACGGTGACAGGACTGAAGCAGGAATTTGCGCGCCGGCAGAGGTTCTGGCGTGTGCGCCCGGCCGCGGGGCTAGTTGACAATTCAGTTGGACGAATTCCCACAAGACCAGGAATACTCGCGGAGATGCACCTTGCCTGCCACATTCGAACGGTTTGGAGTTCGTGCGAAACAATATGAAGAAAAAAGCCGCCCCAAAAGGGCGGCTTGAAAAACCAATTGAAAACTTTTCAGCTGTCTATTTACGACGACGGAAGGCCAGAAGGCCGGCGGCACCCAAGCCGACCAACGCCAGCGAAGCCGGTTCAGGCACCGATGAAATGACAAGACTGTTAAATGTTACATCATATGTGGAAGCGCCCAGAGGGCTTCCATCAATACCAAGATTGAAGCTGTAAATCGCGTCAGTTCCAGCCTGAATGGCAGTGATTTGCGCCGCTGGAAGATCGGCCGTTATGGCTAACTGGTTACCAGTCCAAACCCAATTACTGGGGTTTCCCACATTTCCATACCCGCCGTACCCGCCCAAGTTGGGTGTGCTGCCCGCATTATCTTGCAGCAAAAATTGCACGCCAATCCAATTGGGAGGCGGTGAACTCGGCGAGTTAAAGGTAAGCGTCAGCGTGGCAACAGTGTCGAGAGGATTAAGAGGATATTGCACATTGGCGCCTGGAATGACATAATACAGGCTGCCGTACCCGCCGGAATACACCTCCAAACCAGTCGGTGTAGATGTAAAGGTCGTAGCCGACAAAGCCCAATTGGAGTAAAGCGCATTGGGCGCGGTATTCAGAGTGCTGGGATCCAGGTTTGACAAGTACGGGGTGCCGGTGACAGCCTGCGAATATGCCGAGCCAGTCATTACCAGACCGCTCGCCACTGCCAGCGCGGTCGCAAACCATTTTACATGTTGTTTCATAAGCTTGTTGTTTCTTTTGTCTTGAATTGAGGTTTTATTAAGGTTCCGCCATTGAAAATCAGGTTCTGACTAACGATTCATTGGTTGATTCAATGGATTCTCAATAAAGGTACCGCCGATAACGCTTTCCCGGTAGTCGCATGAAGTGGCGACATGGCAAGCCGGAATTAATTCACTCGATTTAAATGGCTTATCCGTATTTTTCAGCGTGGCGGATGGGTGTATCATGGCCTCAGAAGTGAAAGCCTGATTTGCAGACGCAAGGTGCTTTCGTTCGATTCTGTCGGTTTTGGCGATTCCCGGCCCAATTTGAAACGGATGCGGTCGGGGTTTGCACCCAGAGCCTGCCTTTGGGCCGCTGACGCCATTTATCCAACGTCGAGACGCAGGCAAATCGCCTTGTTTTCCGCGGTTTTGACGCCCTTTTTACCCTGTCCCCGTTTCATGCGACTATTGAGATTTGGCATAATGTTGTTAATTTAGAACAGTCACCAGTCCCGTGTGTGCAGGCATCGAGTTGATGCGCCGAAAACAATAAGTTGGAAACGGACCTTGCGAAGTTGAAAATTATGAAAGTTAAAATGACGGCCTGCTTGGAACAGCTTGAAAGAGAAATCTTGCCCGGCTCTTCTGTGAAGCTTTCCCAAGGGGGGCGCAAAGCCGCATCTTCGAAATCTGCGTTTACCTTGATCGAGCTCCTGGTCGTCATTGCGATTATTGCCATTCTGGCAGCCCTGCTGCTCCCGGCTTTGAGCCGGGCAAAAGATCGTGCGATGGCAATAGCCTGCTTGGCCAATACCAAACAGATGAGCCTCGGTTTTACAATGTATGCGGGTGATAACGGGGATGTTTTCCCGCTGCCGAAACCTTGGTGGACGGGTGGGATGTACAAAAATTCATTGGCATTACAGTGTGGCGGAGAATGGTTCTGTGGTTTTAATCAAAGCACTTGGAAGCCAAATACACCGGCTCCCTTGCTCGCGCCTTATTTACAAAACAACCTGATCTGGGTATGTCCCAAGCGGAAGCGCGGTCTAAGCTACACGTCTGCACCTGGAGATTTTGACCCCAGCATAACTGGTTATCTTTCTTACGCGTTCAATGATTGTGGTGTCTTTGGCGCTGTAGGTCCTACCGGGGATATGAATTCCGATGAAAAGCCATTTAAAGCTTCCCTGGCCTCGAGACCATCGGATCTGGTGGCGGTTACTGACAGCAGTGGGTCAACTGACTCCCTTCATGGAGCCGGAGGTTCCGCTTGGTTGGATTCCCTTTGGGCCGGATGGACGGGCGATCTTTCGAAAACAACGGATCCATATAACTATCATGGTCGTCTTCAGACTGTTTATGCCAAACATAACAATCGAGTGAATATCGCTTTTGTGGACGGTCATTCCGCGCCTTCATTGCCAAGCGCCCTCACTTGGGGAGAGTTTTACGGAGATTATACTGCCGGCAAAATGCTTCCAGTGTCTTCTGGGTCTCCGTTGTATGGCACCGGGGTGCAAGCAGATCTTCCGATCAGTAGTCCAGGTTCTGATAGCATAGAATGGTCCAGCTTGCCTGAATAGTGCCTTGGCGCAGGCAGTAAATATGCCTTGCCAACTTTATAACCAACCTGTTTGAAACACGTGTGGATGGCGTCGTTTCTGTTGAGCTGGGAATAAAAGGCAAACCCGCGCCCGATATTTTTGCCAATGCCACCGACAATCATGGGGGTAAATTTCGTCGCGCCATTGTTGTGGCAGCTGCAGTTTCAGGGGTTCAGCTTGAATCGAAAGACATTTTGGTTTGGTAATCGGGGTGGCTTGGGAGAATAATGCGCATGAATCAAGCATCCGGGTTGCAGATTTTGTAGTTGAGGGTCTCTCGGAAATAAACGTGGATGATATCAACAACCTGTTTTGTTCAAATCCGGCAAGAACTCAACCGTTGCCGGCAGGAATTTTAATCCTAACGATACAATGAGAAAAAAACCGCATTTAAGCTTCTGGCAGTTATGGAACATGAGTTTTGGATACATCGGCATCCAGTTTGGTTTTGCTTTGCAAAACAGCAACTTGAGCCGGATTTTCGAGACCCTTGGGGCCAAACAGGACGATATCCCCGCCCTCTGGATTGCTGCGCCAGTGTCAGGTCTGCTCATTCAGCCGATCATCGGCTACATGAGCGACAGGACTTGGAATCGCCTGGGCCGCCGCAAACCTTATTTTCTGCTGGGAGCAATTCTGGCGTCGCTGGCCTTGTTGATCATGCCCAACTCACCCACCGTCTGGGTCGCCGCAGGTATGTTGTGGATGCTGGACGGTTCAATCAATATTACCATGCAACCCATGCGGGCGTTTGTCGGTGATATGCTGCCCGATGAACAAAAGACCAAAGGGTTTGCCGTTCAAACATTTTTCATCGGGGCCGCCTCCGTCGTCGGTTCGCTTTTGCCCTACATCCTTACGAACTGCCTCAATATTTCGAACACTGCGCCGCCAGGTCTGATACCCCCGTCGGTGAGGTGGGCGTTTTATGCCGGAGGCTTGATATACATCTCGGCCGTATTGTGGACCATATTTTCAACCAAGGAATACTCGCCGGAGGAACAGGAGGCATTTAATACGCACGAAACCGATGCTGCCGCCAAGGAAGGCGACGAATTGCGCCTCGACCCCGCGAAATATTATACTTCAGGCGTGGTCTTGTTGATCGGCGGCATGATATTCAGCTTCCTCGTGAAGCATTTCGCCTGGGATAGAGCACTCTATATCCTGTCATTCGGCATCGCCATTTACGGCATTTTTCAACTGATTGCCGCCAGACTTTTCATTGCGGGGATGAAACGCGGCCTGGTTGAAATCATTTACGACTTGAACAACATGCCCAAGACCATGCGGCAGCTTGCCTGGGTAACATTGTTTACCTGGTTCGCCATGTTTGCCTGGTTCATTTACTGCACCCCGGCGATTACCAGCTATCAGTTTGGCAGCAGCGATCCCTTGTCCAAGGAATATAACAACGGGGCCGATTGGGTGGGCGTGCTGAACGCGGTCTACAATGGTGCGGCCGCCTTGGTGGCGTTCATGCTTCCGGTGATCGCGAGAAGGACCAGTCGCGTGACCACGCACGTCATTTGTCTGTTCATCGGGGGACTCGGCATGATGAGCCTGCACGTTTTTAAGGACCCTCGCCTGTTGCTCATCTCCATGGCTGGCCTTGGTGTCGCCTGGGCCGGCCTGCTCACCATGCCATATGCCATTCTCAGCAGTGTTGTTCCTCACCGGAAGATGGGCGTATATATGGGCATGTTTAATTTGTTTGTCGTCATACCGCAAATTCTCGCAGCGGCCACCATGGGCTTGATGCTCAACAAATGGTTTGGTGGGCATAGCATAAACATGATGGTCTTGGGCGGCGTGTCCATGCTCACTGCCGGCGTGCTGATGATGTTCGTTAAAGATAGCGGCAGAGAAGCGCAGGGATGATTTAATGCGGACAATTTTTAGAAGGTGAGACGCGTAATTTGATATGAGCAATCTCTGGAAAGTAAGCACAGCTACATTTGCCAATGAAAAAGAAAGCCTCATGCGCAATGGGAATGTCTATCAGATTGCAAATGGCTACATGGGCTATCGGGGAACGCTGGATGAATTCGGGCCGGATGAACTGGTGGGAATCACCCTGGCCGGCATCTACGACCGCGTGGGAGAAGCCTGGCGGGAACCGATTAATGCTCCCAACGGCGGTTTTACCACGGTCACTCTTGATGGCCGGGAGATTTCGGCGCTCTCAACCAGGATCAAAAAGCACCGCCAAAGTTTAAATCTCGAAAATGCTGTTTTTGAGCGGGAAACGGATTTTGCATCACGGGGAAAGGCGCTTAAGGTCAAATCCTCAAGGTTCCTGAGCGCTGACAAGCCCAATCTAGGAATAATAAAATTCAGCTTTACGGTTGATAAAGCAGCCCGGGTCAGGATTCGCACGGGAATTGACTACAACATCTGGGATTTAAACGGTCCGCACCTGTTCAAGTTAACCCCGAAGGGAAAAGACGGCATACTGCTGGTTCAGGGCATCACCGGCGAAACTTCCAGGAAAGTGGCGGTAGCCGAAGCCATTGATCTTGATTTTGGAAAGGAAGCTCATGAGATCAAGCACAATAGAAATCTTAGAGTGGTTGACATTAATGCTGAAGCCGGAAAAACTTACACATTTTTCAAGTATTTCGCAGTTTATACGGACAATGATCCCATCGACATTTCAGCAACTGAAGCCGCAACCAGCGGCGTCAAGGAAGCCAAGGATCTGGGTTATGAAATATGCCTGAGTCGTCATAACGCTCAATGGGCAAGGAAGTGGGAACGCTGTGATGTGACTATTAACGGCGACGATGAAGCCCAACTGGCTTTAAGGTACAGTATTTTTCAGTTATTAATTGTCTCCCCGGTCAACGGCAGTGGAAACTCCATTCCCGCCCGCGCCCTCTCCGGGCAAGTGTACAAGGGGGCAATTTTCTGGGACACTGAGATGTTCATGTTTCCTTTCTTTTTATACACCTTCCCTGAGAAAGCCGTTGAATTGATGCGGTATAGAATCAAAACCTTGGACGGAGCCCGAAGAAAAGCAAAAACCGAAGGCGTTGGTTTCAGAGGTGCATTCTATGCCTGGGAAAGCCAGGAAACCGGCGATGATGCCTGTACTTATTTCAACATCGGAGATCCGTTTACCAAAAGAGATTTACGCACTCACTTCAGGGACAAGCAAGTACACATAAGTGGTGACGTTGCGATCGCCATGTGGGAGTACTTCAAGCTGACCGGCGACGACTCGTTGCTGTTGGAAGGTGGAGCCGAAGTCATACTGGAATGCGCCCGTTTTTACCTTTCCTACGCTTACTTCAAGAAAGACAAAAATCGATATGAAATCCTGGATGTCATCGGGCCGGACGAATACCACGAGCGCGTCAACAACAACGCCTTCACCAGCCTGGTGGCAAAAGCCACATTCGAAATAGCGAATGCCACGGTGAATTATCTGAGGCGAAAACATCCGGATAAATTAAAAGCGCTGGTAAAGAAAATTGATGTCACCGGCGAACTGCCATTGTTCGCTGAAGCAGCCGATTTGCTTTATGTTCCCCAACCGGACCAAAAAACAGGCGTGATTGAGCAATTTGACGCTTACTATAAGCTCAAAGATACCACGGTTGAAGAATTGAAAGCCAGGATGGTCCATCCCAATGAATACCTTGGGGCCGGCCAGGGATTGGCCGTGCCAACAAAAGTAATAAAACAAGCCGATGTGGTACTGATGTTAAGCTTGTTCAAGGATCGCTATTCAACAGAGGTCAAGAAGGCAAATTGGGAATATTATGAGCCCCGCACCGAACATGGTTCAAGCCTCAGCGCCTGCGCCTATGCGATGGTTGCGGCTGACATCGGCAAACTGGATTGGGCGTACAACTATTTTTTAAAAACGGCAAAAATTGATATTGAAGCCAGGTATAAAGTATATGTGGGAACCATTTTTATGGGCGGTTCGCACCCGGCGGCAAACGGTGGAGCCTGGATGACGGCCGTATTTGGTTTTGGCGGCGTCAAGGCAGATGAGAAGCGGGTTGCCATCAACCCACGACTTTATGAAAAATGGAAAAGTCTCCGCTTTAAAATGGTTTATAAAGGAGACAGGTTTAACATAACAATTACGCAGAATAATGTGGCGATCATCGCTGATCGATCCAATAACCGTAAACGTACATTCATTGTCTCGGGGAAATCAATTGATTGTGCCCCGGGCAAAACGTCATTCATAAAATATCAATAAAAGGCGCGATTGAACCCGGTTAAGGGTTTGGACGACGGCACCCGCCGTGCCTGCCAGGCTCCGGCAGAAAACCATTGTGTCGCCACTTCATGTGACTATCGCGGGGGGAGGTGGCTGCCTTAGCCTCAAAAACCACTGTAAAATGGTCTGACATTGGTCAGTTCGGCGTCAACCGCCGAGACCAAGGCGGGATTCATTCAGCGGTAGAAATTACAATGAATTCTTTGACGTTCCGATTCGCGATTATTCTCTCTCTCTTAATTTGCACAGGTTCCGCCCGCGCCGGAGTGGGTGCGGACATGCCGTGGACAACCTATGAGGCTGAGGATATGAAAACCACCGGCACGGTTCTGGGTCCCCAATATGCTCCTTTCCTGGTTGAAACAGAATCCTCCGGCCAGAAATGCGTCAAGCTCGCCACTGCGGGGGAATACGTCGAGTTCACCGCGCAATCACCCGCCAACGCGATGGTGGTGCGTTACAGCCTGCCAGACGCCACGGACGGTGGTGGAGTCAACTCGACCCTCAGCCTCTACCAGAACGGAAAGCTCGTCAAAAAGCTTCCCCTCACGTCCCGGTACTCGTGGTTGTATGGCCGCTACCCGTTTTCCAACCAGCCCAGCGAAGGCAAGCCGAGAAATTTTTACGACGAATTTCGCTTGAAGGACCTGGCCCTGGCCAAGGGCGACGTGATCCGTCTGCAAAAGACCGACGATGAAGCCGCTTATTGCATCGTTGATCTGGTTGATTTGGAGCAGGTCGCGCCGCCGCTGGCCGCCCCCGCCAATTCGCTTTCCGTGGCCAGCTTCGGCGCCGGCGGAACGGGCCAGACAGACGATACCGAGGCACTGAGGAAGTGCCTCGCGGAAGCCGTGAAACAGGGCAAGATCGTCTGGGTGCCAGCTGGGGATTACCTGGTGACCGGAGACATCGTTCTGCCTTCCGGGGTGACGATCCAGGGCGCGGGCATGTGGCACACGACATTTGTCGGCGATCCCCAACTTTATGGCAAAGCGGACCGGCGGGTGAGGTTCAAAGTCAGCGGCAACCATATCCATCTCGCCGATTTCGCGATCGTCGGAAAATTGAACTACCGGAATGACAGCGAACAAAATGACGGCATCTTTGGCGCGAACGCCCAAGATTCCACCATCTCGCGCATCTGGGTGGAACACACCAAGGTCGGCATGTGGTTTTACGTTTGCAGCAACGTGGTGGTGGATGGCTGCCGGCTTCGCGACACGCTGGCCGATGGCATCAACTTATGCGTCGACACACGCAACATGGTGGTGCAGAATTGCACGGCCCGCGGCACGGGCGACGATTGTTTTGCCATGTGGCCGACGGCTTCCGATCAAGGTTTCATTCAACAGGCACCTGCGCCCGGGTCCAACGTTTTTCGCCACTGCACGGGCCAGTTGCCGTTCCTCGCGAATGGCGGGGCGATTTACGGCGGCGCGAACAACCGGATTGAGGACTGCCTGTTTACGGACATCTCCCCCGGCTGCGGCATCCTGATCAGCACGACATTTCCAACCGCGGACGAGAGCGGGAAAATCGACAATAATTTCAGCGGCACGACGGTGATCCGGAACTGCGACCTGATTCGCTGCGGCGGATTTGATCACGATTGGGCCTGGCGGGCCGCCTTCCAGCTTTGCATGGATCGCCGCAGCATCTCGGGAGTGGACATCAGCAATGTGAACATTCGGGACAGCATGTCCGACGGCTTCAGCATCGTGGCTCCTGGCAGCAAAAAAGGACACGGCACTCTCTCCGATGTCCGCCTCGAAAATGTGAACATCCCCAACTACGGAATTGGAATCAACTCGCGGCACGGTTTCTGGGTCCGTGACGATGCCTGCGGCAGTTTGACCATCATCAATTCAAAAATCGCTGACAATCAGAACAGTTCGACCAACTTCACCATCCTCACGGAATAGTGAGGGCATCAGCGCCCGGCACCGATGACATCAATTGAGTTATTGACGCAAATACTTGGCGACGGCCTCGGTACGCGACTGGACGTGCAGTTTTTCGTAAATGCGCCGGAGATAGGTGCGGATGGTGTCAATGCTAATGCCTAGTTGGTCGGCAATCGCCTTGTAGGTAAGTCCCTTCGCCAGGCAGTTCAAAACCATTTCCTCGCGGGGGGAGAGATGGACTTCCTTCTCGCCGGTTTGCTTCGCCTTTTGAAAGGACGCCACCACTTTGCGCGCGATGGAACTGGACATGGGCGAACCGCCCGACTGCACTTCCCGAATGGCTTGGAGAAGGGTAGTCGGGCTGCTGCGCTTTAACAGATACCCACTGGCACCCGCTGCAAGAGCCTTGAAAATCTGATCCGTATCTTCATAAACGGTAAGCATTAAAATCTGCATCTCCGGCACCGCGACCTTCAATCGCTCCACACATTCAATCCCGTTCATGCCTCCCAGATTGATGTCCATCAACACCACGTCTGGCTGGTCAGCCGTCAAACCCTTGAGCGCTGTTTCGGCGCTGCCGTAGGCGCTGACACACTTGAATCCGGGCGAGCCATTGACAAAAGTCGTGATGGATTGGCGCAGCTCTTTTTCGTCATCAACGATGGAAACGGAAATCATGGTTTTATTAAACGTCTTTTGCCGGATAGTTCAAAGCAATAACGAAGCGGATGTTGGTTCCCTGACCGGGGGCGGACTCGATCAAGCAACGCCCCCCGATGTCCGCCAGCCGCTGGCACATGTTGCTCAAGCCATCGCCCGAGACCGTCGCCGGAGATTCAGATCTCAATTTGGCGGCGGGCAAATTAAAACCTCTGCCGTCGTCCGAGATGTTGATTTCAAATGCCGCGTTGCCGGAAATCATTGAAATCTTGGCGTGTGCGGCGCCGGAGTGTTTGAGGATGTTGGTGAGCGCTTCATGCGTGGCCAGAAACAAGTGGTGGCGGTTTTGGGAGGAGATGGGATACGACGGCAATTGCGCAGGAATATCCAGTTCGCACTGGATTCCCGTCATCTGAAAATAGTCCAGCGCATACTGCCCGATATAGGAGGCGACATGCTCCAGCGTGTCGTTTTGCGGGTTCACCGCCCAGACAATTTCGTCCAGCGAGTGCAGCACTTCCCGCGAAGCATCGGAGATGGAGGTGATTTGATCCTGCAACTCGTTTGGCGGGAGGTCTCCCCGGCGCGCGTGTTCGCTCAAAAAAGAAATCCGGCACAGCTTGGCGCCCATTTCGTCGTGCAAATCCTGGGCAATGCGGGTGCGCTCCCGTTCCAGCGCATGTTCCTGTTCCAAATGTTTTAATCGCCGTTGAAGCTTTCTTTTTTCCACAATGCGAACGGCACCCCCCACTGAAATCATGAAGCATAATCCCGTCAGCGTGATGAACCACCACGTTTGCCAAAAATGCCGCAACACGAGCAGCTCCAACCCGGCTCTGCTGTCGGCCCAAACTCCGTCCCGGTTGCACGCTTCAACGCGAAATTGATAGGTCCCGGGAGGCAGGTAGCTGTAAAAGGCCGTGCGCCGTGTCCCGGCATCCACCCAATCGGTATCCAGCCCCTCGAGCCGATAGCGAAAACGGATCAGCTCCGGCGCATCAAATCCCAATCCGGTATAGCGAAATTCAACCCGGTGTCTGCCCGGGGTGATGCGCAGGGTTTCCAGCACCGACGCCCTGGGTTCGAGTTGTCCGTCCCGCCGCGTAATTTTTGGAGTTGAAGCATGGAGCGTAGGATCGGGCACCCCGTCCACGAGGACCTCCTCCAGCACCGCGTTGGGCATGAACGTGGAGGTGGATTGAACCCGGGGATTGACGACCACCACGCCCTTCAGAGTCGAGAACCAGAGGAGGCCCGATTTGGTTTTCAGGCCGGCCGGATAGAATCCGCCGGTGCATTCCTCGGATAGCATCCCTTCCGCCCGGCCAAAGAGCAGCGGATAGACGGTGGAGATTCTGCCGGATGCCAGTTCGTCCAACCGGCGTTTGTTCACGCAGGCGATGCCCCCGCTGCTCCCCAGCCAAAGGCGGCCGGCGTCATCTTCGAGGATCTGCGAAATGTTATTGTCCGGCAAACCTTCGCGCGTGGTGAAATTGGCGATGTGCCCGTTGCGCCACCGGCTCAATCCCTCGTCGGCGGTGCCAATCCAAAGCGTGTCTTGGGTATCGAGATAAAGGGTGCGAATCATCTCGCTCAACAGCCCTTCGCTCTTGTCGATGTGACGGAAGCTTCCGTTGACAAGGCGAAACAAGCCGTTTCCACCGGTGCCAATCCAGGTTGAACCGTCCGAATCCGGCACGATGGCGGTAACGGCATTGGTCTGGTAAAAATTCGTCTGCTCCAGCCATTTGCCTTCGCGCCGTTGCCAGATTGTTCCCTCACACGTTCCGACCCACAGCGATCCGTCGCGGTCTTCGGCCAATGAAATGATGCCCGGCTTCGCGGACTTGATCACTTTCACTTCGTCGGCCGCGGCGATGGGATCCTTATAAACCAGCAAACTGTTCGTGGTTGCCACCCAGCAGTAACCATCCCGCGTCACCAGCAGGGCGGTGATTTGCGAATCATGCGGCGACAAACCCGCGGTGGACAGGCGGTTGAAACTTTTCCCGTCCCAACGATAAAGGCCGTCGTTCGGTTTGCCCACCCAGACCACGCCGGGGGTGACTTCTGCCAGCCCCTGCGCGGCGCCGAAACCAAGCCCTTCGCTCTGACTCAGTGTAAAAAGGCTTTGGCGACGAAGCCGGTTGAGTCCGGCATCGGTGCCCACCCACAGCCTGCCTTCGCGATCGGCCAGCAATGATTCAATCAGGTTGCCTGCCAGGCCACTCCCGGTTGGGATGGCGGCGAACTTGCCTTCCTTGAATTGGAGCAATCCTCCTCCGGCCGATCCGGCCCAGATGGTTCCGTCTGATTCTTCAGCCAGCGTGCTTACATGCGATTTGGCCTGATTGCGCGGGATCCGGTAGTGGTGCCAGCGGTCACCGTCATGACACAACACAAAATCTTCCCCGGCGCCGATCCAGATTCGTCCCATGCGGTCCATCAACAAACAATGTGAATCTTTAAGCAGCTCGTCCGTGGAATCTCCCCGCAACGGTACAAACTGGTCATTTACATACTGAAAAACGCCCACACCCTTCACGCCAACCCACATCTGCCCCTGCCGGTCTTTGAACAGCGCAGTAATGCGCTGGCCTTTGAATGTTTCTGCGGCGTTCAACGGCTGCAGTTGCCCGTTATGCCGCAACATCAGCCCTGCACTCGTGCCAATCCAAAGTCGTCCGGCGGAATCTTCGGCCAGCGCAGTGATGGCATCAGCCGGCAACCCATCTCGCGTCGTGAGGGTGGTGATTTGATTGTTTTGCCGGCAGCTCAAGCCGCTGTCGGCGCTGCCGATCCACAGGGCATCATTGCTATCTTCGAACAGCGTGCTTACCGGGCCGCTCTTGATTCCTTCCTGAATCCCAAAAGCGACAAAGCGCAGGCCATCGAAGCGCGCCAAGCCGTCGTCGCTTCCAATCCAGAGGTATCCGTCATGGGTTTGCGCCAGGGCGCGGATGGGGCTTTGCGGCAGGCCTTGCTCCTTTTGCCAGCATTGAAAATTGAACGCCCGCGCCCCGCCGGGAGCACCCGAGGTTGCCTCGCTTGGCCTGGCACTGCTCACATCTACGAAATCACTGAACGCCGTCGCAATGGCCAGATCGCGGAATGCCCATCCGCCGCCTCTGCCGGCATGACGCAGACGGATTTCATCGAAGCTCGCGTTGGCATTGAACCGAGTCGTCAGGCCTTCCGGTTGATAGGCTTCGTTTGCGCCCGGACCAAGGTCGGGATTCAGCCAGACGGTAACCAGATCGTCTTCGCCTGGAACATACTGAATTTTGAGGACAATGGTGGCGCCGACGCCATGTCGTGGATATTGATAGGAACCTGAAGCTCCACCCGTCGAGGATTCGGGGGTTAAAGTATGAAGATCAATATAACCCGCGGGGCTGTTGGACTCACTGGTTTCATCCGAATGAAAAAAGGCGCTGTAAGCCCAGGCTTTCATCGCGTTGCCGATTCCCAGCCGTTCCGTATCCCCATCATACAGTTCGAATGCGGCAAAATATTCTTCCGTGTCCTTGTCTGACAAAGGGTCGACATGAAATTTGAAATAAAGGGTGTCGTTGGCCGTGTCATCCCGTTTCACCGCACCGCCCAGTATATCCGTCCCCGCACCATTTTCATGTGCCAGGGTGGTATCCGGATCGTTCCACAAGATGACTGCGCCGGCTCGAGTCGCCGGCATCCATGCCATCCACCACACCAGCAACCATGCTGTTTGGCTGCAGACACGCGTTTCCCAACGCTTCAGCGCACACGGCGACAGGCCAGACGAGCGAGAAAATACCGGAGAGCGGAGCATGATACTGTTTGGTGTGGTAATTATGAATCGAACCATCTGCGGACACAAGCAGACAGTCTGTCACCACTTCATGCGACTGCCTTGGCACAGTCAATAAGTTACCTTATAAGAACAAATAACACGAAAATCGAAAACTGTTCACGTTGGCTTTAGCGTCATGCTTTGGGGCTGTTGCTTCGGAACGTTGATGAACCACAACCATGATTGCGACAACGTGGACCATGGGGTTTCTAAACTGTGGCGCAAGCCGCCGGTGGATGTGGATTGGCGGCTTTTCAGGTCAATCTTGGTTTATTGAGAAAATTAACTGTGATGCTCGAAACCAGGCAATCATTAGCGATCAAGCATCTGAGGCCCCGTTGCTCTGCACAGCAAGAGTGAACGGATACTGTTCCTGTGAAATTTAGAAGCATTTTCATTCTGGCGGCTCTGACCCCGTTTTTGTTCGCTGCGCCGGAGACCGCCCAAGGTGGTTCAAAACCGCTATTGGTTCATTATATGCCTTGGTTTCAAACCCCATTCAGCCTGGGTGGTGGTTCCTGGGGATATCATTGGACGTTCAATTCACCAAGTTTTAATCCCAATGTGATCGATGGATCGGGAAATCGGCAAATCGCTTCGTGGTATTACCCGCTGATTGGCCCTTATGATTCGATCGATCCCGCGGTGCTGGAATACCATGTGCTCCTGATGAAGCTGGCGGGGATCGACGGGGTGATTGTGGATTGGTATGGCCAGGATGATTATTATGACTATGGCATCAATAACCAACGGACATTGGCTTTGCTCAATTACACCCGCAAGGCTGGCCTGAAATTTTCCCTTTGTTATGAAGATGCCACGATCCGGGCGGAGACCAACGGCGGCCCCCTGAATGGCATTAGCGTCAATGCCGGCAATGCCATCGCGCACGCGCAGCAAACCATGCTTTATGCGGAAACCAATTTCTTCATCGACCCCAGCTTTCTCCGACTGAACAACGCACCCGTGCTGTTAAATTTCGGCCCGCAGTATTTTCATGACAGTTCCGATTGGACTTCCATTTTTTCCGTGTTGAACCCGACCAATCAGCCGGCGTTTTTCACCGAAGACAGTCGCTTGTCGCCTGTCGGCAAGGGAACTTTTAACTGGCCGCCGATGTGGATGTCGGGCGGCGGCACGTTAACGAGCAATCAACTGCAAAACTACCTCGTCACCTTTGAATCAACGGCTGGTGGCTGGCCCGCCTTTGTCAGCAGCGCCTTTCCTCGGTTCCATGATTTTTATGCGCAGGCTGGCGCAGGTTCGTCGTTCGGCTGTCTGGATGATGCAAACGGAAGCACGCTGACCACCACCTTGCGGCGCGCGATGACCAACAATTCGGCCATTGTCCAGCTCGTCACTTGGAATGATTTCGGCGAGGGAACGATGGTCGAGCCAACGGTGGATTTCGGTTATCGGGACCTGGGGATCGTTCAGGATCTGCGCCGCCAATGCCTGGATTCCAGTTTTCCCTATCATACCAATGATCTCTCATTGGCTCTCCGGTTCTACAACCTGCGCAAGCAGTATGGAAACACCCCGGCCCTCTCTGCGGAATTGAACCGCACTTTCGCCAACATGGTTTCCGGCGCGTTATCCACGGCAAACTTGCAACTGGTGGGCATGGAATCCAACAAACCGGTGATTTACGACCTCTCCTACGATGGGGCTCAACTGCGTTTTTTAATCGGCGGATATGTGGCCTCCAGCATGCAGGTCATGATGTCAACCAATCTGACCTCCTGGCAGTCCGTCCAAACCTTCGCGGCCAGCACCAACGCGTCCGCTTTCACCACTGGAACGACCCAGGACGTATGCAGATTTTTCAAAGTCCAATAGGATCAAATCGGTGGCGTGGTCCCGAAAAACAGGCCGAACCTTCCAGCCGTTGCCAGCCGGGTTCCGCGTCAACCTGCAGACTGGCAGCGCTAGGTTGACTGGAATTGTGTTATGCCCCGGGTTTGATTAAGGTGCCAAAGAATGAAGCCGAGAACCATTTTGCTGCTGGCAGCGCTCGGGTGTTTTGTTTTGGCCGCACCCGTGGCCTCCCCTGCCGCATCCAAAACCGTGATGGTTTATTACATGCCGTGGTACACGGCCAAGCCCTACTCCGACGGCTGGGGCTGGCATTGGACCATGGATCATTTCAATCCCGACATGGTCAACGCATCCGGGGAGCGACAGATCGCCTCCTGGTATTATCCGCAGATCGGTCCGTATGATTCTTCTGATCCAGCGGTGCTCGAGTATCATGTCTTACTTATGAAGCTGGCCGGGATTGATGGTGTGATCGTGGACTGGTACGGGTCGGCCAACTACCTGGATTATGGCATCAACAACCAGGCAACGATGAAGCTGTTTCAATTTACGCGCAAGGCGGGCCTGAAATTTTCCATTTGTTACGAAGACCAGACAATCCAACACATGATTGACGGCAACTATCTCGCTGCGGCTGACGCCCTCTCGCAGGCCCAACAGGAAATGCTGTATCTGCAGACCAATTATTTTTCGGATGCAAGTTATCTGCGGTTGCAGGGACAGCCGGTGCTGTTAAATTTCGGCCCGCAACACTTCATGATGAGCAGCAATTGGGAGGATATTTTCTCCGTGCTCGGGCCAACCAACCAACCAGCCTTCTTCACCGAGGACAATCGCCTGGCCGTCAGTACCGGCGCCTTCAGTTGGCCCCCCATGTGGATGAGCCAGGCGCCCGGCACCGGTGGCGTGTTGTCCGGCGCCGCTTTGAAAAGCTATCTGGCCGATTTCGACCAAAAGGCCGCCGCCTGGCCGGCCTTCATCAGCAGTGCCTTTCCGCGTTTTCATGACATTTATCAGCGGGCCGGGGTGCGGAACTATTGGGGTTACCTGGGGGACCGTCACGGCGATACCTTGCGTGAAACCCTGAGCCACGGCATGACCAACTCCTCGGCCATTGTCCAGATCGTCACCTGGAATGACTTTGGCGAAGGCTCGATGGTCGAACCAACTCAGGAATACGGTTATCAGGACCTGGGGATTATCCAGGATTTTCGCCGTCAATATCTGGACTCGGAATTTTCTCGTAACACAAATGATCTGACCCTGGCGCTCCGGTATTACAATCTCCGGCGACAATTTTCGACCAACACCCTCGTTTCAGCTGAACTGGAGCGCATCTTTACCAACATCGTTTCCGGCAGGATCGAGGCGGCCAATCTTCAATTGAATCAGTTGATGAAATCATCCTCTCGATAGGCGAAGGCGATGATCTGAGGGGGTGCCAACCACGCTCTGGTTGACTCGGTTTTATGATTTGGTCGTTCAAACAAGCACGGGTCATTGGGGTTCCACAACGAGGTCGGCTAGAGCATTTTAAATAAAGCCACAGCCCGGAACGTTCCGTGTTCGGTAGGGCGGCGCTGCTGCGCCGCCGGTCGCGCAGCAGCACGGCCCAACCTGCTAACGGCTACAGTTTTTCTGAACCCGCTCTAACGCCGGAAATCGCACCGCAACCCGTGGTCCCTGGCAAGAACAGACGGTCACATTGTTCGCCACCACAAAACAATTCATCACCGGCGTTGGAAGCATTCCTTCGCAATTTTGCCGGCTGGATTGCTACCGACCGACTCCCACGCGGTAGAAGAACGGCCCGGAGCCGATCGCGTTGGTGTCCGTGAAGCTCGTCGTGCCGGCCTGGCCGACGATGTTGGTTTGGATGGTGAAGAATGCCGGTTGCGCCGCCAGATTGGTGCTGCGTTGGAGAAAATAGGTTCGCGTATCCACACTTTCCCAGGTCACAACCAACCCCGGTGGCTTGTTGGCAGCAACGGGCGTCAACACTGCCAGAATCGAAGCGGGGTTGGTTGGATTCAAACCAGCAAGCCACTTCTGCCAGTTATTCATGCCGGTGCCGTCTAAATCGGCGTAATCTGCCGAACCGTCGGTTGGCTCCCCATATTGCTGGAGCCAGGCGTAGGAAATGACTGAAGCGGGGTTCTGGAACTCGTAAGCCCCAATGTCCACCGTGCCACCGGCGATTCGCGGGTTGCCATCCAAGTCCGGACCGGGAGGCGCGTAGACGTTGTTGCCAGCATTGATGCAGGGAGAGTTGGATTGCAGCCGCAAGTTGCCGTTGGCCTCGTCCACGAACAGGAGCACATTGGTGATATTGCCGACACCGTTGGTGGGCAGAGGTATGGCACAACAATAATTGAGCGTGCTGTAATCGTCAAAGTTCGGATTATCTGAGGCATTGTTGTCACACACGATGCAGTTATTCAGCGTACAGCTGGCAGCTCCGCCGCCGCCGCCCGGCCCATCCGTATAATTGCCTGTGAGTGTGCAGTTGTTCAGCGTGCTATAGGCAGCCCCGCCGCCAAACTCGCCGCTCAAGTTGCCCGTGAGCGCGCAGTCGTTCAGCGTGCTATAGGCAGCCCCGCCGCCAAACTCGGCGCACACATTGCCCGTGAGCCTGCATTGGTTCAGCGTGCAGAAGTAAGCTCCTCCAGCGGGGAACATGCAGGCGTTGTTTGTGAGCGTGCAGTTGTTCAGCGTGCTATAGGCGGCCCCGCCGCCACCATCTGCACCATTGGCATTGTTGCCCGTGAGCGTGCAGTTGTTCAACGTGCTAAAGATGGCCCCACCACCACCAAGGCCGCTCGGACCGAGGGCGTTATTGCTCAACGAGCAGTTGTACAATGTGCCACCATACACTCCACCGCCAGAATCAAAAGCGTAGTTGCCGCTGATCACGCAATTGGACACGGTGGCGCTGATGGATTCACACCACACGCCACCACCATAATTATTATTGTCATAACCATAAAACAGCCAGGGGGCAAAAAACGCGGTGCCCTTGGTCAGGGTAAAACCGGTGAGCGTGGCCCCGTCGGCCAGATAGACACAACGCGTTCCCCCATCGCCTTCGATCACCGTCATTGCGGGGCCGTTGACGCTCTGGACGGTCACCGGTTTGTTCACGGCCACTCGATTGGTCACGCCGGAGTTGTTCACCGGCCCGCCCCCGGTGCTATAAATACCATCGTTCACCAGGACCAGGTCGCCGGCATTGGCCACGCCAATCGCGTCCTGAATGTTGGTGGCAGCGGTGCTCCAGCCCAGGAATGGCTGCGTGGAGTTGGTGCTGTTTACGTCCACGTAGAACGTCGACGCGTTCATGGCCTGTGCCAAAAGACATACCAGACATGCCAAACCCAAGGTGCGTTTGAGAAGAACCGCCATTGGGATGCGCAGCGTTGCGCGTGCGGGAGAAAGATGCTTTGATCGAGTCAATTTCACAAAACGGCTTTGTTCGGCTTACTTCCGGAACCTGCCTCGGATGGTCCCGGCCAGCCCGGCCAGTCCTGCGCCCAAAAGAACCGTGCTGCAGGGTTCCGGGATAATCGTAATTGCGGCCGTGGAGAGACCCGACGCGTCAAGCGATACGGAGTTCTGCCCGGAGGGGATGGTATTGAGCGCTTCCAAACGGACGTCAAACGTCGGGCCGGTGAACATCGCGCCAAAACTCAAGTCAGAAGACGATTGCCTCGGAGAAATGGAAAAATCCCCAAGGAACGAGCCGTTGACCAACACCTCCATGTTGAGGGTTTGGGCCAGGCTGTTGTCATTGTAGACGAGATGGAAGTCAAACTCATTCTCCTGAGAAAGACTTGGGGTAAAACTTTGGTCCCAGTAATCCCCGGCCACCCAGATATGATTTGGCGTGGCCAGACCCGACGCCTGAAACCAAGTAAACCCGGGCCCGCCGAAGGCGAAGCTGTCGGCGCGTATCACCGGCGGCAGGGAGCCAACCACCAGAAGACACAGAACCAAGCGAAGCGAGGGAGACATAATATCAGGATTTTGCATTTTAACGAGCCGCCGATTTATTGACGTTCCGCAGGTAAAATGCAAAACTTGTTACCCCCTGTTCTAAATGAACCGAAAAAACATCACTTTTGGGTTTGTACAAAATGATCGCAAATCGCAGCTTGTTATTGTTTCAAAGCCCAGCTTTCGGCTAGCCCAGACATTCTAAAAACAAAAGGGATGCGAACACTTTCACAAGACCGCTCATTCTCTCATACTTTTGAAATCATGTCAATCTGATCTTTTTTGGCGTGGTGCAAGTGAATCATCAGCTTGCCTGGATTCTGGGTTCAAATCTGTTTTCGGTCAAAAGAGCCGTGGCGAAAACTTGTAATCCTTGGCCAGAAGTTCGCGAACGATTTCCACCGACAATTCTTCCGTAATCTTTCCCTCGTCCACATCCCGAACGATATCCTTTAGCGATACAAAAGTGCCGCTCAAAGCAGTGCCTCGTCGGTCGAAAAATTCCGCATGGCTCAAAACAATTGCCACGCTGTCCATTTTTATTTTCCATTCGTAAACGATGGCGACGCGCTTTCGAGCCCCTTCGCCACCGGGTTCAGAATAAACAGCTCCTCGCAATTTTAGATCGTGAGGCTCAAGGCTAAGGCGCAATTGCTCTTGAATCTCTCGCAAGGCACATTGTAAAATCGCATCTCCGCCGACTTCATCTTCCTTTCGCACCGGTCCGCCCGTCCAGATGACAATCTTCTCGTTCAGAGAGTTTTTATCGGTCTGTTCTTGCCTGCAGAGGCGGAACACCCTGCCACTTTTATTGCGGACAACCACCACGGGCAGAACTTGAAACCGAGTTTCATCTGCCCCCACCTCTTCCCTGGGCTTGTAATTTCCTGATTTGAGAAACAACTTAACCAGGGCGGTGGCTTCCGAAGAATTTAAACATTTCTTGCCTGCGAACGTCCGGGACACATCCTCTTTTGGCAATGAGAGAATATCCTCGCGAAAGTGTTCCTCAATAACTTTCAGCGCCAAATTCGCTACCGCTTCGGCCATCCGTTTGGCCCCATCGATTCGTCCGGCTGAGGAATCAATTTCGAAAATCCGGAATTCCTTCTTCAAGTTCTTTGAAGTCTCCCGGATCGTATTCGACATCTGGGCCAGAACTTTTTTATTCATGATCGAGCCGTCCTTCCGCTCGGTAGTCAAAAGTTCCCTTTCCCGCCGCATCGCATCTTCGGGGGATGCCATCATCACGAAAACCGCCGAAATACGCTTGCGCCACTCCGCCATCCTCAGAAAAGCTTCAACCGCCTGTAGTTCCTTCGGGCGAATCCGCTCCAGACGCTCCATCAGCCTGAGCCAGCAAAGTGCATCAAACAAGCCCCGGTCAAAAATCAATATGTCAGGGTCATCAAGTCTTGGTGGACCATGCGTTTTTTCCAGTATTTGCGCCAGCGTTGCGCAAGCCGTCCAGACATTGAAATTTGAGTGCGTCTTGTCTCGGATCGGGCATATGGACGCGCGTTCAACGACGATTTCGACCCGGAACCCGCACCTCTTCAAGAAAGCTTGAAGCGCGTTCAACGTCGAAGTCTTGCCTGCCTTTGGAACTCCGGCAAATTCAAATATCACAGGTTTGGGAGCGCCGTAGAAGCACACGGCAGCATTTTCTGCACGAATCTGCAATTCTGTTTTCATCCAGGAAAATCCATTTGCGCTTCAGCCTGACGATTAATTTTCGGATGTCAATGGACGACTATTGACACCACGAATGATTCTAGTAAGGTCGACTTCGCACATGACCGTTGAAGAGTTTCCATTAGCCTGGCGTTGGACAGAATCTGAGCACGGGGCGATGCCGGCGCACATTCTTGCCAGCATCGTTCCCTTGGCGGCACCAGATGCCGTTCAGCTCAACGAGCGCTTACAGGCTTTTTGTCAGAACGGCCGCAGCCTTTCTCGATCATTATTTCCCGTGGTAATCTCACGGCGCACCGACATTCCGGCAGGAGAAGTCCGAGCGTGGCTGTTACAGCGGCAGCCAGGGGATATTCCTGTATTTGTTTCATGGAAGGTTGAGTTGGCTGTTCGGACCACCTGGCAGGTGTTCACGGATTACTGGGACAGTTTTTGTTATCCGTCGTCTGATGACGTGATCATTTGGCCGGAGAGCGATCAATGGGTTTTGGCTTTTCATCACTATGGACGATTCGAGTTTGGCAGAAAGCATGGGCTTAACACCAGCTCTCCGCAGCCAACCTGGGATGGCGCCTCCAATCCTGAGTCTCGGTTGGGATGTTATCGCACAAGGGCAGCGATGGAACAGCAACCGCCCAGTGACAAAGGTTCGTTACTTATCGTAGATGATCAGGATGGGCCGCGGCAGTCGTTGCGGATCATTTTCAAGGGCGAGTACAATCTGCTGATGGCCGAGGATGGTCCGACGGCGATTGAACTAGCGAAACAGCATCCCATCGACGTGGCAGTGCTGGACATCTGTATGGCTGGCATGTCGGGTATCGAAGTCTTGGAACGCCTCAAACACATGAACCCGAACATGGAGGTGATTATAATGACGGCATTCGAGACGACCAACACGATCCGCCAGGCTTTGCGGTTGCAGGCGTGCGATTACATCAACAAGCCGTTTAACGTTGCCACGATGCGCGCCGCCGTCGGCCAGGCGATGCAAAAGCGTGACCGCAGACCTGCTGTCGGAATCCCATAACCATCGTATTCGAATTGGCATTAGCAAAGCGCAAAGCCGACGCGGAGGAAGTTTTTAACCCAACTTGCCAAAGCCAGGGGCACATTGGTTTTCGCAGCTTTTTGCCCAGCAAAGTACCACAGGAAGCCAGTGGCTTTTGCCGTATTTTTCCGGACAGTTATCAGAGGATTAAACAAGGCTAAGGGGCCGGCCGGCGCAGCATGAGATCGGACTTTGACGTGCTCGCTAGTGCTACAGCTTGCGGTTTCCTGCGGCTTCATGCCATTATTGCAGCACAAACGGTAGCACAGGTTTCAAGCTCGATTTTCAAAAACGCTGTAAATGCTTGTAAATAATGGATTGCCGGTGTGGCGAAATGGCAGACGCACAGGACTTAAAATCCTGGGACCATAAAAAGTCGTGTGGGTTCGAGTCCCACCACCGGCACCAATTTTAAGTTGTTGTTTTTCAACAGGATGGTGCATCAGAGGAAGGCAGTGCCAGTGAAAGTGCCAGTGAAATGATTACCGGGTTACAACAGGTTTGCAACCGGGCCAATACTGGACAACCACTGGGGATGGCGGGATTCGCAGCCCGTCTGGTGTAGCTGATACACCAAAAGCCACGTACGGTCTCCTGTTGGTTTGAAGCCCAGTTCATGAATAATTCAACCCATAACACTTCCGCCCCTTGTCCACCCTTTCGGGGGAAGCTCAAAATCCTTTGATTTGATTTTCATCTATATTCTTTCAGTCATGTCAGCCACGGAGTTCACGCCGGCTTATTTTTTGGTTTCCGCTTCGGGAGATTTTTGCTTCGCCTGATCCGATTCCTCAACAGCACGAACATCCTCACGCCCCAATTGCTCATAAAACTCATGAACTCGTTTGACGAGTTGCGGCGACACCTCGGCTGCTGGCTTCGCGTTCGGTTCCGGTTTGGTTTCCGCTTTGCCATCAGGCTTCGGCCCAACTTTGTCGGTTGGTTTGGCGTCGGTTTTGGCTTCAGGTTTCGGTTCTGCTTTGTCGGCTGACGGCGGCACGGTTTTGGCTTCCGGTGTGGCTGGATCTTTGACTTCAGGTGCCGGCCCGGTCTTGGCCTCCGGTTTAGGTTCTGGATCCGCCTCGGGTTCAGCCTCAGTTTTGGCGTCAGGTTTCGGCTCGACCTTCGTTGCTGGCGTCGGCTCAACCCTGGCTTCCGGTTTTGAATTGGTGCCAGGATCAGGTTGAGCTTTTGCTTCCGGCTCTGACTCGGCTTTGGGTTCAGCCTTGGTTTGAGTTGCGCGAATCTCCTGCTCGGCCTTGTCCCAGTTCTGAACAGATTGACCGTCCCGATGGCCCTGCTGCTCGTACAGTTCATAGGCCCGTGTGGCGATCTGCGGCGTCAAATCGGAAGTTGTCTTGGCTTTGGCTTCCGGCTTTGGTTCAGCCTTGGTTTCAGGTTTGGACACTGTTTTGACATCAGGCTTGGCTTTCGCTTCAGATTTAGCCTCGGCTTTGACGGGATCGAAAATCCGATAGGCGAGCAGTTTGATGCGGTCGTTCACCAGGAACCACAGCAGTGCGTAACCCCATACGAACCCGGCCCAACCCCAGCCCAAGGGCGTCATAAATAACCCGTAAACTGCGATCAACGTCGCCACGATTTGCGTGCCGACCACGGCCATCCATAAAATCCGCGCCGGACGATGAGACCAGAACGGGCCGCGCGTGCGCGTCAGGAAAATTGTAAGATGTCCCGCCACGGACAGCTTCAAATACATCAGAGTCTGGATGTGGGCGCGGTCGAGATGAAAGACGCGCTCACCGAGATAAAATAACCCGAAGGCGGAGACAACACCGATGACGCCCAGCACCGTGGAAATCCCAAGCACCATGCGCATGTTCCAGGCTTCGGGCTTGTCCTTGTAATGAACATTGTCATACGCGATGGACAGGATCGCGCCGTCGTTGAGCAACGCCAGCATCACGATCATCACCGCCGTCAACGGATAAAAGTTAAAGATCAGGATCGCCAGCGTCATGAACAACAGCACGCGCAGCGTCTCAGCGATGCGGTAGATCGCGTAGCTGTTCATCCGCTGGAAAATTCTCCGGCTCTCCTTGATCGCATCAATGATTACCGACAGGCCGGGCGTCGTCAGTACGATGGCTGCTGCCGCGCGTGCCGCGTCAGTCGCACCCGAAACAGCGATGCCGCAGTCGGCTTTCTTGAGCGCGGGGGCGTCATTCACCCCGTCACCTGTCATGCCGACGATGTGGCCGCGTTTTTGTAGAACATCCACAATGTGGAATTTGTGTTCGGGGAACACCTGGGCGAAACCGTCAGCTTTCTCGATGGACTCGGCCACCTCAGTGGTTTCTTGCTTCTTCGAGTCACCCAGGCTGGCGGCATCGAGGATATTTGTGCCCATGTCCAAT
>Ga0181522_10000509_pt1 | contig 28649 bp, 35 predicted proteins | sample PEATcosm2014_Bin_27_FD_121103 | JGI IMG/M metagenome (GOLD analysis project Ga0181522, IMG submission 121103) | Peatland microbial communities from MTU Mesocosm Facility, Houghton, MI, USA - PEATcosm2014_Bin05_10_metaG | ecosystem: Environmental > Terrestrial > Soil > Wetlands > Peat | place...
ACGGGGAACGAGTGCACGGGCGGAATACCATAGACGGCAGTCGATCGACGACGGGTTTCTGGGCGAAAACCGGCAACGGAATATGTGCCCAGACCACGCGCCGGCATTGTGTATCTTTACCGTGACGGCAAAAATTCCTGTCCGATCGCCTCGGTAGTTTGCTAACTAAGCCACTGAAATACAGCAGTAATTTTGCTCGACGAAAGGTCGGCGGGCAGCCGATTTCACGCTATAGTCCGCCGCGATGACCTGGAAACCCGCGAAATGACACGGCTTGTGAAACTAACGCCGCGCCAGATCCTGATCGTGCTGCACGATCTTGCCGCCACGGCCGCGGCCTTGGTTCTCACGTTTATTGTCCGTTTCGACGATCACGCTCTCAGCGTACGGTTGCCCGACATAAAATTCCTGCCGATTTTTCTGATCTATGCGGCGGCGGTCTATTTCGGCTTCGGCCTGCACCGCAACAAGTGGCGGTTCACCTCGGTCCCCGACCTCTATGATATTTTCCGCGCCGCCACGGTTCTGGCGGTGTCGTTGCTCGCGCTCGACTACGTGCTGGTCGCGCCCAATGTCTACGGCCAATTCTTCTTCGGCAAGATCACTATCCTGCTGTACTGGTTCTTGCAGATGTTCTTCCTCGGCGGCTCGCGCATCGCCTATCGCTACTTCCACTACGCACGCACGCTCCAGCGCGTGAAGATTGCCGATGCGATCCCGACGCTGGTGCTCGGGCGCGCCGCCGACGCCGAAGTCCTGTTGCGCTCGATCGAAAGCGGCGCGGTAAAAAAGATCTGGCCGGTCGGCATCCTGTCGCCATCTTCGGCCGATCGCGGCCAATCGATCCGTGGCATTCCGGTGCTGGGCGATATCGACGACCTCGAACGCACTGTCGCCGATTTCGCCGGCCGCGGCACGCGGGTGATGCGCGTCGTGCTGACGCCAACCGCGCTGTCGCCGGAGGCGCGGCCGGAAGCGCTTCTGATCCGCGCGCGCAAGCTAGGCCTGACCATGAGCCAATTGCCGTCGCTCGCTGCCGGCGGGCAGGCGGTGCAACTCGCGCCGGTGGCGGTTGAGGATCTGCTGCTGCGGCCGAGCGTCACGATCGATTACCGACGGCTCGAGACTTTCGTGACCGGCAAAGCGGTCGTCGTCACCGGCGGCGGCGGCTCGATCGGTTCGGAAATCTGCGACCGCATGATCGCCTTCGGCGCAGCGCGCCTGCTGGTGATCGAAAACTCGGAGCCCGCGCTGCATGCGGTGATCGAGGCGCTGAAAGAAAAACAGAGCGCGACGAAAATATCCGGCCGGATCGCCGATATCCGCGACCGCGCGCGCATCATGGGCCTGATCGCGCAATTCAAGCCTGACATCGTATTTCACGCCGCCGCGCTCAAACATGTGCCGCTGCTCGAACTCGACTGGGACGAGGGCATCAAGACCAACGTGTTCGGCTCGATCAATGTCGCCGATGCCGCGGCCGCGGCCGGCGCCGCCGCGCTGGTGATGATCTCGACCGACAAGGCAATCGAGCCGGTTTCGGTGCTCGGCGCTACCAAGCGGCTGGCGGAAATGTATTGCGAGGCGCTCGACAAGGAATTGGGCCGCCGCGCCGGCGGTAAGAACGCCACGCGCCTGATCTCGGTGCGGTTTGGCAACGTGCTGGCCTCGAACGGTTCGGTGGTGCCGAAGTTCAAGGCCCAAATCGAGGCCGGCGGCCCGGTCACGGTCACGCACCCGGACATGGTGCGCTATTTCATGACCATCCGCGAAGCCTGCGACCTGGTTATAACCGCCGCTACCCATGCGCTCGGAGGAAACAGCGGCGACGTTTCGGTCTATGTGCTCAACATGGGGCAGCCGGTGAAGATCGTCGATCTTGCCGAGCGCATCATCCGGCTGAGCGGCCTAGAGCCCGGGCGCGACATCCAGATTGCTTTCACCGGCATTCGCCCGGGCGAGCGGCTGCACGAGATCCTGTTCGCTCGCGAGGAAGAGACCACCGACATCGGTATTCCCGGTATTGTCGCCACCAAGCCGGTGCAGCCCTCGCTCGATGCGATCCGGGCCTGGGTGACGACGCTGGAGCAAGGCCTGTCGCGCAACGAGCGCGCGGTGATCTACAATGTCTTACGCGACGCGGTGCCGGAGTTCCGCGGCGAAGCGGCCTGAAGGGATTGATCGTGGACCTGACAGCATTCTTCAAAGCGGAATTCGCCGAGCACCACGACGTCGCGCGGCGCACCGAAGCTGCTTTGGCCGGCGCTTTCGCCGGCCTGGTCGGCGCATGCGTAAAATCGATCCGCGGCGGCGGCAAACTGATGTTCTTCGGCAATGGCGGCAGCGCCGCCGACGCCCAGCACCTCGCGACCGAACTGACGGTCCGCTACAAGAGCGGCCGCGCCGCCATTGCCGCGATTGCCTTGACCACCGACACCTCGGCGCTTACGGCAGCCGGCAACGACCTCGGCTTCGAGCAGATTTTTGCGCGCCAGATCGAGGCGCTGGGACGCGCGGGCGACGTCGCGATCGCGATTTCGACGTCCGGCAAGAGTCCCAACGTCATCGCGGCGCTGCGCCAAGCCAAGGCCATGAAGCTCTCCACAGCCGCGCTCGGCGGCAAAGGCGGCGGCGAACTGGCGCGGCATGCCGATCATGTGTTGGTGGTGCCGTCGGACACGACCGCGCGCATCCAGGAAATGCATATCGCCTTGGGTCAGATGCTCTGCGGCGCGCTGGAAATCGAGCTGGGGCTGGCCAAACCGGACCGATAACCGCGCTAAAGGCTGCCTAAGCCGCTGTTTCGGCTGGCATTTGAAATTTCACCCTTCGAAAGTAGCGTTGCCCATATTGAAAACCGCTTGACTCATTGGCCCGGGCCTATTTCCTTGGCGCCCAAGGGAGAACCAACCAATGGACGCCACCATCCTGCCCGGACCGGGCGCTAAAGCCCGGCCGTCGCGCGCGCGCGCTGCTGGCGACCGCCACAGCATTCAATCGGTCGACCGCGCGCTGTTCCTTCTGGAAACCATCGCCGATGCGGGCGGCGAGGCGACGCTGACTGATCTCGCCACCCGCACCGGCCTCAATATTTCGACCTGCCATCATTTGCTGGCGACGCTGATCCAGCGCGGCTTTGCCGCCAAGGTGCCGGGCCGCCGGCTCTATGCCTTGGGCGCCCGCATTCTTTATCTCGGGCACGCTTGCCTGCAGGTCGATCTGCCGCGCCGCGCGCAGCCTTATCTCGAAGCGGTCAACCGCGCGACCGGCGAAACCGTGCATCTCGCCGCGCTGCAGGGCGACGCCGTGGTCACACTGGCGGTATGCGATGCGCGCCACGCCGTGCGCGTCGACACCGGCAAGGTCGGAAAAATCGTTGCGCCGCATGCCACCTCCGGCGGCAAGGCGATCCTGGCCTGGCTGCCCGAAGACGAGATGCGGCGCATTCTCGGTCATGGCCTCAAGCGCTTCACCGACAACACCATCACCGAATTTCCGGATTTCATCGAATCGTTGCGCGTCGTGCGCCGCACCGGTTACGCCATCGACCGCGAGGAATTTCTGCCCGGCGTGATTTGCGTCGGTGCGGCCATCCGCGACCAGGCCGGCACGGTGATCGGCGCCATCAGCGCCTCGACGCCGTCGATGCGCGCGAGCGAAGAGCACGTCGCGCTGATGCGCGACGAGGTCGCCGCGGCGACCCGCGCGCTGTCGGCCGAGTTCGGCGCGCCCGGCGTACAGGCCGCGGTCGCAAGCTGAAATCGGAAATTGAGCGAAATCGTATTTGGAGAAAATTGATGTACGCACCGTCCGGCGTGAAAACCAATCACAATGAAGTTCCGGTTCCGGAAAGCATGCGCGCCTGGGTGCTCGGCGATCCGGGCCAGCTCAGCATGTCGACCAAGCCTGTGCCGGTGCCGAAGAAGGCGGAAGTGTTGGTGCGCATCGACGCGGTAGCGATTTGCGCGACCGATCTGGAGATCATCTATCACGGCCCGCCGGCCTCGATCCGGGGCGGCCTGCCGTTCAACAAGAACTTCACGCCCGGCCATGAATATATGGGCACGGTGGCGGCGCTTGGCCCCGGCGTCGACGAGTACAAGATCGGCCAACGCGTCTCGGTCGAAATTCACGCCGGCTGCGGCCAGTGCAAGCGCTGCCGCGAGGGCATGTACACGTCATGTCATAACTACGGCCTCAATTACGGCGACATCGACAAAGGCCATCGCGCCAACGGTTTCACCACCGACGGCGGCTTCTGCGAATATCAGGTCAACAACATCAATACGCTGGTGCCGATCCAGGACGACATGTCGGACGAGGAGGGCACCCTCGTCGTCACCGCCGGCACCGCGATGTACGCGCTGACCGAGCTCGGCGGCCTGGTGGCCGGCGAGAGCGTGGTCGTCACCGGCCCGGGCCCGATCGGTCTAATGGCGGTCGCCGTGGCCAAGGCGCTCGGCGCCCAGCCGGTGATCCTCACCGGCACGCGCGACAATCGGCTCGAAATCGGCAGGCAGCTCGGCGCCGACGCCGTAGTCAATATCCGCAAGACACCCGATGTCGTCGCGGAAGTGAAGAAACTCAACGGCGGCAAGGGCGTCGACTACGTGGTCGAATGCTCGGCCGCGACCAGCGCGGTCAATGACGCGGTGCGCATGGTCAATCGCGGCGGCCGGGTTTGCCTTGCCGCCTTCGCGCACGAGGAAGTGCCGGTCGATGTCGCGCATATCGTGCGCAACAACATCTACCTCTACGGTATCCGCGGCGAGGGCAAAAGCGCGACCCATCGCGCCGAAGCCTATATGCGGCAGAAGCGTTTCGACGCCACCAAGATCCACACCCATACGTTCCCGCTCGACGATCTGCCGACCGCGATCCGCTACGCCAAAGACCGCGTTGACGACGCCATCAAGGTGGTGGTGAAGGCGAAAATGGACGCCGCGCACAAGGTGGCGGCGGAGTAGTCGTTACTCCCAGCGCGCGCCGATCGATTCGACCGCAGCCTGGGCGATTTTCAGGTCGGTTTCCCAGTCGCCGCCGCTGACGCCGATGCCGCCGACGCATTCGCCGTCGATCAAGATCGGCGCGCCGCCTTCCATGGCCGTCCAGCGTTCTGCGCCCGCGGCAAGTGCCAGCCCCAAAGAATGCGCCACATCCAGTTCCTGGCCGACCGCCCCGCGCGCGCTCGTCAGCCGCCGGGTCGAAGAGGCGCATACCGCTTTCGTGCTGCAGGAATGCAAGGTGTGGAAGCGTCCGCCGTCCATGCGGTCGAGCGCGACGACGTGCCCGCCGGCGTCCACGACGCAGCAGGAGATCGCGATCTTGGCGATACGCGCTCTGTCGACGGCGGTTGCCACCATTTTTCGTGCCCCTTCATAAGTCAGGCGCTTGGTATCGCTGATGTACATAGGAAGACTTTCGTTCGGTGTTGCCGGTTGTCGCCGTGGTGCGCATGACAGCCTGACTAATCATTGATCGGTATAACGGGCAGCGCATCTGGATCAAGCAGGATTTGTGACGGATTTGCGGGCTTTTCATGCCGTCGGAACCGCGCGTCCCATTAATCGTTGATACCGGCAGGCCTGCCGCGCGAAAACGCGTTCGCAGGCCTTTAGGAGTTCCAAACAATGGAAAAGCCGAAACAGCACGTTGAAAACGAGCGTCAGCGCATCGAGACCGAAGAAGACGAAGTCACCGTCAATTCCGACGAGAGCTTCCCGGCCAGCGATCCGCCGTCGTTCAATCCGGGCGTGACCGGCTCGACTGAAATCAAAAAGAAGAAACATTAGCCGAATTTCATCTTCAGCAGTTTTTCCGCGTTACCGCAAAAGAGCTTGCGCTGGTCGCCCGGCGCAAGCTCGAGCTTTTTGACGGTCTCGATGGTGGGCGCGATCGGCCCGAGCGGCGTGTCGGTCGCGAACACGACTTTATCCGCGCCGAAGAAATCAAGGCCGCAGCGCGTCGCATGCACGCCGCCGCCGAACATCGCGGTGTCGGCGAAAAAGTCGTGCAGATAGTCCATGTGCGGCCGTTTCAGCGACGATAGAATCTTCGAATAATCTTCGTCCGAAGTGCGCTGGCCCAGCACCTTGAGGCCGTTGCCAACCCGGCCGTCGAAATAGGGGATCATGCCGCCGAGGTGGTGGGTGATGATCTTGAGCTTGGGATGGCGGTCGAGCAGTCCGTCAAACACCATGCGCAGCATGGCGACCGAGGTCTCATACGGCCAGTGGAAACACCACCACATCTCGAAACGCGATTTCTTCTCGGCCGGATAGTCCGGCATCGCCGCGGTGCCGACCGGATGCAGCCAGATCGGCAGATCGAGCTCCGCCATGGTGGCGAAAATCGGCTCAAATTTTTCCTGATCGAGCGGCTCGCCGGCGACGTTGGTGTAGAGCAGCACGCCGCGGGCGCCGAGGTCCCTGATGCCGCGGCGGGCTTCCGCGACCGAGCCTGCGACGTCGGTCATACACAGCGCCGCGGCGAAACCCGGAAAGCGCTCGGGATATTTGCGGCACAGCTCGGCCATCGAATCGTTGGCGATGCGGGCGAGCTGTAGGCCGACATCCGGCTTGGCAATGTCCTCGATGGCCGGATTGGGCAGCGAGATGATCTGGCGGTAATCGCCGAACGTGTCCATTTCCTTGAAGCGCGCGTCGAGATCGAACAGCTTGGTGACGCCGCGCAGGCGCTGGCCGATATTGCTCAAATTCGGCGCGACCTTGGTCATCTCCTGGAAAAAGCGATCCGGGTAGATGTGGCAATAAATGTCGATGATGGTGTCGGCCATGCGCCGTGCTCAGTCCTTGGCGCGCGCCGCTTTGAGATGATCGAGCAGCTTGCCGCGTAGCGCCGCCTGTTCCGCCGGGCTCCATTTCTGGAAGCCCTCGCCGGTCTTGAAGCCGAGCTTGCCGTCGGCCACCAGTTTCTCGAGATAGGGCGAGGCCTTCTGCCGGCGGTCCAGATCGGGAAACAGCAGGTTGTGGATCGCGAGTGCCAGATCGGTGCCGACCAGGTCGGCGTTTTCCAGCGGCCCCAGCACGGCCGAACGCCGGCCGAACGAGGCTTTCACAACATCGTCGACGGTCTTGGCGTCGCAGATACCATTCTCGACCAGGTAAACCGCCTCGCGCCACATCGCGTGCTGCAGGCGGTTGCCGATGAAACCCGGCACGTCCTTTTTCACATGCGCCGGTTTTTTGCCGGCGTCGCGGTGCAGCGCCATCGTCCATTCAATCACCTTCGGCGATGTCCATTCCGTTTGGATGACCTCGACCAGCGGAATGATATAAGGCGGATTCCACCAATGAGTGCCGAGCGCGCGCTCGCGCTTTTGCAAGCCCTCCATGATCGAGGTGATCGGAATAACGGAGGTGTTGCTGGCGAGGATGGTATCCGGCCGCACGTGTTTTTCGATATCGGCGAACAGTTTCTGCTTGAGCGGCAAATCCTCCAGCACGGCTTCGACGACATAGTCTGCATCGCGCACCGCGGCGGCCAGATCGGCGACCGGCGTCACCCGCTCGACCGCTTTGGCATCGTCACCGAGATAGTTCAGGTTGGCGAGTATGCGCGCCTTAGCGCTGTCGAGGCTGGCCTTGGACTGATCGGTGATGGCGACATCGTGCCCGGCCAATGCGAAATTCTGCGCGATGCCGTGGCCCATCAGGCCGGCGCCGACCACCGCGATGCGCGCTTTGGCCATAGTTCAGCCCGCCGTATAGCCGCCGTCGGCGTAAAGGATGTGGCCGGTGTAGAAATCCGACGCCTTGGACGCCAGAAACAGCAGCGGCCCTGCGAGATCTTCCGGTTCGCCCAGGCGGCCTTTCGGCACGCGCGCCAGGAAGCCCTTGCGCACCGTCTGCGCCCGCTCGGTGTCCTCATACATCCAGGCGGTGAGCGGTGAGCGGAAAACGGTCGGCCCAAGGGCGTTGACGGTGATGCCGGTCTCGCCCCATTCGCACCCTAGGGCCTTCGTGATGCCGTCGACCGCCGATTTGGAGGCGCAATAGGCGGTGTAGCCGGCCGGATGGCCGAGCAGGCCGCGCGCCGACGAGGTGAGGATCACCTTGCCACCGCCGCCTTGCGTGAGCATCTGCTTGCCGGCAGCGCGCGCCATCAGCCACGACTGGGTGACATTGGCATCCATCACGTCGAGGAAATCTTCCGGCTTCTGATCGACGATCTTTGCCACCTTGTTGAGGCCGGAGGCGCAGACCAGAATGTCGACGCGGCCGAATTTGTCGACCGCGGCCTTGACGATTTTGTCGCAGTTTTCTTCCGAGCTCGGCCGCAGCGCGATGACCTCGGCCTTAGCCCCGAGCTTCTCGCATTCGGCCGCGACCTTTTTCAGCTCATCCGCTTTGCTCGCCGCCAGCACGACATTGGCGCCGACGCCGGCCAAGGTCTTGGCCGCCAGCGCGCCGAACGCGCCCGAAGCGCCGGTGACGATGGCGGTCTTGCCTTTGACCTCGAACAGCGACAGCGGATTTTTCAGGAAAGCTTCACTCATGGCACGCCCTCACTTTACACGGCCCTACTTGGGCGGCATCGCCACCGCGACCACGATGGTGCAGACTTCATTGCCGCGATTAACGATCTCGCGCGTCTCGTTCGGCTCGATCACACAGCTATCGTTTGCCTTCAGCACGGTTTCCTTGCCGTTGACGATCACCGTCAATTCGCCGCGCAGCACGAAATAGACCTTCTCGGGCGGTGAGGCGTCGGGACCGGCGCCGCCGCCGGGCAGGAAGTGCGAATAACCGAACACCAGACCCTTGGTGCCGCCGGCCTCGGCACCGAACATGCGCAGCGAGGTGTAGTTGCGATGGTTGGGCGCCTCATAGGGCTTGGCATCGCTGAACCGTTTGACGTGCATTAGAACTTGCTCCCCTTTTCGATGCGGAATTTCTGCTTGGGGTCGAGGATCGCGACCAGCCGCACGATGCAGCCGTCGCCGCGGTCCCAGTTCCACGGGAAATAAGCGAAGGTGCAGCGCTTGCCGGTGACTTTGTCGATGTCGCCGCCGACGTTCTCGATGCCCATGATGCCGTTCTTGAACAGAATGCGGTGCACCGGCTCCCACTCCGGGAAGTCGTCCTTCCAGTCGCGGCCGCCCGACCATTCGCGGTATTCCTCGGCCAGATGCGGATGCAGCGGCCCGTTGCGCTGCGGGCCGATGGCGGTGGCGAGCGGGTGATCGTTGGCCTGCGTGTCGTGGCCGACCACTTTCACTTTCTTTTTCACCAGCCATTCGCCGGCCGACGGCACGAAGCCGGGCGAGCGGCAGAAATAGTCTTCGCTGTCTTCGTAATATTTGTGCCAGCCGGTGTTGACGATCACCACGTCGCGCGGCTGGATGATCTTGCCGCAGGCTTTTTCGAGATCGTCGCCGGTGATCGGCTCCCATTTGTCCTTCGGGATCGAGACCACGATGCCGGAGCCGAAGAAATGCGGCAGCGGCACTTCGTCGATGAACGGCGTCCCCTGCACGACATGCGCCGGCGCGTCGATATGGGTGGTGTTGTGCATCGAGGTGGTGATGCGCTGCGACAGCACGCCCGACTTGGCCATGTAGTGGATGCGCTCGATCTTGACGTCCTCGAAGTACGGCCAGTTCGGCGACTGATAGCCGAAGCGATGGGACAGATTGTAGAACTCCAGCCCCATGCTGTTCTTGAGGTTTTCTTCAAACATTACGCCGCGAATTTTTTTTGCCACGGCATCCTCCCTGTTCGTTTCTGTTAATCGGTTTTGTCGTCGCGGGCCGCTGCCGTCAGGCGGCGGCGGAATTCATATGGCTCTCCATGGCGCGTTTGGTGGCGAGCAGGCGTTCCGCGATCAGCGCCTGCCGGTCGCCGAAGCGCTGGATCGGAACCGGCACTGAAATGGCGACGGCGTTGCCGAGCGGGTCCTGCATGGCGACGCCGACCGCGCAAATGCCGAGCGTGTGTTCCTCGCGGTCAAAGGCGGCGCCGTTGCGGCGCGCGGCTTTCAGGTCGGTCAGCAGCGCGTCGATGCGCGTCAGCGTTTTCGGCGTGCGCGGCTCATAGGCACGGCCGATCAGCGCCTCGACGGCGGGATCGGTCAGCCGCGCCAGATAGGCCTTGCCGTTGGCGGTGCAATAAAGCGGAAAGGTTTCGCCCACCGCCGACACCGTGCGCAGGCGATGCGGGCCGATCACCTGGTCGATGAACACCAGATGGTCTTTCTTGACGGTCGAGAGATCGACCGTCTCGTGCAATTCCTCGCTCAACCGTTCCAGGAACGGGCGCGCCAGCGCGGTGAAGTCGCTACGTACCGAGGACGCCAGCCGCAGGATAGTGGGACCGAGCCGGACGCGTCCGTTCGGCGTCGCCGCGATCACCAGTTTTTCGGTTTCCAGCGCCGCGACGATGCGCTGCACGGTCGAGCGCGCCAGATTCACGCGCTGCGCAATTTGTCCGAGACTGAGGCCTGAGTTTTCGTCTTCCAGCGCGCGCAGGATGGTGGCCGCGCGCGCGATCACCTGCACCTGGCTCTTGTCGTTGGTGACGTGACGGTCCATCGGCGCTTACTCGGTACACGCGGTCTTTGACCGCCTTGCATCATGGTACACGTTAGCCCAAAGTACGGTACAGGCAATAACGAAAAACGCGCGGCCGTACCGCATTGCGAGACGGCGCATGATCCCGAAACGTGGGAGCCGGTTTTCGGTAAAGATCATGCGCGACTAAGAAAGTTTGAGGAAACGTCATGGTCAAAAAAATCGCCCTGGAAGAGCATTTTCTCGATCCCGCCACCGAGGCCTATTGGCGGCCGACGATGGTGGATGTGGCGCCGGAAAAGACCGCGCAGCTCTATGCGCGCTTGACCGATTTCGGCGAGCAACGGCTGCAAATGATGGACAGAGCCGGCATCGCGCGCGCGGTCCTGGCGATCGCGGGTCCCGGCGTGCAGGTCGAGCGCGATACCGCGACGGCGGTGCGCAATGCCCGCGCCTCCAACGATTTCCTCGCCAAGGAGATTCAAAAGCGTCCCGACCGTTATTCCGGCTTTGCCCATCTGGCCATGCAGGACCCCAAGGCCGCCGCCGACGAGCTGGAACGCTGCGTGCGCGAGCTCAAATTCTGCGGCGCCATGATCGACGGCCATACCAACGGAAAATACCTCGACGACCGTTCCTACGATCCGTTCTGGGAACGCGCCGCGGCATTGGACACGGTGATCTATCTGCACCCGGCCGACCCGGTGGCGCCGCTGCCGGTGCTTGCCGGCTACCCTGTGCTGGTGCGGCCGATGTGGGGCTGGGCGGTCGAAACCGGCTCGCATGCGCTGCGCATTATCTGCGGCGGCGTTTTCCATCGCTACCCGAAAGCCAAGCTCATCCTCGGCCATCTCGGCGAGAACCTGCCGTTCCAGCTCTGGCGCTTCGATAGCCGCTCGAAGCCTTACGGCTGGAAATTGCCGAATCCGCCGTCGCAATACCTTCGCGAAAATATCTGGGTGACGCTCTCGGGTATGTATGACGGCCCGCCGGTGCGCTGCTCGGTCGACGCGCTCGGGCGCGACCGCGTGATGTTCTCGGCCGACTATCCTTTCGACTCGGACGGCGGCGGCGAGTTCATGGACGCGGTGCCGATGGAGGAATCGCTCCGCGCCGACATCGCCTACAACAACGCCGCGAAGCTGCTCCGGCTCTGAAGCCTATTTCGGCGGAATGACCCGGATCGGCTTGCCGTCCAGCCAGGCGCGGATGTTCTCGACCATCTGACCGTAGAAGCGATGGTAATTCTCGGCGGTGACATAGCCGAGATGCGGCGTGATCACGATATTGTCGAGATAGCGGAACGGGTGCTCGATCGGCAGCGGCTCGACATCGTAGGTGTCGATCGCGGCGCCGGCGATTTTCCTGGCCTTGAGCGCCGCCTCGATCGCCTTTTCGTCGGCGACCGGCCCGCGCGACGTATTGATGAAAAAAGCGGTTGGCTTCATCAGCGCCAGCTCGGCGGCGCCGATCAGGCCCTTGGTGCGCGCCGACAGCTGCACATGCACCGTGACGAAATCGGACTGGCGCATCAGCTCTTCTTTCGAAACGAGCGTCGCGCCGCTTGCCGTGGCCTTCTCGGCGGTGAGATTCTGGCTCCAGGCGATCACCTTCATGCCGAAGGCGTTGCCGACCGCGGCGACCCGCGTGCCGAGCTTGCCGAGGCCGATGATGCCGAGCGTCTTGCCGTAAAGGTCGATGCCGAGCGTAGATTGCCACCTGGCGCCGGATTTAAGCCGCGCGTTTTCGATGCCGATCTTGCGGGCGAGTTCGAGCATCAGGCCGATGGTGAGTTCCGAGGTCGGGCTGCCGAGCGAATCCGTGCCGCACACCGGGATATTACGCGCGGCGGCGGCGACGACGTCGATGGCGGCGTTGCGCATGCCGCTGGTCACGATCAATTTGAGATTGGGCAGGGCGTTGATCACGTCCTTGCCGAACAGCGTGCGCTCGCGCATCAGGCAGACCACGGCGCAGTCTTTGAGCGCGGCGACCACCTTGTCCTGCGAGCCGAGGCCCTCAGTGTAGACCTTGAAATTCACGTCCTCGGAGACGCCCGACCAGTCGGCGATCTTCATCGCCACGGACTGATAATCGTCGAGAATGGCTCCTTGCAGGCTCATGGCAGCACCCCGTTTGACCGACTTGAACAGGCGGGGGATTCACCACAGGGGGGCGCGGACTACAAGGTGGGGTGCTGGCGGAGTCTTAGAGCGGCGGCAGGCCGTGCTTGGCGCGCCACTTCGGGCCGGGGCCGCGCATATAATGACGCTCGGGCCGGTAGGGGCCGCCGATGTCGCGGGTCAATTCGAGCCAGAAGGCGGAAAACATCGAACCGAGGAGGCCGAACGGACGCGGCAGCGCGCCGGAAAGGGCTGTAATCGCTCGACCCATCGCTCAATCCCCACTATGACGCGGTCGCTTCTTGCCCGCACACCCTGAAGTCGCTCCCAGAAGCGGCCAGGTTCATGCGGGGCGATCATGGCGCGCCGGGAGTTAAAATCGGGTTGGCGCAGGGTGTTGTCGGGGCGGAAAATGCAATCAGCCTTTCCAGAGTTTTACCGCCGGAACTTGCCCTTTGGGCCTGCCGTCGCTACATCCAGCACGCATTTCCCGACAAATCGTGCAGGGTTTTACAGGCCAATGAACGGTCGCCAATTCATCTATCACATGGAGGGTCTGACCAAGACCTATCCGGCCGGCAAGAAGGTGCTGGAGAACATCCATCTCTCTTTCTACCCGGACGCCAAGATCGGCGTGCTCGGCGTCAACGGCTCGGGCAAGTCGACGCTGCTGCGCATCATGGCCGGCATCGACACCGAATTCACCGGCGAAGGCTGGGTCGCGGAGGGCGCGCGCGTCGGCTACCTCGAGCAGGAGCCGCAGCTCGATCCGAAAAAGACCGTGCGCGAGAACGTCATGGAGGGCGTCGCCGCCAAGAAGGCGATCCTCGACCGCTACAACGAACTGGCCGCCAATTACTCGGACGAGACCGCCGACGAGATGGCGAAGCTCCAGGACGAGATCGATTCAAAGAACCTGTGGGACCTCGATTCACAGGTCGATCTGGCGATGGACGCGCTGCGCTGCCCGCCCGACGACGCCGAGGTCGCCAAGCTGTCCGGCGGCGAGCGCCGCCGCGTCGCGCTCTGCAAGCTGCTGCTCGACCAGCCCGAGTTGCTGCTGCTCGACGAGCCGACCAACCACCTCGACGCCGAGAGCGTGAATTGGCTGGAAGGCCATCTGCGCAATTATCCCGGCGCCATCCTGATCGTCACCCATGACCGCTACTTCCTCGACAATGTCACCGGCTGGATCCTCGAGCTCGACCACGGCCGCGGCATTCCTTATGAGGGCAATTACACCTCGTGGCTGGCGCAAAAACAGAAGCGCATGGAGCAGGAGGGCCGCGAGGACGAGTCGCGCCGCCGCACGCTGGAACGCGAGAGCGAATGGATCCGCTCGTCGCCGAAAGCGCGCCAGTCCAAATCCAAGGCGCGCTACGAGCGCTACGAGGAGTTGCTCAAGATCGCCAACGCCAAGGTCAACACCACCGCGCAGATCACGATTCCGGTGGCCGAGCGGCTCGGCCAGAACGTGGTCGACTTCGACCATCTCAAGAAAGGCTTCGGCGACAACCTGCTGATCGACGACCTGTCGTTTAAGCTGCCGCCCGGCGGCATTGTCGGCGTCATCGGCCCGAACGGCGCCGGCAAGACCACGCTGTTCCGCATGATCACCGGCCAGGACAAGCCGGATGGCGGAACCATCAAGATCGGCGAGTCGGTCCATCTCGGCTATGTCGACCAGTCGCGCGATTCGCTCGACGGCAAGAAGACCGTGTGGGACGAGATTTCCAACGGCCAGGACATCATCCTGCTCGGCAAGAAGGAAGTGAACAGCAGAGCCTATTGCTCGCTGTTCAATTTCAAGGGCGCCGACCAGCAGAAGAAGGTCGGCACGCTGTCGGGCGGCGAGCGCAACCGCGTGCATCTCGCCAAGATGCTGCGCACCGGCGCCAATCTGCTGCTGCTCGACGAGCCGACCAACGATCTCGACGTCGACACGCTGCGGGCGCTGGAAGAAGCGCTGGAGGATTTCGCCGGCTGCGCCGTCATCATCAGCCATGATCGCTGGTTCCTCGACCGCATCGCCACGCATATTCTGGCGTTCGAGGGCGACAGCCACGTCGAATGGTTCGAGGGCAATTTCCAGGACTACGAAGCCGACAAGATGCGCCGGCTCGGCCAGGACTCAATCATTCCGCACCGGCTGAAGTATAAGAAGTTTAAGCGGTAATATGTTTGATTGATTAGTGTGACAATTCCGACTTTCTTCGCGTTTGGTACCGCCATTCCGCACTACGCGCGGCTGTCTCTGGCGGAAATCAAAGCCGAGGTCGCACGCGAACAGGCGCGCTGGCGCGCGATAATGGCGCCCCGGGAAGCGCCGCAAGCGCTGCCGGCCGCGCGCGCCACGCCAAATCTGCCCGCGTCAAACCCCCGGCTGCGCGTGCTATGATGGTGGCCAGCCGGGATGTCATCGGCGGCGCAGCGAGAAGGGCCATGCGGCTGGAAGGCGGGTGCTATTGCGGCGCGGTGCTCTATGTCGTGGAGGGCGAGCCGGTCTTGAAAGCGCAATGCCACTGCCGCGCCTGTCAGCATTTCTCGGGTGGCGCGCCCAATCTGTTCATGCTCATGCCGGCCAAGGGATTTGCCTACACCAAAGGCGCGCCGAAAACCTACAAGCGGCCCGACAAGGCCGACGCCGTTACGCGGGACTTCTGCGCGGACTGCGGCACGCACATGGTCTCGTGGCGGCCCGGCCTGCCGCCGGTGGTACTGAAAATCGGAACGCTGGACGACCCTTCGGTCTTTGGCGGCGCGCAACAGGCGATCTTCACGGCGGAAGGCCAGCCTTTCCATCTCATTGCGGACGGCGTGCCCAGCTTCGAAGGCCTGCCGCCGCGCCGTGCAAAATGAGATACGTCGTCGCGATTATCCTTTGTCTTGCCGGCGCCGCTACGGCGCGCGCCGCCGACGCGCAATTTGCGAAATTTCTGCAAGCACAGTGGCCGGCGGCGCAGGAACTCGGCGTCTCGCGCGCGACGTTCGACGCCGCCACGCGCGGGCTCGAGCCCGATCTGTCGTTGCCCGATCTCGCCATCCCCGGCCGCATCGAGGCAGCATCCCAGCAGCCGGAATTCGTGCAGACGCCGGCCCAATATCTGCGCGAGCCGACCTTCGATCGGCTCGCCGCGCAGGGCAAGAAACTCGCGATGCAATACCGTGACACGCTGGTGCGCATCGAGAAGGAATTCGGCGTGCCCGGCAATGTTGTGCTGGCGATCTGGGCGCGCGAGACCGATTACGGCGCCGAGAAGCAGCCGTACGACGCGCTGCGCGTGCTGGCGACGCAGGCTTTTGTCGGCAAGCGCAAGGATTTCTTCCGCAACGAATTCCTGCATGCGCTCAAGATGCTGCAGGACAGCGTGCCGCGCGTCGATCTGCGCTCGTCCTGGGGCGGGGCCATGGGGCTCACCCAGTTTTTGCCGTCGGAATTCTACAAATACGCCGTCGATTTCGACGGCGATGGCAAAGCCGACATCTGGCATTCGGTGCCGGACGCGCTCGCTTCCGCAGCCAAACAGCTCAAGGACAAAGGCTGGCAGACCGGCAAGCCCTGGGCGATCGAAGTGCGCCCGCCGGCGGTGATCGATTGCACCATCGCCGAACCGAGCGTCACGATGCCGGTCGCCGAATGGCTCAGGCGTGGCTACCAGCCTGCTTACGGGCGTTCGCCGACCGACGTGGAACTGGCGACCGAGGCCTCGCTGCTGCTGCCCGAGGGCACCTACGGGCCGGCCTTTCTCACGCCGAAAAATTATTACGTGCTCAAGGATTATAATTATTCGGATCTCTACGTGCTGTTCGTCGGACATCTCAGCGATCTTATCGGCGGCGCGCGCCCGTTCCAGACGCCATGGAGCAAGAACGCCCAGCTCAAGACCAAGGATGTCGAAGCGATGCAGCAGCGGCTGACCGCGCTCGGCCTCTACAAGGACAAGCTCGACGGCAAGGCCGGCATGCTGACGCGCGCGGCGCTCGGCGCCTACCAGAAGAAAAATGGCTTGAAGATCGATTGCTGGCCGACCGCCGCGGTGCTCGATCACATGCGGCATTGAAAAAATAATGCCGCGGCTCCCGGAGGAACCGCGGCAATCGCAACTCAGGAAATGGTGTCGCCTAAGCCAGGCTTACGGGCAGATGAAGCGAGCGCGGCTCCAGCGCACCGGATTGCCGTAGGCATCGAACGCGATCGGGCGACGGGCCCAATAGCCGCCCGGGCAAGCAACCGGAACGGGCTCGCCATAGCCGTCATACACGACATAGCCAGGCGCCGGGGCGTAACGCGGGCCCCAGGAATTGGCGATTGCCGAGCCGACGATCACGCCGCCGAGCACGCCAAGGCCGACTGCGCAGCCGATGCAACGGGCCTGCGCCGGTTGCGGTGTAGCCATGGTGCCGACAGCGATAGTCGCCGCCGCGGCGAGCGCGAAGATGGTCTTCTTCATACGTTTCCCTCCAGGGTCGAGGCCGGCCGGGGCCGGCCCGCTGAGCAAACTTAAAGCCTGTCCCGGCTCCTATAAAAGAGGCAGGCTTAATATGTCGGAAATTTGATCGAAAAGGTTCAAATCCCCCATTTGAAAAGGCCCGGAATTTTGTCGATTCCGGGCCTTTCGATTCATTTAGCCCGATTTTGTCGGACTATTTAGCCGCAAACCCGGACGCGCTGGTAGTGCCAGCCCCAGCCGTCCCAGACGCGCTGGTGGCTCCAGTAACAGCCCGGGCCGTAGTACGGACCGGGGCCGTAATAGGCCGGACCGTAATAACCGTAGGGCCCGTTGGCGGCGATGCCGCCGATAATGGCGCCCACGGCCAAGCCGCCGACGATGCCGGCGGCGATATGTCCGCCGCGCGCCTCGGCCGGTTGCGGGGTTGCCACGGCCGCGACGGCAATGGTCGCGGCGACCGCGATTGCTGTCAGGCTCTTCGACATTGATTTCATGGCGTACTCCTCTACGTACTTTCTTGGATCGTATTGATTGAACGATTCATTGGTTGCATTCCTGCGATCGTACTCACACCGATAACGTCTGCTTCGACCACCAGGTTCCGATTTGTCGCGTGAATGCGCGGTGAACGGCGCATTTGGCTTTGCCCGCGCGGGCGCATTGCGCGCATTAAATTTTGGCAAGACTCGGGGCGAAATAATGACGCGCGTCGCCGCTACTGTTTGCGCTTGCGACTTGCGCTCTTGCGGCGCCGCGCGATTTTGCGCCGCCGCTTGAACATGCGGCGGCCGACATGATGCAGGAACAGCCGCTCCAGCGGATAGCTCAGCCGCCGCACCGCCGCGGCGAGCGGCAGCCATTCGACCGCCGAAATATCCTTCATGACATCGCGGCTCGGCCGCTCGGCTGCCTTCATGCGCCAGAACTGCACGACCTTTGGCCGGCCGCGCGCGCGATAGGTGATGGCGCCGAGAAACTCATGCACCTTGACGCTGTGGCCGGTCTCCTCGACCGCCTCGCGCCGGGCGCCGCGCGCCGGATTCTCGTGGCGCTCAAGCTTGCCGCGCGGCAACACCCAGCGGTCGTCCTTGCTGCGCTGGACCACGGCGATGCGCGGGCGCGCGCCGCCGCGCACCACGATGCCGCCCGCCGCCTGAATTGTCTTGCGCGCCATCTCTGCCCCTACCGCTTCTCATGTAAGCAAAAATGCCGCGCGCATGAAGCAAAATGCGCGCGCTTTGCGCACAGTTGTGCACAACGTCGTGGCGGTATCCGTTGTCATAAATGGGTCATCGGGAAGGCGGGGGACAGCGCGATTTAACCCAATTGTAACCGCCCCGGCGTTTCATGGGCCCATGCGGGCACCCGCCGTCCCCCCCATCGTCATCACCGTGGCGCGTAGTTTCGTGGCGGCCGCGCTGTTCGGCTATTTTTTCGATCTGCTGCATCAGACGCATAATCACCTGCTCAACGCCGACGGCCGGCCGTTCGGCGACGACTGGGTCAACTACTGGTCCGGCGGATATCTGGCGCTGCACGGCCGCGCCGCCGAGGTCTACGATCTCAATGCGTTTCACGCCTTCCAGCAGACCATCGTGGGCTCGCCGCTCGATGGCTATCACTACAGCTATCCACCGGTGATGTTGCTGCTGAGCGCGCCATTCGCGCTCATTCCCTACGTACCGGCCTTGTTCGTGTGGCTGTCGGCGAGTTGGTACGCGTTCTACCGCGCGCTGCGTCTGGCAATGCCGGGGCGCGGCGTATTGCTGCTGGCGCTGTCGGCGCCGGTGGTTCTGATCAACGCGGTCGGCGGGCAGAACGGCTGCTGGTCGGCGGCCTTGCTTGGCGGCGGCTTAAGTCTGCTGGAGCGGCGGCCCTATATCGCCGGCGCGCTGTTCGGGACCATGATCTACAAGCCGCATCTCGCTGTGCTGGTGCCGGTCGCGCTGCTCGCCGGGCGGCAATGGCGCGCCATCGTGGCTGCGGCCGTGACCGCCGGTGCCTTGCTGGGCTTGAGCTGGTTGGTGTTCGGGCCGGAGCTCTGGGAACATTATGCGCGCAACTTGACGGCATTGCGCCACGTCATCCTCGAAGAAGGCGTATCGCCGCGCATGGTCTCGGTGTTTGTCCTGGCGCGCACGCTGGGCGCTTCGGTCGAGGCGTCGTATTGGGTGCAGGGCGCTTTCGCTGCGATGGCGTGCCTTGTGGTTGCGGCGGCCTGGTTCAAGCCGGCGCCGGCTCCGCTGAAGAAGGCGCTGGTCCTGCTCGGCACCTGCCTGACGGCGCCCTATCTGCAGGACTATGACCTGGTGTTCTGCGTCATCGCGGTGGCGTGGTTGTGGCAACAGCCGGTCGAGAGCGTCCGTTCGGAACACGCGCTGCTGATCGCCTCCGGCTTGCTGCTGCTGTTGCCGCTGGTTGCCGCGGCGTTGTTCCATTTGAGCGGCGAGATTGCGTTCGGCACGCTGTTCATTCTGCCGGCGTTTGCCGTGGCGCTTCAGATGAGCTTCAGCACACGGCCGACCGTTTTCACGCCAGCGACGGCATCGCGAACACCTTAAAGCGCCGACCGCACCCCCGTTGCGCATGGGCCGTAGCTATGGCCTAAATTGCCCCAACAAACATAACGGGAGAAACGTCATGGCGAATATGACCTGGGACCACATTCATCTGCGCACCCCCGATCCGGAGGCCACCGCGCAATGGTTCGAGTGCATGTTGGGCGCGCAGATCGTGCGCTCCACGCAGGCCGGCAAGCCGCGCATCGACATCAAGCTCGGCGGCGCCAATATTTTCACCGCCCAGGTTGAGCCGGGCGACGGCGTCAATTCTCCGCCCACCACGCCCTATCAAGGGCTCGACCATTTCGGGCTAGCCGTTTCCGGCATCGACGCCATCGCCGCCGATCTCAAGAAGAAGGGCGTCGAGTTCACCAAGGAGCCGACAGTGCCGCGGCCCGGCATCAAGATCTGTTTCCTGCGCGGACCGCAGGGCATTTCGATCGAGCTCTTGGATCGCGATCCGAAATACACCTAATACGCGCGGCTAAACGCCAGTACTCGCCTCCATTTATCGTGGGACAAGCCCGCGCCGGGCGTTGCCTTGCGCGGCCGCGGCAGCGTTAATAGATGTGAGGTTCACGCGGGAAATCCTTGCATGCGGGCGTTCGGATTGGCGATCGGTGTTCTTACACTGGCCGCGATTGAGGCTGTTGCCGCCGAAAACCGGCTTGATCGCTCTTTGCAGATGCTGGCGCCCGCCGAACGCCTCGAGCAACTCTGCGACTTCACCGCGATGGCGCGCATCCGCAAGGAAAGCAGCGCGTTTCGGCCCGACCGGGCGGTGGCCAATGCCACGGCGGAGCCGGTTATCGTCAACGACACGATCGAGGCCAGGGGCGCCGCGTTCCGCAGCGGCGGCAAATGGTACGCGCTCGCCTTCGCTTGCACGGCAAGCCCCGATCACATGACGGTGGTGACGTTCAACTACACGATCGGTGCGGAAATCCCGGAAGCCAAATGGGTCTCCGACAATCTTTGGCAGTGACGCCGGCCACCACGCGGCTTGACGCCACAGCCACCCGACTGCAACCGGTATTGGCGCGATACACGCATTACGTGTTAGAGGGTCAGGATGTCTGCCCGCGGGCCGAAAAGCATGCTACAGGCGTGCTAGAAGACTGGGGATGACCCGGCGTACCACCGATTCGCGGCAGGCGGCCGAAATGGCCTTTAAGGCGGCCACCACGAAGCCCGTGGAGCCGATGCCGCAAGCGCCGTCGCTGCCGGGTGCGAAGGAACTCGTGTCCTTGCGTATCGACCGCGATGTCTTAGATCATTTCCAGCTGGATGGGGCGGGCTGGCAAGAACGCATCAACGCCGCCTTGAGAAAAGTCGCCGGCAAATAGGCTCCGCGCGCCCGGATTGAGACGGCGCGGGGCCTATCTTTGTGCCTTGAATACTTCACCAATGGAGATTGCATTGGCCGACAACGCAAACAAGACCGCTGCCAACAGCCAGTTCAGAAAGTTGCGGCAGGCCGAGGACGGCAAGCGCGCGATGCTCGATTACGAGAACTCAGCGACCGCCATGCGGACCAAAACCGCTCGGCTGCGCGCGCTGCGTCTGGCGCGCGACGCCGAAGAAGCCGCGGCCGCCGCCGCGGCCCCGCCGCCGGTAAAAAAGAAAGCGGTCAAAAAGGCGAAAGTCGCGGCAAAAGTATCGGAGTAGCGCCGTCGGCGCCTCAACCCTTGTCCTTGATCGCGGTTTGCGGACGGTCGCTGCCCGACGCGGTCTCGGTGTGCCAGCGGCCCTTCTCATCCTCGTACTGGATTTCCTCGGTATGACCGGGCGTCCTTTGCTCGGCGGCGGCGGTCTGCGCAGCCTTGAGCGCGGCGGCGTGGCTCGGGAAGGCTTCCGAAAATACGCCGTCGACCTTGTAGGCCCAGCCGCCATCGTGCTGGACGATCTCGTAGGTGACTTGGGACATAAGTTGCCTCGCGGGGTTGCGTTACGTGGCCTTTAACGTATCACGCCGCGGATGGTTGCGGGGAGCGAGTTTGGACGCCCGGTGCCATCCCGGCGGGCCTGTGTAATAATGGCCCCAAGGGCCACGCCAAAAAAATAATCTCAGGGAGGATTCTGTGAAAACAATTGGACGGCGGAGTTTCATCAAGGCGGCGGGCACCCTGGCGCTGGCCGGCGGCGTGCTGCCCAAGCTGGGCGCGCCTGCGATCGCGCAGGCCAAATGGCCGGACAAGCCGGTGCGCTTCATTGTGCCACTGGCGCCCGGCGGCGCCATCGACTTTGTTGCGCGGCAATGCGCGCAGGTGCTGTCGCAGACCTATGGCCAGCAGTTCTACGTCGAGAACCGCACCGGCGCCGGCGGCACCATCGGCATGGACACGGCGATGAAGAGCACGCCGGACGGCTACACAGTCCTCATCACCAACGACAATGCCGCCAGCGCGCCGCATATCCTCAAGCTCAGCTACGACTACACCAACGTTCTGATGCCGGTGATCCTGATCGCCACCCAGCCGCAGATCTTCGCCGCGCATCCCTCGCTCGGCGTCAGCTCGGTGGCGGAATATGTCGCTTATGCCAAGAAAAACCCCGGCCTCGGCTTTGCTTCATCGGGCGTCGGCTCGAACCAGCATGTGGTTGGGCTTTGGTTTGCCAAGGAAGCCGGCATCACGCTCGAGCACGTGCCCTATCGCGGCGCCGGCCAGGCCGTGACCGATTTGCTGGCCGGGCATGTCAAGTCGGCCTTTCTCGGGCCGACCTCGATGATCCCGCACTGGAAGGCCGGCAATCTCGTATTCATGGCGCAGACCTCGGCCAAGCGCGCGCCGACGCTGACGGAAGTCCCGACACTGGAGGAATCCGGCTACAAGGGGTTGGTGCTGGAAGCTTGGTATGCCGCCTTCGCGCCGACCGGCACGCCGCCCGAGATCGTCGCGACCCTCAACGCCGCGATTGAGAAATCCATGACCGACACAAATCTGCAGGCCAACTTCGTCAAGGGCTCGCTCGAGTCGGTCGGCGGTTCGCCCGATAAACTCGACAAGCTCGCCAAGGCGGATTCGATCAAATACGAGAAGCTGGTGCGGGAGCTCAACATCACCGCCGGCTAGGTCGCCCGCGTCACAGGCCGCGCTCGCGCTTGAGGCGATCGATATAGTCTTCGACGTCCGGCGGCAGGGACTTCAAGCCCTGCTGTCCGGCCGCCGACAGGACCGGGCGCAAGCGCGAACCTTTCAGGAATTCAGGCTCGCGGCCGGGCGGAATGAGGCGGTCGAAGATGACCACCATCAGCACTGCCAGCAGCGCGACGCGGACGGTGCCGAGCATGGCGCCGGCGACACGGTCCGGCGCGCTCACCTCGGCTCCGACCAACTCGCTGACCGCCAGACGTAGCAGCGCGCCGAGCACGACGCCGGACGCGAAAAAGACGCCAACATAGACCACCCAGGTTTCGGTCGGCGGTATGTGCGCCCGCTCGATCAGGAACTGCGCCAGCCGCGGCGTCAGCGCCACCGCGATGGCCATAGCGGCCAGATAGCCGAAGATGGTCGCCATGCTGCGCAGCAGTCCGGAACGAAAACCCGCGATCACGGCGACCGCGAGGCAAAAATACACCGCGGCGTCGAACAGGTTGATCGGCAAGGAGGCCATTGCGATTTGTCCGAACCGGATTACGCTTCGGGAGTTTCAGTGTTGAAGGAGACGTTACATGGCGTTTACGGTCACCAGCAACAGCTTCAAGGACGGCGATTATCTCGGCAAGGATCACGTCCTGTCGGAAAATTTCGGCTTCGGCTGCGCCGGCGGCAACAAGTCGCCGCATCTGAAATGGTCGGGCGCGCCGGCCGGCACCAAGAGCTTTGCCGTGACGCTGTTCGATCCCGACGCGCCGACCGGTTCCGGCTTCTGGCATTGGGTGGTGGTGAACATTTCGGCCAACGTGACCGAACTTGCCCTGGGCGCGGGCAGCAAGGGCGGCAAGATGCCCGATGGCGCGCTGATGACGCGCACCGAACTGGGCGACAGCGGCTATCTCGGCCCGTGCCCGCCGGAAGGCGATCACCCGCACCGCTATCTGTTCACGGTGTTCGCTGTCGGCAAAGAAAAGCTCGACGTGACCGCCGACACGTCGCCGGCGGTGGTCGGTTTCAATCTGCATTTCAATACGCTGGGCAAGGCCGAGATCATGGGCCTGTTCAAGCGGTGAGGGCTCACGCCCGCTCGACCCGCGCCGCATAACAGCCGGGCGCGGCAAAATGGACGTGCAGATAGCGCGCGCTCGGCTCGGCGAACTGTCGCTCGATCGCTTCTTCCAGCCAGATGCCTTCGATCAATTCCCAGCCGGTCATCATGCCTTTGTCGTCGAAGCCGCGCACCGCGAGCGTGCGCCGGCGCAGCTGATCGGGCACCTGGCCGACGGCGTCGAAGGTGTCCTCGCCTTTGCGCACATAGATCGCAAAGCGCATGCGGTAGGGCGAGGCGACGGCGTGGTGTTCGTAGTTGACCAGGATGACTTCGTCGCCCGGCGTCGCGTCGGTCAGGCTGATGCGGCAGGGGCGAGGGCTGTCGGCGATTTTGCGCACCGCGCCCTGGGCGGCGAGCTCGGCGTCCGAAAGCCCGAACAAATGCGAGAATTGGCCGGCCTCGAGGCCGCGAATGCGAAAATTCATGGGTGCCCTCCACTTGTTGGGGAGAACGTGGCGGGCAGGGCGGCGCCAACCCACCCGGTTTAGGCACCCGATTCCTGGCAACGGGCGGCAAACTACCAAGTTACCACGCCATCGCGGGACGCATGGAACTTTGTTCCGCCGGGCGTATTGTTGCTCTGTGGCCAACCGCCGGGGGCGTCCGGCCTTTCAGGGAAATCCATCATGCGAATGTCTCATCACTTGCGCGCGGGTCTTGTTGCGCTGGCCGCTTTGGCCGGCGCCTCTGTCGCGGCTCATGCCGACGAAGGCAGCATCAGCCTCAGAATCTTCAAGGCCGGCTTCGTGGTCGGCGGTTCGGGCGGCAGCGGCGTGCTGACCTTTCATGGCCGGCAATATCCGCTGTCGATCGGCGGCCTGAGCTACGGCTTCACTTTCGGCGCCTCCGAGACCCACTTTCACGGGACGGTGAGGAACATTTCCCGGCCATCCGACGTCGCCGGCGTTTACGGCCAAGCCGGCCTCGGCGCCGCGATTGGCCGCGGCGCGCAGGGCGTCGTGCTGACCAACGAGAAGGGCGCGGTGCTTGAGCTTGGCGGCCGGCAGGCCGGCTTGATCGTCAGCGCCGACCTCAGCGGTCTCGCGCTGTCAATGCGGTAGATTTTGCATCTTTCTTATTCCTCCCCCGCTTGCGGGGGAGGGCAGCCGAGAGCGTTTGCGAGCGGCGGGCGGTGGCATTTGCACGATTACCCCACCCCGACGCGCTGCGCGCGTCGACCCTCCCCTTTCAGGGGAGGGATTCAAAAAAGTTACGCTCATATCGTCCGGTAGCCGCCGTCCGCCATCACGATGGTGCCGGTGACGTATGCCGACATGTCGGAGGCCAGGAAAATCGCCGGGCCGACGATGTCTTCCGGCTTGCCGGCGCGGCCCAGCGGGGTGTGGTCGAGAAAGACCTGCACCAGCTCCGGCTTGGTCGCGCGCACCTGCGCGTTCAGCGGCGTCTCGATCAGGCCGGGGCCGATGGCGTTGACGCGCACGCCGTCCTTGCCGAGCTCGGCGGCGAGCGCCTTGGTCAAGCCGAGCACGCCGTGTTTCGAGGTGGTGTAGGCAGCCGAGTTCGGAGTGCGCACGTGCACGAAGGACTGGATCGAGCCGATATTGACGATGCGGCCCTTGGCGGCGCGCAGCTGGTCGAGAAAGGCGTGCGTGACGTTGAACACGCCGTTTAGGTTGATCGCCATGATGTCCTGCCAGTCCTTCAGGAAGGCCTCGGCGGCGGTGAACGGATTGCGGCGGTTGATGCCGGCATTGTTGACCAGGATCGAGATCGCCCCAACGTCGGCGGAGACCTTCTTCGCCATCGCAAAACAGTCCTCGCGCTTGGTCACGTCGAGCGTGAAGGCCGGCGCCTTGCCGCCAGCATCCTTGATGAGCTTGGCGGTCTCGGCGGCCGCCTCGGCATTGATGTCCAGCACCACGACCTGCGCGCCCTCGCGTGCATAGCCCAGCGCAATGGCGCGGCCGATGCCGGAGCCCGAGCCGGTGACCGCGGCGATGTGGTTTTGCAATAGATTGGGCATGAATTTTTCCTCGCTATGGAATTGGGAGATCATAACCGCTGATCCTCATGGTGAGGAGGACCGCAGGTCTGTCTCGAACCATGAGGCCCTGGCCTCATCCTTCAAGACGCCGCTTCGCGGCTCCTCAGGATGAGGAGCAGGCGCGCCATGGCAAACAATCCGCCTCAGATCCTCGCCCCGCGATTATAGACGTCGACCAGCTGATTGTAGTCACGCATCAGGCGCGGCGGCGAGCCCTCGACCATCCAGGCGCCGCCGCCGGAACCGAGGATCATCTTGTCGCCGGCACTGTACGGCACATGGTCGCGGATGCGACGCATCAGCTGCTTGGCCGTGGTGAGGAACTCCTTGGCGTTGCTGATGAACATCGAGCCGATCTTGGCGCCGGAGCCCGCGCCGGAAAACCCTTCGGCGCCTTTGACGGCGGCATCGTAGTCGTTGAGCGCCGCGGTCATCTCGGCGACATCGGGGGCCGCCTTGTCCTCGACGCGGATCACGCGCTTGGCCTGGATCATCAAGGCCTCGACATAATAGCGCGCCTGCTTGCCCTCGCTTTGCTCGATGGCGGCGAGCTTCTCCAGCGCGCGCTTGTCGTTGATGGCTTCGACATTGCTGCGCAGCGTCTTGTCGGCGCTCTCGAATTCATTCCAGGCGGCGACCAGAAGCGGGTGCAGGGCCTTGCCCTTGGCCATCTTGTCGTCCTTGTAGTTTTGCTGCGTGTAATAGTCGTCCGCCTCCTTGAGCAGTGGCTCAAGCCTGGCGACGGCCTTGGCGTAAGCGGTGGCCGCGGCTTCAAGCGCAGCGTCGTGCGGCTCGAGGCCGTTGGCCTTTTCGACGTCCTTCACGCAACCGGACGTGTCGTAGATGGTGTAGGTGCCGTAGATGATGCGCTCGCGGCCGGTCGGGCCGCTCTTGTCGGCCCAGCTGAAATAGCGCGCGCGTGAATCGTAGCTGCGCGCCGACAGCCGATTGAGGCAGCCGACGTAAGCGTTCATTTTCTGCACTTCCGGCGACGTCTGCGCGGCGGCTATGGGCGCGGCGAGCGGAGCGAGGAGAACGGCGGCGCCGAAAGCGAGAATGGAAATCGGTTTCATGGTCTAACCCCCACGTTGTCATGTTAGTCGCACGCGCCCGGCAAAAGGTTCAAGCGTGCGGTCGCAACGCCTCACTCCATTTTTTCCCCCGACTGCTTCACAATCGGCGCCCAGTGCTGGACGTCATCGCGCACGAAGGCGGCGAAGTCGGCGGCGCTGCCGGCGGCGGGCGTGGCGCCTTCGGTCTCGAGTTGCTTGCGCATCGCCGGATCGTTGAGCGCGGCGACGATGGCCGCGTTGAGCTGGGCGGTGATGTCCGCCGGCAATTTCGCCGGACCGAAAACGCCGAACCACGCCATCGATTCGAAGCCTTTCACCACCTCGCCGATGGCGGGCAGGTCGGGAAACGACGGCCGCCGGGCCGCGCTGGTCACGCCATAGGCGCGCAGCTTGCCGGCGCGCACCTGCGCCGACCCGGTCACCAGGCTGATGAACATCATGTCGACCTGGCCGCCGAGCACGTCGGTGAGCGCCGGCGCCGTTCCCTTGTAGGGCACGTCAAGAATGCGGATGCCGGTCATCATCTTGAGTTGCTCGCCGGCCAGATGCAGCGACGAGCCGATACCGCCGATCGCGATGGTCAAGGTGTCGGGCTTGGCCTTGGCGAGCGCGATCAGTTCGTCGAGATTCTGGGCCGGCAACTTGGGATTGCCGACCAGCAGGCTCGGCACGTTCGCGATCTTGCTGATGGCGGTGAAATCGGCGACCGGATCGAACGGCAAATTCGGATAGAGCGTCGCGTTGATGGTGTGACTGGTGAAGCTGACCAGCAGCGTGTAGCCGTCCGGCGTTGCTTTCGCGACCGCGGCGGCCGCGATGTTGCCGCCCGCGCCCGGCCTGTTTTCGACCAGCACCGGCTGGCCCAGCGATTTCGACAGCGGGACCGCGATCGCGCGCGCCATGGTGTCGGTGGTGCCGCCCGGCGAGGCGCCGACCAGAAGCTTGATGGGTCGCGACGGGTAGTCATCGGCCTGCGCGGCGCCGGCCCACGCCAGAAATAGGACCGGGACAAAGGCGGTTGCCAAAATGAGGCGGCGCCACCGGTTCATTGTCAGAAAACCTTGTTGCTCGCCTTCACCTTGTCCGCGTCGACATAAACCTGCTCGCCCAGCGCCTTGAACTTCTCGCTCATCAGCGCCATGCCGTGCTCGGCGGTCAGCGTGCCGGGGTCATTGAGCCCCGCGGCATAATCGCGCACGTCCTGCGTGATCTTCATCGAGCAGAATTTCGGCCCGCACATCGAGCAGAAATGCGCCACCTTGTGCGCCTCCTTGGGCAGCGTCTCGTCGTGGTATTCGCGCGCGGTTTCCGGATCGAGCCCCAAATTGAACTGATCCTGCCAGCGGAAGTCGAAGCGCGCGCGCGACAGTGCGTCGTCGCGCAGTTGCGCCGCCGGGTGGCCCTTGGCGAGGTCCGCCGCATGCGCCGCGATCTTGTAGGCGATCACGCCGTCCTTGACGTCGTCGCGGTCGGGCAGGCCGAGATGCTCCTTCGGCGTCACATAGCAAAGCATGGCGCAGCCGAACCAGCCGATCATGGCGGCGCCGATGGCGCTCGTGATGTGGTCGTAGCCGGGCGCGATGTCGGTGGTCAGCGGTCCGAGCGTGTAGAAAGGCGCTTCGCCGCATTCTTTGAGCTGCTTGTCCATGTTGATCTTGATCTTGTGCATCGGCACGTGGCCGGGGCCCTCGATCAT